>Ga0209526_10000243_pt1 | contig 34276 bp, 34 predicted proteins | sample JacPinW_OM2H0_M1_FD_188566 | JGI IMG/M metagenome (GOLD analysis project Ga0209526, IMG submission 188566) | Forest soil microbial communities from Algoma, Ontario, Canada - Jack Pine, Ontario site 1_JW_OM2H0_M1 (SPAdes) (version 2) | ecosystem: Environmental > Terrestrial > Soil > Boreal... | reverse complement strand
ATCTCGTTCAATGACGGGCTTACCATGGTGCAAGCCGACGAGGCGGCGCTGAAGGGCGTTGACCAGCGCCTTTCGTTGATCAAATGGGGCGCGCCGACCAAGGGTGCCCAGATCACGAGCGAACGGCAGCGCCTCTCGGCTGCGCTTGCCGGGCTTCAGCAAGCCGACAAGGCGATGACCGCCGCGGTCAATGAGGCGAAGGTGATCCAGCCGTATCTCGATGCGCTGATCGACTACGCAAAGATGAGCGCCGCGTTGTCGAAACACGACCTGGTGGGGGCGGGAGCGCCCTACCCCGATGCCCAGCAGCAAATCGAGCTGGCGATGTCGTTGTCGGGTGCTCCCGGGCTGGCGCCGCAGTTCGCAAAACAGGTGAAGAGCTTCAACGACGTCCTGACCAATACCGAGAGCTTGATCCAGGCGATCCAGGCCAAGGATCCGGCGGGCATCAAGAAATACACGGACGCCACGAACGTGGCTTTGAAGGCGATGTCGAGCCCCGAGGAGACCCTGCCGGCGGACTATGAAACCAAGACCTTCGGTCCGATGCAGAAGGCCTACGACGCGGCGATGAAGGCGATCAGGACCGGGAGCTAACCCGGGCGACGCAGGTCGCCGCTCTTCCCCCCGCGTTTCGCCACCAACTCGATTCCCCCGATTGTCATCCAGCGGTCGACGCTTTTCGCCATGTCGACGATGGTCAGGGCCGCCACCGCCACCGCGGTGAGCGCCTCCATCTCGGCGCCGGTGCGCGCCTCGCAGCGGACGACGGACTCGATGCGGATACCAGGCAGCGTCTTGTCGGGCCGGCATACGACATCGACCATGGTGAGCGCTAATGGGTGGCACATGGGGATCAACTCGCTCGTCCGCTTAGCCCCTTGGATACCAGCGATGCGCGCGGTGCCGATCACCTCGCCTTTCGGCAGATCGCCGCGCAGGATCGCCTCGAGCGCCGCGGAGCTCATTTTGACCGACCCGCGCGCTCGTGCTTCGCGGCTCGTGACCGGTTTGGCGGAGATGTCCACCATGCGGGCGTCCCCGCTGGGTCCGACATGGGTGAGCTTTGCGGTCTTTACCCGGACTGCCTTCATCCGTCCTCTCCGCGCAGCGCATCCAGGTCATCGCGCCTGACGTCTTTCTGATGTGACGGCGCCGCCGTGCCGCGGCTGATGACGTGATCGCCAAAACGACCGCGCAGCTCGTCGAGTTGCGCGTCGAGCATGGCCAGCCGCGGCGACCGGCTCTCCAGGAGGCTCAGCTGCGTGGTGCACGCTTCGAGGTTGCTGACGCCGGCCCCGATCAGTCGTACGGGCCGGCCGGGGGCGACCTGCGTCTCCAGCAAATGACGCAACGCCGCGGCCAGCTGGTCGTCGCGGTCGGTGGGGTAGGGGAGGGTGGCCTGCCGCGACTGGGTGTCGAAGGGTTGATACCGGATCTTGAGCACCACCGTCCGCGCCGACAATCGGTGCGCGCGAAGGCTTTGGGAAACGTCCTGCAGGAGCCCCAGTGCCGTTTCCCGCACCTTGCCCGCATCGCTCACGTCCCGGTCGAAGGTGATCTCGCGGGAGATGCTCTTCGGATCGCCCGGGGGCATGACGGGGCTCGCATCGAGGCCGCGAGCGTGGCCGCCCAGGGCGCGTCCGTACTGGCCAAACAGCTCGCCGAGCAACGGGTCGGGCAGGGCGGCCAGGTCGCCGATGGTGCGGACGCCGACGCGCTCTAGCTTGACCGCGGTGGCGGGCCCGCATCCCGGAAGCCTGGACAGTGGAAGCGGGGCGAGGAAGGAAGCCTCCTCACCGGGCCGGACCACGACCAGGCCCCGCGGCTTGCGCAGCTCGGAGGCGACCTTGGCGACCAGCTTGCAGCTCGCCACGCCAATGCTGAGGTCGAGCCCGCACCGCGTCTTGACCTCGTCGCGGAGCCGGACGGCGACCACGGCGGGCGGCCCCATGAGCGCCTCCTGGCCGGTGAGGTCCAGGTAGGCCTCGTCGAGCGCGATCGGCTCAATCCTCGGGGAGTAGCGGTCGAGGATGGCGAAGACCGATTTCGAGGCGTCACGGTAGGCGTGAAAATCGCAGGGCACGAAGATACCGTTGGGGCAGAGGCGCCGCGCCCGGCTCAGTGGCATCGCCGAGCGCACCCCGAAAGGACGGGCCTCGTATGAGGCCGCGGCCACCACACCCCGCTCCCCCGGCGTGCCAGCCCCCCCGACGATCACCGGTTTGCCGCGCAGCTCCGGGCGGCGCAGCTGCTCGACCGAGGCATAAAAGGCATCGAGGTCGACATGCATGACCACCCGTTGCACGCGACTATCTTGCCAGCATGTAACAGCTGCGTGACAAGCGGGTATATGCCGTGTCGCGACGAGATGGCGTTGCTATGATCCGCGAGCTGGCTAGGCCCGCCGGCGCAGCTGATTCCCGTCCCCCTCTTCGGATCCAACGCCAACCCCTCCTTCCGGCGGGCCCGCTTTTTCCCTGCAAGGATGGATTGGACGTTTCGTTGCGTGCTCGATGGCCCGGCTCATCACGATTGGAGTCGCCATCGTTTCCTGCCTCCTGGTGTGGAAGAGTGGCGCCATCAACTCGGTGCTCCCCGGACAGCAGTCAGCACCCCCTCCGCCACTCGATGCCGGCCCCGTCATCAGCAAGAGCGGCGACGCGATGCAGAGCCTGAAAAGCGTCCACCTCACGCTGGCCGGCAACCTTGTGCTCAACGGCCTGGCCGGCGTCAAAGTCACCGGGTCCGGCGACCTGGTCTACCCGCACAAAGAGAACCTCAGCCTCCAGATGGAGGTCCCATCGGCGAGTGGCTATGTGATCGTGGCCATCAATGAGCGGATCGAGAACGGCCACGAATATATCCAGGTCCCCTCACAGGGCCCGGCCTGGAAAGACGTCACCGGCAACTCGAAAGGCCAGATCGCACCCGGCATGGACCCGATCGCGAACTTGGAGTTCGCTCATGCCTTCCGCGCTTCCGATGATCTTGGCGACATCACCATGGACAACATCGACGTCCATCATTTCTCCCTGACCGTCGACCCCGGCAAATACCTCGAGCAGCTCAAATCGGATCCGAACAGCGGCGTCTCCGCCGCCGACGAGGCCGCCCTGACCAACGCCGGTATCCAGGTCGAGGTGTGGGTGTCCGCCAGCGACCGCTACATGCACCAGATGAAGATCGATATGAGCACGACCCAATTCACCTGGTCCGTCACCTACCACTTCTCGAGCTTCGTGGCTGGTGGCGGCACGACCTCGGCTTAGACCGAGACCTTCTCCCGAGACCGTTCCGCCTCTTTCGAAGTCGGCGGTGGTGGGTTCTTCGTATATTCGCGCAGGTCGTCCTCGGTCAGGTGGCCGGCCGCGATCAACAGCTCGACATAGGTGACACCCAGGTGCGGAGCTGCCCGGCGGAGTACCCACGGGGGCGGGTTTTCCTTGTTCTTGTTAACCGCCTGGTAGAAGTAAATCTGGTTCAGGTCGCAGCGAACCGCGAGCCGGTGCAGAGAAATGTTCTGCTCGCGACACTTGCGCTTCAGATAATCGCGGAAGTCCACCGCCCCACCTACCTCCAGAACCCATCCGCGACGCTACTCGCGCGACGTAACTCCATTATAGGTATCCGCCCCAGCATTCCCGGGAATCAGAAGGTTGACGATAGCCGGTAGCTCACCCAGTCGCTGAATGACGAAATCCGCCACACCTGGGTCGTCCTCCTGCCGCCATTCCCGGGTCAGCACTGCGCGCATGCCCAGCGACTTCGGCCCCTGCACGTCCTCTCGAACCCGGTCGCCGACGAACAGCGTTCTCGATGGCTCGACGCCGACCTTGGCGAGCGCGTCCTGGTAGATCGCGGGATGCGGCTTGCGGACGCCGATCTCGGAGGAGAACGTCACGCCGCGGAAGAACTTCGTCAGGCCAAGCGCGTCCAGCTGCGCCTTCATCAGGCGGGGCAGGTAGGCGGCGTTGGAGACCAGGCCGAGGCGTATGCCCTGGTGCCGAAGCTCCTCCAGCGTAGAAACCACGTCGGGGCCGACGTGCACGCTGTTCAGCCAGCCCTCCTGTTCGAGTTCCATGACCCGCTCGATCAGCGCAGGTTCCAGCTCCAGCCCGATGCCGCGCAGGGCGGCGTCGTAGATGGCAGCGATCTCGACTTCCTCGGGCCGGCCGGCGGCGTAGTCGCGCTGGATCTCCTCGTCGACCCGTTGCGAAACCTTTTCGATCATGACTTGCGCAGCTGGCACCTCGCGCTCCAGGGTGTCCGCCAGGAGCCGGTTGACGTTTTCGTATGCGCCGAGCAGCGTCGAGTGCGGCCGCTCGTCGAAATAGATCAACGTGTGGCCGTAGTCGAGGAGGACCGCTTCGATCGGCCCGCTCATCGAAGCGCCCTGAGAGCGTTCAAGTTCTCGCGCCCTTCGAGCATCTCCTCGCCCGGCGTTTCCAGGATGAACGCGCAGTGGGCCAGCGGGTCGAAATGGAGCAAGGCCTTGAAGCCTTCGAGCCCCACGTTGCCCTGGCCGATGTTGACGTGCCGGTCGGCCTTCCCGCCCAGGGTGACGGTCGTGTCGTTGCAATGACAGGCGCGGATCCGCTCCGCCGGAACGATGGCGGTGAGCTGCTCCAGCGTCGAGCGCATCCCTTCCGCCCCGGCCACGTCGTAACCGGACGCGTAAGCGTGGGCGGTATCGAAGCAGACGCCCAGCCGCTCGGCGTGCTGCGGCAACCGGGAAAGGATCTGCGCCAGGTCATCGAACTTCGCGCCGACGTAGGCGCCGCCTCCGGCCGAGGTTTCGAGCAAGCATGCGGCCGAGCCGCCAGCCGCGCCCAGCACCTGGTCCAGCTGGGCCACCACCCGATCGATACCGGCCTGCGCGCCATCGCCCATGTGGCTCCCAACGTGGGTCACGACGAACTGGCAGCCGTACGCCTCGGCGCGCTCCAGTTCCGCCTTCAGCGCCTCGCGCGATTTCTTTTGAAAGTTCGGATTCGGCGAGGCCAGATTGATCAGGTACATCGCGTGTGACATCGCCGGACGCACGTCCATCTCCTTGAGTGCGGCTTTGAAGACCGCGGTGGCCTTGGGATCGACCGACGCCGAGCGCCAGGCGCTCGGGTTGCCAGTGAAGATCTGCACGGCCTGCAGCTGCAGCGCTTTGATCATCTCCACGGCCTTGTCGAGGCCGCGGCCGGTGCGCATGTGCATGCCGATTCGGCGTTCCTGGGCCATCGCACTCAATTGTATGAAGCCTTTTCTTTCCCTCCCCCCTGGGGGAGGGCAGAGTGGGGGCTCGATAAACTCAACCCGTGTACCAGCTCACGACTTTCTCGGTGGGCCCCTACGACAACAACGTCTACGTGCTGAGCGATCCGAAGACCAAGGAGGCGCTTCTGATCGACGCCGCCAATGACGCGCCGCGCATCATCAAAGAGCTTGCAGGCCTGCGGGTCAGCAACATCCTGACCACGCATGGACACGCCGACCATGTCCAGGCCCTGAAATCGGTTCGCGAGCAAACCCATGCCCGCTTTACCTGTCACGAGGCGGACGAGTCGATGATGCCGATCAAGGCCGATCACCGTGTTCAAGACGGCGAGCGGTTTCGCTTTGGCGAGTACGAACTCGTCGCACTTCACACGCCGGGCCACACGCCGGGCAGCATCTGCTTCCTCGGCGGTGAACTCCTATTTTCCGGCGATACCCTCTTTCCCGGCGGGCCGGGCAATACCAAAAATCCTTACGCGAGCTTTCCGACCATCATCGCGAGCATCCGCGGCAAGCTCTTCACCCTCTCAGACGAGACCCGGGTACTCCCGGGCCACGGCAACCCCACCACCATCGGCCGGGAGCGGCCGCACCTGGACGAGTGGATCCAGCGCGGCTGGTAGCGGCCGAACCGGCACGCCCGGCCAGCGATTTTCTCGCTCGCGATCCCCGATCGATCGCCCGTGTCCGCAACGCTCGCGCGCGCGACAATCGAGTCGAGCTGACCGCCGAGGATGACCGCGGTCGGGGAGTTCCAATCGAGATCCGACCGGTGGCGCCCGACATCGTGCGCCTCCATGTCGGCGCTGGAGCGGGCAGGCCATCGCGGCTGCTGGTCGACGATGCGCCGTCCGCCACGCCGTGGAAGATGGATGACAGGGCCGAGGGGTGGTCCATCTCAACGTCGGCGCTGACTCTCGAGATCGATCGCGCTCCGTTTCGCGTGCGACTCAAAGACACGGTTGGCACGGTGCGCTTCGTCGATGAGCCGAACGATCGCGACATCCGCGGCGGCTTTCATCACTTTCCGACCGGTCATGCGCGCGGCTTGCGCTGGTTGACCGCCCGGCTCAAACCGGATGAGGCGCTCTTCGGACTCGGCGAGCATTTTGGGGCCCTCAATCGTCGCGGCCAGGCGTTCGCGTCCTGGACCGTCGACGCGTTCGGCGTCCGCAGTGACCGCGCCTACAAGAACGTGCCGCTCCTCGTCAGTTCTGAGGGCTACGGCGCTTTCTTCGACATGACCGCGCCGCTCTACTACGACCTGGGCCAGGCATCAATGGCCGCCTGGCAGGCCACTGCTCGCGCCGATCACCTGCGGGTCTACCTGATGGTGGGCGATGGCATTGCCCCGATCGCGCAGGCCTACCATCGGCTGACCGGCGCGCCCGGGGTTCCGCCCGACTGGTCCTTCGGGTTCTGGATCAGCCGCTGGGGCTATCGCAATCGGGAGGAGGTGATGACAGTTGCCCGCCGGATGCGAGAGGAACGCGTTCCTTGCGATGTCATCCACGTCGATCCCTACTGGATGCGCTACCACGAAGGCCACCACGGCGACCTCGAGTGGGACGAGTCGGCCTTCCCTGATCCGAAAGGAATGATCGCCGAGCTCACAGCGCTCGGCTTCAAGTTGTCCCTGTGGGAAAGCCCGTACGTACCGCTCGACTCCGAGATGCGAGTCGAGGGCGAGCGCAAAGGATTCCTGCTGAAGACGAAGGATGGCAGTGGCCCAGCCCTCGTCCACGGATTTGCCAAACCAAGCGCCGCGGTCGACTTCACGAACCCCGAGGCAGTGGAGTGGTTCAAGGCGAAGAACCGCCGGCTGCTGCAGATGGGGGTCGCGGTGATGAAGACCGACTTCGCCGAAGACATGCCCGACGACGCCGTGCCCCATGACGGCACGCCCGCCGAACAGCTGCACAACTTGTATCCCCTGCTCTACCAGCGAGCGGTCTTCGAGGCGACCCAGGAGGTGCACGGTTACGGCCTCATCTGGGGCCGCTCGGGCTATGCCGGGTCGCAGCGATACCCCGTGCACTGGGGCGGCGACCCAGGCTGCACCTTTGACGACATGGCGGCCAGCCTGCGCGGCGCGCTGAGCTGGATCCTCTCGGGCGCGGCCTTCGCCAGCTTCGACATGGGCGGCTTCTTTGGGATCCCGACGGTCACCGACCCTCCGAGTCCGGAACTCTACGTGCGCTGGTCCCAGATGGGTCTCCTGTTCTCCCACGCGCGGGCGCACGGGCACAGGGCGCCGCGCGAGCCCTGGGCGTTTGGCGAGCCCGCGCTGTCGATCTTCCGCCGTTACGCCCAACTCCGCTACCGTCTCCTTCCTTACTTATACGCAGCCGCGCGTCGCGCTCCACAAGGCGTGCCATTGGCGCGGCCGCTGGTCTACGATCATCCGTCAGACCGGACGACCTGGCATATCGACGACGAATATCTCCTCGGCCCGGATCTGCTGGTTGCCCCGATGTTCGAGCCAAGGGGCCGCCGCGATGTCTACCTGCCGGCCGGCGGATGGTACGACTTCTGGACCGATCAGCGATTCGATGGTGCGCGGTGGATCACCTACGACGCGGAGCTGGAAACACTCCCGTTGTTCGTGCGTGCGGGCGCCGTTCTTCCGATGGGCCCGGAGCTGCAGTATGCGAATGAGCAGGTTTGGGACCCGCTTAGCTTCGACGTTTACCCGGACGCTACCGGTACCACGGAGTTTGGGCTGAGTGACGATCGCAGACATCTGCGCTTCAAGCTCACGGTCGCCGAGCAAAGCATCTTGCTGGAAGGCGGCCCGCTCGACTACGAGGCCGTCGTTTCCGTGCACCGACCAGATGGTCCGCCGCGTGCCGGCATCCTCGGCCAACCAGTATTGCGTGCGTAGCCTTGCCTGGTCTCAGGCACTTAGCCGAATGAAGACTTGGGCCGCTTCCAGGATCTTTTCCGTTCGGCTGTTCGGGATGTGGATGCGCACGCCTGGGTGCGCGGCGGTGCCGAAGTCCCAGCCCTCGAGATATCGCGAGCGGATGTCGCCTACGGTCTTGACCGCGGCCGTGCTGGAGCCGTTCGTCATCCAAACCATCGGTTCGCGTCCGGTCGCGTAGCCGAGCCCGATCTCGGTACCGCTATCGCGGAAGAAGCGCAGGCGAGCCAACGACGCATCGGGTGGAACCAGGTCGTTGGAGCTCTCCGCCACCTGTTGCAGCGTCGGCATCTGACCCTGGGCCACGGTGGTCCGGACCTGCATCCGCGCCTTCAGGTGCTGCGAGCGCTCGCGCTTCTTCTGCTCGCTGACCACCTGCTGGATCTGCGCTCGCAACCGGCCCAAGGCCTCCTCCAGGGGCGTCATCTCGGCCATGATCTCGCGCACCCGGCGGGCAAGCTCGTCATCCGACGCCTGCTCGAGGTTCAGAGGCTCTGCCATCGCCATACAATTATTGGCCAGCGTGTCAGTAGCCCAGGCGCCTATCAGCCAGCTGAAGGATGAAATCAGCACCCGAATCGACGCGCTCCGGCCGGACCTCGAACGGATCGGGCGTGACATTCACGCCAATCCTGAGATCGCCTACGAAGAGCACAAGGCGGTCGGCTGGCTGGCGGAGCTGCTCAAGAAACAGGGGTTCAGCGTCGAACTCGGCGTCGCCAACACGGAGACGGCCTTCGTCGCCAGCCGGCGGAATGGGACCGGCCCGACGATTGCCTTCTTGTCCGAGTACGACGCGCTCCGCGGTCTGGGCCACGGCTGTGGCCACAACCTGATCGCGACTGCTTCCGCCGGCGCCGGCATCGCGCTGGCCGATGCTCTCGACCGTCTGCCCGGACGTGTGCTCGTCATCGGCACCCCGGCCGAAGAAGGTGGCGGCGGAAAAATCCGCCTGATCCGCGCCGGCATCTTCCAGGAAGTCGACGCGGCCATGATGTTCCATCCCGACACGCGCACGCAGGTGCTCCACTGGGCACTGGCAGTCACGCACATGCACTTCGAGTTCATCGGCCGAGCCGCGCATGCCTCGGGCGATCCTGAGAAAGGCATCAACGCGCTCGATGCCTTTGTGCTCGCCTACAACGGCATCAGCCTGCTGCGCCAGCAGGTGAAGGAGGGGGCCAGGCTTCACGGCTTTCTCAAGGAGGGCGGCACCGCGCCCAACATTATCCCGGAGCGGACCAGCGGCGAATTCCTGGTCCGGGCACGGGACGAGGCCTACATGCAGGAGCTGGTGCAAAAGGTGAAGAACATTTTCCAGGCCGCGGCGCTCGCGACCGGCTGCGAGGTGCGGCTCACCTTCGACGAGGAACCGTATGCCGACCTTCGCAACAATGGCGTGCTGGCCAAGCTCTTCGAAGAGAATATGCGCCGGCTCGGATTGGACCCGGTCGAGGGGGTGCCGTGGGCAGGTGCCGGGTCCACCGATATGGGCAACGTGAGCCACGTCGTGCCCGCGCTGCATCCAACCATCGGCATCGCGTCGCCCGAGGTTCCGGGTCACTCGCAAGCGTTTCTGGAAGCCTCCGGCTCGCTCCGCGGCTACCAGGCGATGGTGGACGCGGCGAAAGCGCTGGCGATGACGGGAGCCGATCTCCTCGCCGACCACACGCTGGTCGAGCAGGCCAAGGTCGAGTTTCGGCGGAGTTGAGGCCATGATCAACGAGCGATATCGCGAGGATCGCGAGCATCAGCGCCTCGGCAGCTTGACGGTCTACTGCGGCCCGACGCATTCGGGCAAGACCAAGAAGCTCGAGGCTGAGGCCGAGCGCGCCCAACGGCAAGGGCGTCGGATGCAGCGGCTGGCCGCCCCGTCCGATGCCAATCAGCTGATGGATCAGCTCGACCCGGCCACCGAGCTGGTCACGGTGGACGACGCGCAGCTGTACGACGACCGCCTGGTGGAGGTGCTGAACGACCTGGCCACCATCCACCGGGTCGATGTGGTGGTCGCCGGCTGGGAGCTCGACTACATGGGCCGGCCCGCCGGGCCGATGCCCGAGTTGATGTGTGCCGCCGACGTTGCCCTCAAACTCGATGACGGCGTCTGCGCCCAGCCGGGGTGCCGCAACCTGGCCAGCCGCACCCAGCGCTTCTTTGCGGTCAATGGCACGCCGGAACGCTTTCTTCCCGTCTGCCGGCGTCACCACGGTGTTGAGCCGCGGGCACAGACCTTCCAGGAAGTCTGGTTCGACGAGCCGTCCGGCAGCCTGGACCTGATCAGCGGCTGCATGTTCAGCGGCAAGACCCAGGAGTTGATTCGCCGGCTCGACCAGGCGCGCTACGCTGGGTCCACCATCCAGGCGTTCAAGCCCGCCCTCGACGACCGCTATGCGATCGCGGCGGTGGCCTCCCATCGGGAGGTTCGCTTCCCGGCGATCGCGGTTCCGGACGTGGCGGCGCTGGCGGAACAGGTGCGCGACGACACCCGGGTCATCGGCATCGACGAGGCACAGTTCTTCGGGCACGAAATCGTGGCGCTGGCCGAGGAGCTGGCCAATCGCGGCCGGCACGTGATCGTCGCCGGTCTCGACCTCGATTTCCTCGCGCGTCCCTTCGGACCCATGCCGCTGCTCGCCGCCTATGCCGACCGGCTCACCAAACTGCAGGCGTCGTGCCAGTATCCCGGCTGCGGATCGCATCAGGCGAGTCGAACGCAGCGTCTGCTTGATGGCGTACCCGCGCCGGCGGACGGGCCGCTGGTCGTGATTGGGGGCGCGGCAACCTATCAGGCGCGGTGCCGGCACCACCATCGCATTGGGGTGCCGGCGAGACCTGAGCCGGAGCCGGTCTCGGTCGCCGAAGAGTCAGCCGACCTCTAAGCCACGCAGGCGCTGGTTGCCAAACAGGATGCTCAGCGCCGCGACTGCGATCGCGCCCCCAACCGAGATGGTCATCGCGGCGAGCCAGGTGGTGTAGAGCGGGAATCGCGTTACCGCGGCCAGGGCGATCGAAATCACGAGCAGCAGGGCGCTGGCGCCGCTGACGACGGAGAACAGCCCCATGCCGACGAAGATGCCCACTGGATGCATCATCCGCCGGGCATCGGTCCAATCGAAACGGGCAAAGACGGCACCGATCCCCACCATCACGGTGGTCACTGCTGCCGCCTCGGCGATGGCGAGCACCACGGCGGCGACCGCCCACAGCCATCCCGGCTGGATGAGAATTTCCGCGACGAGCGCGGCCAACGCCACCACGAACGCGGTCGGCAGAGCCGTAGACCAGCACTTCGCCTGCAACAAGCGCAGGGTACTGTTGGGCGACGCCGCGTAGACCCAGATGCTCTTGCCCTCGAGGCTGACCGCCGAAAGCCCCAGCGAGATGCTCAGCGAGAAGAGCAGGATCCACGCCGGAATCAGACCGATCATGGCGGCAGGCGGCCCATCGCCGAGGCTGTGCACCGCGCTTAGCAGGCGAGGAAAGCGCAGCCCGAAGATGACGAAGAGGAACACGACGGGCATGATGAAGCGGACCAGCTGGGCCAGGTCGCGGGTACGCATCCGCCAGTCCTTGATCACGATCGCGGCCAGAACCGGGCTCAGCAGTGGCAGCGCTCCCCCCAACCGGCGGACCCTCGGGGTCGCGTGCCGCCGCCGAGGTCGGACCGCCTGGATCCATCCGGCCATGTAGAGGCGGCCGTTCAGCACGCTACCGGCGGTGAAGATCGCGGCCGAGACCGCCAGCAGCAGTAACATCCACTGGCCGGCGGTCACCAGGTCGCCCCTGAGAACGGCTGCCGCGCTGCGCCCGGCCCAGCCCGATGGGAGCCACGACGCGCTGGCCGCTGGGATGTCGGGCAGCGGCGGCGTCAAGCCCGGACGGCGGGCGAACCCGGAATCGCGGAATGCGGGATTGAGCAGAAAATTGGCGAGGTTGATGCCGATGCCGAGCGCGATGCCGAATAAGGTCAGGACTTCCCGGCCTCGTCCGACCGGGATGACGCGAATCAGCAGCAGGCTCACCAGAGAGATGATCACGACCACGAACACGGGGTAGAGCACGTAGAGCGCCGCGAAGGCGAACGGGATCAATGGGTTGTGATTGGCGATCGCAAGCACGACGAGGGCGGGCGCCGTGAACAGCAAGCTCAGCAGGGACAGGCGAAGGACCTGGACCACCATTCGGCTGGCGAGGACGCTCTCCACCGAGCGCGGCGCGGCGAGCAGCACGTCTAAGTCCGGATTGAGCAGGAGTGCATTGAGGCTGAACAGCAGGCTGCTGAAGACCAAGACACCGGTATAGGCCAGGAACGCCAGGCTCAGCACCTGGACGGGGTCGATGCGTAACACCACCCGGTGTGAGGCCAGCACGCCGAGCCAGGTGATGAATGCCTCCCATGACCAAGCGATGAGGATCACGGCCGCGCCCGCGATCGTCCCCGCGATCCGGCCGGCCTGGCGGCTGCGGATCGTCTGGTTGAGGAACATCTGGAGCTGGACGCGCCAGAGCAGCAGGCCAAGCGCGAGGCCTTCCAATGCGCCCATCCCGGGTCTAGCTTTCGAGGCCACGCAACACCGCGCTGACGTCGTCCTCGCGGGTGCCGGTCAGGTCGAGGAAGATCTGTTCCAGGGACTGGCCGTCCTGCCCGACCATGTGCCGGAGCTCTTGCAGGCTCCCCATCGCCACCAGCCGGCCGTGGTTGATGATGGCCAGCCGGGTGCACATCCGTTCCGCGATTTCGAGGATGTGGGTGGAAAAGAAGACCGTCTTCCCCTCGCGGCAAAAGTCCTGCAAGATGTCTTTCATCTGGCGAGCGCTCTGCGGGTCGAGGCCGACGGTCGGCTCATCGAGGAAGAGAACCTGCGGGTCGTGGAGCAGCGCCGCGGCCAGCGAGACCTTCTGCCGCATGCCGCGGGAATAACCCGACAGGAAGTCGTCGCCCCGCTCCTGGAGGTCAAACAGCTTTAGAAGTGCCGCGATTCGGCGGTCGCGGAGCCGCCGCTCGACGTGGTAGAGATCGCCGGAGAATTCGAGGAACTCCCTCGCGCTCAGCTTGTCGTAGAGGGTGGCGGCGTCGGGCACGTAGCCGATCAGCGCCTTGGCCTTCTCCGGCTCGTCCGCGATGTCGATGCCGGCCACCCGGGCGTTGCCACTGGTCGGTCGCAGCAGCCCGACGAGCATCTTGATGGTGGTCGTCTTGCCGGCGCCGTTTGGGCCGAGGAAGCCGAACAGCTCGCCGGCACCCACCTCCAGGTCCAGGTCCTCCACCGCCGTGAGGCTGCCGTAGCGCTTGGTCAGGAGGCGGGTGGACAGCACCGTGCCAAGTCTACCCATGGACCGCCAAAACTGGGCCTAGAATGGGCGTCTTGCCGGGGGTTCCGCGTGAATACGGCCTGAACTCAGGCGCTTGCGGCGGCTCCGCGACAGGTTTTCCGCTGTTACAACGTTGTTGCCTTGAAGGTCGAGCCATGCCTTCAAAGGCCGGACAGCATTGATGGAGGTACAACCGCAGGAAGGGGAGCTCGGCGCCCTGGTCAGCAGTCCGGAGTTCGCCCGGATGGTCGACCGGTTCGCGGCGACGACCGGGCTGCGGCTGCAGGTGTTCGACCTCGACGCGCATCCGCTGACGGCGGTTGAGGACTACCCGCGCTACTGCCGCCTGCTGCAGGAACGCAAAGCCTGCCCCCTCTACAACGACCCAGATTTCCTCAAGCGCGGCGAGGAGACCATCGGGGTCTGCAAGTCCGGCGTCGGGCATTTCATTGCCCCGGTTCGCAATGAGAAAGAGGTGCAGATCGGCGCCGTGGTCGGCCCAGCCGTCAAGGACGGTCCCAACTCGGTCGAAGAATTTGCCGAGCTGGCCTTCCGTCTCAAGATCTTTCCCGACGACCTGATCCAGGCGGCCGACGCCGTCCAGGAACACGACGCCGAGAACCTCCTCGGCGCCGGGGAGCTGGTTTCGGTCGGGTTGAACTTGCTGGCCGAGATGCAGGCGAAGGAACGCGTCGGCCATGCGTTGCGGCGCTTGCAGGCCGAGATCGCGGAGTCGAACGCGCAGCTGCTGACTCAGCATGTCGTCGAGGCGCTGCTTTACCTCACGCGCGCCGACTACGCCCTGGTGCTGATGATCGATGAGAGCGGATCCGATCTGGCTTCAGCCTTCGACCAGCCGGCACCCGATCAGCTGGTGGCGGCGAAGCGCCGTCTCGTGGAAGGCATCGCGGAATGGGTCAAGCACGCCGACCGCACCGTGACCGTGCCGGACATTTCCAAGAGCGCCTGGTCGCGCTACCTCACTGACGACACCGTCAAGGTGGGGAGCGTCGTCGGCGTACCCATCCCTGATCAAAAAGGCGGCTCGACCTTCGGCGCGATCGTGGTTGGCTTCGACCGTGCGCGCGACGATCTCGAGGAACCGCTGGCAGCGCTGGAGAGCTTCGTCGCCGAGGGGCTCTACGCCCTGGTGATGGGCCGCAAGCTGATGCAGGCGGAGCAGCTCGCGCTCCTCGACGTCCAGTCGGGCGCCTACAGCAGCCGCTACCTGGACGACCTTCTCGACAAGGAGATCAGCCGGGCCTCACGCTACAACCACGATCTCGCCATCGTGACCTTCGACATCGAGGCCTTCGAGGTGCTTCGCGGTAAATATGGCGAGGGCGGTCTCGGCCGCATTCTTCGGGAATTCGTCGCTGTCATCCGGGCGAAGACGCGGCGAGTCAACACCGTCGCCCGGATTCGCGACGGCCAGTTTTGCCTGGTCATCCCTGAAGCCGACCGGGCGGTCGCCGTGCGGCAGGCCGATCGCCTCCGACCCGCGCTCGAGGAACATCCCTATGCAGCCACGCCCAATGGCGACATCGTGCGATTGGCGGTGGATACCGGCGTGGCGGCCAGCGAGCACGGCAAGGACGACCGGGCCGCGTTGCTCGCCCAGGCGATGCAAAGCCTCACGCAGGCTCGCAGCGAGCGGCGAACGCGCAGTTTCAACCCCTAACCCAAAAGAGGACGTGGTCCGCAGGGCAGCGGCCGTCAGTGGTTCACCTGGATTCGCATCGACGACATCGTGGGGCTCTATCGATGACCCGGGACATCCGCCGGCAGGTTGAGGTCGCAAAGGAAATGGGACGGGAGGCCGCTAAAGTCTCCGATACTCGTCTTGACAAATACACGGAATTGTGTAAGGATGGCAGCGTTGCCGCCCGACGACCCTCTCGAGGAGTCCTCCATGCGCCCATCCTGGAAGCTCGCCCTGATCGGCGGCGAGGTCACCGTCTTGGCCGCCTTCACCGGCCTTGGGATCCACCTGGCGATCCAACCCCACCGCACGGCCTTTCGTCCGCCGCCGCTAGTGCTGCCGACCCTCCGACCGCCCGCCATCCCCAAGCTGGCAACGCCCCCGCGGCCGTTGGCGGCCACCGCGCCATCACCCGCTAAGCCAGGGCTCGCGCCCGAGCTCTTCCAAAAATTCGGCCGTGAAGACCGCAACTTGATGGTCGAGCAGTGGGCCATCCTGCAGCGACTCACGACCGCGATCGAGACCTACGTCGAAGCGCGCCTGCACGAGCAGTTGGGAAAGAAGCGCTGATGGACCAGCTGAAGCACCTGATCGAGGTCTGGACCGGGTACGCGCAGGGATTGACCGGCAGCATCGGGGCGCTTGCCTTTGTGTGCGCCTTCATCTGGAAGATGATCGCGATCGAGCCGCGCAGCGTCATGGAGGCCAAGCGCTGGATCGGCCGCATCGTCTTCGGCACGATCGGCGTCGAGATGGCGGGTCTGCTGGTGCGCGTGCTCGTGGATTCGGTCAATCACTAGCCGGTTTGAAAGCGTCTGTCCTCATGGTGAGCGGTGCTAGAGATCTTTTCCGGGCTGCTTACCGGCTTCTTCAACAACCTGATCAACGACGTTCGCGACTCGATCGCGGGCAGTGTCGAGACCTATCTCCTCAGCACCCACGACCTCTCCAGCCTGGCGCCGCGACCGCTGACCGGAGAACCCGCGTTGCAGGCGATGTTCCATCTGACACTCGCCATGGCCGACCTCTTGCTCCTGCTGATCTTCACCTGGGCCTTCTTGCGCAGCCAGTGGGAGCGCAGCTTCCGCGCTCACTACACGCTGAAGGTGATCCTGCCACGGGCGATGGCGGCGCTGGCGATGGGCCACTTCGCGCTCGTCTTCGGCCAGATGGCGATCGACCTGAACAATGCCATGGTCCACGCGGTGTGGACGCAGCCGCTCCCGGGAGGCGCCGCGCGGCTGCCGTGGACGTTCGCGTTGAACAACGGCTTTGGTCTCCCGTTCTTCGAGATCGCGATCCGGCTCGCCATCGTCGTCATGCTCGTGATCGTCGGCTTCACCTACGTGGTGCGCTTCGCCCTGCTGGCCGTGCTGCTGGCGGTGGCGCCGCTGGCATCGATCTGCATGATCCTGCCGGAGACCAAACGGTATGCGCAGTCGTGGCTGCGCCTCTTCCTGCTCACGGTTTTCATGCAGTTCGGGCAGGTACTGGTGCTGCGCTTCGCGAGCCTTTTTGCCGATCAGGTTGGTGGGCGCCCGTTTGAGGCGCTCTACGGGGTCGCCGTGCTCTACCTCTTGATCAAAGTGCCGGGACTGATGAACGCCTCCTCGCACCTCGAGTCGAAGGCGCAGCACCTCGGAGAAGGGCTGGCCAAGAAAGCCGTCAAGGGTGCGATGGGAGTTACCACCCGGGCGTCGAGCGCATAGCCATGCTGCCCACGGCTCGCGTCGCGCTCTTCGCCTGGTCCTGGCGCCGGCCACTCCTCGCCATCGCCGCCGCCCTCCTCGGGTTGCCGGTGCTGATGGCCGGCATGGTGGTGCAGGCGCAGCAGGGGCACGTGGGTCCGCTGCTCACGCCGGTGAATCACGCCACCCTGACGCAAGCGTTCGGCTGTACGACCCTCGAGATCGAACCCTTGTCGGAGGCATGCGCCGGACGTCATTTCCACAGCGGCATCGACCTGGCGGCGCCGCTCGATACCCCGATCCATGCTGCGACCGGCGGAGTGGTGGCGATCCACCGGGAGCGCGGCGGCTTCGGGCTCTACATCGTGGTCGTGCACGACCCGCAGCTCAGCACGCTCTATGGACATCTCGACTGGCCGCTTGTCCAGCCGGGCGAGGTCGTTGCCGCCGGACAGGCGATCGCGCTGATGGGATCGACCGGCAACAGCACCGGACCGCATCTCCATTTCGAGGTTCGTATCGCAGGCATTCCGGTCGATCCCCTCCCATTACTCGAATCAAGGGGAGGTGGTCGCTAGCGGAGATTCCGACGACGCATCAAGAACCACTCCCCCTCTGGGGGAGGACAGGGTGGGGGCATTGGAAGGGAGAACTTCATGGTCAACAGAGTTATCTTGGTCGGCCGACTAACGCGTGATCCAGAGATCGTGACGAGTCCGAAAGGGCTGACGATCGCCAAGCTGCGGCTGGCGACCAACAGCTACTCGAAAGATGATGACGGCAACCGGCAGGAGGACGTCCAGTATCACTCGCTGGTGGCCTTCGACCGGCTCGCATCGATCTGTCAGGAGTTCCTGACGCGCGGCAAGCTGATCTATGCCGAGGGCAGGCTGCGCAGCCACGAGTGGGATGGCAAGGACGGCTTGCGACGCTACACCACCGAGGTGGTGATGGACCAGATGAAGATGCTGAGCCCGAAGACCCAGAGCCCCGTCGACAACGGCCAGCCTGTGGCCGAGCCGGTCGGCGCATAAGGAGGACGTACGCGATGATTCCCGAACCCAACCCGTACGATCCGGACGACCCAACCTATGACGACGCCACGGACGAGCTCGCCTACCTCTTCCCGGACCGCTCGAATCCGTACGACCTCGTGAACCTTGACGATCCATCCAATTACTGATCACCGGCGTTCACCGCCCGCGACCCGATAGCATTTGCCCACGCGACGCGACTCACTTCCCTCCCCTCTGGGGGAGGGTAGGGTGGGGGCGGGTCTGCTCAAATTTCAGGAGGTGGCTGATTACCCTCGGCGTCGGCATCGTTGGCCTGCCCAACGTCGGCAAGACCACACTGTTCAATGCGCTCACCCGCGCGGGCGCCGGGGTTGCTTCCTACGCCTTCAGCACGGTCGAACCGAATACCGCCATGGTCGAAGTGCCAGACAAGAGGCTCGACGTCCTGGCCCAGATGTACAAGCCGAAGAAAGTCACGCCGACCGTCATGAAGTTTGTCGACGTGGCCGGCCTGGTGGCTGGAGCCAGTCGCGGCGAGGGAATGGGCAACCAGTTTCTGTCGACGATCCGCGATCTCGACGCGCTGGCCATGGTGGTCCGCTCGTTCCAGGATCCCAACGTGCAACACGTCGACAGCAAGCTGGACCCACGTCGCGACATGGGGATGGTGAACCTCGAGCTCGCACTGGCGGACCTCGACGTGGTCAATAAAAGGCGCGAGAAGATTGGCAGCACCGCGCGGATGAAAGCGGGCGCGAAGGAGAAGGAGGAGTTGGAGCTCCTCGACCGTCTGGCCGCCCACCTCGACGAGGGCAAGCCGATTCGCACCCTCAGCTTCGAACCGGAGCAGGCGAAACTCCTCAAGAGCTTTTCCTTCCTCACCGCCAAGCCGGTGCTATACGTGGCCAACATCGGGGAGGACCAGATTGGCAAGGAGACTCCCGAGCTGGAGGCACTTCGGGCCGAAGCCACGGCTGAGCATGCCGACGTCATCGCTCTGTCAGCGCGCCTGGAAGCCGAGATCCGCGAGCTCCCGGACGAGGAGGCCGCGGTTTTCCTCGAAGACGCCGGTCTGAAAGAGGCGGCGCTGCCGACCTTCATCCATGCGGCCTATCGACTGCTGAATCTCGTCACCTTTCTCACAGCGGGCGATCCGGAGGTCCGAGCCTGGACGGTTCGCCAGGGGGCGAAAGCGCCCGAGGCCGCCGGCGTGATCCACAGCGACATCGAACGTGGCTTCATCAAGGCGGAGATCGTCGCTTTCGATGACCTGGTCGCGGCCGGATCGTACGCGGCCGCCCGGGAACGCGGCAAGGTCCGGCTCGAAGGGCGCGACTATCTCATGAAAGATGGCGATGTCTGCCTCTTCCGCTTCAACGTCTGACGCCGCCTGGCGTCTGCTGCTGGATCCGCCGGCCGCGGGTGGGTGGAACATGGCCGTCGACGAGGTGCTGCTCGATGGCGTGGCCGAGGGCAGTGCGCCGCCGACCCTTCGTTTCTACGAGTGGGCGCCCCCCTGCCTTTCGCTGGGCTACTTTCAACCCTTCGAGGTGGTGGATGTGGACGGCTGCCGCAGCCTCGGCGTCGATGTCGTCCGCCGGCCAACCGGCGGCCGCGCCATCCTGCACGATCGCGAGCTCACCTATAGCGTGGCGCTGCCGCTGAGTCTGCTGGGCGGCGACGGCGGCGTCTTACCCTCGTATCACCGGCTCAGCCTGGCGTTGGAACGTGGGCTCAACCGGCTCGGTATACCGGTCGTGTTAGCGCCGGAGAACGCGGCGCAACCCGGCCCTGATCACGGTCCGGTCTGCTTCGACCGGCCGTCCGCGCACGAGATCCTCCTCGACGTTCGCAAGTTGGTCGGCAGTGCCCAGGTGCGCCGGGCGACCGCGATCCTGCAACACGGCAGCATCCTGATCGAGCCTCGGATCGACCGCCTGCTCGCGTGCCTGCGTCTCCCACACGGTTCGGCTGGGCAGATCGAAGACGGCGTCGCCGGCCTGGCCGAAGTGGGCGACTTCGAGCCCGCGACGATCGCCGGCGCACTGGCCGACGCTTTCGCCGAGGAGTTCGGCACCAGGTTGGTCAACAGTCCCCTACGGCCCGACGAACGGCGGGCCGCTGAGGCCCTGGCGACCTCGAAGTACCAGACCGTCGCCTGGACGGAGCGGCCCCCCGCAATTCTGGCTAGAAATACAACAAGGACCAGATGAGGAGGGGCATTGCAGCGGCGATGGCAGGACGGCTGCAGGGATCTGGCCCTTGTTGGCTCGCGGCTTCGGGCACACGCTATATCTTGTACCCGGGTGAGTTTGTACCACAGCCCGTTGGACGTGTCAAGCGCTTTTCCACGTTCGCGGTAAACTCCACTCGGCTCAGGAAAGCCGATGGCGCGAAAGAACAAACGCAACCAGCTCAGGAAGCCCCAGCGGGGATCGGGCGGTGGTGGGCGGGCGGCCCGCCCCGCAGGCATCCCGCCGGCCGTGACGTCGGCGCCCATCGAGGGTAGTCAGACTGCCCCGGCCGCCCAGCCTCCGACCTCTACCACGCCCGTCCCTCGTCCGCTTCCTCGCGCGACACGCGGTCGCCAGGCGGCCGGGCCGCTGCCGGCTCAGGACGCCGCGATCCCGCTCGACCGGGTGCCCTACTTCCGGTCGGACCTGCGGCGGATCGCGATCACGGCCGGATTCATGTTCGTACTGTTGATCGTGGGATCGATCGTCCTACGCGGTTTGCTCCAGGCGTGACCTTTAAAAGGCAAGCAAGAAAGCCGATCGCGTAACCGTTCTGGCACAAAGGTCCAACAACTTGCCAGGAGGTATGCGTGTTCGATAAGAGATCCCCGCGAGAAGCCGCACCGATCGTAGCCGAGACGGTGCTCAGCAACCAGATCAAGCTCGAAGGCCGGTTGCAGTCGACGTCCAACATCCGGTTCGACGGCGAAATGAACGGTGACCTGACCACGGAAGGCGACCTGTCGGTGGGCGAGGGCGGCCGCGTCAAGGGCAACGTCACTGGCCGTAACGTCGTCGTCGGTGGCAGCATCCAGGGCAACGTGAACACCACGGGCCGCCTCGAGATCCTGGCCACCGGTAAGGTCTTTGGAGATATCGTCGTCGGCTCGCTGATCATCGACGAGGGAGGCATCCTCCGCGGTAAGAGCGCGGTCCACTCGGAGGAGTCGGCTGCGTCCACCGTCTCGGTCGGCATGCGTCCCGAGCCAGTCGCCGCGTAAACGCCGGGTTTCATTCGTTCAAAGGCTCCGAGCAATCGGGGCCTTCTTTCTTTTCACGATACTTACGAGGTCGTGTTCAGCGACCCCGTTACATTCGTCGTCAACGCCCTCTATCTGATTCCCGCCCTTCTTATTGGGCTCATCGGACATGAGTTCGCGCACGCGGTCGTCGCCGTCGCACGGGGCGATCAGACGCCTCGACTCGATGGACGCCTCTCCCTCAACCCAAGCCATCATCTCGACCCACTTGGCACCATCGCCATCCTCCTGGTCGGCTTCGGATGGGCGAAACCCGTTCGGATCAACCCCTTTCGCATGCGAGGCCGGTACGATGCCGCGCTCGTTGCTCTGGCCGGGCCCTTAACCAACCTCCTGATAGCGTTCGTGCTGGCGATCCCAATCAAGCTCGGGGTTCTCGCCGGGGCTTTCGACCCCTCATCCCCTCCCTGGCGCTTGCTCCAGGTGGCCTTTATCCTCAATGTGGTCCTGGCCGTGTTCAACCTCCTTCCCATCCCGCCGCTCGATGGGTTCAGCTTCCTGTCGTCCCTTTTCCGACGGAGGTTTCCCACGCCCTTCATATGGATCGACCGCAACGCTCAGGCCATCCTGCTGGTCTTCGTGCTCGTTCTCTTCGTCGGCGGCTTTCTCGGATTCAGCTTTCTTCAATTCATCTACAGGCCGATACTTCGGTTTATCCTTGCCCTGCCGCCATTCCCGCTCGGGGGTTGAGCATGGATACGCTTCGAGCCCTGCCCAGTGTCCATCAGGTCCTCGAGCAGGTAGACGTGCAGGCCCTGATCGCGGTTCATGGCCGGGCGCTGGTTCTGTTCGCGGTGCAGCGGGCCTTAGACGAGGAGCGCTCTAGCGCAACGATCGCCGAGCCGGTGGCTCGCCTCGCCCGGATCAACGCGCTCGTCCGCGAGTTGCGCCTGCCGCGCCTGCGTCCGGTGATCAATGCCACCGGAGTGGTTCTTCACACCAATCTGGGCCGGGCTCCGCTGGCAGCCGCGGCGGCGGCCGCTGCCGCTGCGATTGCGGGTCGTTATTCCACGCTCGAGTTCGACCCTCGAACGGGCCGGCGGGGAAGGCGGCACGACCTGGTCGCGGAGACCTTGCGCTACCTGACCGGCGCTGAGGCGGCCGCGGTTGTCAACAATTGCGCCGCGGCGGTGCTCTTGATGTTGACGGCCCTGGCGAAGGGCAAGGAGGTGATCGTCGGTCGAGGCGAGCTGGTGGAGATCGGCGGCGGCTTCCGGATGCCCGACGTCATGCGACTCTCGGGAGCGCGCCTGGTCGAGGTGGGCACGACCAACCGCACCCGACCGGACGATTACGCCGCCGCGATTACGCCAAGAACGGTGGCCATCTTGAAGGTGCACGCGAGTAACTTTCAGGTGGTCGGCTTCACCGAGAGCGTCGAGATCGAAGCGCTGGCTCGCGTCGCCCGGCAGCATCGCGTGCTTCTCCTGCATGACCTGGGCAGCGGTTCCCTACTCGACACCACGGCCTACGGCTTGGCGGCCGAGCCACGGATCCAGGACAGCCTGCGAGCAGGAACCGACCTGCTGGCCTGCAGCGGGGACAAATTGCTGGGTGGCCCCCAAGCGGGGTTGCTCCTCGGTCGCGCCGAGGTGGTGGAAAAAGTCATGAAGCATCCGCTGGCACGCGCGGTGCGCATCGATAAGCTGACGCTGGCCGCGCTGACCGCGACCCTCGACCTTTACCTCACGCAGTCGGTGGGCGAGCTCGCGATCTGGAACATGCTCGGCGCTTCCGCCGATGCGATAGCCGCCCGCGCGCAGACGTGGCAACGCCGGTTGATGGAGCGTGGCATCGCGGTGGACCTTGTCCGTGCGGAGTCGACCGTGGGCGGTGGGTCGCTGCCGGGTGAGCAGCTGCCCACGACCGCCCTGGCCCTAACGCCGCGTCCCGGCCGAGCCGCCGAACTGCTCGGGCGGTTGCGCGAGCACGAGCCGCCGGTCATCGGCCGGATCGAACAGGACCGCGTGTTGCTCGACCCGCGAACGGTCCTTTCCGACGAAGACGATGCGCTTCTCGACGCAGTGGTTGCCGCGCTCGGATGACGCAGTCTCGCGGCGCCTCCTTCGTGGTCGGGACTGCCGGCCACATCGATCACGGGAAGTCGGCGCTGGTGAAAGCGCTGACGCAAATCGACCCGGACCGCTTGGAGGAGGAGAAGCGTCGCGGCATGACAATCGACCTGGGCTTCGCCTACATGACACTGCCCAGCGGCCGCCGAGTGGGGATCATCGACGTGCCGGGTCATCAGCGCTTTCTCAAGAACATGCTGGCCGGCGTGCATGGCATGGATGCGGTGCTGCTCGTGATCGCCGCGGACGAGGGTCCGCGGCCGCAGACGCGCGAGCACCTCGCCATCATCGATCTGCTGGGAATCGAGCATGGCCTGGTGGTCCTCACCAAGGTGGACCTGGTGGACGATGCCTGGCTCGCCCTGGTTCGCGAAGAGGTCGTCGGCCTGCTCGCCGGGACATCCCTGCAACAGGCGCCGATCGTCGCCGCCTCGAGTGTCACCGGCGAGGGGCTCACGGAGCTCAAGGCGGCCCTTGACGGCGAGCTCGCCAGCACTACGGCGCGACCGGACGTCGGCCGTCCACGCCTTCCAGTGGACCGATCCTTCGCCATGTCGGGCTTCGGCACCGTGGTCACCGGCACCCTGGTGGGCGGGGCGCTGCAGCAGGGGGCAGAGGTGTCCGTTCTGCCCGCCGGACGCCGGGTGCGGATCCGCGGCCTGCAACAGCACAACCAGCCGGTCGAAGAAGCTCAGCCGGGGAGCCGCACCGCTGTGAACCTCAGCGGTCTCGACCACTCGGAGGTCCAGCGTGGCGACGTGCTGGCCCTACCCGGAACCCTGCCGCCAAGCCGGCGCCTCGACGCCCGCCTGCACGTGCTGCCCGGGGCGGCGCAGCCGCTGCGTCATCGCCAAAGACTCCTGATGTATCACGAGACGGCCGAGGTGATGGTGGAGATCAGCTTGCTCGAACGCGATGAGCTCGCGCCTGGAGAGACCGGGTGGGCCCAGGTCTTCGCGGCCGCACCACTGGTGGCGCTCGACGGCGATCGCTTCATCCTGCGCGTTCCCTCGCCGGCGGCCACCGTCGCCGGCGGCGTGATCGTCGACCACGCGCCGCGGCGTCATCGCCGTCGCGACCCCTCGCTGATCAGCAATCTCGTAGCCCGTGAGCGCGCCGACCCGGCGACCGCGGCCGTCCTCGAACTGGGCAAGCATCCCTGGGGTCTGCGGGATAGCGAGCTCGCTCGCTTTCTCGGTGTGCCCAGCGCCGAGCTGGTCGAGGTTCTCGCGCCGCTCACCGACGGCGGGGTCGTACGCCGGCTGCCATCCGGATGGTTGGCCCGGAATCAATGGGAGGGCCTGCAGTTGCGCCTCACCTCCTCGCTCGAGGCCTACCATCAGGCGCAACCGCTCCGGCGCGGGATGCCGAAGGAAGAGCTCCGCAGCCGGACCAGCATCCCTGCCGATGTGTTTGCCGAGGTGCTCGGGCTGCTGGCGGACGAGGGCCGCATCGTGGAACGAGGCGGCGAGGTGGCCGTGGCCACTCACAAGCAGCAACTCAGCGCCGAGCAGGAAACCGTCCTCGGTGCTTTTGTCGCCGAGCTCGAGTCGCAGCCGTTCAACCCCCCGCCGCTGGTGGACCTGATGCGCCGGCACCCGCTGACGCCAGCACTCCTGCAGTACCTGGTGGGCGACGGGCGCATCGTGCGCGTCAACGACGACACCGTGTTTGCCCGGGCCGCGTACGACCAGGCGGTCGGGTTGCTGCGTGCCCATCTCACCGAACATCGGACGCTGACCGTGGCGGCCGCCCGTGACCTGCTGGGATCGAGCCGCCGTTACGTTCTTCCCTTGCTCGAGTGGATGGACTCGCAGAAGATCACGCGCCGGGTCGGAGACGACCGTATCCTGAGGACTTGATGCGCGCGGCTTCGCGGCCCCGTGTCGTGGTCGCCGCTCTGGCGCTCGTGATGGCGTTGACCGCGTGTGGCCAGCAGCCTCCGGACGGGACGACCTTGCTCAAACAGTCCAGTCAGCGCATGCTCGCGCTGCAAGGCTTTCATTTTCAGATGCAGATCACGGGTTTCACCGGCACCGGCGAGCCGGTGCAGAGTGCCCAGGGCGATGCGCACCCGCCGGACTTACACGCGAAGGTGAATCTCAAAGAAGGCGGCATCCTGCTGGAGGTCGAGGTGATCTTCAAGGCCGACAGCGTCTACCTGAAGTCGTTCACCGGTGGCTGGCAGCAGCTGACCGCCGCGCAAGTCGCCCAATTCTTCGACGCGCGCCTGCTCTTCGACCAACAGGCCGGCTTGTTCGCAGCGATGCGTGACACCACGGCGCCGTACCGCGGAAGCAGCGAAAAGGTGAACGGACATGACACCTACCCGGTCGACGGCGTCCTGCCGGGGCCACGGGTCCATCAATTGCTCCCACTAATCCGCGAGCAGGGTACATACCACGCCACCTACTGGATCGAGAGCCCGAGCAGCAACCTCTGGCGCGCACGTGTGACCGGTAATCTCTTCGATGCGTCACAGGCGGCAACGATCGTCTTCGATTTCTCCAATCATGATCACCCCGTTTCGGTCAGCCCGCCTCCGCTCGGTTAACCGCCCGGCGCTGCTCTCGCTGACGGGAGCCGGGCTGTTCCTGGCCTCACTCGACGCCTACGTCGTGGTCACCGCCCTGCTGCCGATGCTCACCTCGGTTCACATCGCGGTCAACCGGGCCGAGCAGGCGACGCCGATCATCACCGGTTTTCTCCTGGGCTATCTCGCCGTGATGCCGATTGCGGGCGGACTCAGCGACCGATTCGGACGGATCCGAGTCTTCGCCGCCTGTCTGGTCCTCTTTGCCTTCGGCTCGTTCCTGACCGCGAGCGCCCCTTCGCTCTCGCAACTCGTCACCGGTCGCCTGTTACAGGGTGCGGGTGGAGGCGCCCTCGTGCCCGCGGTGCTCGCGCTGGCCGCCGATCTTTACCCGGCAGGGGACCGCAGCCCGGTGTTGGGCGCGGTCAGCGCGCTCCAGGAGATTGGCAGCGTGCTGGGCCCGCTCTGGGGCGGCCTGGTGACGGCATCATCCTTCGGGTGGACCTGGATCTTCTGGCTCAATATCCCGGCGGCCGCCCTGATCATCTGGGCGCTCTGGCCTGAGATTCGCTCGCGCCGTGAGGACCGCCGCCCCACCGGCCTCGATTGGATCGGGGCGTTGCTTGCAACCGCGGGACTGGCCCTGTTGACGCTAGCCCTCTACGCGGCCGATCCCGAGCAGAGCCCCGTGGGTGCAGGCTTCATCTGGCAGGCGCCGCTGGCCATCCTGTGTTTTGGGCTGTTTGTCTGGTACGAGCGGCGCACGTCGCATCCCTTGATCGACGTGCGCTGGTTTCGGGATTCGTCGTTCAGTGGGTCGGCGCTCACGAACGCGATCGCGGGTGCCGGCCTGATGGTCGCCCTCGTCTATATCCCGGTGCTGGCCAATGCGGTTTTCTCGATGAATGCCAGCGGGTCGGCGCTGCTCCTGGTGCGGCTGATGCTGGGGATTCCCATCGGGGCCTTGCTCGGTGGCTGGCTCGCGCACCGGCTGCGGAGCTATCGAATCGTCGCCGCGCTGGGTCTCGTCCTGGCGGCGGTCGGATTCCTCCTGTTGTCGGGTTGGACCGAGGGATCACTCAAGCCGCACCTGATCGGGCCTCTTACGCAGGCGGACGGCGAGCTGTTCCTTACCGGGCTGGGGCTCGGCCTCGAGATCGCACCGGTCAGCGCCGCGCTGCTCGATGCCGTAGGGGAAGCGGAGCGAGGCGCGGGGGCATCGTTTCTGATCGTCATGCGATTGGTCGGGATGTTGGTCGGCTTCTCGCTGGTCGCGGGATTCGGCCTCTGGGAGTTTCACCGCGCCACCGCGCATTTGCTGCCGCCGTTGCCCGCGCTGAATCCAAACTTCGCGGCCCAGTTCGCCTTTTACACGCTGAAGGTCAAGCAAGCGATTTTCGACGAATACCACCTGATCTTCCGGGCCACCGCGATCGCGCTGCTGGTCGGTGCCGCGGTGGCCGCGGCGACCTTGCGGCCGCTGGCTCGACCTCGCTGGCAATAGCGGGTCTATTCTGAGCCGCGATACCAATGGCTCTGGTCGGGATTGATCTCGGCGGCACGCAGCTGCGCGTAGCGGTCGCGGACGACCGCGGCCGCCTCCGCACCGTCGTGCGCCGCCCAACCGAGGCCGCCCGCGGACGGCAACACGTCATCGGCCGGATCGTGGCGGCGGTCGCGGACGCGCTTGCGGAAGACCGGACGCCCGCGCGACGGGTTCGGGCACTGGGAATCGGCCTGCCAGGTCCGGTGGATCCTTCGGCGGGACTCGTGATCAGTCCCGCCAACCTGCCCGGTTTCAAGAATGTGCCGCTCAACCGCATCCTCACCCGCGCGACCGGCATTCCCAGCTACCTCCACCATGACGCGCACCTGGCGGCCCTGGGCGAGCACCGACGCGGTGCCGGTCGTGGCGCCAGCGAGCTGATCTACGTCACGGTATCCACCGGAATCGGGGCCGGGCTCCTGATCCGCGGCGAGCTCTACGCCGGTGCGCATGGGAGCGCGGGAGAGATCGGCCACATCATGGTCCAGCGGGACGGGCCGCTGTGTACCTGCGGCAATCGCGGCTGTGTCGAGGCGCTCGCCAGTGGTACTGGCATTGCCCGGGCCGCCCGTGATTTGGGCGCGCGAACCCCCGCGAGCGCGCTCCATCAGCTGCAAGCCCCGTCGGCCGAGGATGTCGTGCGGGCGGCTCGCGCTGGCGATCAACTGGCTATGAGCATCCTGGACACTGCGGGCACTTACCTTGGGATCGCGATGGGAACGCTCATCAACCTTTTCAATCCCCAACTGATCGTGCTCGGGGGCAGCGTTCTCAAGGCGGGTGCGCCGCTGCTGACGCCGATGCGTCGCTCGATGCTTGCGTCCTCGTGGAAGGCGGCGCGGCGCGGTCTGCGGATCGTCAGGCCCGCCCTGGGTGACGATGCCGGCCTGATCGGTGCGGTCGAGTTCGCGCGCCTTCGCGCCGGGCATGTCCGTCCGGCTTGATCCGCCGGCGCTTCCCGGATGGGAGCCGGCGTTCGCGGCCGTGCGCGAGCAGGCGGAGAAGCGCGGATTGCGGGCACTGGTGGTCGGCGGCTACGTGCGCGACCGCCTGCTCGGCGGAGACCGAGAACATCAGATTCGCGAAGTCGACATCCTGGTGGAAGGGAAGGGTGCGATCCAGCTGGCCACCGACGTCGCCACTGCGATGAAGCTTCACCCGCCCGTGGTCTTCGAACGATTCGGGACCGCGCATCTCGACTTCGATCACCGGGCCCTGGAATTCGTCTCCAGCCGCGTCGAAACCTACAATCCATCGAGCCGTAAACCGCAGGTGAGCCCGGGCACGCTGAAGGACGACGTCATGCGCCGCGACTTTACGGTCAACACCCTGCTCATGGATTGGGATGGCAGCGTGCTCGACCTCACCGGGCGAGGACTCGCCGACCTCGCGTTGCGCCGGATTGTCACGCCCCTCGAGCCGAAGTCCACCTTCGATGAGGATCCGCTACGAATGCTGAGGGCGATCCGCTTCGCCGCCACGCTCGACTTCACACTCGATCCGTCGGTCGAGGCGGCCATCCGGGACCAATCGGGCCGGCTGCAACCGCCTACGGTTTCAATGGAGCGGATTCGCGATGAGTTCTCCAAGCTCCTTCAAGCGGAGCAGGTGGGGCGTGGGCTGGAACTGCTCGATGCGACGGGGCTGCTGGTTCGGATCGTGCCGCAACTCGAGGCCGGCAAAGGCATGCAGCAGGGCGGATGGCACAGCCACGATGTGTTCGGCCACGCGCTGCTGGCGGCGACGCTCGCCCCGCCGGACCTCACCACGCGACTGGCCGCGCTGCTTCACGACGTCGGGAAGCCTGCCGTCCATGAGCTGCACGAGGGAAAGCCAACCTTCATCGGCCACCAGGAAGTCGGCGCCGTAATGGCTGGTGTCGCCCTGCGACATCTGCGCTACCCTGGCGACCTGGTCGACGCCGTGACGACGTTGATTCGTCTGCACATGCGCCCCATCCAGTACGACCCGCAGGGTTGGGAAGACAAAGCGGTGCGCCGCCTGGTCCGTGATGTGGGTGACCAACTGGATCGGCTGCTCGCTCTGGCCCGGGCTGACATGCGCGCCAGTCATTACCCGGACGTCAAGAAAATCGACGACCTCGAGGCCCGCATCCGGCGGCTCGATGCCGGCGCCATCGCGGCCATCCGCTCACCGCTCACCGGTGAGGAGTTGATGAAACGCTTTGAGCGACCGCCAGGCCCGTGGATCAAGCGCGTCAAGTCCGCGCTCGAAGAGGCGATCGTCGATGGGGTGCTGCCATCGGATGCGCAGGCCGCCTGGGGTTATCTCGAGGCGCATCCCGAGCTGCTCGAAGGCTGAGTGTCGACTGCGGTCGCGCTGATTGTCTTCACCGTGGGGCTGGTCGTCAGCCTCGGCGCCAGCGAATTCCTGGTTCGTGGCTTCGGCCGGCTCGGGACTAATGTCGGATTGGCCGCCGGTCTGGTTGGACTGCTCACCGCACTCGGCGCCGATGCGCCGGAGATTTCGTCGGCGATCACCGCTTTGCTATCGGGCGCGAAAGACGTTGGCCTCGGCGTGATCCTCGGCTCGAATCTCTTCAACCTCGCGGCGCTGCTCGGATTCAGCGCCGTCGTCGCCAGACGGGTCTCTTTTCGTCGGGTCGTGCTGGCGCTCGACGGTGCCGTAGCGCTCTGGGCGACGCTGCTAGTCGGCGCGATGGTGCTGCTGGGGCTCCCACCGATCGTGGCGCTCGTGCTCGTTCTCGCCGTCTTCGTTTTCTATGTGTTCCTGCTGGCGGCCGAGCCCCATCGCGTGGACCATTTGCCGCTTCCACGGCACGGGCGACACCGGCTGGCCGCGGTCGCCCGCGTGATTCACGGTGAGCTCGAACGCACCAAACCTGCCCGGGATACATGGGGCCCCGTCTGGTGGATCGTACCCTCGATTGCCGCGATCGTCGCTGGGAGCTTCGCGATGGTGAACGGCGCCCTGGTCCTCGGGGATCACTGGCACCTATCGCGTATTTTCCTGGGCGCCGTCGCACTGGCCGCGATCACGAGCCTACCGAATGCTTACGCAGCCACCCGGATCGCGCTAGCGGGTAACGGGACGGCCGTGGTGAGTCTCGCCTTCAACAGCAACACGCTCAACCTGCTGGCAGGGGTCAGCCTCCCGGCGATGCTGATCGGCGGCCTGACCTCGGCGCCCGGCGCGCCGGCCGAGTTCGCCTGGCTGATGGTGCTGACGCTGGTTGCCATCGGGCTCGGATATTGGGGGCAAGGAATCAGTCGATGGAGCGGGCTGGTGCTGATCATCGGCTACCTGGTTTTCATCGTCGCGATCCTGCGCTAAGCCGCCGGATGGGCGGTTTTCCAATGGCTTTCCACAGGCCTTGCGTGGAACTCGTGGAAGAGTCGCGACAGACAGCTGTCGTAGCGGTTTCGTAGGCTTGTGCTCTGCTAAACTCTGCGACGCCACGGACGCGTCGGAGCAGGCTCGACGCGACAAGGGCGCTCGCGGAAATAGGGGAAGTATGCTGCTCAGTCTTCGGCTGCTCCGGCGAATCGCGCGGGAACTTCCCCGCTACGGCAAGCTCACCTATTGCCTGTACCGCGATTCACGCGTCCCGCAGCGCAACAAGATCGCCTTAGCGGCGGCGATGGCCTTGATCCTGAACCCGGTGGTCGATGTGCCACTGCGGTTGCCGATCTTTGGCGAGATGGATGCGGTCGCCCTCACGGTGCTGGCGATAAGGGTCTTCGTGGACAAGGCGCCAAAAGATGTGGTGGCCGAACACCAGGAACAGATTTCGCTGGGGACAAGCGTCTTCGATCAGGATTTGCGCAACGGCCGCGAGGGATTGCGGGCGAGGCTGAACGATCTACGAGGGCGCGGACGCATTGTTATCGCCCGCGCTCGGAGGAATGCAATATGAAGGTTGTCTTACTTCAGGACGTGAAGGGCACCGGGAAAGCCGGCGAGACGAAAGACGTCGCCGACGGTTTTGCCCGAAACTTCCTGCTGCCGCAAAAGCTGGCACAACAGGCGAGCCGCGGCGCCCAGGAACAGGTCGATCGCCAGAAGGCCACCGAAACGAAGCGCGAGGAGCGCGAGTTGGCCGATGCGCGGGCACTCGCGGTGCGGCTCGAGGCTGCGCAGGTGGTGTTGAAGCTCCGAAGCGGGAAGGACGGCAAGCTGTTTGGCGCCGTGACGAATGCGGATGTGGCGTCGGCGCTAAAGCAGCAGCATGGGATCACCCTCGACCGGCGCAAGATCGAGTTCGAGGAGCCGGTCAAGGCGATGGGGCCGGGCAGCGCACAGGTGAAGCTGCACCGTGAAGTCACGGCCCGCATCCCGTTGATGGTTGCCTCCGCTTGACGGTTGACCTGAGACGTTCGCCGGCCCCGCCGGCGGCCGGTGGCCGCGTGCCGCCGCACAACCTCGAAGCGGAAGCGTCGGTTCTCGGCTCCTTGATGCTCGACCGCAATGCGATCGTTCGGGTGGCCGACTTCCTCCGACCCGAAGACTTTTATCTCGACCATCATGCCCAGGTGTATCGGGCGGCGCTGAACCTTTACGACCGCGCCGATCCCATCGACCTGCTCACCCTCGCCGCCGAGTTGGAGACGATGCGCGTGCTGGAGCGGATCGGCGGCCAGGCGTTCCTGGCCGAGTTGCAGAGCGGCGTCCCGACGGCGGCCAACGTCGAGTACTATGGCCACCTCGTCGAGGAAGGCGCCACCAAGAGGAAGTTGATCGGCGCCGGTGGACGGATCACGGCTCTCGGCTTCGATGAGAGCACGCCCGCGAGCCAGGCGCTTGATACCGCGGAAAGCGTCATCTTCAACATCGCCGAAGGCCGCATTACCCAGGACTTCGTCGCGCTCAAAGACATTCTCAAGACGACCTGGGACCAGATCGAGCAGATCCACAAGGATTCATCCGTTATCTCGGGCGTGCCAAGCGGCTTCAACGACCTTGATGCCAAAACCGGCGGTTTTCAGAAGTCCGACCTGATCATCATTGCAGCTAGACCAGGCATCGGAAAATGCCTGGTCGGGAGCACGTTGGTCGACGATCCGGTTACAGGTGATCGACTCACCATCGAACAATTCGTTCGTGAGCGTCGGCCGATCGCTTTTGGATTGTCGCCGCGAGGGCGGATCGAATGGCGCCACATCGGCGATTGGGTTGACAGTGGCGTTCAGTCATGTTTTGCCGTGACGACCCAGACCGGTCGGCGCGTCGAGGTCACGGGACATCATCCGTTCATGACGATCAGCGGCTGGCAGCCGCTTCACGACCTGGTCGTCGGCGACGCGATCGCTGTGCCGCGGGCCTTGCCGAGTTTCGGCAAGGAATCGATCGATCCGGAGCGGGCGCGGTTACTCGGGTATTTCATCGGTGATGGGGGACTCTCGACAGGGTCTCCTGCATTCACGAATATCGATCCGGTCATCGTTGACGACTTCAAAACGATCGTCGCGTCACAATTTCCACGCTGCCACGTTGCCAAGCGGGGAATTACGTACTACGTCTGTGCGTGGACACGAGTACGCCGGCTCAACGTAAAGGAGCGTGTTGCCGCCTATCTCCACCGTACGAAGAGCCCAATCATCGGCTGGCTGACGCAGTTCGGTCTCTGGGGAAAGAAGGCGGACGTCAAGCGCTTCCCCGATCAGGTTTGGCGCTGGAACCGCGAGACGCTTCGGGAGTTCCTTCGAGCGTTGATGTCCTGTGACGGAAGCATCTTCGCGACCCAAAATGGTCGTCCCCGAATTGAGTTCGCGGTCGCGTCGGAAGGCTTAGCCAAGGATGTCCATCACGCCTTCGTCCGCTTCGGCATCGTTGCGCGGCTTTATCGAAAGTCTGAGCGGTGTTGGCGCGTACAAATCACCGACTCTGAATCCGTGGCTCGATATCAGGCCGAGATTGGATGGATGGGCGAAAAAGCGGATCGTTTCGCAAAGGACTTGCCGCAATTCCGGAGCAACAACGGACATCTGCCCAGCGCCGTCTGGAACTTGGTCGGTCAGGCGGCTTCGACGCGTCATCTCTCGTGGGCCAAGCTTGCGGTTGCCTCCGGCGAGCGCGTTCGCACCTCCAAATTTGAGACCTACAACCCACGGACTAATCACGGCCTGTCGCAACGTCGTCTGGCGATCTTCAATGAGGTCCTTGAGGACAAGCGCCTGGCAACATTGGCCAACCCCGAGTTGTATTGGGATCGGATCGTTTCAATCGAGGCTACTGGTAATCACCAGGTCTACGACCTCACGGTTCCGGAGGGTGCCAACTTCATTGCCGAGGACGTCATCGTTCACAACACGTCGTTGACTCTCAATATCGCGCAGCACGCCTCGATTCAATACAAGATTCCGGTGGCAATCTTCTCGCTCGAAATGTCGGAACAGCAGCTGGTCACGCGACTACTTTGTAGCGAGGCGTCCGTTGATTCCTATCGCCTTCGCACCGGACTCCTGAAGGACGCCGAGTGGCCGCGGATCGCGCAGGCGATGGGCGCGCTTTCCGAGGCGCAGATTTATATTGATGATTCGCCAAATGTATCCGTCATGGAAATGCGGACCAAGGCGCGTCGCCTCAAGTCGGCCAACAATCTGGGGCTGATCATCGTCGACTACCTGCAGTTGATGCAGGGACGCAATCAAGAAAATCGTGTGCAGGAGGTCTCCGATATCTCTCGCGGATTGAAGAGTCTCGCGCGAGAGTTGCAGATTCCTGTCATCGCATGCTCACAGTTGAGCCGCGAGCCTGAGAAGCGACCCGACCATCGCCCACAGCTCTCGGATCTTCGTGAGTCCGGAACTTTAGAGCAAGATAGCGACCTCGTCCTCTTTATTTATCGAGACCGTTTCTACAACGACAACCTTGCGGACGACCGGCGCAACATCGCCGAGATCATCATTGCAAAGCACCGCAACGGACCGACGGGAAAACTCGAGCTGCTCTTC
>Ga0209526_10000242_pt1 | contig 34299 bp, 29 predicted proteins | sample JacPinW_OM2H0_M1_FD_188566 | JGI IMG/M metagenome (GOLD analysis project Ga0209526, IMG submission 188566) | Forest soil microbial communities from Algoma, Ontario, Canada - Jack Pine, Ontario site 1_JW_OM2H0_M1 (SPAdes) (version 2) | ecosystem: Environmental > Terrestrial > Soil > Boreal... | reverse complement strand
TGAGCGCCGCGCAAAAATTATTCACGCGGATGGCGAGTTCCAAGCCTCCGCAAAACTAGCCGAAGCCGCCAAGGTTCTTGAGACGCAACGCTCCGCCATCCAGCTCCGCTACCTGCAGACTCTTACCGAGATAGGTGTTGAGAAGAACACAACCATTGTGTTTCCGCTGCCCATCGATATTATTAACAGTTGGGTGCAATCGTTAGCGGAGCCAAAAAAATAAGAATGGCATCGGGAGGTAGACGCGGGGGAGCCGGCGAGCGCGTGCTCGAGAGCAGGCACGTGATCGGCTTGTTTATGCTGATGCTGGTGTTCTCCGGCGTTTTTTTCACTCTCGGCTACGTCATGGGCCGCAATCAGTATGACGGCCAGGTGCGCGCCGCTTCGAATCCGCGCACACTGCAGCCCGCGCCTGTGGCTCCCAAATCAGATCCATCCGCGAAGCATTCGAACGAAGCGCGCCACGGTTCCGATCCCGCCACTGACACCAACTCTCAACCCAATTCCGACTGGAGTTTCTACAACGCCGGAAAATCTGCTTCGCCTGACGACAATCTAAAGCCGGCGTGGGCTGCTCCTACGGCAAGTCCGCGCACTGTTCCCGCGTCAACGAGAGGCAAGAACGGGAAATCCGTTGCTGTGCCCGCGATTCCCTCAGGCTCGTACACGTTGCAGGTCGCCGCGCTGCGCCGCGAATCCGATGCCATGACCCTTGCTTCTCACCTCCAACGGAAGAAGTTTCCCGCCTTCGTCGTTTCGCCGCAGGGCGACAAATATTACCGCGTACAGGTCGGCCCCTATGCCGACCAAAAATCCGCCGACGCCGCCAAGAAAGGCCTCGATGGCGCTGGCTTCAAGGCCATTGTGAAGCATTGATGTCGCTGCGTTCCTGGACTCATTTTTTTCCTCCGTATCCGGGACAGGCTACTCCCGCCGCTTTCCGTTTGGTTTGTGCCGCCGTCTCCGGCGCGGCTCTGTCTCTTTCGTACACGGGATTCTATTTCAGCATCTACTCTTGGCTCTGCATCGGGCTTCTCCTCGTCGTCATTTTGGACGCGCGCCCGCGCATCGCCTTTGCGTGCGGTTTCGTCCATGCGCTGTTTTTCGTAATTACCTCCATGCCTTGGATTGCCACCGTGCTGGCCGTGCACGGCGGCCTGTCCCGTATAGGCGGTTCGGCGATTCTTCTGCTGATCGCCACTGTCTTCGGCATTCTCACCGGCGCATTCGCGTGGTGCGTTCGCCGTCTCGCGCAGCGCAGTTTTGCGCTTGCTTACATCGGCGCGCCGTTTCTGTGGGTCACGTTCGAATTCGTTCGCGCACACATGCCGGAAATCGGTTTCCCCTGGAATTTACTCGGCTATCCCGCTTCCGGAAATCTTGCGCTGCTTCAGCTCTCCGCGTTCACTGGAATCTGGGGACTCTCGTTTCTCGTCGCCGCCCTCAACTCCCTCCTCGCCTGGACGGTCCTCGCTTCTGCACCCCCAGCCAAGGTTCGCGCGACGATCCTTGCTGCCGCCGCCGTTGTGATTCTGGCTATCATGGCTATCGGCCCGCGGTTCGTCCCACATACTGCTGCGAATCACTACGCGCGTGCTGTCCAGCCAAATTTTCCCGAAGCTATGGAGTATCCGTCGAACTGGTTTCAGGCGCACGCGCCGGACCTCGACCAGATCGAGCAACTAAGTCTCGCCCCATCGAATCACCGTGTCGACCTTCTCGTCTGGCCCGAAGCGCCCGCGCCCTTTTCCTTCGAAGATCCGCAGTTCGCGGGCCGTGCTTCACTGCTCGCCATTGATTTTCAGCATCCCTTTTTAGCCGGAGTCATTGAGTGGGAGCCTGCGCCCGAAGCCAGCACAAACGCGCACGCCGCGCTTGTCCCGTACAACAGCGCTATTCTTATCGACCCGCAGGGCCAAAAGGTTTTCAGCTACGACAAGGTTCACCTCGTCCCCTTCGGCGAATACGAGCCGTTCCCGCTGATTCATCGCGTCGTCGCCAGCTTCTCCGACGAAGTCGGAGGCTTCCGCAAGGGCCACAAGTATTCCGTCGCGCATCTCCCGGGAGGGTACAGCTTCGGCACGTTCATCTGCTATGAGGCAATTTTCCCCGACGAAGTCCGCCACTTCGCCGCCGCGGGCGCGGATCTCCTCGTCAACATCTCCAACGATGGCTGGTTCGGCCGCTCTGCGGCGCCGGAGCAGCATCTGCGCATGGCCCGCGTCCGCGCCGTGGAAAATCGACGTTGGCTCCTTCGCGTCACCAACAATGGCTTCACCGTCAGCGTCGACCCCTACGGTCGCATCTTCAGTCCGCTTCCGCCCGATGTTCGCGCGGCCGTCGATTTGCCCTACGACTTTCGCACCGACGAGACCGTCTACACACTCTTCGGCGACTGGTTCGCTTGGCTCTGCGCCCTCGTTTCCGTTATTCTGTTGACCTTAACTTTTCGGAAAGGAAATACCGCGCGCGAGGAACTACTGATCCCGGTGGAAGAAATTCCGCCGTCCCTGGTGGCTAGCAGGACCTAGCCCCGAGGAAAAACGTCTAGCTCTTAACGCACGCCGATCTCATGGTTCTCGAAGACCTCCAGCACCGCTATGAACTCTTAAAGCCGCGCATCTCGCTCGTTCGGAGCTATCTTTGACGCCGCGCCTCATCGCGAGCGCCTGAAATCACTCGAAACGCGCATCGCTGCGCCCGATTTCTGGAGCAATCAGGAAGCCGCGCAATCCCTTTTGCGCGATCGCAAGCGCTCCGAAGATCAAATTGCCGCGGACGAAAAGCTCACGTCGCTTTCCGGCGATCTCGATACCTACATTCATCTCGCGCAAGAGGAAACCAACGCCGAGCAGCGCAACGATCTGCTCAAAGAGCTCGACCGCGAGCTCGGCGCCGCTGAAAACTACATCGCCGACCTGGAAACCAAGACGTTGCTCTCCGGCGAAAGCGATCACCTAAACGCCATCATGACGATCAAGCCCGGCGCCGGCGGCACCGAATCGCAGGATTGGGCCTCCATTCTGCTGCGCATGTATCTCCGTTGGGCGGAGCGAAAAGGCATGAACGCTGTGGTCCTCGACGAAACTCCCGGCGAAGAAGCCGGCATCAAGAACGCTACTATCCAGTTCGCTGGTGAAAACGCGTACGGGATGCTCATCGGGGAAGCCGGCGTGCATCGCCTCGTCCGCATCTCTCCCTTTGACCAAGCTGCCCGCCGCCACACTTCCTTCGCGTCCGTCTTCGTTATTCCCGAAGTGGACGACAAAATCGAAATCAACATCCGTCCCGAGGATCTGCGCGTCGATACTTTCCGGTCCGGCGGCAAAGGCGGCCAGAACGTCAATAAAGTTGAGACGGCCGTGCGCATCACGCACATTCCCACCAACATCGTTGTCGGCTGCCAGGTCGAGCGTAGCCAGCACAAGAATCGCGAGCTGGCCATGAAGATGCTTCGCTCGCGCCTCTACGACCTCGAAATTCAAAAGCGCCAGGCAGAAACCGACCGGCTCGACGAAACCAAGATGGACATTTCCTTCGGCAGCCAGATCCGCTCCTACGTCATGCAGCCCTATCGCCAGATCAAGGACCATCGCACCAAGTTCGTCGTCGGCGATGTCGACCGCGTTCTCGACGGGGACCTCGACCCCTTTATGCGCTCTTACCTAATGGCCAAGAAAACCAAAGGCAAGCTCGAAGTCCAGCCCGATGACGACGACTCCGCCGCTGCGTGACCCGCGGGTTTGGTTTTGCTGGGATCTCGAACGAACCGGCCAGCCTTTTAGTTGGCTCGCCTTTAGAGTGCCGGCCGCGTAGGGGAGAGCCCGGCGAAGCGCTTAAATAATTGCATGCGCACGGAGGTACGTGTATCGTGGCGGTCCCTCGGTTGCCACGATACAACTTACACTGGAAGGAAGGTACTCATGATCTTTGGCATGACGATATTGACCTTCGTACACGTTCTGTTGAGCTTGATTGGCATCTTCGCGGGACTGGTGGTTATGTACGGGCTGCTCATTTCAAAACACTTGAAAGGCTGGACGGCGCTTTTTATCTGGACCACGGTGGCGACCAGCGTGACTGGCTTCTTGTTTCCGTTCCATCGCTTTTTGCCGTCACACGCAATCGGCATCATCTCCTTGGTTGCGCTCTCGGTTGCCATCTTTGCGCTTTATGGCCTGCACCTTGCCGGCGCTTGGCGGCGGATCTACGCGGTCACCGCAATGATTTCCCTGTACCTCAATGTGTTCGTCTTGATTGCGCAACTGTTCGACAAGGTACCGGCCCTGAAAGCGCTGGCTCCGACGAAAACCGAGGCGCCGTTTAAGGAAGCGCAGCTCGTAGTATTACTCGCTTTCGTCGTGCTTACGATTCTTGCTGCGATGAAGTTCCGCAGCGAGCCCCTTCAGCCAGCGTCTTAATGCCCTGGTCGCAATTCGTGCCCCGGGCGCCCACGCCCCGGATTTCGCTCGGGGTGTGAGGCACCCCTGCCTATTCGAGCCACAACTCCTGGACCTCCGCGCCGCAGGTTCCACCCCGCAGCACGGAACCATTCAACCCGCCAAAATCGCCATTCGACCCCGGATTTCGACCATTCGCTGCTTTTCGCTTTACCAATCAATTAATTCCGCGCTACCCTGCGCCATGCGGTTAACATTATTTCCATCGCGACAGTCGCGCGCCGCTCCACTGCGGCTACCACTAACTCCTTTAGAATCCGCTCTTATGGAAAGTGCGTCTGTAAGTCCTTTAGAATCCGCTCTTGCAGGAAACACCGGGGGAGGGGGCCCTTCTTGCGCGGTACGGACCGGGCACATCCCTGACAGAATAGACCGGGAGCATCCCTGACACTGCAAGAACTTTGGCAGTTGCGTGTAAAGCAAGCGCCATGGAAAACGTTCAGTGTTCTGGAAGAGAAACTACGATTTGTCTTTTGAGCTGAGTTGCAGGAACGCACCATGACAGAACTCTGTGCCCGGGTCTAATAGGTTTGGCGGGACTGGCTGGCTTGCGCGGTCGGCGGGAGGGTGCTCGTACTGAGAATGTACGCGTTCGCACCGCAGCGTGGAACACATGAGCAAGGCGCGCACCGGACAGAGATCCGGTGCGCGCTGAAGAATGCGGGTCGCGCGTTAGGTCGGAGCGTCGGTTTGTTACAAGACCAGTCTCCGTTAGAAGGACGGTCGCGGCTTGTAAAACGACAGAGCAAGCCCTGGATTTGCGGTCGGGTCCGGGCGGCACCGTTACCGTTCGAGGTGCGATTTTCGCCGTTTAATGCGCTATATTGCCGTTCAGTTCAATTCGTTGATTCTTCCACAGCGGGATGGTAGCTTTGTAAAGGTACTTGCATCGCGAGAAAGCAGATGTCGCGGGGTTGTCCCCTGCCCAGTCCGGTTGCCGCTTCGCAGCCAGCTTGAAAAAGGAGATCCTGTTTTGAGCGAAGGATTACGCAATTTTCTGTTCACCTCCGAGTCCGTAACAGAAGGCCATCCAGACAAAATCGCTGATCAAATTTCCGACGCCGTCCTCGATGAGGTCATGCGGCAGGATCCCATGGGCCGGGTGGCGTGCGAGACGCTCGTCACCACGGGTTTGGCCGTGGTGGCTGGAGAAATTACCACCAGTGCGCACGTGGATTACGACAGCTTGGTGCGCGAAACGATACGCGGCGTCGGCTATGACGACGCGTCTTACGGCTACGACGGTTATACGTGCGCGGTCATGTGCTGCGTGAAACGCCAGTCGCCGGATATTGCCATGGGCGTGGATACCGGTGGCGCGGGCGACCAAGGGCTCATGTTTGGTTTCGCTTGCGACGAAACCGATGAGCTGATGCCCATGCCCATCCAACTGGCCCACCGCCTTACGCAGCGCCTCTCCGAAATTCGCAAGTCCAAGAAAGTTGATTTCCTTCGCCCGGACGGTAAATCCCAAGTCAGCGTCGAGTACCGCAATGGACGCCCCTCTCGTGTGGACACCGTGGTGATTTCGACGCAGCACGATGAGAAGGTTTCGACCTCAAATTTGCACGAAGCGATTATGGAACAGGTGATTCGCCCGATCGTTCCCGCGTCCATGCTGGACCGCAACACGAAATACCACATCAATCCGACGGGAAGGTTTGTGATCGGTGGGCCGATGGGCGATGCCGGTGTTACGGGGCGCAAAATCATTGTGGATAGTTATGGCGGTTACAGCCGTCACGGCGGCGGCGCTTTTTCGGGAAAGGATCCCTCGAAAGTGGATCGCTCCGCATGCTACATGGCCCGGTACATTGCGAAGAATATTGTGGCAGCAGGATTGGCGCACAAGGCGGAAGTGCAATTGGCGTACGCAATCGGCGTCGCCGAGCCGGTTTCCGTGATGGTCGATGCGTTTGGCACCGAGAACGTTCCGGAAGAGCGCATCACCGCGTTGGTACGTGAGAATTTTGCGTTGACACCAAAGGGAATTATCGAGGCCCTGGATTTGCGCCGGCCGATCTATAAGCCAACGGCGGCGTATGGACATTTTGGCCGCACGGGCCCGGGCTTCACCTGGGAGCGCACGGACCGCGCTGCCGCTCTGCGCAAGGCCGCAGGCTTGGGTGCGAGCTCCAACGCGAGCGTCGAAGTCGGCGCGCGGGCGTAGACTTCTCCCCTAGGTTCAATACCGACGGGGCAAATCGCCGCTTCACTCAAGGCGTCATGATTTTGGACTTTCAAGTTTCAAAAGAGGAGCATCACTGTGGCTATCGCGGAAATGAAAAAAGGCGACGTGAAGGACATTTCGCTAGCGGATGCCGGCAAGCGCAAAATCGAGTGGGCGGCACAGCAGATGCCAGTGCTCGAGATCATTCGCAAGCGCTTTGTGAAAGAGCAGCCGCTGAAGGGGCTGCGCGCTTCGGCCTGCCTGCACGTGACGAGCGAAACCGCGAACCTCGCGATTGCTTTGCGCGATGGCGGCGCGGAAGTAGTGCTGTGCGCCTCGAATCCGCTTTCCACACAGGACGAAGTGGCGGCTTCGCTGAACCGCGATTTTCATATTCCCACCTATGCGATTAAGGGCGAAGACAACCAGACGTACTACTCGCACCTCAGCGCGGCCCTGGAGCACAAGCCGCAATTCACGATGGACGACGGCGCCGATTTGGTCACCATGCTGCTCACCAAGCGCACCGACCTGGTTCCCAATGTGATCGCCGGCACCGAAGAAACAACCACGGGCGTGATTCGCCTACGCGCGATGGCCAAAGATGGCACGTTGAAATATCCGATCATCGCGGTGAATGACGCGCAAACCAAGCATTTCTTCGATAATCGCTACGGCACTGGACAGTCAACACTGGACGGCGTGATTCGCGCGACGAATCTTTTGCTGGCGGGGCTGAAAGTTGTGGTTGCCGGATACGGTTGGTGCGGGCGCGGCATTGCCATGCGCGCCAAGGGCCACGGCGCGGACGTGATCATCACGGAGATTGATCCGACCAAGGGCATTGAAGCGGTGATGGACGGATTCCGCGTGATGCCGATGGCCGACGCCGCGAAGGAAGGCGACGTTTTCATCACAGTTACGGGAAACAAGAGCGTGATTCGCTCCGAACACTTTGAGGTCATGAAGAACGGCGCGGTGGTCTGCAATTCCGGCCACTTCAACGTGGAGATCGATATTCCAGCGTTGGAGAAATTGTCGAGCGGGAAGAGAGAAGTGCGGCCGTTGGTTGATGAGTATGTCCTGAAAGGCAATCGCAAAGTATATCTGTTGGGCGAAGGCCGCCTGGTCAATCTTGCTACTGCGGAAGGGCATCCGGCCGCGGTGATGGATATGAGCTTCGCCAACCAAGCCCTATCGGCGGAATACCTGCTGAAGAATTACAAGACGCTGAAGCCGCAAGTCTACGTCGTGCCGGAACATCTCGACCGCGAAATCGCGCGGCTCAAGCTGGAATCCATGGGCCACAAACTGGACAAGCTAACTCCCGAGCAAGAGCATTACCTCGCGTCCTGGCAAGAAGGCACGTAGCCTTTACAAATACAAGTTCTCGCGCGATTCGTTAGCGCGCCCTCGCCAACCCGGAGCTGTTTCTACACTCATGTACGATCTGGCCACCGCAGCACTGGACACGGCAAAAATTCGTGGAGCTTCCTACGCGGACGTGCGCGTGATGCATTTGCGGCAGCGCGACTTGACCACGAAGAACGGCGAAGTAGGGACGCTGGCGCAATCAGAGTCCATTGGACTTGGCATTCGCGTATTAGCGAATGGGGCTTGGGGATTTGCTTCGACGGACCGGTTGACGCGGGACGGCGTGGCGGCTTGCGCAGCGCAGGCGGTGTCGATTGCGAAGGCTTCGGCGCTGGCGAAGCGCGAAGACGTCGTGATGGCGCCGGAAGATGCGTACGTGGACAGTTGGCAGAGTCCCTTTCGAAAGGACCCCTTTGAAATTCCGCTAGAGACGCAGCTTGCGTTGCTGCTTGCTGCGGATGCGGAGATGCGGCGCGTTAAAGGCGTGACGCTGACCGAGACGGACATGCAGTTTCGTAAAATTGATTCGTGGTTCGCTTCGAGCATCGGTTCGCGGATTCATCAGCGAAAGGTGATTACCGGATGCGGGATTGTGGCCACTTCGTTTCAGGGTGATGAAATCCAGAAGCGCTCGTATCCAAATAGCTTTGGCGGGCAGCATGCGCTGCAGGGATACGAGTTGGTGGAATCTCTCGATTTGCTGAAGCATGCGCCGATGATTGCGGACGAGGCCGTGGCGTTGCATTCGGCGGCACAGTGTCCGCAAAAAACGGGCACGCTGATTTTGGGCGGTAGCCAGTTGGGTTTGCAGATTCATGAATCGGTGGGGCATCCGATTGAGCTGGATCGCGTGCTGGGGCAGGAAGCGAACTTTGCTGGCACGAGTTTTCTGACTCTTGACCAACTCAATAAACTTCGCTACGCGTCCGACATCGTGAACGTAGTCGCTGATGCGCGGCTGGAGCACGGGCAAGGGTTGGGTACGTTCGCCTACGACGATGAGGGTGTGCCGGCGCAGTGTACGGACATCATCAAGGCCGGGCAGTTCCGCGGGTATTTGTCGAATCGTGAGACGGCGCACCTTGTCGGTCTGAAGCGTTCCTCGGGAACCATGCGCACAGAAAGCTGGAATCGATTGCCGATCATTCGCATGACCAACGTGAGTCTCCTGCCCGGCACGTGGACCTTCGACGATCTGCTTGGCGACACGGACGATGGGATTCTGATGGAGACGAACCGCTCCTGGTCCATCGACGACCGGCGGTACCAATTTCAGTTTTCGACGGAGATTGGCTGGGAAATTAAGGGCGGGAAGCGCGGGCGCATGTTGAAGAATCCGAGCTATAGCGGAATTACGACGGAGTTTTGGAATTCGTGCGACGCGATCTGCAAGCGCGAGCATTGGACGCTGTGGGGCACGCCGAATTGCGGCAAGGGCCAGCCTATGCAGACGATGGGCACGGGGCACGGGGCATCACCGTCGCGGTTTAAGAATGTGCGCATTGGGGCGGCATTCTCCAAGCTATGAGCGCAACGCGCAAGTCCAGTGCGGCGTCCAGCCCCAAGGCCGCTTCTACCTCCGACCTTCGCCGCATTGTCGATACCGTGCTGCGACTGGCTAATTCCATCGGCGTTGCGGAGACAGAAGTACACGTTGATGAAACCATTAGCGCTTTGACGCGCTTTGCCAATAACGCCATTCACCAAAACGTGGCGGAACACACGGTGAATGTTTCGGTGCGTACGCAGGTGGACCAGCGCACGGCCCGGGCCACCACGAATCGCACCGACGAAGACTCGTTACGAGCGGCGATCGAGGCCTCGCTTTCTTTGGCGCATAGCCAGCCAAAGAATTCGAATTTGCTCCCGATGCCGGGGAAGCAGCGTTACCGCGGGGTCAACCGTTTCATCAAGCAGACCGCGGCGCTGACGCCGGAAGACCGCGCACTGGCAGTAAGGCGGGTTTGCGATCTGGCGGTCAAGAAGGGCCAGACGGCTGCTGGGATTTTTTCGAGCGCGCAGTCGCAGAGCGCGATGGGGAATTCGCGCAGCCTGTTTACGGCTTATCGCGATACACACGCGGTGTTTTCCATCACGATGCACGAGGGTTCCGCGGCGAGCTGGGCCAAGGAGAACTCCGCGAATGTCGCTGAGATTGACCCGCAGCGACTGGCGCAGCGCGCGAGCGACAAAGCGCACCGTGCGGCCGATGCGCGAGAGCTTGCGCCCGGCCGGTACACGGTGATTCTTGAACCAGCCGCAGTGCTCGATCTTGTGGGCTTTCTGTTCTACGACTTTGCGGCGACGGCGCTGCGGGACAAGCGGTCTTCTTTCAACGAGCGCATGGGCAAGCAGGTGCTGGGCAAGAACATCCGCATTGAGGACGATGTCTATCATCCATTGCAGCTTGGCGCGCCTTTCGATGGCGAGGGGATTCCGCGCCAGCGGGTGCTGCTGGTCGACCAAGGCGTGCCCAAAAACCTGGTGTACTCACGGGCTTCGGCAAAAATCGCGAAAAAGAAGCCAACCGGGCACGGTTTTGTGCTGCCGAACGAATACGGCGAAGCGCCGATGAACCTGGTTTTCTCGGGTGGCCAGGCGTCGCTGGAGGAGATGATTGCTTCAACCGAGCGGGGACTACTGGTGACCCGGTTGTGGTACATCCGCGAGGTCGACCCCTACGAAAAGATCATGACGGGGATGACGCGGGACGGGCTGTTTTTGGTGGACAAGGGACGCGTCACGTCCGCGGTGCGGAATTTCCGGTTCAATCAGTCCATTTTGGAGATGCTGCGGAATGTTGAGATTATGGGCCCTGCGGTTCGCGCCACCGGGGAAGAGGCTTTCGAGATGGTAGTGCCCGCGATGAAGATCCGCGATTTTAACTTCTCGGAAGTCACAAAGTTCTAAGGATTTGCGAGTTGTAAAGGGAAAAGGCCAGCTATTTCGAGACGGGAGCCAAATAAGGGCGTTCGATTATGGTAGCTCGCCGCGGAGGGAGTTCGGATTCCGCGATGCGATCCAGAATCCGAAGCGGGATGCCAATCTCCCTACAAGCCTCCACCGCAGCGTCATTAAAATACAGAAACACAAGGAATTGACCCTGCTGCCTGTATTTCGTTCGGGCTACTAAGGCCTGAGTGTCTGCCTCGATCGTCGTGTAGACCAATATTCTTTCCGCATATCGAAAGTTGCTCTTGGTCATCCGATTGTCGAGCGTCTTCGACAAACGGATATGTGGCAGCGCACCCGACGAAACTTCATCCAAGGTCAAACCAACTACCGAGAACATTTCCGTCCTTTGCGTGCTGGCTGTTTCGAGCATTGCCGCATCCTCAGGTTGATTGGGAACCGCGGTTTCAATAATTTTCCCCCGCAAACAAGTGTCGTATATTTGGTTGATCGCGATTGTTCTGAAAGGGTTACTGTTGAGCCGGACGGTACTACCTTCCAATGACCCACAAAATTCGATTGGTCGAATGCAAATTCTGAGTTGTACAAGGATGCCCTCCGCGTTCAATAAACGAGTATGTGCCCTCACCCGAATTGGGGTCACCCGGACCACGATGCCTGTGGAACAGGGTTCATTGCGCGCCTCGGCGGAGCGCCTAACCACGACATTATTGAGCATGCGCTTACCGCGTTGGAGCGCCTGACCCATCGCGGAGGTGTGGACGCTGACGGCGCTAGCGGTGACGGAGCGGGCCTGCTGACCTCGATACCAGAGGCGTTCTTTCGTGCGCGGGCGCAGGAGCAGGGGATTGCGCTTCCAGAGGTCTTCGGGCTGGGCTTCGCATTCTTTCCTGCGGGGTCTGCGGCGGAGGCTCGCGCCGCCGTAGAAGCAGGGGCGGACGTTGAGCGGTTACGTGTGCTGGGTTGGCGGCGTGTTCCGGTGAACACGAATTCGCTAGGGCGGCTGGCGCTGGAGACCATGCCGGAGATTTGGCAGTTTTTTGTCGAGCCATTTCACCCGGCGCGCGGCGCGGCGCGGTTTGAGTGGCGGCTGGCGATGCTGCGCAAACGCGCGGAGGCGCTCTTGCCGGCGCGCTGTTATATCTGTTCGCTTTCCTCGCAGACGGTGGTGTACAAGGGCCTGCTCACGCCGTGGCAGTTTCCACAATTTTACGAAGATTTGCGCGACCCCGCTTTTGCGACGACCTTTGCCGTGTTTCACCAGCGGTACTCGACGAACACGCAGCCTTCATGGCATTTGGCGCAGCCGTTCCGATATGTGGCGCACAACGGCGAAATCAACACGATTGTTTCCAATCGCCGCTGGATGCGCGCGAAAGAACGGGAAATTCGGGCGAAGCTGACGGCCGGACCGTGGCTGCGACTCCTCGAGGAAAACGTCAGCGACTCCGCCAGCTTTGACAACGGCTTCGAGTTGAAATTGCTGGAAGGATTTTCGGCGGATGCCGCGATGCTCTCGATGGTGCCGCCGGCGTTTGAGAATGATCCGCTGCTGTCACGCGATGTGCGGGCGGCTCTGGCGTCGCTGTCGCAGCATGGGGAGCCGTGGGATGGCCCGGCTGCGCTGGTTTTCTCGGATGGACAGTTTGTGGGGGCGAAGCTGGATCGCAATGGCTTGCGACCGCTCCGCTACACGCTGACGCACGATGGGTTGCTGATGGCCGGCTCCGAGGTCGGCATTATCGATCTGGAAGAGTCGCGGATTGCCGAACGGCAGCGGCTCGGGCCAGGCGAAATGATTATGGCGAACCCTGCGACAGGGGTTGTTTTTCGCTATCGTGAAATCCTGAAGCGGCTGGCTACGCTGCAATCGCGCAACCCGCTGCCTGTGGTGCGGCAAGTCTGCGTGTCTGGTTCTACGGCGGCCGCAAGCGTGGAGCGTCCGGAGCGCATGGCCGCGGCTGCAGGCTGGACGGAAGACCAATTCAAAATTTTGTTTTCCGCGCTGGTTCAGGGCCATGAAGCGAACTGGAGCATGGGGGACGACGCGCCGCCAGCGTTTCTTTCCACCCTGCCGCGAACCCTGTGGGATTACTGCAAACAACGCTTTGCGCAGGTGACCAACCCGCCGATCGATCCGTTGCGCGAATCACACGTGATGTCGCTGGCAGTGCACTTGAAGAATGGGATCGTGCTGTCAAGTCCGCTGATTGGTGCGGCGCAGCTCGCTGAGCTTTCAACAACGTTCGGCTCCGTGCAGAACATCGACTTTACTTTTTCCGCCCCCAACGAAGTCCCGGGCGCTCGCTGCAGTTTGGCTCAGTTGACTACCCCTCTGAGCGGCAGCGCGCGTCCGGGGCTTCTCCTCCTTTCGGATCGCGGCATCAGCAGTGAACGCGCGGCGCTGCCCGCACTGCTGGCAACTGCGGTGGTGTGGAAGGCCATGGTTCGCGAGGGGTTGTGGGACGTGCCGCTGATTGTGGAGTCGGCGCAGGTTTTCGATACGCATCATGTGGCATTGCTTGTGGCGGCAGGTGCCAGTGCGGTCGTGCCCTATTTGGCGGAGCAATTCGCGGAATCGATTGAGGCGGGCGGCACGGAGAAAATGCGCTCGGCGATTAATGCGGGTTTGCTGAAGGTTCTTGCGCGAATGGGTGTTTCTACGCTGGCCAGCTATCGGAACAGCCATTTGTTTGAGATTGTGGGGCTATCGGAAGACCTGTGTGCGGAATATTTTGAGGACGCGGCGGATTTTCCAGGACAGAAGAGTCTGGACGATTTGCTTGGCGATTATTTGCGCATGCACCGGGCCGCGTTTTCCGGGGCTGCCAACGAGCTCGCGGATGCTGGGTTGTATCGATTCCGGAAGGGTGCGGAGCTGCATGCCAATTCGCCGGAGATTGTGCGGCGCATGCATGCGCATGTGAAGGCGCCGGATGCTGGAAAATTTTCCGCTTTCGAGGAATTGGCGGAGAGCCAGGGAACGGTTTTCCTGCGGGATCTACTCGAAACGGTGCCGTCGCCTGCCGTTGCGGTGGAAGAGGTTGAGCCGGTTGACGCGATTGTGCGGCGATTCAGCACGCAAGCCATGTCGCTGGGGTCACTAAGTCTTGAGGCACATAGGACACTTGCGTTGGCGATGAATTCGCTTGGTGGACGGAGTAATACGGGCGAAGGCGGCGAGGATCCTGCGCTGTACCGCCGCGAGCCGAATGCGGCGAACAAGATCAAGCAGGTGGCTTCCGGGCGATTCGGAGTGACTGCGGATTACTTGGTGCACGCGCAGGAGCTGGAAATCAAAATGGCGCAGGGCTCGAAACCCGGGGAAGGCGGGCAGCTTCCGGCGCGCAAGGTGACAGAATATATCGCGCGCATTCGGCACGCTACGCCGGGGACGCCGCTGATTTCTCCGCCGCCGCACCATGACATTTACAGTATCGAGGATTTGGCGCAGTTGATTCACGATTTGCGGACCGTGAATCCGCGGGCGCGCATTGGCGTGAAACTGGTTTCGGGATCGGGTGTCGGGATCATCGCCGCGGGCGTGGCGAAAGCGGGCGCGGATGTCATCACGATTAGCGGACACAATGGCGGGACGGGATCTTCGCCGCTTACTTCGATCAAGAACACGGGCTTGCCGTGGGAAATTGGTTTGCGCGAAACACATGACACACTGGTTCGCGCGGGCCTCCGCTCACGCCTCTCTCTCCGCGTGGACGGAGGCCTGAAATTTTCTCGGGATATTTTGATTGCGGCGATCCTCGGGGCGGACGAGTTTGGGTTTGGCACGGCGTCATTGCTAGCGATCGGCTGCGTTATGGCGCGGCAGTGTCACTTGAACACTTGCCCGGTGGGCATCGCTACGCAAGATGAGAAGCTGCGCCTGCGATTCAACGGGAAACCGGAAATGGTGGTCGCGTATTTCCGGGCACTGGCGGAAGAGGTGCGCAAGCGGATGGCGCAGCTCGGAGTTCGATCGCTCGGCGAGCTACGCGGGTGGTATGACCGCTTGGGGACACGGTCGGGAATGGACGCGTTCTTGGTGGTTCCTATTTCGGAGACGCGGCGGGTAGCGCCGCAGCAGGTTCCTACGGATCACTCGGCGACGCTGGAGAATACGCTGCACTTCAGCAGCGCGATCGCGCCGCAGCCCGAGCCACAGGCGATTCACAATTCCGATCGCAGCGTGGGGACCGGGCTCAGCGGAGAATTGATGCGGCGACGGGCGCAGGATTGCGACGTCGAGCAGGAATTCACGCAGACGTTCATGGGGTCGGCGGGGCAGAGCTTCGGGGCGTTTCTGGCCGACGGTGTGACGTTGAAATTATCCGGCGAAGCGAACGACTACGTGGGCAAGGGGCTTTCTGGCGGGACGATTGCGATTTCGGCGGGTTCGGCGGCCTCGCGGCGCGGCGATGTGCTCGCCGGAAACACTGTGCTTTATGGCGCGACTTCAGGGCAACTGTACATTGCGGGGCGAGCCGGGGAACGGTTTGCTGTGCGCAATAGCGGTGCGCTGGCGGTGGTTGAGGGCGTTGGGCAGCATGGCTGCGAATACATGACGGGCGGAGTGGTTTTGGCGCTGGGGCCGCTCGGGCTCAATTTTGGGTCGGGAATGACGGGCGGGCTGGCATACGTCCTGCGCGCGGAAGCCGAGGATGTTCTGCACCGCGAATTCGTGACGATGGCGGACACGGAGGCGGATGAGCAATTGTGGCTGCGGCGCGTTCTGGAAGCGCACCAGCACTTCACCGCGAGTCCGCGCGCGGCGCGTTTGTTGTCGAGAAGAGGAGTGCTGCCGCTAGTTCGTGTGCAGCCCGTGCATTTCCAGGGCACGATTTCCGACACTTGGAAGTCCGTGCTGGAGCGTTTGCAACAACGCGAGCTTCTCCTCGTCGACCCGGAGCTTCCGGCAATTTCACAGGCAGCGCTGCATGCCTAGAAAGAGAATTACGACCGCGCACGACGCATCGATTCCGCTATAATCCACGTCGAGCGCTTCGCCCATGGACTTCGACCAACTCGCTACATTTGTCTACGTTGCAAAACTGAAGAGCTTTTCGCGCGCGGGGCAAAAGGTATTTCGTTCACAATCCGCGGTCAGCGCGCAGATCCGGCAGTTGGAGCAGGCTTATCATGCACGGCTGCTGGACCGATCCGCGAAATCGGTGGAGTTGACTCCGGCTGGAGAAGTGCTTTTCGAGTACGCGGAAAAGTTGTTGCGGTTGCGCGATGAGTCCGTTCAGTTGGTTGCCGATCGCGGGAACGTGGTGCAGGGACCAGTAGTGTTCGGGGCGAATGAAGCGACCTGCTTATATCTCTTGCCGGACATTTTTGCGGAGTTTCAGCGGCGGTTCCCGCTGGTGCACATCAGCATCTACCGGAATTTCAGCCACAAGATTTTGCAGCGCGTCGAGGACGGCTCGATCGATGTCGGAATAGTCACTTTGCCGACGAAATCGCCGAACCTGAAAGTGCACCACATTCATCGCGATCGGTTGCGATTTATGGTCAGCACTCGGAATCCGCTGGCCCAGCGATCGAAATTGACGCTGGAGGAAGTGGCTTCGCAGCCGCTCATTTTCCCGCGAACGGGATTTACGCGGCAGGTGCTCGACAAATTGTTCAGGCCGTATCGCTCGCGGATTCACGTCACCATGGAGCTGCCCAGCATCGGGATGATCAAGCGCTTTGTGGGAGCGGATGCCGGCGTTTCGTTCATCAGCGAAAGTTTTGCGAAGGACCAGGTGAAAGCCGGCGAAGTGAAACTGCTGAACGTAGAAGGCGTTGATCTATTTCGCGAGCTTGGCCTCGTGTACCGGCGAGACCGCAGCTTGCCACGCGCGGCGCAAGCGCTGATCGCACTGATCCGCGAGTACCGGAAATCGGCCGAACACTCCGCGGCGGGCTCCGATTAATTCGTTCACTTTTTTACTTCAGGCAGGTCGAAGCTGAGGCTCGCAATCGCTTTGGCAATTACATTTTCCTGGATTTGTATCAGGTCGCTGTCGGCGTAGGTCATTCCCAAGACGGTAAAAATGTCGCTGTTGCGGCTAATTACGGCCAGAGTCCCGGACCAGTTATGCTCATCGGCCTTGCCGCGATAGCGAAACTCTACTGCAGGTGATCCACCGATAAGCGTTTTGCGTTGCGAGACCCGCTGATAGTTTTCGTACACCTCGTGCAGACGACCTTCGACCGTCACCGCCGCGGACTCCAGCGGTTCCTTTGTTTTCTCGCGGCCGATGACCATCAACGAGGATTCATTTGACGTGCCCATGGCGACGATTGCGTTCGGAAGGGCGTTGCGCGCGTCATCAATCAGTTGCCAGCTCGGCGCCTTGTACATCCGGAATCCGTGCGTGTAGTTGGTGTAGAGATTTCCCTGCACCTCCTCGCGGATTGCGGGCAGTTCCGGCTCTTTCGGCGGCGCAGGCTGTGCCCCAGGAGCGGGAAGGGCCGCGTTAGCAGCGGAGGGCGAGCTTTTTAGCGCGGGAGCAACTGCCTCGCTGGTCGGCTTGGATGCGGGCAGCTCCGGCTTGATTGGCGTGCCGCTGATTTTTCCGCTGGTCTTGTCCCGCTTGCCTGGATTCGGAATGGTGGCCTTTGCGCTGGCGTTGGCGAAAGGAGGCGTTGCGTCCGAAGGGGATGGAACGGCAGTTTCGGCCTTAGGCTGCCCGTTTGCTCCACTTTTCGCGGGGTCTGCGCTTTTCGCAGCAGGCTGCGCTTCCGAGCTCGTCGGTCCGGTGGGGATGATCGAGGCGATCTTGTCCTTTTCGACGAGCACATATCCAAAGTCCGTTTTGACCTTGAACATGTTTTCTTCGTAAGCGACGATTACGCCGTAGAGCTTTTTGCCGTCTTTCAAGCGGATTTCATCCGCGAGGACGGGTATGGCCGCGGCAAAGAGGGCACAAAGGGATGCCAGGCGGCAGCCGCGGTTGAAGAGAACACCCATAGTGCGAGTATGGGCTTGGTCAACCAGCGCCGCAACTGGCTCTGCAGGCGTGTGTCCGCCCTATTACTTGGCTTTTTGGCTGCTTTGGAGGGAGCCTTTGCGAAGTCCGAGCACCTATGCGCATTCAAACGGCCGGCGGCCCGGGAGAGCCCAAAGGCAATGGAGCCGCCAGCCGTTTCCCGTTTCCTCTACCACTCGCCATTATAGCGAATAAAAAGCGAATATCAAGGCCCGATATTGACAAAGGCCCATCCAGGGTAGAGGCTCTCCTGCCATGCCCTCCTCTGATGTTCTGCTGCTGGCGCTCGCCATAGGCATCGTCGCCGGGCTGCGCTCGCTGACTGCGCCGGCTGTGGTTGCGTGGGCGGAACACCGTGGCTGGCTCAACCTTCACAACACCTCCCTATCGTTTATGGGATCGACCGCTGCTGTGGCGATCTTCACGATTCTTGCATTGGTCGAACTCGTTGCTGATCAGCTTCCCTCGACGCCCGCGCGCACGAAGGCCCCGGGATTGATGGCGCGCATCGTCCTTGGTGGACTTTCGGGTGCGGCCGTTGCGCTTGCGGGCGGGCAGTCGGCCGCAGTTGGGTGCGTTGTCGGCGCCGTCGGCGGTGTCGTGGGAGCATTCGCTGGCTACCAGGTACGCACCGGACTCGTCCGTGCGCTGAAGGTTCCCGATCTTGTGATTGCTGTACTGGAGGATCTGGTTGCGGTTGCTGGCGGGCTGTTCATCGTGACGCGTTTGTAATTTTCACCTGGCGAGATATCTCGGCATCTAGGGCTGGTCGGCAACCGCTGTCGTGCTTCTAATCGACTCCCTGGCATCCAATCTTCGAACATTTCGCGAAATCACTGCGCCCGGGAAATCTAATGACTGCACCTCACCACTATCAGGCGATCGTGATCGGATCTGGGCAGGGTGGCACGCCTCTTTGCAGAGCCTTGGCGGAGGCAGGCCTGCGAACAGCGCTGATCGAGCGGAGTCACATCGGGGGCACTTGCGTCAATGAGGGGTGCACGCCGACGAAGACGATGGTGGCAAGCGGCCGAGTCGCCTATCTGGCTCGCAGGGGCAAAGACTACGGGGTACAGACTGGTGAGATTCGCATCGATATGCAACGGATCCGCCAGCGCAAGCGCGACATTGTGGACAGTTTTCGCAACGGAAGCCAGAAGAGGCTGGAAAAGACGTCAAATCTGGATTTGATTTTCGGCGAAGCGAGCTTCACCGAGCCCAAAACCCTTAGCGTGCGCATGAGAGACGGTGCGCAACGAATACTTTCCGCGGATCGCATTTTCATCAATGCAGGAGCACGGCCTTCTGTGCCAAACCTCGAGGGTTTACAAGGTGTGCCATTTCTCGACAGCACGTCGATCATGGAGTTGGACGCGGTCCCCGAACACTTGCTTGTGCTCGGCGGCGGTTATGTCGGGCTGGAATTCGGGCAACTCTTTCGGCGGTTCGGAAGTCGCATCACAATCTTGCAGCGCGCTGGTCAGTTATTAGTCCGCGAAGACCCTGATGTTGCGGGAGAGGTGTTGTCCATCCTGAAGCAAGATGGGATCGAAGTGCTGCTGAACACCAAGACGGAGCGCGTCGCGAAATCCGGCGGGCAAATTCAGCTCAGCGTTCGTGCGGGCAACGAGTCGCGCACCTTGGATGGCTCGCACTTGCTCGTTGCTACCGGACGCACTCCTAACACGGACAGCTTGCATGTCAGCGCGGCGGGAATTGCGATAGACCAGCGCGGCTTCATCAAGGTGAATGGAAAATTGGAGACGAACGTCGAAGGGGTCTACGCGCTCGGAGACATCAAAGGAGATCCGGCGTTCACGCACATCTCGTACGACGATTTCCGCATTCTGCGCACAAATCTGATCGAGAAGGGAAACGCTACAATCGAGAATCGCCTTGTGCCGTACACCGTTTTCATCGATCCGCAGCTTGGGCGCGTGGGGATGACAGAAGCCGAGGCACGCGCGCAAAACAAAAAGTTTCGGGTTGCGAAAATGCCCATGAGCTACGTCGCCCGCGCGCTCGAGGTCGATGAAAGCCGCGGCTTCATGAAGGCCATCGTGGACGCCGAGAACAATCAAATCCTCGGGGCGGCGATTTTGGGGATTGAGGGTGGCGAAGTGATGGGCATGCTGGAAATCGCGATGATGGGTCGCGTGCCATTCACAACTCTGCGGGAGGGAATTTTCGCTCATCCGACGTTGGCCGAGTCTCTAAACAACCTTTTCACGCACTTTGAGTAGCGTCCCGCGAACGCCGCTTGTGCTACCTTTTCCTCCATGACCGATCAGCTTCCTGTGCGCAAAGCTATTCTCGAACGGCGAACCTACGAAGCTCCTGCCGAGGGCCGCGAAGGCAAGGTACGGCTGGACTTCAACGAAAACACCGCGGGCTGCTCGCGTGCCGTGATCCGCGCTCTCGGAAAGATTTCCGCGAAGCAGTTTGCAATGTATCCGGAATACCAGCGAAGCACTGAGCGTATTGCACGTCATTTTCGCGTCCAGTCGAGTGAACTGCTGCTCACGAATGGAGGGGACGACGCCCTGCGTGTATTTTTCGATACGTTTATCGAGCCGGCGTCCAGCATCCTGATTTGCGAGCCTACGTTTCCGATGTATCGCTATTACGGGGAAATCGCGGGAGCCAGGGTGGAGGCGCTACGCTATGGCGCGGGCATGGAATTCCCGACGTCCACCATTCTTGCCGCCTTGCAAAAGAAGCCTCGCGTGTTGTTCATTGCCAATCCCAATAATCCGACGGGGACTCTGCTCCAGATTGCGGAAATAGAAGAGATTTTGCAGGCTGCGATCAACACGGCCATAGTGATCGATGAGGCCTACGCTGAATTTTCGGGAGTAACACTTGTCCCATTCATCGGGAAATATCCAAACCTTTTCATTACGCGGACGTTCTCCAAAGCCGCTGGGCTTGCTGCTCTGCGGCTCGGCGCAGTCATCGCCTGCGCCGAGTCGCTGTCCTATCTGCGGCGAGCAATGCCGCCCTTCCCAGTGAATTTAGCTGCGCTCGTCGCGGCGCAAGCGGCGGTCCGCGACGGGAGGGCTATCCGAGGGTATGTGCGCGAAATTCGGCGCATCAGAGCGTGGTTTGAGGGAAAACTGCGCGATCTGGGCGTCAAGACTTTCCCAAGCGCGGGGAATTTTCTGCTTGCCAATTTTGGGGCAGGCGGCCCCAGACTGTTTCAGCGCTTGGAACGCGAAGGAATTCTGTTGCGCGAGCGCACCAAGGACCTCGGTCCGGGGTTCGTGCGCATCACAATCGGCACGGAAGCGGAAATGAAGTTGTTGCTGAAGGAGATAAAGCGCTTGGGATTTAGCGCAGATACGCGTCGGTGACGTATTGCTGCACCATACGCTGCGTGTTGAAAAACGATCCATTGATGGCAATCGCGTGCTGCATGACGCTTAAATAGCGGGCGCGGTCCTTGTAGAACATCGGCAAAATCGTATTTTCTAGCTTGGCATAGATCGATTGCGACTCGCTGGCATTGTCCGTAGCAATCGGGGTGGAGTCCGGCAGCCGCGGCTCGCCGATGGACCAGCCGGTGATTCCTTCGATGTGGCCTTCCACCCACCACCCGTCCAGAATGCTCAAGCTTGGTACGCCATTGAGCGCCGCCTTCATGCCGCTTGTTCCAGAAGCTTCAAGGGGATATTGGGGCGTGTTTAGCCACAGATCCACGCCGGAGGTTATCTGGCCGCCCACTCGCATATTGTACTCGTCCAGAAAAACCATAGGCACGGCTTTGCGCAAGGCCTTCTTGGCCTGGAAGATTCTGCGGATAATGTCCTTGCCGCCACCATCATGCGGATGCGCTTTGCCGGCGTACACGATCTGAAACTTTCCAGCACTCTTGGCAATTTGGCGCAGGCGGTCCAAGTCAGAAAGAATCAAATCCGCGCGTTTGTATCCGGTGGCGCGGCGGGCGAAGCCGATGGTGAACGCTTCGGGATCTAGGGACAAACCTGTCTTCTTGCGCACGGTCTCAAAAAGCTCGTGTTTGGCGATTAAGTGGGAGGACCAGACTTCCTCGGGCGGCAAACCCAGCGCGGTGCGCAAGCTGTAATTGTCTTCGCGCCACGAGGGAATGCAGCGATCAAAGAGTTCCTGGAACGCTGGAGAGGCCCAGGTGCCGGCGTGGACTCCGTTGGTGATCGCTTCGATGGGCACCTGCGGAAACATCTTGCGTGAGGTTTCCCCGTGTAGCTTGGCAACGCCGTTAACAAATGTGCTTAGGCTAAGCGCCAGGTACGTCATATTCAGCGATGCTCCTGCCCGGGCTGCTTCCTGGATATCGGGGAAATCGCGTTCGGCTTGCAGTACACGCTTCATGAGATCGGCTGAAGAGGAATCTTTTAAATCAAAGAAGCCGTTCTGGTCCGGAAAAACTCGCGTCAAGTATTCCATCGGGAAGCGGTCGTGCCCCGCCGGGACGGGCGTATGAGTGGTGAAAACGCACTTGCTCCGAACTTTTTGGATGTCTTCGCCGCGAATTGAGGTCCGGCCCGCTTTTTCCGCTTCTTCCCCCAGCAGTTCCAGTGAAAGCAGGGCGGCATGTCCCTCATTCATGTGATAGCGCGTCAAATCGTTGTAACCGAGCGCGCGCAGCATGCGTACGCCGCCGATGCCCAGGAGTACTTCCTGGCAGAGGCGGTAATAGGCGTCTCCACCGTACAAGCTTCCCGTGAGGTTACGGTCGCTCTCCGTGTTGGAGGGCAAATCCGCATCCAGAAAGTAGACGGGCACCTCAAATCGACGCACTCCGGTCACGGTGTAGCGCCAGGCACGCAACTCGATCCGCCGGCCCTCCAACGGGACGGTTACCCGCGCATCTTCTTCGGTGAGAAAATCCTCGACCCGCCATTCCACCGGGTCCTCGGTCTGTGTGCCATCCTCGGCGAGCCGCTGCGAGAAGTATCCCTTCCGGTAAAGGAGAGAAACGGCCACCATTGGCAGGCGGATGTCCGCTGCCGCGCGCACGGTGTCTCCCGCCAGGACGCCCAAGCCCCCGCTGTAGCTAGGCATAGCATTCTCCAGCGCGATCTCCATGGAAAAGTAAGCGACGAACCGTTTGGGCGAACTAAACCTCGTCCCCATCTGCCTCGACACCTCGCCAAGTCCCACATCACTCGCCGTAGTCAAAAAATTGCACCCGTAGAACTACATATTGTCGGGGAGAACTCTCACGCACGCAAGCAATCACAGATGCGAACGTTGCTATCCCTACATTGCGCCTAGGCGGCAACGTATAGGCGGCGCCTTTGTGCGCGCGGCGCTAGGGGCGCCTATTTCCTACTCGCTTCGCTGTATGCAGCGTCCTTTTTGCCACTCCCCAGCGTCTAATTTTTGCCTTCCCAGCGGCGCGGCCGCAACGCCAAGTGCCTATGGGCAGCAGGCTTGCGTGTGCGCGCAATCTCACCCGAGGACTCCATGCTTTCGTCAACGCTCATCTATTTCAACAAGAACCAGGAAGAAGTGGCCCGCGTCACCTTCGATGAGAATGAGGTGCCCGGTTGGTGCATCAAGTCCAAAGCAGAGCCCAGCTTCAAGCGCAAGTTCGCGGCTCAACGCGAAGCCTGCGCGGTATGGCTCCGGGAATTTGATCCGGAGACCGGCAAGCTGCGCTCCAAGTCTCAAAAAAGGGAAATGGCCAACGCCTACTGACCAGCCTCGTCTGCCTTTTTTCGCGCAATGTCCCAAGCTTACGCATCCGTCGCTGAAGGGCGTGCGCTACAGCACCGCCGTTTTGATGGGAATTGGCGTAAGTGGCTTGCGATCATAGGCATTCTGGTTTCTGTCGGATTGCTGGTAGGCTTGGTTCTCCTGGGGCGGCACTGGCCCTTCTCGCGCCAGCGCGTCATTCAGGACCTGCAGGACGACTTTCACGGCACGGTTACCTTTAGCGGTTTTCACATCACCCTCTTCCCGCATCCGGGTTGCGTCGCGGAGGGCGCGAAGCTGGTCCGGCCGGGTGCGCCGGATGGTACTCCTCCGTTTGCCTCTGCTCAAAAGTTCATCATCCGCGCTCATTATCTGGATTTTCTGGTGCGCCCAGGGTACATAGCGCACATAAAGGTACAAGGTTTGCAGATTCACGTTCCGGCACGCGGGACAATGCCCGCAACACCACGGAACGAAAATCCCTCGACAACGCGAGTGGGAGAAGTGATTGCGAACGATGCGGTGTTGGAAGTCGCGCGGAAGACCGCGAAGCCGTTACGATTCGAGATTCACAAGTTGACTCTCAATTCCGTCAGTCGTAAAGAGGGATTCAGTTACGACGCCACCTTCCTCAACGCGTTACCCCCTGGTGAAATTCAATCTCGCGGCCATTTCGGTCCGTGGAATTCCGACGATCCAGGCCAGACACCGGTCTCCGGCACGTACAAGTTCGAACACGCCTACCTCGGCGTTTTTCACGGGATTGACGGTGTTCTGAGTTCGCACGACAATTTCCGGGGAACACTGGCTCGGGTGGAAACCCATGGCTCGGTGGACATTCCCGACTTCAAGGTTCGCCGCGCCGCGCGCAGCGCTCCCATTGAGAGCCGCTTTGATTCGTTTGTGAACACGCTCAATGGCGACGTTCGTTTGGAGCATGTGGAAACCGTAATTGTGAAAACAAACGTGCTGGCGCGAGGCGGCGTCGAGGAGACCCCGGGGCCCCGCGGCAAAGTTACGTCTGTCGATTTAAACACCAGCCACGGCCGCATTCAGGACATTTTGCGTCTGTTCATCAAAGAGCCTCGCTCGCCCATCGTCGGGGATATTAGCTTTCGAGCGCACGTCACTATTCCGCCGGAAGGGCGCCCTTTCGAGCAGGAAGTGGTGCTAGTGGGTGATTTCGGGATCGAGGACAGCCATTTCACGAAACCAGGAACACAAAAGAAGGTGGATGATCTGAGTGAGCGAGCCGAGGGCAAGAAGACCGAGGAGAAAGAAAAAGAAAAGAAGCAGCCAGGCCAAGATATGGATGCCGAGGCTGGGGATTCCGAGCGAGTTGTGTCGGATTTGAAGGGGCACGTCGTGCTGAAAAATGGCGTGGCCACGCTCACGGATATTTCTTTCCGCGTTCCGGGTGCAGTGGCTTACATGCACGGCACCTTTAATCTGGTGAACCAAAAGATCGATTTTCACGGAGTACTGAAAACAGATGCGGAATTCTCGAAAGTCGGGGGTGGTGGGATCAAATCGATCTTCCTAAAACCTTTTGATGCGATCTTCAAGAAGAAGCCGAACGGCGCGGAGATTCCAGTAAAAATGACAGGAACATATTCGCATCCGGAGCCCGGGCTAGAAATAACGGGCGGCAAAAAGGAAAGCAAAGAGAAGAAATGAGCGCAGGGCGAATGCGATCAGGGAATGGTAACGATGGCCGGATGGAGCTCCCATATTGTCGCCACTTGTGCGGAACCGCGGGAGTGATCGAAATCCTCGAAGGCCATACCCAGCAGCTCGGCAGGCAAAGCTTGCGGTAACTCTCCGCCGTGCTGCGAGTCTAGCCGGAATCCGTGTTTTGCGAGCTGCGCTTGCGCCGTCTGCCGCGCGCTGCAGAATTCGCTGTCGACGGGGGTTTCGACGATAACACGCGGTGCCTTTTTGTCTGCTGTTTGCGAAATTTCAAAATGCACGTCGCAGTCGGCGGCATTGACGCTGGCCTCTTGAACGAAGGCAGTGGCGACATGAAAGACGCGTAGTTCGCGGCCGGTCCGCGGAGCGTCCGGCGCGACAAAAGCGTCCTGCGTCCAGCTCAAAATAGTGTCGACACCGATCTCTTCGGCGGCCATGTTGGGAATGGCAACATGCTTGGCGATATGGCGGAAATCGGCGATATCGGGCTCAATAGGCAGGCATTTACATAAATCTTCAGGAGTCGGCTGCAAAACTCCATAGTCGCTTCCCTTGCATGAGCCGGCGGCGAGCCATAACACAATCGCGCTGACCAACCATAGAGACGTTTGGACTCTGAGGTTCACCCAGCAAGTTAGATGCTGAACAGGCGCGCAAGGGTGGCTCCGCCCCCGCGTGGCGCGTCACATATCGTACGGCAGTTGCTTGCGTTTTAGAGTTTCACCTAGCTTTGCGGCATGTAATCGGTTTCGCCGCTTGCGGTTCTGCGCGATGGTGTTTCCGGTCCGTTAGGCCGCGAGGTTGTGGATCTCTTCTCCTGCTGCCTCTTTTTATACTGAGCCTGAAAGCCTGGTAGCACTTCCTCTATTAAGCTACCCAACCTGTTCCCCGCGAAGGCGAGAACGGCTCCGCGAATGTTTCCCCAGGTGGAGTCCGTCTTCTCCTGCCAATCGTGCGTCTTTGCTTCGCTGCCGTAATCGGAACGCTGCGATTCGCGCCTCCAGCGATTGCCCGACCACTTGTTGGATGAGCGTCGCGAGTTCTTGCGGCCACTGAACATCATGGACAAGAGCAACCCGCCGCCGAACGCGAGACCCATCATGACCATAGGCCGCTGTTCAAACTGTGCACGCCAGTCCACCGCGGTTTTTACCTTCAGTTGCAGCTCGCTGATATTTTTGCCCAGCTCGCTGCGTTCCTCGTAAATGTGCCGCTCTATCTGATCTGGTGTCTCGCCCATTGGACGTTCTCCTTCACCGTGCCGATTGTTTTCTCCGGGACGACTTTGACTTCCTTGAGCCGCTTTCTTCCGATGCTGACCAGGATCATCGAAATGACTAGCACCGTTACGCCAACGATGAGCGCGGCCAGCCATGCGTCGACAACCGTGCCCAGTGCATGAACGGCTGCCAGCAGGATGAAGCCAAAGGCATACAGTGCCAAAAGAACGCCGACTCCGAGCGGTATGCTGGACCTCGCGATCTTGGTCGTTTCTTCGTGTATCTCGGCCTTCGCCAGCCGAAATTCGGACCGAAAGATTTCCTGGATGTTTGCGACGATGTCTTGCAGAACCTCGGCCATCGACCTTCCGTTCTGCAGGTTTTGCTGAGCCATAGTTGTTCTCCTCCGTGGCTCCTTAGTCGCCACGACGGAGAGCGCGACCGGCCAAAAAGCCCACGACCGCGGCGGCCGCCAAAGCCTGGCCCGGATAGCGGCGCACCAGTCCTTCAAAGTCGTTCATCATCGCCCGGGCGTCGTGTTCGCGAAGGTAGTCGGCCGCGGTTTGGATTTTGTCCGCTGTGGCATGCACCGCGTTGGAAGTGGAAGAAGCAAATCGGTCTCCGCCCTCGTGCAGCGCCGAGGCCGTGTTGTCAAAAGTATCGGCGGTGCGCACGCGCTGCTCGTCAATCTTGTCACCGGCTTTTCTTCCCAAATCGGCAACCTTATCCTTTACTTGAGTCGCTCTTTGGGTGACCTGCTCTCTTATTCCTGTCTCGGTGTTTGCTGCGTCTCGTCCCTGTGCGTCCATTTCGCTCTCCTTTTTTTGGCTTAGTGCGCGGCTTCCTTGGCCCGGACCGTGTCCGTGTCGCCCTATAGAAGACTATTGATTGTGCGGAGCAGCCATCCGGCAAATGCTCCAGTTCACTTGACGCTTCACCCGACCTCGGCTTAGAAAAAGCGGCCGTTGATTCTGGTCAGGGCCGCTACTTCCAGACATGAATCTGCTAGACTGTGCGCGTTTTGTCGCACAGCACACGAAGACGCTTTCTCGCACAGTCCGCGCTCGCCGCGGCGGCGGCCTCGTTATGCCCTCGATTAGCCTTTTCGGTGGACAGGTCTCCTCATGTTCAGTTTCCGACGGCGGCGCGGGAGCGCGTGGCCATCGCGTCATACCCTTTCCGTGATTTCATTTCGGGTGCCCATGACAGCGCGGCCGCACAGAAGATTGACTTAAAAGATTTCGCCGCTCATTGCCGGGAGAAACTGGGCATCAGCAAGATTGAACCTTGGAATCGGCACTTCCGCTCGACAGATGCCACGTACCTGGAAGAATTTCGCGCCTCGGTCGAGAAAGCGCGCGGCGCGGTGGTGAACATCGCGGTCGACGGGGACCACAGTCCGTACTCCGCGGATGCCTCGGAGCGTGATCAGACGGTGGCCTTCAGCAAGAAATGGATCGACGTTGCCGCCGCCATTGGTTCACCCAGCGTGCGAACAAACATAGCGGAAGCTAAGGGCTCCAAGCCGGACCTGGAACGCGCCGCGGACAGCCTGAAACGCGTCGCCGACTATGCAGCTAGCAAGGATGTCGTCGTGCACCTCGAGAACGACAATGCCGTCAGCGAGGATCCATTTTTCCTCGTGCAGTTAATTGAAAAAGTGAACAGCCCGTGGCTGCACTCCAATCCCGACTTTTGCAACACACTGGTGACCGGCCGCGAGGAATACGCCTACAAGGGAATCGCCGCCATGTTCAAGCACGCTTACGCCATCTGCCATGTCAAAGACCTGGAAACCAACGATAAAGGCCAAGTATTTCGGGTCGATATGGCTCGCACCTTCGGCATCCTGAAGCGCGCGAACTACCGCGGGTATTGCTCCATGGAATTTGACACTCAGGGCGATCCATATTCCGGAACAACTGCGCTGATTGCGCAGACCCTGCAATATCTCGGATCACCGGCCTAGACCGCCTCCTTATCTCAATATGATTTGAACCAGTCTGTCAGACTTCACGGCCGATCGATTTATAGCTCTACGCCAGCGCCTAAATGAGTGTGCAAGAAGGTCAGGGCCGCCCGGATGATTTCGCGCGAACGGTTCCCGTCGTCTTGATTATCGAAGCCATGCTCACCAACTGGATGGTTCATGAAGGTTAGGGGTGCATTTGCCGCGACGGCCGCGGCGAGGAATCGATCAATCGAGTCGTTCATCATGGGGATTTCATCTTGGCCGGCCCTGGCTACAAATACTGGGACCATGGCAGACGGGGCCTCCTGAAGATACGAGGTCGGAGAGAAGATTTTCAGGGATTCCGGAGTCTCGTTCTCGACATGAGATGGTGATTGCTGGATATCAAGGTACGCATACAGCGCGACTAGGCAACGAACGAATGGCGGTCTGTCCCGCATTGCAATGCTCAGCAACGGGCCGCCTCCAGACCAGGCAACCAGCGCAATGCGGTTAGCGTCAGCCTTGAACGAATCTGCATGAGAGCGAACGTAATCGAGGGCGTTGTTCACATCGAGCGCGGCCTCGGCTAACAAGGGCTTGGGGTAGCCGAGACGATGCGTGAACATTACGGCCACCATTCCGGCGGCGGCGATGAGACGCCCCCAAGACTGGAAGAGTCCCCAATCTTTTGGCTTGTACTGAGCGCCCGCAGCACCGTGAATGAACACGACTATCGGAAGGGGCGCATTGTTTGAGAGGCTTGGCGGCGTGTAAATATCCATTAGCAGAAATGGATTGTCCACGTCACCGTATTTTAGATTTGGGCGCACCGTAACGGCACCCATTCCAGGCAGCTGATAGACGACGGCTGGCATGACTTTTTCTGCTGGAGTTTTTGCGCGGCGTGGCGCTGCAGACGGTTGAACGGAACGATTCGCGTTTTTCGGATCGGTGGTCATAAGTCCTCCCTTTCCGCCACTGCGTCCCACATCAACGAGCGCAATCGCGGACCTCGCGATTGCGCACCTCGGCGCCTGAGCACAGCTCCGCGTTTCGCGTTGAGCCACGCTCGTGAATGCCTGAAGCGCTGATTTTTAGTGGAGGATAAAAGTATAGTTCTCGGGCCGGGCGAGGTGCAAGCGAGAACTCCTTCGGGTGACGAAACGCTTGATTGTGCGTTCAGAAAGCCGAGGCGTCCGCGGGACGTTGGGATTTTATTAGGGCCAACACCTCGGCGCGCTTGCCCATGGCGCGGGCGCCTACAGTGCGGCAGCAGAGCGCGGCGCAGGCGTTGGCGAACAGGCCCGAGTTGGGGAGATCCCAGCCCTGCAGAAGACCGTAAGAGAGGCCGCCCATAAAGGCGTCGCCGGCGCCGGTGCTGTCTACGACGCTGACGTCAAAAGCGGGAACGTGGTGCATCGTGTTTGCGCTAGCGATAAGGCAGCCTTCCGGGCCCATCGTGACCGCGACGATCTTGGGGCCGAGGGCGAGAAGTTTGGCGGCCATTTTTTCGTTGTCGGTTTCGCCGGTGATCTCACGGGCCGCGGCCTTGCACGGCTTCAACACGTCGACCAGGCGCAGGGATTCGAGCAATTCGTTTTCGGCCCCAAGCTGGGCTTCGGCAAAATAGCTAGGCGCTACGTCGAGATCGAAGATCACACGAACGCCGGCTTCGCGCGCGACGCACATTGCCTCCCGGACAGGCGGCAGAGGAAGCTGCGAGGCTTCGGTATGAAAATGCCTGGCTTTGAGAATGTGTCCGGCAAAACGCGTGCGGACCTGCTCGGGGCTCAGCTTTCCATTTACATTCGGGAACATGTATATGCACCGCTCGCCCTGAGCATCGACGGGAATCCACGTGAAGGTGGATTTTTCTCCGGGGATAATTTCGATTCCGGAAAGATCCAGACCGTCTTCCGCGAAGGCGCGAGTAATCAGCCGTCCGCTTTCATCGTCGCCGATAAGGCCGAGCCAACCGGCTTTGGCTCCCAGGCGCGCGACTTGCGTGAGGTTGTTGCCGGTGACGCCTCCCGCGTGAATCTCGAGGCGCTCGGCATTGATTTTCTCGTCCGGCCCCAGCAAGCGGGGAACGATGGCGAAGTAATCGATGCCGCAGCTACCGATTCCTACGATGCTGGTCATGAGGCAACAGTATAAAAGTTTATGGGCGAAACCGTCTAAGTGTTCGGGCCACTCGCAGAGTTCGGTCAGGAACTTCTCCTCGGCTATAATCTGGCGCGTGAAAACCATCCTTGAGGGTATTCGGGTCATTGAGTTGACGGAGGCGCTCGCCGGGCCTTATTGTGCGATGCTGCTGGGTGACTTTGGCGCGGACGTGATAAAGGTGGAACGCCCAGGAACCGGAGACCAGTCGCGTGGCTGGGGGCCGCCGTTTGTGGGCGGAGAGTCCGCGTATTTTTTAGCAACGAACCGGAACAAACGCTCAATCGTCCTTAATTATGATGACCAGCACGATGCGGAAATCCTGCAGCGGCTGATCGCATCAGCAGACGTGTTTCTCAGCAATCAACCGTCGCTGGATTCGTTGCAAAGGCGCGGACTCGACCCGGAGACCCTCCGCGCAAAATATCCGCGGCTCATTCATTGCAGCATTACCGGGTACGGCTTTACCGGTCCTAAAGCAGGACGCCCGGGTTACGACATCCTGGCGCAGGCGGAAGCCGGATTGATGAGCTTCACGGGGGAACCGGAAGGCGGACCGATGCGCTATCCGATCGCGATTGCGGACATGACTTGCGGAATGTACGCCGCAATGGGCATTCTGGGCGCATTGTTTGCCCGCGAAAAAACGGGCGATGGACAATTTTTGGATATGGCGCTTTTCGATTCACAGGTCACCTGGTTGGCCAATGCGGGCAGCAGCTACCTGAATGCGAATGTGGAACCCAGGCGATGGGGAAATGAGCATCCAAACATCGTGCCCTACCAGGTGTTTCGCGGAAGTGACCGTAGACACTTCGTGGTCGCGGTAGGTACGGAACGGCTGTGGACGAAATTTGTGGAGGTCTTGCAGGCGAAGGCAACGATCGGAGCAGATGAGCGGTTCGCGAGCAACCCACTGCGCATCGAGCATCGCGCAAAACTGGTCGCGATTCTGCAGGAGCGTTTCGATGCGCAACCCCGAGACACTTGGCTGGAGAGGTTTGCGAATGCTGGCGTTCCGGCGGCGCCCATCAATGGCGTGCCGGAGGCGTTGCGCGATCCGCAAGCATTGGCGCGGGGACTGATTGTACAGATTGAGCACCCGGCCCTGCGTGAAGTTCGCAGCATTGCCAATCCTGTTCGGTTTTCGGATATGCCGGTGAGTTATCGTTTGCCTCCGCCGATGTTGGGCGAGCACTCGGACGAGATTCTGCGAGGGCTGGCGGCTGATCCTTAGTTCTGAGTGACGTCATTCGTCTGAGTTAGCGGTAGGTGGCTAGGAGTTCGCCGTTTTCAATCCTCAAGCCAGAAATTTCTGCTGGTAGCTTTAGCTTTTCGCGGTTTTCGGGCGAGTCCATCATCTTTTGCACGGCCGTCTCCAGCGTGGATTGAGGAATGGGCAACGAGCCGAGTTGTCCACTAACGGGCTCGAAGCGAAGATAGCCGTTGTTCGCCGCCAGACGGCCTTCAAGCTGCAGAGTCATCTCTTTGCCGTGGAAATCGAAGGCCACGTAGGCGCGGACACGATCTTCGATGAGTTCAACCTTGACGTCGCGGACGGACGAGCGAGCTTGCGCGACCTGCTCAGCAGTCGTGCCGGACGGCGTCGGAGTACTGGAGGTGGCGCCATCAGGGGATTTGGTCGTCGGCGACAGGTTTATTTGAGCGGCTGGGGAAATGTCGAGATGAGAAGCGAGATAAGAGTTCAGCTCAGTTTGATCGAGGCGAAGCGTGGCGGATTCGCCGTTGGCGACTGCTTGCTCTACGGCCTCGACCTTTTGCTCGACGCGTGCGGCGGCTTGTGGGCTGGTGGCGATGATAGGAGCGGGCGCGGCGTGGAACACCATGAGCAGAGTGATAATCGCGGCGGTGTAAGTCGTCCAGCGTACGATGCGGAAAATCAGACGCAGGGGACTGACTTTGCGCGGCGCCACGTCATTGGGGAGATTAGTGTTGCCGGGAGTGGCGGAGGCATTCATGATGCGGCTCCTTGCGGCGAAGCGTGAGCTCGCCTTATACAGACCCTACGAGGTAGGGCTGCTGGGGACAAGAGAACGCGTTGCTAGGCGCGACGTAATGGATACGACGGAAACGAAATAGGGCATGTGTCGTCTACAGCTATAGCGTTGCACGACATAGTTCAGTGACGGAGCGCCACTGGGGGACTATGATGGGAAAAGTTTTGCTCGTCGTCGGTTTCGGCCTGGCAAGTGTTTGTCTGGCTATCTTCTTGAGAACTGCGGGGCAGCCGCAGATAGCCGCGCCACAATTCACGTCCGGCGGAAAGCTGGTGCGGCCAGAAGGATACCGGAAATGGGCGTACGTCTCTTCGGGATACGGGATGAGCTACAGCCAGAGTCCAAGCGGAGTGCAGATGTTTACAAACGTTTTCGTCACGCCTGCGGCGTACGACCATTTTGTCGCCAACGGAAATTGGCCGGACAAGACGATGTTCGTATTGGAGGTGTATGGCTCCACCTCGCGCGGCTCGATCAACAAGCACGGAAGCTACCAGACGGAATTGTCAGGCTTGGATGTGGAAGTGAAGGATGAATCTCGGTTTAAGGACAAATGGGCATACTTCAATTTTTCTGAGAGCGCCACAACAGCGAGTGCCGATATGCCGAGCAGGAATGATTGCTGGAACTGCCACGAGCAGAACGCGGCGGTCGAGCATTCGTTTGTGCAGTTCTATCCGGAGTTACTCAAAATTGCGCGCGCGAAGGGGACCATCAAGGCCGGAGTGCGACTAAACGAGTGACGTCGGCGAGAGGGCTCATGGAGCACGTGTTGCAGGGTCAGACCGCAGTTGTGACAGGCGCGGGGAGCCCCACGGGAATTGGGTTCGCCATAGCGCGTGGGCTGTTGATGGCCGGCGCGCAGATTGCCATTACCTCTACAACAGAACGCATTTACGAGCGCGCGCGGGAACTGGACGCGAGCGGCAAGAACGTGGTGCCAATTGTTGCGGACTTGACCGAGGAAGAGGCAGGTCGCCGGATCGTTGACGTGGTGATGGAGCGAAGCGGCCGGATCGATGTGTTGGTCAACAATGCCGGCATGGCGCAGACGGGACACTCTCTGGACGGCAAGACGCTGCAAGAGAGCTCATACGCGGATTGGTTGCGGCAAGTGGAAATAACACTGCACACGGCTTTCTTGATGACGCGCGCGGTGCTGCTGGTGATGACCAAGAGAAAGTACGGACGCATCGTGAATGTCTCGTCTGTCACCGGCCCGCTGGTGAGTAATCGTGGTTCGGCGGCGTATGGGGCGGCAAAAGCCGCGATGGATGGAATGATGCGGGCCGTAGCGTTGGAGACGGCGCTCGACGGCATCACGATCAACGCGGTGGCCCCGGGATGGATTGCAACCGCATCGTCGACCGAAATCGAGCGCATAGCAGGACTGCATACCCCGATCGGACGCGCGGGAACGCCGGACGAAATTGCCGCGGCAGTCTGCTTTTTGGCTTCACCGGCGGCTTCATACATCACGGGCCAATCTCTAGTCGTAGATGGCGGCAACACCCTTCAGGAAAATAAATCAGCCTGATTTGTAACAGTCATACGAGGTCCTGCTTGCTGGAAGCGCAAGCCTGCTACAAACTTACTTTCCAGCTCTAAGCTGTTCGTGCTTTCTCGGAGGACCTGATGGGCCGCGTTTTCTCCTTTCTTGTGCTGCTCGTATTCCCTATTTT
>Ga0209526_10000241_pt1 | contig 34353 bp, 37 predicted proteins | sample JacPinW_OM2H0_M1_FD_188566 | JGI IMG/M metagenome (GOLD analysis project Ga0209526, IMG submission 188566) | Forest soil microbial communities from Algoma, Ontario, Canada - Jack Pine, Ontario site 1_JW_OM2H0_M1 (SPAdes) (version 2) | ecosystem: Environmental > Terrestrial > Soil > Boreal... | reverse complement strand
CCAGCCAGAAGCGCGCCTCGAGAGGCGCGCCCGCCTCGAGCGGCCGCGCACCCTCGACACCCGCATAGCCGTCGCCTCCGGTCGCAGGGCGAAACAGGCTCAGGTTCACCTCGGGCGCAGCGGCGCTCGCGGCGTTCACGGTCAGCATCAACGCCGCTCCAGCCAGCGGCGCCGCGAACGATCGGCGCCTGCGCGCAGCGCAGAGCCCCAACAGGAGCAGGCACAGCGGACCGGTGCCGCTGCCGGTGGCACAACCCCCGCGTGCCCGCCCGCCAACCACATACTGGAAGTTCGCCGTAGCCGTTGAGCTGAGGTTGCCCGCGGTATCCGAGGCGGTCACCCCAACCGCGTGGTTGCCCGCAGCGGCCGACAGCGGCATGGAGAGGGCGAAGGCGCCGTCGATCCCCGCCATGGTTTGGACAATGAAGGCGCCGTCGATGGTGACACTGATGGTGGAGGCGGGATCGGCGCTCCCAGCCACGAGGAGCGGGCCCTCTATCTCGGCCCCTTCCGCGGGCGAGCTGATGCTGGGCGTCGCCGGCAGGCGCAGCGCGACGCCGATCACCACGCGCGCCGGATCGTCGTCGGCGGCGCCCGGCGCTCCCAGCGCCAGGACGGGAGCGTTGCCGGTGTCCAGCGTCGCAAAGCCGTTCAGGCCGACGTCGTCGGTGAGCACGAACAGGTCGGAGGGGTTGTTCACCGCCACGCTCAGCGCGGTTTGCACGGAACCGATCAGGGCGGGGTCAGTCGCGAGACCCGTCACCACGCCCTGAACGTCGATGGGCGTCCCCCCGGCAAGGCCGGTCTTCACCTGGGCGGAGAAGCGCAGCGTCTGTGCCGCCCCCGGGTCGAGGGCAGGCAACGAGCAGCTCAGCGTGTCCACGCTTGCGTCGGCCGAGCTGGCGCAGGTGCCGCCGTCGCCGATCAGCGTCAGGTTTTGCAGGGTCGCCTTGGGCGTCGCCACGCTGAAGCTTGCGCCGGCCGCGGGCACCACACCCTGATTGCGCACGGTCGACGTCCACTGCAGCGTGTCGCCGGATAGCACCGGCCCGGCAGGGCGGGTCTGATCGTCGACGAACAGGGTAGCGCGGATGTCCGGGGCGTAAAGGCTGCTGGCCGGGACCAGGGCGTACCCGTTCGCGTTCTTGGTGCTGGCGTCCGGAATCAGGATGAGCGCGTTGCCGTCATGCCAGGCCAGCTCGACCCCCTGGGGACCGGCGTCGTTCCAGACGAGCAGGAAGATCGGGTAGAGGCCCGCCGAAGGGAAGCTCACCGTGAGCGGCAGGCCCAGGGTGTCGCCATAGGCGAAGCTGCGATTGCCGTTGTATTGGCTGATCGAGGACGTGGTGCCGTTATTCAGCGCGAGGAGATAACCGTCCTGGGAACCCACAGCGAAGGACTTGGTGCCCGCCGCCGGGATGGCCAGGTAGCCGGAGAACGTCCAGGCCATATTCGCCATCTCGCCGCCGAAAAGCTGCGCGCTGTCGAGGTTGGTGTCGAAGACTCCCAACGTGGGCTGCTCGAGGTCGGTCCAGTCCACCGGCCGATCGAAGACCCAGGAGAAGACCTGCGCGGTCGCGGGCGGTAGGCCGGGCTGAGGCGCATTGACCGCTTTGAGGGCGTCCGCCGCATTGAGCAACTGCCCTTGCGTGTGCGACGCATCGACATTGGTCGACACCCTGCAGGAGCCGCTCACCTGCGATTGGCACACGACCTTGATTGCCAGGCCTTTGCCGGGCTGTGCCGGGAGCGTCAGGCGCGGGCGCTGCGGCGGCGACCAGGCCCGGTGGGCGGTACCGTCCACATTGGCGTCGGGCGCCGCGGCGCAGCCGACGAGAATCGTGCTGATCAGCACGGCCGAGAGACCGCACCTGCTCGGCTGCTTCGCGGTACCCCCGAGCTCCATTACGCGCCCCAAAGCGACCCGATCCGAGTCGCATGCCTTTCAACCTTGAATCTGTTCAAAATGATTCGCAAACATTTTAAGCATCATTAGAGAAACTTCCCCAACCGGGGGTCAAGTGGCTCGGTTCCTGGCCTGTAGGTGCGAGTCCTGGCCCCACTTACCGCCGGCTAGAACGCGTCTCAGAGCCGGACTGGCGAGCGATCGCGCTCAGGCGTAGGGGCTAAGAAATCTTCTGTCGCCGCGCCTAGGCGACGACCTGGTTGCGACCCCGCCGCTTGGCCTCGTAGAGCTTGTGGTCGGCAACTTTGAGGAAGGCGGGTGCGGAATCGTGCGCATTCTGCAAGCTCGCGACGCCCGCGCTGTACGTGACCGGGATGCGCTTCCCCTCGAACACGAACTCGTGCTGCTCGACGAGCCTGCGCAGCTTGTCGGCGAGGAAGACGGCGTTCTCGCTCCCGGTCTCGGGCAGGACGAGGACGAACTCCTCACCGCCATAGCGCGCGAGGCAGTCCTCGCGGCGGATGCACGTCTTCATCGTCGCCGCCATCTCGCGCAAGACGTGGTCCCCGGCGATGTGCCCGAAGCCGTCGTTGATCTTCTTGAAGTGGTCGATGTCGATCAGGACCAGCGAGAGCGCGCGGCCGTGCCGGGTGCAGCGCGCCATCTCTCTTTCGAGGAGCTCGAGCAGATAGCGCTTGTTGTAGGCCTGTGTAAGACCGTCGATGATGGTGAGCCGGTAGATCTCCTCGTGATACTGCGCCTCGATCGATCCGAGCTCGCCGCCATGGAGGAACTTGAAGATGGCCGAACCGACCTTGACGAGATCCCCGCTGCGAAGGGGCATCTCCCCGCGCACCTGGGCGTTGTTCAGGTAGGTACCGTTGGTGGAGTCGTCGTCCCGCAAGAAGAAACCGAGGTCGCGTTTGACGAGCGTGCAGTGGCGGCGCGAAACGTTGTCCAGGTCGAGCAGGATTTCGCACCCATCGCCGCGGCCGATGGCGATCTCGGCCGCCTGGAGCGTCACCTTCTTGCCCAGTTGTGGACCGTAGATCTGGACGACGCACGGGTCCTCCCCACCCCCGGGGTCACGGATGCCGGCGACGGCAGTGATCCGCGTGTCCTTCGGCTCCACTCTTCTCCTCGCGGCTCGTCCTCGCCCAGCGCGAAGCTCGGCCCGTGCCCCACGATAGCATCACGCGAAAGCACGCACCCGCCCTGAAACTGCGGCGCTGGCGGGGATTGTCTTGCGTCATCTGACAATGTAAGTGTGACGATCAGGGGTGGGCAACCAGGTCTCGGCGACGGGAGCAACGATGGCAGAGCGCTTCAGCGAGGAATTCCAGCTCTTCAACGTACGGCTGCCGATCGGCACGCTGGAGCGGCTCCACCGTTACAGGGACTACCTCAACGAGACGCAGCCGGGTATCGAGGCTACTGCGAGCATGGCCGCCCGCATGCTGCTCCTGAGAGGCCTCGACCAGGTCGAGGAGGAGATGGGGGGCCCAAAGAAGCCCAAAACCCGCCTGCCGCGGCTGTTCCGCGGGAAGAAGTGAGCTTCCCAACGCCGCGCGTTCCCCGCGGGGGGTCCGCGTCCGCGGATGTGACATCGTAAGCTTGCGTAAGACAGACGCCTATGTTAGAAGACGGGAGAGCTCTCTTGTTTTCCTGCCCCGGAGGTCTGGCATGCAGACGATGACGCCCGAACGAGGGATCGTGGTGGTCGACGGCGAAGAGGAGAATCGCGAGTCCCTGGCTCGCATGCTCGCTGAACCTGACCTGGCCGATGTCTGGGTTGCCTTCGCGCACGAGCTCAGGCAGCTCGACATCGTTCATCGAGGTTTGACCGCCCCTGCGAGAACCTGCGCGGTCAAGGACGCCGCGCACCTCGCTTTCCAGATGCTCGGGCAGGAGGCGGACCATCGGCGCCTCGTCGCCGCGCTGAAGCACCACATCGCCTTGCTGCACGAACTGGTGCGCCGACTCGATTTCCGCGAACGCGAACATCACGCGAAGCCTGCCCCGCGCCTCGCCGAGGCCGCCCTGCTCGCCGCCGGGGCGAAGTGAGCCATGGAGATGGGTGCCGCGTGACGCTGCAAGGGCGTGTGCTGGTGGTGGACGACCTGGCCGTCAATCGCGGCGTGCTCGCCGCCCGGCTGGCGGGGCAGGGGCTCAGCGTGGCAGAAGCCGAGGACGGCCGCGAAGCGTTGCGCAAGCTGGAGAAGGAGCCCTTTGACCTGGTGTTTCTCGAGGTGAAGATGCCGGAGCTGGACGGTTACGAGATCCTCCGGCGCATGAAGTCCGATCCCGGGCTGCGCGACATCCCGGTGCTGATGCTTTCGGCCGTCGAAGAGTTGGACAGCGTGGCGCGATGCCTGGAGCTGGGCGCGGAGGACTACCTGCCCGAGCCGTTCGAGCCGACGATGTTCCGCGCCCGTGTCGGCGCCTGCCTGGAAAAGAAGCGGAGGCGCGATCGGGAACGGGTCTACGTACAGACGTTGAAGGGCGAGCGCGACCGCTCCGAGCAGCTGCTCCTCAACGTCCTGCCCTCCCGGATCGCCGACCGCCTCAAGGACGCGCCGAAGACCATCGTGGACCACTTCTCCGAGGTGACCATCCTCTTCGCCGACATCGTCGGATTCACCGAGCTGGCGATGCGGCTGCCGCCCGCCGATCTCGTCGAACAGCTCAACGGGATCTTCTCCGACTTCGACGAGTTGGTGGACCGGCACGGCCTGGAGAAGATCAAGACCATCGGCGACGCTTACCTGGTGGCCGGCGGCGTCCCCATTCCGCGCCCGGATCACGCGATCGCCGTGGCGGAGATGGCGCTCGACTTCTGCGAAGCGCTGCGCCGTTTCAACGCGCGGCGCGGCACCTCCCTCGCCATCCGCATTGGCATCAACACCGGGCCGGTGGTGGCCGGCGTGATCGGGACGCGGAAGTTCGTCTTCGACCTCTGGGGAGATGCGGTGAACACAGCGAGCCGGATGGAGTCGCACGGCGAGCCGGGCCGTATCCAGGTCACGGAGGCGACGTTCCAGCTCTTGCGCGAACGGTACGAGTTCGCCGAGCGAGGCCCGATTCCCGTGAAGGGAAAAGGGCCGATGCGAACGTACTTTCTATTGCGCAGGAAAGCGTAGCGGTGGGCGACCCGGGACCGCGCCACGATGGAGGAAGGATGACGACCATTGCAGCCGCGCTCGCGCTCGCGGTGTCGCCGCCGAGCGGAAGGAGCATGAAGGCATCGTTTGCGGTAGGCGCGGTGGTGCTTCACTCCTGCCGCGTGGGGGTGACGGAACAGGTGCAGCTCACCTGCACGGGGAAGAGCCCTGGTCGATCGAGTCCATCGACGACCCTCCAGGACCGTCCAGGTTTCCGGGTCGTCGAAGTAGATTTCTGAAGGTCGATGCCGAAGGGGTTGCGCGGCTACGAAATCAGGAACCGCGCCCGGGCTCATCCGCGCTCGACGTCATCACCTCGTGCTGCGCCGCCCATTCCAGTAGCGCTTCGAGCGCAGGGCAAAGTGCTTGGCCCCAGTCGGTCAAGGCATATTCGACCTTGGGCGGCACCTGATGGTGCACGATGCGTCGGACGATCCCGTCGCGCTCCATCTGGCGGAGCTGCTGGATCAGCATCTTCTGCGAGATGCCCGCGATCGCCCGTTCCAACTCCGAGAAGCGCAGCACCTTGCCGCCGAACAGATGAAAGAGGATGACCAGCTTCCAGCGGCCCTCCAGGAACTTCAGGCTCTGCTCGACATGGGCGGCGGCCGAGGCGGCCGTCGGATGGGACAGCTTACTTTTCGGTTGGTACCTTACTTTTCGGTGCGTTCTTGACATCCGGTAAGTGTAAGTGAAGTTTCCGGACATCGAAAGGCCGTCAGCTGGTCCGCAGCCGCGGCCCAGAAGGAGCCAACATGATGCCGGGCGCGTGGCGATTCGTGATCGATCCGAGGGAGTTCCACCGCAAGCGCGCACTCGTGACCGGCGGCACGAAGGGCATCGGCGAAGCCATCGTGCGGCGCCTGGCTGCCGGCGGGGCGAGAGTCGCGACTACGGCCCGGAGCGAGCTGCCGGAAGGCCAGGCTCCCGACCTGTTCGTCCGGGCCGACGTGAGTACGGCAGCCGGTATCGAGAACATCGTCCGTAGCGTTCTGGACCAGTTCGGCGGCGTCGACCTCCTCGTCCATAACGTGGGCGGATCCTCCGCGCCCAGCGGCGGCTTCGCCGTCCTCGGCGACGAAGATTGGGGGCAGGCTCTCGATGGGAATCTCCTGGCCGCGGTCCGCCTCGATCGCGCTCTGCTTCCCGGGATGCTCGAACGGCGATCGGGCGTCATCATCCACATCACGTCCATCCAGCGGCGCTTGCCGCTGTTCGAGGCAACGCTCGCCTACGCGGCCGCCAAGGCCGCGCTGACGACTTACAGCAAAGGGCTATCGAAGGAAGTGGGACCGAAGGGGGTGCGCGTGAACACGGTCGCGCCCGGCTTCACCGAAACGACGGCCGCACACGGACTGATCGTTCGCCTCGCCGCGCAGCGTGGCCTGGATGAACACGCCGCTCGACAGGGCCTGATGGATTCGCTCGGCGGGATCCCGGTGGGCCGCCCTGCTCGCCCCGATGAGGTCGCTGAGCTCGTGGCTTTCCTGGCTTCGGAGCGAGCCGCCGCGATTCATGGAAGCGAGTACGTCATCGATGGAGGCACGGTGCCGACAGTCTGATCCGGTAGGATCGGCGAAGGTCCGATGCGGCGGTCATCACGGAACGAAGGCCCTGGCCACTGCGGAACCGGCCGCGGTCGAGGCGGCGTCCCCGGTCTGAGCAGGGCGATCGGCGCTGACGATCCCGGTTGCGGCGCCCGCAGTCAGGGCGAGCACGATCCAGATCCAGGTCTTGGTCACCACGGAAAGCTGCATGCGCATCGGCGATCCCTCGCACTCTTGAGCGGCGCGCGAAGGCTGCGCATGTGCGCATGCCTCGGACAGTGACCCAGCGGAGGAGATGTTTCGCGCCACACAGGGCAACTCGTTCCAGGGCGGGCCGCACCGCGTCATCCGTGGAGGTCAACGAACGGTAGGCGCCTAGGATCGTGAGCTCGGTTCCCCGAGTGAACGCCAGCCGAAAGGCCAGTGGTCTTCGGCCTTGCCGTCCCTGAAGGCATCCACGGAAAGGATGTGCACGGCCTCGTTGTCGAGATCCAACGCATAGGCGACCTCGACGTCTGCAACGCGCAGGATCAGCGGTGCGGTTCCGTCTACGCTGCCACCGGGCAACTTCCGCATCTCGAGCGCTGCGTCGAGCACCGCCAGGAGGCGCTCCTGTACCTGGGCGCGCAGCCCGAGGCGGCGTCCCATTTCAATCAATGCATCCAGGCTGGCGGCGACGCGAGCCAACGCCATCAGGCTGCGTACGAATACCCATGAGCACCACGCACCCTCTGTGAAATCGCGCTCCCCGGCTGTCCGGCAGCGAACGAGGATGTCGCTTTTCGAGTTGAACCGTGAACGCAAGCGGGGTGCCCGGACCGCGGTGGCGGACTTAAGAGGATGGCATGGTCGAGAGCGAACAGCGGCCGGCTGCCCACATCTTGATCGTCGACGACTACGCTGATTCGCGCGAGATGTACGCGGAGATGCTGTCCTTCGCCGGGTACCTGGTCGTCACCGCAAAGGATGGAGAAGAGGCGCTCGAGCGAGCCGAGAAAGAACACTTCGATCTGATCGTGCTCGACCTCGCGCTTCCCAAGGTCGACGGCATCACCGTCATCCGCTCGCTGCGCAGCCGTCCCGCCACCAAGGAGGTTCCGATCATCACCCTCTCGGCTTCCGTTGGTGAGAACGCGCATCAGGCGGTTCGGGCAGCAGGTGGCGACCTTTCTCTCGACAAGCCCTGCCTGCCTGACGACCTGGAGGCCAAAATCAGGAGCTTCCTTCAGCGCCGCCGGCCGGCGGGCGAATAGAAAGGCCGCGGCGAAGAGGTGCCCTGGCTCGCGGATGTCGATTTCCTCGCGCCTGCGGCGGTGACCCCTTAGACTCCAGGATGCCGCTGAGCAGATCTGCTCGCGATCGGGTCTTCTGAACTAAGTCAGATCTTCCCGGACATCCTCACAACTTAGCCAGCACCAGCCCGAGGAGGCTAATCATGTTCGCACGAAACGTTCGGATCCAGCTCAAGCCCAACAGCACCGCGCAGTTCACCCAGACGCTTGAGAAGGAAGTCCTTCCGATGCTTCGAAAGCAAGAGGGTTTCCAGGACGAAGTTGCGTTCGTCGTCCCGGGCGGAACGGAAGCGTACGCAATCAGCTTCTGGCAGTCGAAGGAGAACGCGGAAGCCTACAGCCGCACGGGCTATCCGGAAGTGCTGAAGGCGCTGGGAAAGGTCGTCGAGGGAACTCCTCAGCTGCAGAATTATGAGGTCTCCAACTCGACCTTTCACAAGATCGCCGCTCGCGCGTAAATAGCATTTCGCGTTCGTTCGTCGAGGGCGGCCAAAGGCCGCCCTTTTTTTTCGCCCCCGCCTCAACCGCCCGGACTGGCTGCCTGCCGCCCGCGCGCCGCGAGGAAAGAGGTCACCTCGTCGAGCGTCGGCGCGTACGCGCCATGATGCTGGCACGCAACCGCCGCGGCCGCCGCTGCGAACGCCGCGTGGGCCTCGAGGGTCGCGTCAGGGCGCGTGATCACGCTGAACATCCAGCCCGCCATGCTCGCATCCCCCGCTCCCACCGTGTCCGCGACCGTCACCCGGAAGGCCGGTTGCGTCACCTGCCGCTCCGGCGAGATCAGCTCCAGCCCCGTCTCGCCGTGTGTGAAGAGGAAGCTCGCCCGCGGCGACCAGGCACGGAGCTGTGCCAGCGCTACCGCGGGGTCGGTGCCGGGAAAGAGGCCGCTCAGATCCTCGTCCGAGACCTTGATGTAGTCGGCCAGCTCCGCCATCCGTCGCAGCGTGGGACGATAGGCTTCAGTCATGAGGTTCCGGTAGTTCGGATCGAAGGCGATGCGCCTGCCGGCGGCGCGCACTCTCTCCGCCACTGCCACGAGGCGGGAGGCGAGAGGCTCGCGCACGAGGCCGAGCGAGCCGAAGTGCACGACCTCGGCGGCTTCGACCCAGCCCTTCGGCAGCGCGGCCGGGTCGAAGTGGAGATCGGCGCTGTTCTCCCCGATGAAGAAGTACTGCGGCGGATGCTTCGAGACCACCATCGCGAGCAGGGGAAGCCGGTCGACCTGCTGGACGAAGCGCGGGTCGAGGCCGGCTGCGCGCGAGAGACGCAGCAGCTCTTCTCCGAACACGTCTTTGCCCACCGCGCCGGCGAACGCTGTCGGGAGACCGAGCCGGGCGCCCACGCGCGCGACGTTCCAGGGTGAACCCCCGGCCACGCTGCGCCAGCGGCCGGCACTCTCCTGGATGAAATCGGTGAGCGCCTCTCCGAAAACGACGTAGCTGGCCGCGCTCGCCATGGCTTCTACCTCGCTTGCGCGCTACGCGAGCGCCTGCGGCGGCAGTTCCTCCGGCCGCTTCGCGCCCGTCATTACCGCGACTGTATCGGACATGCTGATGTGCTTGGGGTTCACCACGCACGCCCGCTTTCCCAGCCGCGCGATGTGAATCCGGTCGGCGATCTCGAACACGTGAGGCATGTTGTGGCTGATGAGGATGACGGGCAACCCGCGCTCACGCACCCGGCGGATGAGATCGAGCACCATGTTGCTCTCCTTGACGCCGAGCGCGGCGGTGGGCTCGTCCATGATCACCACGTGCCGGGCAAAGGCCGCGCTGCGGGCCACCGCCACGCCCTGGCGCTGGCCGCCGGAGAGCGTCTCCACCGCCTGCTTCATCGAGCGGATGCCGATCTTGAGCATCTGCATGTGCCGGGTCGCCTCGGCCAGCATCCGCTTCTTGTCGAGGGCCCCGATCCAGCCCAGCAGGCCGGTCCTCTTCGCCTCGCGCCCCAGGAACAGGTTCTCGGCGATGGACATGGCCGGCGCCACTGCCAGGTCCTGGTAGACGGTCTCGATGCCCTGCCTCCGCGCGTCGAGCGGGCTGTGGAAGTGGATCGGTTTCCCGTCGAGCAGGATCTCGCCGGCGTCGGGGATGATGGCGCCGGAGAGCGCCTTGATGAGCGTGGACTTTCCGGCGCCGTTGTCGCCGATGACCGCGAGGATCTCGCCGGAGAAGAGCAGGAAGTCCGCGCCGTCGAGCGCGGTGACCTGGCCGTAGCGCTTGACCAGGCGGCGCGCTTCGAGGACGGGACAATTACTCAGCTGGGCCATCGCTCTACCCCTTGCGCCGTGAAAGTTGGTCGGTGGTGACTGCGAGGATCACCAGGATGCCGGTGATGAGGATCTGGTAGACGGAGGCCACGCCCATCAGCGTCAGGCCGTTCCGGAACACGCCGACGATGAGGGCGCCCAGGAGCGTCCCGAGGATGCTGCCCCGACCGCCGAAGAGGCTGGTGCCGCCGAGGACCACGGCGGTGATGCTGTCGAGGTTGTCGGTCTGGCCCGCCTGCGGGTCGCCGACGCCGGTGCGGGCCACGAGCAAGAGCCCGGCCACGCCGTAGAGGAGGCCGGCGATCGTGTAGATGCAAAGCAGCATCCGCCGGGTGTCGATCCCCATCAGCCGCGTCGCCTCGGCGTTGTTGCCGAGCGCGTAGATGTGCCGCCCCGGCGCGGTGTCGCGCAGGATGAACCAGGTGATGAGGTACATGACGATCATCAAGACCGTGCCGTAGGTGACCGCGGTCTCGCCGATGCTGAAGGTCCGGCCAAAGAACTCGAGTGCCTCGGGCAGGCCCGAGACGGTCTGCGACTTCGAGTAGATCTGGGTGATCGCGAAGGCGATGTTGAGCGTGCCGAGCGTCACGATGAACGCCGGCAGCTTCACCCGGGTGATGAGCGCGCCATTGAGGAAGCCGAAGGCCGTGCTCGCCATCAGCCCGCAGAGGATCGCGAGGAGCGGGCTCATCTCGTAGTCCACCGCGAGCTTGGTCATCACGATCGATCCCAGCGCCATCAGCATGCCGCAGGAGAGATCGATTCCGGCAGTGAGGATGACCAGGGTCTGCCCGATCGCCACCACCCCCACCACCATCACTTGTTGGAGGATGAGCGAGAAGTTGGAGCCGCTCAGGAACCGGTCGCTCTGCGATGCGAAGAAGGCGCAGGCGAGGAACAGCGCCACCAGCGGGCCGAGGGTGGCGACCGGCGGCAGGCGCTCGAGGAGCCTGCCGCGGGCCGGCGGAGCGGTGGCGACATCGGGGATCACGGCGCGATCACTTGCCCCAGCAGTTCGCGGTTCCGAACTTCGTGTCCTTGCTGTCTACGCCGGACATGGGCTTGTCGGTGATGAGCGTAACGCCGGTGTCGGTGTAGCCGGACGCCTTCTTTCCGGTCTTCGCGTACTCGACCCCCGCATCGACGCCCATGACGGCCATCTTGAGCGGGTACTGCTGCGAGGTCGCGGCGAGGTGGCCGGACTTCACGTTCTTCACGCCCACGCAGCCGCCGTCCACCGAGACGATCAGGACGCCCTTGGCCTTGCCTGCCGACTTGAGCGCCTGGTACGCGCCCGCCGCTGCGGGCTCGTTGATGGTGTAGACGAGGTTGATGTCGGGGGCCTTCTGCAGGCAGTTCTCCATCGCGGTCTGCCCCTTCGCCTGATCGCCGCGGGTGTCCTGGCTGCAGACGATCTGGGGGTCGCCCTCCTGGATGCCGTAGCCCTTGAGGAAGCCGTCGTGGCGAAGCTGGCCGACGGTGATGCCGGGAGCCAGGTCGAGCGTCGCGATCTTGGCCGGCTTGCCGGCCATGGCGGCCTTCGCGTACTCGCCGATGAGCACCCCCGCCTTGAAGTTGTCGGTGGCGAAGAGGGCGTCGGTGGCGTCCTGGGGCTCGGTCGGCGTGTCCAGGGCGATCACCAGCACTCCAGCGCTGCGCGCCTTCTTCACGGCGGGGACGATCGCCTTGGTGTCGCTCGGCGTGATCAGGATGGCCTTGGCGCCGCCGGACATCATGTTCTCGATGGCCGTCACCTGGCTGGCGTTGTCGCCGTCGAACTTGCCGGCGCCGGTCATGAGCTTGGCGCCGTCCTTCTTCGCGGCCGCCTGGGCGCCCTCCTTCATCTTCACGAAGAAGGGGTTGGTCTCGGTCTTGGTGATGAGGCCGACGACGATTTGGTCAGCGCCGAGCGCGGGGAATGCCGCGCAGAGCAGGGAGAGTTTCAGGAGCATCTTCGCGTTCATCGGGGACGCCTCCGCTGGAAGGCGGCAGGCGGAGCCAGCTCGGGACACAAAAACGTTTCCGAGCTGGACGGCGCCGCTCGCCGGGAGCCTGCTGTAGACACAACGATTCCGCTGTGCATTACCCTGTCGGCGAGTTGGGGCGCAAGCCCCGGGGGTCTGTCGGGAATCTTTTGCGCATCGCGCAAGCCGGACGGACATCCATGGAGATAAAGGAGATTCACATGCCGAAGACCTCCGCGTACGCCGCCCCGGCCGCCAGGAAACCGGTCGGGCCGTACACGATCGATCGCCGTCAGCCCGGCCCCGGCGACGTGCACATCGACATCCTCTTCTGCGGCGTCTGTCACAGCGACCTCCACCAGGTCCGAGCCGAGTGGGGTGGCGAAACCTTTCCGATGGTGCCAGGGCACGAAATCATCGGCCGCGTCAGGCAGGTCGGCAAGCAGGTGACGAAATTCAAGCCGGGCGAGTTCGCGGGCGTGGGATGCTTCGTGGATTCGTGCCGCCAGTGCGCGCCGTGCCGGTCTGGCCTCGAGCAATTCTGCGAGAAGGGCGCGGCGTTCACCTACAACAGCACGGAGATGGACCGGAAGACTCCCACGTACGGCGGGTACTCGCGGGAGATCGTCGTGGCGGAGCCTTATGTGCTGAAGGTCCCGGCTGCGCTGGATCCGGCGCGCGCCGCTCCGCTGCTCTGCGCCGGCATCACCACGTACTCCCCGCTTCGGCAGTGGAAGACCAAGAAAGGCGATCGCGTGGGCGTGGTCGGGCTGGGCGGACTCGGCCACATGGCCGTGAAGCTCGCCGCGTCGCTCGGCGCGGACGTGACGGTGCTCAGCACGTCGCGATCGAAGGAGCCGGATGCGCGGCGGTTGGGGGCGCATGGCTTCGAGGTGACCAAGGAGCCGGCGACGTTCAAGAAGCTGGCGGGGCGGTTCGACTTGATCATCGATACCGTCTCGGCTCCGCACGACTACAATGCGTACCTGGGGATGCTGCGCCCCCAGGCGGCGATGGTGTTGGTGGGCGTGCCGCCGGAGCCGACGCCTGTGTCCGCGCCCTCGCTGATCGGGGGAAACAAGCGGCTCGCCGGCTCCATGATCGGCGGCATCCCCGAGACGCAGGAGATGCTGGATTACTGCGCCGCCCACGAGGTCGCGGCGGACGTCGAGGTGATCCCGATCCAGGAGATCAACGAGGCCTACGAGCGGATGCTCCGCAATGACGTCCGGTACCGATTCGTGATCGACATCGGCAGCCTGCCCTGAGCGGGGGTGACCGTCAGAGCGCGATGCTCAGGTCACCGATCGCGAAGTCCTGCTTCGAAACGACCTCGGCGCCGGCCTTGTCGATCAGCGCCGCGCGGAACCTCGTCTCGAGGTTGCTCCCGCTGAAGATGACACCTGTCGTTGCTCAATCGGTGGGGGTGGATGTGGTCCGACCCACGCAGCGTCCACCCTGACAGGAAGGCTGCACGCTCGCAGCGGACGGCCGACACAGCGGGTGCGGGCACGATTCCTGTTTGCCTCCTGTACAGCTGACGGTGTTCGCCTCCAGCTCCGCAGCGCGCTCCGTCGTGACGACGCGAGGGAGGCAAAGCATCGGGCAGCATGCGCCCTGTGCCACACGAGTCAAAGCGCAGTCGGCATCGCGTGCGCACGGCGCGTCCTCGGCGACGCCGGCGTCGTTCGAAGGCGCAGGCGCTTCCACCGCGGCGGCGGGAGCTGTCCCGGTGCGAGCAGGAGCGGCCACGTCGTTACGGGCTGCGCACGCGACAAAGGCCAAGGTGAGGACGCCCGCTGGCTTCATGAAGGCTGTGTCACCGCCTCGACGATCGAGATGCCCGTCGGCGTGTCGATCACGCGCTTCATGTGAAAGCCCGACGCCGCGAGGAGCACCTCGTACTCCTGCGCTGTGCGCTGCAGGCCACCGGTGACGGCGAGCATCAAGACGTCAAGCGTCTTCGCCCAGTGCGGACCCGTCTCGTCTGGCACGATGGTCTCGAGCAGCAGCAGCGTGGCGTGATCCGGCGCCGCGGCGCGTACCGCCCTCAGGATGGCCGCCGACTGCTCGTCGTCCCAGTCGTGGATGATGTCCATCAGCATGTAGGCATCGCAGGACGGGAGGCGATCGCGGAAGAAGTCACCCGCTCGCAGTGATAGCCGCTCCGATGCCTGCCCGGCGGCGTCATCGATGACGTGCGGGAGGTCGAAGAGCACTCCGCTCGCCCTCGGCGCGCGTTCGAGCACCGCCTGCAGCAGATGACCGCGCCCGCCGCCGATGTCGGCGATGGACTCGAAGCGGGAGAAGTCGTAGACGCCGAGGACGCCGGCGACCTGGGCGTGAGCCTTGGCCGTCATCGCCTCGCCGAAGATCCGCGCTTCGTCGGGACGGCCAGCGAGATAGGCGAAGATCCCGTTCGGCTGCACCACCTGCTCGATGGCGGGGCGCCCGGTGCGCAGCGTATCCCCGAACAAACGGTAGGCCTCGAGGTTGATCGGCAGTCCGAGCATCCGCGCGAACGGGCGCAGCGACTGTGGATGGTCCGAGCGCAACAGTCGCGAGCTCGCGGTGTGCGAGACCATGCCGCCCCGCGTCGCGAACACGCCGTACGCCGAGAGAAGGCGGAGCGTGCGCGCGAGAGCCTGCGGGTGTGCGCCGGTCTCCGCGGCCAGGTCCGCGGCGGAACGCGGACTCTCGTCGAGCGCGTCAGCGACGCCGAGGTCGGCGATGAGGTGCAGGCTCCGCGGCAACAACCAGCCCCCGGCGATTTGCATCAGCGTCTCGGCAGGATTCGACGTCGCCGCGTGCCCAGGTCTGCCTGCCTTGGTGATCTCCACAGCCAGCTGTTGTGCCATGCGCTCCCCCGAATCAATGGACAGGTTCAATCGGGAGCTCGACGGTGAAGATGGAGCCTTTGCCCGCTGCGCTCTCGACCCGGATCGTGCCCCCGTGCGCCTGCACGAATTCGCTGGCGATCCACAGCCCAAGACCTAGCCCGCCATACTGCCTGACTCCGACGGCCCGCTCGAACCGGCGGAAAATCCGTTCCTGGTCCTCGCGCGCGATGCCGATGCCTTCGTCCTGCACGGACAGGAGCGCGAGGTCCCCATCGCGCTCGACCCGGACGTGTACCGGCCTTCCTCGGCCGAACTTGAACGCGTTGAGAAGCAGGTGGGCGATGACAAGCTCGAGGCGGGCAGGGTCCCAGCGCCCCACCACTGGCGTATACGCCTCCACCTCCAGCGCTGGGACGACCGATGGAGCGAGGCGATCTCCCACCTCCCGCGCCAGCGCGCCCAGGTCGACGGCCCTTCGGTCCAACTCGATGCGAGCCTGCTGCAAGTGGATGGCGTCGAGAAACTGATGGATCAGCCCGTCTATGCGCAAGATTTGGCGCAGTGCAGCGCCTAGATCGTCCTCTTCCGCCGGCCCAAACCGACCTCGCAGCCGCTGGAGACGAAGTCGCAGCGTGGTGAGCGGGGTCCGGAGCTCGTGCGCCGCGGCGCTGAGGAAGTTCTCGCGCACGACGCGAGCTTCGTCGGCTGCGCGCAGAGCGAGCAGCCTCGAATGGCAAAGAATGCTGAAGCCCACGCCTATCGCGACGAATACCCCCGTGGCGATGAGGGCAGGCAGCGACAGTGTCGCGACCCCGGGTGGATCGAGGAAGAGGACGTTCACGATCGCCGCGCCGGAGACCGTGCAGACGAGTCCTGGCAAAAGCCCGCCGTACCAGGCGCTGATGAAGTTGGCACCGTGGAAGAGCATGAACGGCACCATCTCGAGCGAAGGCCGGACGATGGCGTGCAGCGCCGCCGCTCCACCGAGCGAGGCTGCGACAACGGCCCAGGATCGGATGCGCGCGCGGGCCTCGCTCATGCTGCGCCATCATGAATGCGATCATCCGCCTGTCAATGGCCGTTGTGCCGCCGCGTGCGGTCGGCGTGCGATCGAGCGGATGTCTGGCGTTGGGTTCAGCCGCTACCGGACGTGGGAGGATGGAGCAGATGCAAAGGAAAAAGGTGGGCGACGGGCTTTGCTGGCTGCCGGTAACCGAGCTGGCACGCAGGCTGCGACGGCGGCAGTTGACCGCCGTTGAGGTGCTGGATGCCTGCCTCGAGCGGATCGAAAAGCACAACCCGACGCTCAACGCGGTTGTCTCTCTCGATGCCGGCCGAGCGCGGACACTGGCCAAAGCGGCGGACGCAGCACTCAAGCGCGGTGAGATCCGCGGCCCACTCCACGGCGTTCCGATGACGCTCAAGGATGCGCACGACGTCGCCGGCCTTAGAACGACCGTGGGCACTGTCCAACTCGACCGCGTGGCGGACGAGGACGGGACGGTGGCGGCCCGCCTGCGGGCGTCGGGAGCCATCATCATCGGTCACTCGAACGTGCCGTCCTGGCTGGCGGACCACCAGACTACGAATCCGGTCTTTGGCCGGACCGCCAATCCCTGGGACTCGGAACGTACGCCGGGTGGCTCGAGCGGTGGAGCAGCCGCCGCGCTGGCCACGGGAATGACGCCGCTCGACGTCGGCTCGGACCTCGTCGCCTCGATTCGGGTGCCGGCGCACTTCTGCGGGGTGTATGGCCTCAAGCCGACGGAGCACCGCGTTCCGCTCACCGGCTTCTTTCGTCTTCCGCATCGGGTGCCGCGCTCGGTCCGCATCATGTCCTGCCTCGGCCCGATGGCGCGCGACCTTCGCGATCTGGAGCTCGCGTTGTCTCTCATCGCCGGCCCGGATGGGCACGACAGCGACGTCCCGCCGGTCCCGTTGGTTTCGCGCCGGCGCCCGCTCGAGGATCTGCATCTGGCGGTTGCACCCACGCCTCCCGGCGCCACGGTCGCGAAAAGCATCCGGCGGCAGGTCGAGCGGGTGGCCGCGCAGGCTTCCGACGCTGGTGCGCGCGTCGAGGAGCGCTATCCCGACCTCGATTGGGATGCCCTGGACCGGTTGTTCGGCGATCTGGTCGGGACCATCGTCAGCGTGTTCGACCCCCAGGCCGAGCTGCCCGAGGAACGGCGCACGCTCGCGTGGTACCTCGACGCCCTCGACCGGCGGGACCGGTTCATCGCCGCCTGGGAGGAATTCCTCGAGGACTTCGACGGGCTCATCCTGCCGCCGGCGATGACGACCGCCTTCACCCACCGCGAGCCCGGCGCTCCTCTCGAGGTCGACGGCAAGACCGTGGATTACCGGGAGCTGGCTCGCGTCCCAGGCAGGCAGAACATGACGGGACTGCCCGCGCTGACGGTCCCGGCCGGCTTCGACGACGACGGCCTGCCGATTGGCATCGAGATCGTTGGACCGCGCTGGTCCGAGATGCGCCTCCTGAGAATCGCCCGCGAGTTGGAGCAGGCGGGGATCCTGCCTGGGTTCCAGCGACCACCGGGCGATTGAGACGTTCAATTGCGAGACCTTGCGACGAGTGGGAATCGGTTGTTCAGTTCTGGACTCGTCCCGGAACGAGCTCCCACCAGGGTCACTCGTCGTGAGCCAGTCGCTTCGACCGGCACTTCGTCAGGAGATTCGCCATGAGGAGCCTTCGGCCCGCGCTGTCTTGTCTGTTCGCACTCCTCCTCTGCTCTTCGTTGGGGAAGGCGCATGCGGCACCGACGACGAACGCCATCGAATCACGCACAGCGACGGCTGACGGGGTCAAGCTGCATTACCTCGTGTCCGGCAGCGGCCCGCCCGTGATCCTGTTGCATGGCTACGCGGAAACGTCGCGCATGTGGAGGCCACTCATCCCGCGCCTCGCCGAGAAGTTCACGGTGATCGCGCCGGACCTGCCAGGGATCGGCGATTCGGAGATTCCTCGGGACGGCCTGGACATGAAGACCGCCGCGGCGCGCATCCATGCGCTCGCCAGGTCACTCGGGATCGAAAAGGCGCGGGTGGTGGGCCACGACATCGGCCTGATGGTGGCGTACGCCTACGCGGCGCAGTTTCCCGCAGAGACGGAAAAGCTGGTCTTGATGGATGCCTTTCTTCCCGGCGTGGCCGGCTGGGAGGCCATCTACAACCACCCCAATCTCTGGCATTTCCGGTTCAACGGCCCGACGCCAGAAGCATTGGTGAAGGGCCGTGAGCGGACGTACTTCGAGAGTCTCTGGAATGACTTCGCAGCCGACAAGACGCATTCGATTCCAGAGGCCGATCGCGTCGCTTACGCGAAGGCTTACGCCCGTCCGGGACGGATGCGCGCGGGATGGGCGTATTTCGTTTCGTTCCAGAAGGCGGCAAAGGATTTCGAGGACCTCTCCCGGACGAAGCTGACCATGCCGGTCCTTTCGATGGGCGGCGCGAAGGCAAACGGAACGGCGCTGGGCGAGCAAGCGAAGATCGTCGCTGCGGACGCGGCGGTCGTCGTCCTCGAGAACACCGGCCACTGGATGATGGAGGAAAATCCTCAGGAGACGATGGATGCGCTGACGAAATTTCTCTGACAGAGGTCAGGGCGTGAGCACCGCCCGGAACCGGACGCGGTTTTCCATCATCTTCGTGAAGGCTTGCTCCGCCTGATCGAGCTTGAAGACCTCGACGCGCGGGCGGACGCCAGTGAGGACGCTGAAGGCGACGGCCTCCTCGGAATCGATCGCGCTGCCGCTGGGCCATCCCGCGACACTCTTCCCGCTGAGCAGGGTCAAACCGGAGACCTTCAGCGGCTCTACCGCTGCGGCGACGATGAGAAGCTTGCCGCGAGGCTTCAGGCCGTCGACGGTGCTCGCGATGGCCTCGCTGTTCGGCGCCGTCGCCAGGACGAGATCGGCTCCCCCAAGCTTTTGCAGCCCTTCGGCGGCGCTGACCTTCTGCGTGTCGACGTACTCCTGCGCGCCGAGCTCCTGAGCGAGCTCCCTCTTGTCCGCGCCGCGCGAGATGGCGATGGTCCGGAAGCCCATGCGTGCCGCGAACTGGATGCCAAGGTGGCCGAGGCCGCCGATGCCTTGGACCGCCACGGTGTCGCCCGAGCGCGCACCGCTGTTGCGGAGCGCGTTGTAGGTGGTGATTCCGGCGCAGAGCAGCGGCGCGGCTTCGGCGGCGTCCAGATTCTCGGGAATGCGCGCGGCGGCTTCGTGCGGGACGACGACGTACTCGGCGTAGCCGCCGTCGTAGCTGATGCCGGTGATCTGCTGGCGTTCGCAGTTGATGAAGAGGCCCTTGCGGCAGGCGTTGCAGACGAAGCAATGGCCGCCGTGCCAGCCGACGCCTACCCGGTCGCCCTTCTTCCACTCGGTCACGTTGGCGCCGACTTTCTCGACCCGGCCGGCGATCTCGTGGCCCGGAACGCGCGGATACGAGAGGCCTGGATAGGCGCCGAACTTCACGAGCGCGTCGCTGTGACAGATTCCGCATGCCTCTACCTGGATGCGGATTTGCCCCGGCGTGGGCTCCGGCAATTCGCGCTCAACCGGTTCGAATGCGCCACCCGGCTTCGATACCTGGACGGCCCTCATCATCTTCGGCATGGGTACTCCTCCGCGTTGCGTTTTCGGCGAGGTGCTCTGTGCAGATGCACCGGGCACGATGTCGATGCGTCCTGAGCCGATCGGGCGCTCTCGCCGCAGCAGGTCAGAGCCTGAATAGCTCACCTATCGTGCTGACGCTACGCAGGCGGAATCGGCCGCAGGGGCAGCGTCAGGGCGGGGTTTCCAGCGGTCAGGACTTCTCGGCCAGCGGACGGAGGTCGAGCTCGGGGCAGCCCACCGCGGCTCCGTAGCGCGGCGCCCATTCCATCGCGTCCTGCAGCGATCGCGCCTCGAGGATCACGTAGCCGGCGATCAGCTCCTTCGACTCGGTGAACGGCCCGTCGGTCACGGTGTGCTTGCCGCCGGCGAACTTGAACCGTACGCCCTTCGAGCTCGGCTGGAGACCCTCGGTCGTGACCAGCACGCCGGCCCTGGTCAGCTCCTCGATCAAGCGCCCCATCTCGGCCATCTGCTTCGGCGTGGGCGCGACGCCGCCCTCGGAGGCCGCGTCGGCCTTGTGCAGTGCCATGAACCGCCGCGTCGTCAGTCCTGCCGGTTTCGGCGAGAAGCCGAGGTCCCACGGTTCCATCACCGGCCGGATGTCGATCTCGACGTTACCCATCACGTTGGCAAAACGCGTCGCCCATTCGATCGCTTCCTCGATCGACTCCACCCGGAGAATCGCGAAACCCGCAGGCAACTCGTTCGACGCGCTGAAGGGCCCCTCGGTGACGGTGCGCTTGCCGCCGGAGAACTGGAGGCGCACGCCCTGCGAGCTCGCCCGGAGGCCTTCAGCTCCGACCAGCACGCGGGCCTCGGCCATGGCCCCCATCAACTTCCCGACGCGGGCGATCAGCTCCAGGCTGGGAGCGGCGCCTGCCTCCCAGTGCGGGTTGGTCCGGTGCATCATCATGACCCGCATCGACGTGCCTCCGGATCGCTGCGCAAGGCGTGCTCACCCGCGAAAAACTCCACGACCACGGTCGAAAGGACCTCCGGCTTCACGTTGTGCGTCTGACCCTTCAGCGTGCGGAGCTGCGCGCCCGGCACGGCCTTCGCCACGGCCCGCACTGCTTTTTGCAGCCTCGCGTCGGTCTTCCCACCATGGATGGCGAGAGTGGGGGTGGTGATGGATGCAAGCCGCGCGGCCGGCAGCGAGAAGTCGCCCATGACGGCGGCGTCGTAGGGAAGCGTATGCGCCACCGCTTCTAGCTTCCGCCACACCCCGATCATCAGGCGCATCAGCAGGACGAAAAGGGCCGGGATACCGACCATCTTGCGCATGAAGTATTTGACAGCCGCGCCGCGGCGCCCTTCGGCGATCATCCGCTTGAGCTGCTCTTCGTGACCCGCGGCCGCATGGTGAGCGGCGTCATCGATCATGAACGGCGGCTCGTACACCGCGAGCTTCTTGATGGGGAGCCCGCTTGCCGCTGCTTGCAGGCCCAAGGCCGCACCGGAGGAAAGGCCGAGCACGAATGCCGATCCGCCCGCTGCCCGGATCAGCGCTTCGATGTCTTCGACCTCGCGCTCCCTCGCATACGGGCGCGTGTCGCCGCTGTCGCCCCGGCCCCGGCGGTCGTACATGAACACGGTGAATCGCCGCGCCAGCAAAGGCGCTAGCTTCGGCATGGGCCCGAACGCTCGACTGCACAACGCACCGTCCACCAGGATGACCGCGGACCCCGCGCCGGACCGCTCGAACGCAATGGCGGTTCCGTCTTTCGAAATGACTGTTTCCATGACGTCGTCCTTGGACCGTGGTCAGTCGCGCGCGCGCACCGGAATGATCGCGCGGAGCCGGGCGTCGCGCAGGTAGAGGCCTCCCCAGATCAGGACGGCGACGTAGATCGGGAAGAGAGTGTGGCTGAAGAGCGGATTGCCGACCCGCACATGGGTGGCAATGGCGCCCCCGAGATAGCCTGTCAGCAAGATCGCTCCCAGTATGGAGGTAGATCGAATCGCATACGTGACGACACAGACGAGCAGAACCACCCCCAGGCCGAAGACGACGCTCGCAGGGTATCCGAGCTGAGTAGACCCTTCGATGACAGGAGCCAGTCGCAGCAGTTTGCCGACGGCATCGAAGGCCAGGAACAGGATCGCGAGGCCGCTCATGATGCGTCCGGCCCAGAGCCGTTTTCCCGAGACAACGGCGGTCCGTGTGTCGGTCGCGCGCGGGACGCTGGCCGCCTCGATCGACTTCCCTCTCTCCAGAATCACTCCCATGCGAGCAGTCTCCCTCATCTAGTCGGAAGCCGGGCTTCCGAGCGGTTTCGACGAGGTTGGAACCCCGTCTCTCCATGGCGACGAACGGCGGCGCGCGGGATCGACACGTGCGCACTTCTTTTTCTCCCCGCGGTCAAGTCTTCGTTACTCCAGGGCTTCGTGAGGGTGGCCCGTCGTGCAAGGCATCCGCTGTGCCGGACTCCATGCGGGCGGCAAACTAACCGGGGCCGTAGCGTGCGTCTCGCAAATTCGGCGTGTCGTCCGGCCGACCGAGACGTAGTCGCCGGTGAAGCGCTACACTGCCGTCCGTGCCGAAGACGTCCGCGCGCACCTTGGTGCTCCGTCCGGCCGACCCCTTCGATCTCATCCGCTGGCTGGCCCGCTCGCAATCCGATCCGCGCAAGGCCGTCGCGGAGCTGGTCCAGAACTCCATCGACGCGCACGCGCGCCACATCGTCGTCTCGCGGCGGCGCCTGCGCGGCGGTCCGGCGCTCACCGTTCGCGACGACGGCGAGGGCGTCTTGCCGGGTCTCGGCCGCGAGGAGGCGCTCCGCTACATCGCGACGAACATCGGGAGCTCAAGAAAACGCAGCCTCAGTCCCGAGGAACGCCGCCGTCTGGTCGTCACCGGGCAGTACGGCGTCGGGCTGCTCGGATTCTGGTCGATCGGGCACCGGATGGAGATCCGCTCGCGCGTGGCCGGCTCCAGCGTGCACGTGCTTCGCCTGGTCGAGGACGAGCCCCGCGTCCGTCTCGACGAACTGCCCGCCGAGATCGGTTCGCCGGAGACGTTCACCGAAATCGTGGTCACCGAGCTGCACGAGACCGGCTCGCGCGCCCTGTCCGGCCGCCGCCTGGCGGAGTATCTCGCTGCGGAGCTTCGCGGGCCCATCCTTGCGTCCGGCGTTGAGATGGAGGTCCACGATGCCATGGCGAAGGGCACCGCGCAGAAGCGCTTCTCCGTGGTGCCGCGCCGATTCACAGGAGAACCATTGCGGCTCGCCACCGAGTTCCCGGTGGCCGGCTTTCCGTCTACGCACGTCGAGCTGTACGTCGCGCGCGGAGCTGAGCGACCCGCCATCCAGGTGAGCTGCGCGGGGACGCTGGTGGCGGACGACATCGGCGAGCTGCACGCGCTCGATCTCGACGCGCCGCCTTGGGTCGATTGCGAGCTCTCCGGGTTGATCGACTTCCCCGGATTCACGGTGCCCCCGGGTTCACGACGCGGGGTGGTCCCGGATCGCGCAGCCGAGGCGTTCGCTCGCGCGATGATCGACTTGCGGCCGCTCGTCGAGAACGAGCTCCGGCGACTGGACCGTGAGCGTCGTGCAGCGGCCGATCGGCAGGTCGTCGAGGAGCTGCGCCGCGCGTTGCGCGGTCTGCGCGGTCGCCTGCCGCAATATGACCTTCCTCCGGTTCTCGGCGCCGGCGGTGGCGATGTTGCGGACGGGCGCGGCGCACCCGAGCCGCTCGATCCGGAAGAAGCGGCCCCCGCGGAGCTGGAGCTGTTCCCCGCCGGCGACCTCGCCACGGTGAGCATCGCTCCCGATCCGGTCGAGGTCGCGCCTGGGCATGAGCATCGTGCGCGCGCCGAAGCTCGCGACCGCGACGGGCGGCTGATCCGCCGAGGCGTGGCTTACCGCTGGACCCTGGAGGGCGCAGGCTTCTCCGTGCGCGGAGAAGGAGCGCGCCCGGCGGTGACGGCGGAGGCGGGAACCCGCCCCGGAGCGACCGCGCGCTTGAGAGTCGATGTCGAGCAAGGGGCCCGGACTGCAGCCGCGGAGGCTACTGTGGAGGCCGTTGAGCCGCTCCCCGACGAGGCGGGCTTCGGGATCCCGGAGCCGCATCTGGTCGACGCTGCCGGCGAGACCTGGCGGAGCCGGTTCGATGGCCGGCGCTGGGAAGTGAACCAGATGCACGAGGACTACCTCGCCCTGAAGGGCGAGGCGCGCGCACGGCTTCGGTACCTGCTGGCTCTGCTGGCGAAGGACCTCTCGCAGAATGCGCATCGGGTTCCGGGAGCCGTGGAGGCGTCCGAGGACGTCGCGGCGATTCTGGCGCTGGCCGAGCGGAACCTGCGCGGGGCGTGAGGGCGCTGGAGTCCCCAGCTCGTTCAGGCATCCCTCAGCTTGTGGAAATAGAAATAGGAAGCGATCAACAGGCCCAGGAAGATCAGCGGATCGATGATGAACAAAACGCTGATCCTCGCATCGCCAACGGAAAAATGAGCGATGCTGGCCGAGATCAAGGTGATCCCGAACCCGAAATACGCGAACTCCTTGATCCTGGCCGGAATGCCTGGCACCAGCAGCGCCAGAACTCCCAATGCCTTGGCGACCGTAATCTCCGCCCTGAAGTAGTTGGGCAAACCCAGATGGACGAAAGCTCCCTCCGGAAACGGGAAGCGGTCGATGAAGGTGAAGTTGATGATGCTGAACACCATGACGGCACACACGATCCCCGTGGTGGCCCAATAGACGATTCGATCCCTTCTCGTTCCCAGCTCCGGGGTCGCGTTTGCGGTCGAGCCCCGGATGGCATCTGTCGCGGTGATCATGGTACTTGTCCTCCGTACGTCAGATTGTACGGACAAGATATCGTATGACTTCCATATCGTCAAGCGATTCGGACGCGGCGCAGCGCCGGCGGCGGTTGACCGCCGCGATCAAGCAGTCGCTGCGGGCGCTGAGCATCCAGCTGTCCCTGCTCAACCATCAGGTCTCCGCACGCGCCGGCCTCAACGACGTCGACCTCGATTGCCTCGACCTGGTCGCGCGCCACGGTCCACTCAGTCCGAGCGCCCTGGCAGAACGCGCCGCGCTGCACCCCGCCACCATCACCGGAATCCTGGACCGGCTCGAACGCGGCGGCTGGGTAGCGCGCGAACGCGACCCGTCCGACCGCCGCGCTGTCGTCGTCCGCGCCCGACGCGACCGGAACCCGGAGCTGATGCGCCTCTACTCGGGGATGAACTCCTCGATGAACGAGATCTGCGCCGGATATGGAGACGCCGAGCTCGAAGTGCTGGCCGACTTTCTCCGCCGCACCGTAGACGCCGGACGAAGCGCGACCGACAAGCTAGCCGAGGACTAGGTCGACCAGAGCAGCTCGCGGAGTCGAGGTCGCCGGAGATACAGCCCGAGCCAGATCAAGAGCCCGATGATGATGTTGAAGTAGACGGGTTCGCCGACGCGCAAGTGAGTGATGATGGTACCCCCCACGTATCCGGTGAGGAGGATCGCTCCCAGTACGGACGTCTGTGGGACGAGATAGACCACGACGCAAAGCAACTCGATGACGCCCAGCGGCCTGATCAGGGACTCGGGCAGCCCCAGGTGGCTCATCCCCTTGATGACCTCGGGGTGCACGATGAGCTTCATCACTGCGCTGTAGACAAAGGGAAGAGCGACGAGGATCGACACTGCGCGTCCGGCCCAAATCGCCTTCCTGTTGCCTTCGTCCATCTCGCCTCCACCTGCGCGCCCCGTCATTGGGACGGCCGGCAAGGCAACTACCACGAGTGCGCGTTGATCGCCCCGGCATTACGGCGCGGCGGCCTCATGTAGCAGCCGGCGCTTCATCGCTTGAAGCAGCGCAACAACGGCTCGCTGAAGAGCGGGATGGTGGCCACGAACGCCGCGACCACGAATGCATGGCCGGCGACAGCCGGCCAGCGCCGGACCGCGAGCCGCGTTTCGACCAGGCACAGGATCCCGTGCACCGCGAAGAAGCTTCCCATCCAGATGGCGGGCACGAGGCCGGCGGCAGGGAGGACCAGATAGAAGTGAAGTAGCCCGCTAACCGCGAACGCGAGGAGCACTCCCAGCATCGGAGCGCCACGACGGGCCAGCGGTTCGAAGCAGTTCCTCCGGAGCAGTCGGCCGATTACCCGGTTCCACCGCAGGCCCCAGAACTCGGCGAGAGTGCGGGACAGCACGGGCGATCGCTGGACCGCCTCATGCTCCCAGCCGAACGGACGGAGCGCCGCAATCAGGATCCCGGAGATCCCCTCGATGAGGAGGTAGCTGCCGGCTGCTGCGGTCAGCCAGCGCGGCCACCCGGCGAGCGCGTAAGGCAACGTTGGCGGCGCGAACCTCGCCGATGCGTCGAAGACCAAGATCCCAGAGATGAGGAAGATCGTTCCGGCGAGGAGCGCACCGATCGGCAACGACCGGGGCACAGGCTTCATCAGGCGCGTGTCGTGGACGAGGAGCATCCGGGCGATCCGCTCGCGCCGCCCATAGCACCAAGGCGCTCGCGCAATCTCGACGACGCGGCAGAACAGGGTACCGAAGACCGCGGCCTGGACCGCGCGGAACACGGGTGGCGCGTCGAGGAAGAACGGGATCGCGAGCGCACACATCGAGGCGGCGACTGCACCCGCACGGAGTCTTCTCGATCCGTCACGCACCGGCGAGGGCAGGAGCCCTGCCGCGAGATTGACCGCCGCGCCCGCACCGTAGGCGGTCAGGACCCTCAAAGCGACATCCACATCGGCATCATTGCCGGCAACGAATGCACCGTCACGAAACAGGCGGTCATCTCCTGGGCCGATCCCGCTGAGCTGGGCGGCAAATAGCTTGGAACGCAACTCGTCCCGGGGCGGGCCGCACTGCGTCAATCGACAACAAGAAACGAACGGCGCCGAGGAGGGTGCGCTGTGCTACTCGCTCGCCGGGACGAAGCGGCTAGAATGGCTCGTGATCCGCATCCGTCCCGCACGCCCCGACGAAGCCGCCGCGTTGACCGGGCTGGTCCTGCGCTCGAAAGCGCACTGGGGTTACGGGGAGGAGTTCCTCGCCCTCTGCCGCGAGGAACTGGCGCTGCGCCCAGAGGAGTTGGAGACTCTTCGTGCGCACGTCGCCGAGCGCGACGGAGGCCCGCTGCTCGGCGTCTTCACCATCCGCGGCGCTCCACCGGAGGGGACCCTCGAGCACCTGTACGTGGAGCCGTCGGCGATGGGCCTCGGCGTGGGCGGGACGCTGCTGCGCGCCGCGCGGGACGTCGCACGATCGAGCGGGTTCAGCGCGCTGCTGATCCATTCCGACCCGAACGCGGAGGCGTTCTATCTGCGCGAAGGCGCCGTCCGCGCTGGCTCGGTTCCGTCGGGCTCCATTCCAGGGCGGGTGCTGCCGCTCCTCAGGCTCGAGCTCTAGCCTCCTGGCCTAAGTGCTCATGCTCAGCCCGCTCGACATCGCACGCCGGCGGTTTGCAAGCCAGTACCTCGCCGAACCCGCGCTTCACAGTCCGGCCGACGTGGTGGGATGGTTCGGAGCCGTCCAGGCCCAGGACTACCTGGCGGCGAAATGGGGAGTCGCCCAGCGCACGGCGGAACCGAAGGACGCGGCGGTCGAGCAGGCCTTGAATGCCGGCACGATCCTGCGCACCCATATCCTTCGCCCTACCTGGCATTTCGTGCGCGAGCGCGACATCCGCTGGATGCTGGCGCTGACCGCGCCTCGGGTGATCGCGGCGAGCGCGTACTACTTCCGGAAACTGGAGCTGGATGATGCGGTCACTCGCCGAAGCCGCGCGGCGCTCACCAAGGCGTTGCAGGGAGGCAAGCACCTGACGCGCGCTGATGTCGGCGCGGCGCTCCGCCGGGCGCGCATCGAAGTCGGCGGGCCGTTGCGTCTCGGCTTGCTGCTGATGCGCGCCGAGTTGGACGGGGTCATCTGCAGCGGCGCGCGCCGCGGGAACCAGTCCACCTACGCGCTGCTGGAGGAGCGCGTGCCTCCCGCTGCGCCACTGGAGCGCGACGAGGCGCTGTCGCGGCTGGCGGCGAGGTACTACACGCGCGGGCCCGCGACCGTGCACGACTTTGCGTGGTGGTCGGGGCTCACGGTCACCGACGCGAGAAGGGGCACCGCGGCCGCGGCAAGGGAGCTGCACAGGGAGTCCGTGGACGGAAGGGAGTACTGGTTCACCGCCGGGCACCAGCCTGCGCCGGGCAGGCCTGCGCAGGCGCGGCTGTTGCCGAATTACGATGAGGCGTTCGTCGGGTTCAAGGATCGGAGCGCATTCCTGGAACGGCTTAAGAATGCGGGGGCAAAGTTGCCCGATCCGGCACTCCGGGCGCACGTCATCGGGATCGACGGGCAGTTGGTGGGAGGCTGGAGGCGAACTTTCGAAGGGAAGGGCGTCAAGGTGGACCTGAATGTGATCACCCGGGCGACGGCGGCCGAGCACCGAGCCATCGCCGCCGAGGCGACCCGGTACGGCGCGTTCCTTGGGTTGCCGGTCCAGCTCGCGTGATGGGAGGTGGTCGACATCAAACCGGTGCTCTCCTCGGATTGACGGTGCCCGAAGGCCCACCTATTCTCCCACATGGCTAATTAGCCCATGGGGAAAATTGTGGACAAGCTCAGCCTCACGTTCGCCGCCCTGGCCGACCCCACTCGCCGCGCGATCCTGGACCGGCTCTCCCGGGGGGAGGCGACCGTCAACGAGCTCGCGAAGCCGTTCGCTCTCCGGCTCCCGACCGTTTCGAAGCACCTGAAGGTGCTGCAGCGGGCCGGGCTCGTTTCCCAATCGCGCAAGGCGAATTGGCGGCCGCGCCGTCTCGAGACGGCGCCGCTGAAGGAGGTAGCGAGGTGGTCCGAGCGCTTCCGCGAGCGGCGCCCCGCTCAGAAGCAGTTCCTCTGCCTGATCTGCGCCGATACGCTGCTGGAGCAGATGTCGGAGGCCGAAGCCAGAAGGCACCTCGCGCAGTACCGCGCGTTGACCGATGACCTGAGGAAGCGCGGCCAGCTCATCGGATGCAATCGGCTGCTGCCCGCCGGGACTGCGACCACCGTTCGCGTGCGGAAGGGCAAGGCGTCGACGAGCGACGGGCCGTTTGCGGAAACGAAGGAGCTGATCGGCGGCTACTTCCTCATCGAGGCGAAGGATCGGGCCGAGGCCATCCGGATCGCGGCGAGGATACCGGGTGCCCGGATCGGGGCTGTCGAGGTGCGTCCCATCGCGGACGACCCCGGCACTCTCCGCGCGCTCGGGCTCGTCGGGCCATCCACGGCGGCCTGAGCGGGCGGCCCGGTCGATCTGCGGACCGCTCAATCGTCGAGAGGGGGTGGCAGCTATTTCGCCTTTCACCACCGACGATGGAGTGATCCGCTCATGACGAACAGAATCCTCGAGAACAAGACCGCCCTGATCCACGGAGCCGGAGGCGCCATCGGCGGCGCTGTCGCCCGGGCCTTTGCGCGGCAAGGCGCGAAGGTGTTCCTCGCCGGGCGCACGCTGGCGAGCTCGACGCTGTGGCCAAGGACGTCTCGGCCGCGGGAGGCGTGGCCGAGACTGCCCAGGTCGACGCGCTCGACGAGCGGGCGGTGAACGCCCACGCCGATGCCGTCGCAGCCAAGGCGGGCCGCATCGACATCGCGCTCAACGCGGTTGGAATCCGGCATGTCCAGGGCACGCCCTTCGCGGAGCTGTCGCTCGAGGAGTATGCGCTGCCGATCACGGGCTACACCCGGACCAACTTCATCACCGCCAAGGCGGCCGCCCGGCACATGATCAAGGCGGGCCGGGGCGTGATCCTGACCCTGTCGACGCCGGGGTCGCGCATGGCGGGGACCGGGTTCCTCGGCTACGGGGTCACTTGCGCGGCCGTCGAAGCCTTCACCCGCATCCTCGCCGCCGAGCTCGGACCGGGCGGCATCCGGGTCAACTGCCTCCGGCCGCATGCGATCCCCGAAGCCACGGCAAAGGGCTCGCACAGCCGCGACGTGTTCCGCCCCGTCGCCGAGCGCGCAGGGATCACCGTCGAAGCCATGCTGGCGCAAGCGGCGACGACGACCCTGCTCAAGCGGCTGCCCACCTTGGACGAGGTGGCAAACGCGGCGGTCTTCCTGGCCTCCGACCAGGCCAGCGCGATGACCGCCGCGATTGCCAACCTCTCGTGCGGAGCGCTCGTCGACTGATCCGCGCCCGCGTTAGCTGCCGAGGGCGGTCAGGCGGCGAGCAAGCCGCCATCCACCGACAGCTCGTGCCCGGTGACGAACGCGGCGTCGTCGCTGGCCAGGAAGAGCGCGGCCTGCGCGACATCGACGGCGGCACCGATTCGTCCCAGCGGGATGCGCTCGGTTGCGCCCTGCACGAAGGCATCGCGCGCCTCGGCCGACAGACCCATCTTCTCGAGGATCGGGGTGGTGATCGGCCCAGGCCTCACGACATTGACGCGCACGCCCCGCGCCGCCAGCTCAATCGCGGCGCCCCTGGCGAGGGCGGCCAACCCGGCTTTGCTCGCCGAATAGACGGCCGCGCCCGCAAAGGCTCGCTCCGACACGACGGATGTGTTCACGATCACCGACGCTCCCTTGCCCAGGAGCGGTAGTGCCGCCCGGAGCGCCAGGAATGGCCCTTTCAAGTTGACCTGGATAGTATGGTCGAAGAGTTCCTCTTCCGAGTCGGCGAGAGGAGCGAACTTCGCGATCCCCGCGTTGAGGAAGAGGACGTCAATCCTTCCATGCGCGCGGCCGATATCCTCGAAGAGCTTGCGCACCTGTGCGGAGTCGCCCGCATCCGACTGCACCACCTCTGCCACCCGCGACAGCTCCTTGCGTGCCGCAGCCACGGTGTCCGGGTTGCGCCCGGTAACGATCACCTTCGCGCCCTCTGCGGCGAAAAGCCGCGCCGTAGCCAGCCCGATCCCCGTCGTTCCACCCGTAATAACTGCCACCTTGCCCGACAGCTTACCCATGTGACACTCCTGTCATTGTAGACCATGCGGTCTAGTATGGCTTGGGATGCCGCCGGTGCGAAATGGACTCATCGGTCTAGAATCGGGAGTGCTTCAGTCGATGGCACGGAGCGTCACAGCCACCATGTCCCGCAGGGCGGCCGACCCGGGCATCGCCTTGACCATCACGCGCAGGCCCTGCAGCGCGCCGACCAGGAAACGGGCGGTCTGCTCGATGCGATTCGGCGTCAGGTGCAATTCGCCTTCTCTCACGCCGCGGCGCAGCGCCTCGGCCAGCGCGCGTTCCTGCCGAGCCAGCGTCGATGCAACCAGCCGACCGACTTCTGCGTCGCGCGGCAGGAGCTCTGTGGCGGCGTTCACCAAGAAGCACCCTTGGTCGCGATCGGAGCAGTTCAGCGCATCATCGAAGACTCCGCGGATGGCAGCCCGCACCGATCCTCCTTCGAGCGCCTCGGACAACCTGCCGATTCCGACGTCCGCGTAGCGCCGCAGGCTGGCAAGGAACAGCGCGCGCTTGTCGCCGAACGTGTTGTACAGGCTCTGCCGCGCCAGGCCGGTGGCCTCGAGCAGGTCGGAAAGCGTGGTCGCCTCGTAGCCCTTTCGCCAGAACGCGTGCAGCGCCGCGTCCAGCACTTGCTCCTGGTCGAACTCAGGCGTCCGGGCCAATCAGTCCCTCGACCAGCGGAGAGGTCGCATCAGCAAGGGTTCTGTCGCCATTCTCCTCTCGCCGCAAGTCCTGATTGCCGCGTTCCGGTGTAAAAGGTCGTTTCATGGCGAAGAAGCTGCGCATCGCCCTGGAAGAGCTGCGCTGGGCATTCGACGACCGGACCAGTGAGTATTCGTGGGTCCTCGATACCGAGACCGGCGCAGTGCTCCGGCTCGCCGAGGACGACGAGTTGCCGCTCTCCATCGAGGAAATCGAGGAGGACGAGACCGGCCGGTTCCTCGGCATCGACCCGGAGGATCCGCACGAGGGGTACCGTGACATGGAGGAGTTCATCGCCACGGTAGCCGACTCCAGTCTGCGAGACCTGCTCGATGTCGCGATCGCAGGCAAGGGCGCGTTCCGCCGTTTCAAGGACGTGCTCATCCGAGCCCCGCAGGAACGCGACCGGTGGTTCCGTTTCCAGGAGGAGCGGGTCAATGGCCGGCTTCGCGCCTGGCTGGCAGCAAATGACATCGAGGCGCTGGAGGGCTGACTCTTTGCGCACCGCCCATCAGGTTCTCGAACTCGTCCCGGGGCGGGACGCGCCGCGTCATCGGACGTGACGGGACGGAGAATGCTGGAAGTCTCGAACCCGGACCGCGTCGTCTTCCCGGAGATCGGCCGGACCAAGGGCGACGTCGTCGCGTACTACGAGCGGATCGCATCTCGCGCGCTGCCGCACGTCTTGGGTCGTCCTCTCTCCATTCGCCGCTACCCGAAGGGGCTCGGCGCGCCCGGGTTCTTCCAGAAGAACGTCCCTGATCATTACCCGGAGTCGATCGAGCGCTTCGCCGTGCCGCGGAGCCGCGCGGCGTCGAAAAAGCACCCGAGCAAGGGAGGCAAGGACCAGGACTTCACGGTCTATCCCGTCGTGCGCCAGCCTGAACATCTCGCGTACCTCGCGAACCAGGGTGCGATCGAGCTCCACGTCCCGACGTCGCGCGCTGCCGATCTCGTCCACCCGGATCGCCTGGTCATCGATCTCGACCCGCCGCCCGGCCCGTTCGCGGGCGTCCGGCGCGCGGCGTACATCGTCCGCGATGAGCTCGCCGAGCACGGCCTGGCGAGCGTGCCGGTCGCGACGGGGTCGAAGGGCTATCACGTCGTATCGCCGATCCGCCCGTCGGCTTCGAGCGAGACGATCGCCGTCACGCTCCAGAAATTCTCTGCGCTCCTCGCGACCAAGCACGGAGAAGAGCTCACCATCGTGTTCCGCATAGCGTTGCGGGGTGGGCGCGTCTTCATCGATTGGCTGCGGAACAGCCCGATCGCGACCGTGATCGCGCCGTACTCGCTCCGCGCGCGGCCGCGCGCCACGGTGGCGACGCCGCTGACCTGGTCCGAGATCGAGACCAGCGATCCGGACGCGTTCAGCATCGCCGACCTGGATCGCCTCCTCGATCGTTCCGATCCGCTCGCCGAGCTCGCCTCCGCTCCGAGCGACACGGAGCGCTTCGTCGCCGCGGTCGACGCGGCGTTCGAGGCGTCGGGCCTCGTCCTCGAGACATTCGATCGGTTCCGTTCCTAGACCCATGTCCGGGTCTGTCGCGCTCGTTCGTCGTTGAGGTAACCTCCACAAACCCGGAGGTAAGGAGAACACGATGGCAAAGTTCATTTTCCTCTTCCGCGGCAACCCTCCGACCCAGAGCACGCCCGAGCAGATGCAGCAGATGATGAAGACCTGGATGGCGTGGATGGACACCCTGACGAAGAAGGGCCATTTCCACGGCGCCGGCGATCCGCTCGAGCACGGCGGCAAGACCGTGCGCGGGCCGAAGAGGACGGTCACCGATGCGCCGTACGCCGAGGCAAAGGACCTGGTCGGCGGATACACGGTGATTACCGCCCGCTCGATCGACGAGGCGGTCGAGCTCGCCCGCGGATGCCCAGCCCTCGATGGCGACTGGAGCGTCGAAGTGCGCCCGGTGCGGGCGCTGGAAACGTGAGCGAATCCGCTCCACAGCTCGTCGACCACCTCTTCCGGCGTGAAGCGGGCAGGATGGTCGCGGCGCTGGTCCGCGCGCTGGGGACGCAGAACCTCGCGCTGGCCGAGGACGCGGTGCAGGACGTCCTCTGCACCGCGCTCGAGGCGTGGAAGTACGGGCGGGTGCCAGACAACCCGCCTGCCTGGCTGATGCGCGCGGCGAAGAACCGCGCCATCGACCTGGTGCGGCGCGGGGCGCTCCAGGGGCGCGTCGCTCCCGAGCTTCAATCCGAGTGGACGCTCCTGCCGGCCATCGATGCGCTCTTCGACGAGCACGCGATCGAGGACGACGATCTGCGGCTCATGTTCTCCTGCTGCGATCCCGCCCTGAGCCCGGACTCGCAGCTCGCGATCATCCTGCGGTATCCGTGCGGTTTCGGCATCGGGGAGATCGCGCAGGCATTTCTCGCCTCGGAGGCGGCGATCGAGAAGCGGCTGGTCCGCGCGCGGGAGTCGCTCGCACGGCGCGGCGTGCTGTTCGACATACGCTCGGCCGGCGAGGTTCTGGCTCGGCTCGATACCGTGCACGACGCGCTGCATCTGCTCTTCAACGAGGGCTACCACGGCGCGCATCCCAACACGGTGGTGCGCAAAGAGCTCTGCTACGAGGCTCTGCGGCTCGCGCTGCGGCTCGTCGAGCTGCCGGCGGCGGCGACGCCGAAGAGCTACGCACTGATCGCGCTGATGTGTTTTCACGCGGCGAGGATCGAGACGCGCATCGAGGGAGGCGAGCTCGTACCGCTCGGCGAGCAGGACCGCTCGCGCTGGGACAGGGAGCTGATCGAGCAGGGGCTCGGGTTTCTCGGGCGCGCCGCAGCGGGCGAGGTGCCGAGCGCGTTCCATTTCGAAGCGGCGATCGCGGCGCTTCATTGCCGGGCCAGGAGCGTAGAGGAGACCGACTGGGCGCAGGTCGCGCGCCTGTACGAATCGCTCTTCGCGCTGCGACCCTCGCCGGTCGTGGCGCTGAGCCGCGCGATCGCCTTCGGGATGGCGTTCGGGGCGCGCCGGGGGCTGGAAGAGCTCGAGGCGATCGCGCAGCGGGACAAGCTGGCTGCGTACCCCTTCTACGCGGCTGCTTTCGGGGAGCTCCATTCGCGCCTCGGCGAGCGCGAGAAAG
>Ga0209526_10000240_pt1 | contig 34357 bp, 32 predicted proteins | sample JacPinW_OM2H0_M1_FD_188566 | JGI IMG/M metagenome (GOLD analysis project Ga0209526, IMG submission 188566) | Forest soil microbial communities from Algoma, Ontario, Canada - Jack Pine, Ontario site 1_JW_OM2H0_M1 (SPAdes) (version 2) | ecosystem: Environmental > Terrestrial > Soil > Boreal... | reverse complement strand
CTCCACCACGAGCGCCGTGGCCACGGCGCCGGCAACGGTTTCGAAGCCGACCGCGGCCACCCGAGCCGCAGCCAGCCAGGCCAGGCCGGGGGCGGCGGCGCTGGCCGCGTTGGCCAGTGAGAACCCGAGGACGGAGGCCGCCAGCAGCCGCCGGCGCCCGAGCCGGTCCGCCAGCATCGCGAGCGGCAGGCCGAGGAGCGCACCCAGCTGAAGGCCGGAGCCCAGATCGGCCAGCTGCGGAACGGAGGCGTTGAAGTCGCGGGCGATGGCGGGCAGGCCGAGCACCAGGATGGAGCTGTCGAAGCTGACCAGGAAGCTGGCCAGCCCGGCCAGCCCGAGGACGGTGAGCGGCCGGCGGGCCAGCAGGGCCCGGATCGGGGTCAGAGCAGGCCCAGCCGCTGGAGCAGCCAGGGCCCGGGCCCCAGGAAGCCGCAGGTGGCTCCGAAGTGGGCCATCGTGACGCCGACCAGCGAGGGACCTCCCGGCAGCAGCCAGAAGGCAAGCCCGAGGGGAACGGCGGCGAGGGTGATGGCCAGGAGGTCCAGCCAGGCCCAGCCGCCCAGCCGGTGATAGAGGACGTAGGCCGTGGTTCCGACGGCGAATCCCGCGAGAGGCGAGAGCAGCACTCCCACGCCGCCCTGCAGGAGACCTCGGAAGAAAACCTCCTCGAGGGGCGCGTTGAGCGCGTAATAACCGGCCTGCAGTGCCGCGTCCGCGGTGGAGCCGGGCACCTTCAATGACCCCCGGCGCGGGGCCAGGACGAGCTGCAGTCCGGCGGCCGCCACGAACAGGACCGCCGCTCCCGCCAGCCCGAAGGCCAGCTGGGCGCTGAGCCGGCCCGGGCTCAATCCCAGCCAGGCCGGGTGCCCGGCGAGCAGCCAGGCGCCCGCGGCGACGGCGGCGAAGGGCAGCAGGCGACGCCCGAGGTCCGGCAGGATCCAGTCGCGGGTGTCCGCCGGCTGGGTGGGAATCAGGAGGGGGCGTGGAGGGGTAGACGGGATCATGCAGATCGAAGTCTTCTACGACTATCGCTGACCCTACGTCTATCAGGCAGCCGTGTTGCTGCAAAGGGTGCGAGAGTCAGGGGAGCGAGATCTGGACCTCCGCTGGCGGTACTTCTCGCTCTCCCAGGTGAACAGCCACGACGAGGGCTGGACGATCTGGGGCGCTGCCGAGGACGATCCCGCCGCCCGGGGCAGACTTGCCTTCAGGGCAGCTGAGGCCGCGCGGCGGCAGGAGCGCTTCGAGGCGCTTCACGCGGCGCTGTTGGAGGGACGCCACGAGCACGGGCTGGACCTCGACGACCTCGAGGTGGTGGAGAAGCTGGCAGCGGACGCGGCACTGGACATGACGCGCTTTCGCGCCGACCTTGCCGACCCTTCCATCCTGGAGCCCCTGGCTCGGGACCACTTGGCGGCGGTCACCGATCTTGGCGTGTTCGGGACCCCCACCTTCCACCTCCCGGGCCGGGGAGCGGCCTACGTGCGAGTGCGCCCGGCCCCCGAGGGGCCCGGCGCTCTGGAGCTGTTCGACCAGCTTCTCCGCATCATCGGCGAGGAGCCCTATCTGCTCGAGCTGAAGCGGCCGCGGACAACGGCCGGCGTCGCCAGGCCGGCCGCCTCGAGCCCGGCCAGGACCCCGGTGCGCCCCGGCCGCTAGGCTCCGGGAGTGTCAGGCGCCTGGCATCGCGATTTCGCCCCTACCCCGAGCCAGCAGGTAGACCTGGGCGGCGCGTTCCAGGACTTCAAGTCTGTAGAAGGCTTCTTCGAGGCTGGCCCCGCCGCTGAGCGTGCCGTGGTTGGCGAGAATCACGGCGTTGCGACCGTGCATGGCCCGGGCGGCGTTCTCACCGAGCATCGCCGAGCCGGATGGCGCGTAGGGCGCCACCGCGACGGCGCCGCCGAGCACGGGTCCGACCTCGTCCAGGAGGGCCGGCAGCGGCTGCCGCAGGACGGCGAGCACGCAGGCCCAGACCGGGTGCGCGTGCACCAGGGCGCGAAGCTCAGGTCGGGCGGAGTAGACGGCCAGGTGAAGTGCGAGCTCGGAAGTCGCGTTGGCCGGAAAAACGGCGTCCTTCCAGCTGTCGCTGTCTACCGCACGGCTCGGGGCAGATGGCCTGCGGACCTCGACCATGGCCTCCGGCGTCAGGTCCCCGTATGGCACCCTCGACGGCGTGCAGAGCACCGTCTCTCCCAGCCTGACCGAGAGGTTCCCGTCGGCGCCCACCACGTAGCCGCGCTCGACGAGCAGCAGGCCGTGGCTGACGAGCGCGCGCCTGGCCTCGACATTCCGCTCGCCCCCTTGGTCTGCGCCGCTTCTCTTAACAGGCCCCATTGCTCTCGCCCCTACCGATACAAAACAATTGTTCGGTGGCCATGAACGTCTCCAGGACCGCCGAGCCCAGAACGCCGACACTCACAGCTGAGATTCTGGACCGCCCGGTCCGGCTGCTCGCCGGTCCCGGGACCGGCAAGACGGACGCGCTGGTCGACCTCTACGTCCAGCTCGTGGAGGGCGGGCGCGCGGGCCGCGACGAGATCCTGGTCCTGACCTTCTCCACTGCGGCGGCGGGAGAGATCTCCCGGCGCCTCGACCAGCGCCTCACCGATTCCTACGGAGAGGCCTGGGTCTACACCTTCCACGGCTTCTGCGCCCGTCTCCTCCGCGACCATCGCCCGGAGCCCCTGGGCCTCCTGCTCAGCGGCTTCCAGGAGGGCGTGGCGATGCGGGAGACGCTGGCTCGGCTGGATCCCCGCGCCCTTGGCCGCCTGGCGCGGGTCGCTCGGACCGACGCCTTCGCCCAGGACGCGCTCGCCTTCGTTGCGCTGCTGAAGCAGAACCGCGTCTACCCGGCGGAGTTCGCGCTGCTGGCCGAGGCTTCCGGGACCTCGCGGCTGCGCGAGCTGGCCGCGCTCTACAGCGACTACCAGGGCCGCCTCGAGGCGGCCGGTGCCCGCGACTTCCGCGACCTGGTGGCGGACGCCATCGCCCTGCTCGACGCGAAGCCGACCCTCCTGCAGCACTACCGGTCGAAGTTCCGCTACGTCCTGGTCGACGAGTTCCAGGACGTGGATCCCGCCCAGTTCGCGCTGCTTCGCACGCTGGCTCCGCCTGGCGGGCCGGCCGCCCTGCTCGTTGCGGGCGACCCGGACCAGTCGGTCTACGGCTTCAGGGGCACGGTGCCAGGTCTTCTCGCCACCGAGTTCGTCCGCGCCTATGGAGCCAAAACGCTGGAGCTGGAGCTCAGTCACCGCTGCCCGGCCTCGGTGCTGGAGGCGGGGGCGCGCCTCCTGGAGGCGACGCAGCCCGGACGCGCCGGCCGCCGTCTCCGCGCAGCTCAGCCCGAGAACGGCGGCGAGCGCCCCGCGGTCCGGGTCGCGATGGAGACCAACGCCGTCGAGGAGGCCCTTTTCGTGGGGCGGGAGGTCCGCCGCCTGATGGTCGAGGACCCGGACCTGCGGCCTTCCGACTTCGCCATCCTGGTCCGCTCCACGGCCTCGCTGGCGGCGCCTTTCGAAGAGGCCCTCCGCGCCCTCGGCCTGCCCTACGAGGTGCGCGGCACGGGGACTCTGGCGCGCAACGAGGTGGTCCGCTTCCTTCTCACCTACCTCCGGGCGATCTCCCAGCCCGAAGACCCGGAATCGCTGGAGCGCCTGCTGGCCTCAGGCCTGAGCGGGGTGGGCAGGCGTACGACGGGGCGCATCCGCCGCTACGCCGTGGAGGAGGGGCGCACCTTCGCCAAGGTGGTGCGGCGCCTCATGTACTGGCTTCAGAGCTGCGATCCGGCGACCTACCCCCTGCCCTGGGAGGCGAGTCCACCGGGCGCGGGTGACGAGTCCAACGGCGAGCGGCCGGTGGCTCAGGAGAGCGCCGAGGCGCTGAAGGGCGAACCAGCCCAGGGATCTATGGAGGAACCTGCCGAGGAAGCCGGAGAGGAGGCAGGGCAGACCGAGGGTGAAGCTCCGGCGGCGGAGGCTCGCGCCGAGTCGGGGCCGCTCGACTTCATCTATTACATGACGCCGGACGAGCTGGCTGCGCTTCACGGAGCGGTGGCCACCTTCTACGGACTGAGCCGGGCGGCCCGCCGGCTGCCGCTGGCGGCCCTCGCCTATTCGGTGCTCATCAAGGCGGGTGTGATGGAGCGAGTGCTCCAGCTGCCCCTGGAAGAATCGGAGCGGCGAGCCAGCCTGGCGGACCTGAAGGTCGCCGTCGACGGCTTCACCGACCTGGAGGCGGTCTGGGAGCGGCTCTTCGGAGCGCCGCCCTTGCTCGCCGATGTCGGAGGCCGGCTGGAGACCTGGATCGCCCGGGCGGTCGACGACGCCCAGCCGGCGCCCAGCTCCGGCGAGGGCGTGCAGATCCTGACCGTGCATCAGTCCAAGGGCCTTCAGTTCAAGGTCGTTTTCCTGAGCGGATTCGCGCAGGGCCTCTTTCCGCTCGCCGCCCGGCCCCACCCCCTGCTGGAGGACGCCGATCGCCGCTGGCTGGAGTCGACCCTGCAGGGCTTTCGGCCCTCCTGGCCGGACAGCCCGTCGGCCCACGGCGCCGAGGAGGGCCGCCTCGCCTACGTCGGCATGACCCGGGCCAGCCGGCTGCTCTATCTGACCTACGCCGAGGAGTACGAGGCCCGGGCCGGGCCCTCGCCGTTCCTGGACCTGGCGCTCCCCGGCTCCACCCCCGAGCAGCCGGCCCGTACCGCGACCCGGCTGGACGCGAGCAACCTCCTCACTCTCGGAGAAGCGGAAACCCTGCTCGCCGGACTCGGGCTCAGCGAGCCCCAGCAGGTGAGGCTGGCCGCGTCCGGCGTGGACCTCGACTTCGTCAGCGACCCGGCCGCCGGCCAGCCCTTCGAGCCCTACCTGAGAGCTCCCACCGCCGTGGATCCCGGGCACTTCAGCCCCACAGCGCTCAACGACTACCTCAAGTGCCCGCGGCTCTACTGGTACAACCACCACCCGGGCCTGGCTGCGGCGCCGCGCGGCATCGAGATGGAGCGGGGCAGCTTCCTGCACAAGGTGCTGGAGGAGTTCCACCAGCGGGAATCGGAGTGGAAGGGCCTGCCGGCGGAGCTGCAGCGGGAGTGGCTGCAGACGGCCCTGGAGCGCCACCTGGAGCGCTACCTGGACCGGCAGGAGGCGGTGCTGGAGCGCCGCGCCGAGGAGCAGGAGGTGCGGAGGATCCTCGACAACTACATCCGGTTCGCGACCAGCTGGCAGACGATCCGCCGGATGGGCACGCTGATGGTGGAGCGCAAGTTCATCCTCGACCTGGACGGGGCCGAGATCCACGGCAAGATCGACCGGGTCAACGACACCGGCGAGGGGACCTGCGAGGTCGTCGATTACAAGACGGGCCGCGGACAGCCGGCCCAGCGTGCTTACGACTCCTACTTCGGGGAGGATCTCCTCGACGTCCAGCTCCTCATGTACTACCTGGCCTGCCGGCACGGTGTCGACCAGGAGGGACGCCCGATCGGTCTCCAGCCTCGCTATCTCTCGCTCTGGTATCCGAAGGACACCTGGCGGGGCCGGATGCGGCAGGTGCTCTTCGCCCTCCGGGAGCCCGCGCCAGGGGTTCCGGACGGCATGCAGCGAACGGTGACCGACGAGGACCTGGAGCGCGGCCGGACGGTAGTCGCCGATGCGGTCAGCCGGATCCGGGTAGGGGACTTCGCGCCCGCTCCGCGCGACGCCGTCGGCACCTGCCTCTCCTGGTTCGGATGCCCGCACGCGGCCATCTGCCCTTATGGAGGCCAGCCGGCGGAGTGACTGCAACGCTGGCGCCCAATCCCACGCCGGAGCAGCTGACGGCCGCCCGGGCGGGCCCGCAGGGCGCCTTCTTGATCGCCGCCGGTCCGGGCACGGGCAAGACCTTCACGATGGTCGAGCGCTTCCGCTGGCTGGTCCAGGCGCGGCGGGTGCCGGCCGACGCCATCCTGGCCGTGACCTTCACCGAGGCCGCAGCCGCCGAGCTTCGCGAGCGTTTGACCCGGGAGCTCGGCATGCCGCTGGAGAACGCCTGGATCGGCACTTTCCACGGCGTCTGCGCACGGCTGCTGAGAGAGCAGGCCTACCTGGTCGGCGTCGCCCGCGAGATCCGCGTCCTCGATGAGCTCGGCCAGCGGCTGCTCATCGAGCGCCTCCAGGCCAGGTTGCGGAGCGGCGCCGAGCCGGGTCTGGACCACGACTTCGAGGCCCTCAACCCGGACGAGGTCACCGACCTGGTGAAGCACGGCCCCACCTTCGCCCTCAAGCTCAAGGGGCGCGGGATCGGCCCGGAGGAGTTCCGGACGCGCGCCGCCGAGATACACGCCGCCGACCCCCACACGCAGCTCGGCGAGCAGGCCGCCGCCGCCGAGCTGGAGGCGATCGGCGCGCTCCACACCATCTACGAGGCCTACGAGAGCTGGCTTCGAGCGGCCGGACGGGTCGACTTCGACGACCTGATCCTGGAGGTCATCCACGCTCTCCAGCAGGTGCCGGAGTTCTGGGCCCGCTGCCAGCAGACGTTTCGCCAGGTCCTGGTCGACGAGTTCCAGGACACCAACCGGATCCAGCTGGAGCTGATCCGCCTGCTGGGCGCGCCGGACTTCGCCAACGTCACGGTGGTCGGCGACGCCAAGCAGTCGATCTACGGCTGGCGGGACGCCGAGATAGAGAACATCCGCACGCGCTTTCCTGGCGAGCGCCTGCCGCTCACGGTGAACCGGCGCTCGGTCCAGGAGATCCTCGACCTTGCCACCGACTTCATCCGCCGCGACGCCGACTTCGCCGGGGAGCCCGACCTGGTGGCGCATCGGGGCTCGGGGGGCGTCGCCGCCTCGGTGGTGATGGCGGCCGACGCCCAGCGCGAGGCCCGCCTGGTGGCCGGCGAGATCCGCCGGCTGGTGGCGTCAGGCCGGCGCTACGCCGACATCGCCGTGCTGGCCCACTCGGTCAAGCTCCTGCCCCGCGAGTTCGAGGAGGAGCTGCGCCGGCAGGGCATTCCCTACGTGACCTCGGGCGGCTCGGGCTTCTTCGACCGGGAGGAGGTCAAGGACGTTCTCGCCCTGGTCCGGCTCACGGCGGACCCGATGGACGACGGGGCGCTGGTCCGGGTCCTCCAGGGTCCGATCGTGCGGCTGGCCGACGCCGAGCTCTATCGCCTTGCGTCCCGCCGCTTCGGCAAGCGAGGCATGCGTCTGCGCGACTGCCTGGAGGAGGCGCAGAGCCAGAGGTGGCCGGAGCTGGAGCCAAGCGCCGTGCGGCGCCTTGAGAAGGTGCTGGGGGTGGTTGACCAGGTGGGCGCGGCCCGCGACGGCCTCACCGTGGCTGACGCCCTGAACCGCCTGCTGGAACAGACCGGCTACCTCCGTCACTGCCAGCTGCGCGCCCGTCGCGAGGGCCCCAGGGCGGTGATGAACCTGCGCAAGGTGCAGAGGATGGCAAGCCAGTTCGAGCGGGACGGTGCCCTTGCGGGGATCGTGGGCTTCGCCTCCCACCTGGACCGGATCATGGAGGCGACCATCCCCGTGGGCGAGGCGGAGGTGGAGGCTGCCGACGCCGTCCGGGTGCTCACCGTCCACGGCGCCAAGGGCCTCGAATTCGACGTCGTCTTTATGGTCAACCTTCGCCGCCCGAACCCGCGTGACCTGGAGCGGCTCTTCTTCGATCCGGACCATTTCGGCTTTGTCATGAAGTACTGGCGAGGCGAGAAGCACCCCCGCTTCGCGACGCTGGCGCCGGGATCGGCGGCGCTGACGCTGGCGCGGCAGGAGCGGCGGCGAGCCGTCTACGTGGCCCTCACCCGGGCCCGCGACCTGCTCTACGTGAGCGCCAGCCGGCCCGAGGAAGAGCCCGCCTCGGTGGGCCTGGAGGCCGACGACCACTTTGCCGAGCTGCTGGCCTGGGCCCTCGCCCATCCCGAGGCGGCGCGGGTGGTCCAGGCCGAGCAGCTCACGCTGCCCGAAGCAGGGCTGGCGGAGAGCCGTGAGCAGCCGGGCGGCGAGCCGGCCGCCGACGTGGAGGAGATCGCGGCCCGCCTGGAGCGCCTGGGCCGGCCGCCGCCGGCGCCAGACGGCGGCGCGGGCGGCGCCGAGCTTCGGCTCAGCTTCTCGCAGCTGCACCAGTTCGAGGTCTGCCCGGTCCTCTATCGCTACCGGCAGACCTGGACGGTGCCGGCCCCCCCGGACGAGCTGCTTCCCCAGGGTCCGGGAAACGGCGCCGGCGGCGCGGACCTGGGCGCCTCCGTCCACCGTGCCCTCGCCGCCTGGCACACCGCCGGCGGCGACCTCCTGGAGCTGTACCGCGGGCCGGAGGCAGGCCTGGCGATGCTGCGTGCCTACCTCCAGCATCCGCTGGCATCCGCGCCCACGCTCGGCTGCGAGCTGGAGTTCAACCTGCGGCTGGGGAAGGTGCGAGTCAAGGGCGTCGTGGACCGGGTCTGCGAGCTGGACGGCGCCATAACCCTGGTCGACTACAAGACCAACGCCCACCTCGATGACCGCCTCCGCCGTGTCTACGCCGCCCAGCTCCGCCTCTACGGACTGGCGGCGGAGAAGGGCGTACTGCCCGGGGGCTCGCGGCCCCGGCTCATCCTCTTCGACCTTCGCCGAGGGGAGGCCGCCGAAGTGGAGCCGGACAGCGCCCAGGCGGAGGCCTGGGTGGGCGAGGCGGGTGGCAGGATCGCGGCGGGCGACTTTCGGCTCCGCCCCGAGCACGCCGACCGCCCCTGCTTTCTCTGCGCCTACCGCCCGCTCTGCCCAGACCGCCGCCTGTGAGCTCCGAGCGGTTGCCGGGCGCCAGCCTGCCGGTTCGCTACTTCGAGCGGCGCCAGATCCGGGAGGCGATCGCCTACGCGGAGAGCGGCGGTATCGCCGTCCACCGAAACCTGGACACCTTTCACGGTCGCCGGTCCCCTCGGGGGATGCTGATGGAGAAGCCCTTCCTGCACGTGATCGGGCTGCGGCCGCAGCTGGCACAGTGGGGGCGCCTGCACGGCCTCCGGCCGGAGTGGATCCAGCCGGAGAAGCGGCGCCGGGTGGCTCACTACGACGTTTACGGGCGCTACGCGCAGTCGCTGATCGACCAGCTGCAAGCGGATGGTGCGGGCAGCCCGGATTAGCCTTTGGGCATGGAGCCTGAGCAGACCGTCACCGTCGACCTGAACGTGCCTGCGCCCATGCGTGATGGCACGGTCCTGCGCGCCAACGTTTACCGGCCGGCGGGGGAGGGCCGCTGGCCAGTCCTTTTGACCAGGCTGCCCTACGGCAAGGACCTGCCTCTGGGCGCCTCCGTCCTGGAGCCGGTCCAGGCGGCCCGGCGCGGTTACGTGGTCATCGTGCAGGACACCCGGGGGCGCTTCAGCTCGGAGGGTGACTGGGAACCGATGCGCAACGAGTCGGAGGACGGCTACGACACCGTCCAGTGGGCGGCCTCCCTCCCCTACTCCGACGGCCAGGTCGGGATGTACGGCGCCTCCTACTTCGGCTACACGCAGTGGAGCGCCGCGCTCACCAAGCCGCCTGCCCTGAAAGCCATGGTGCCCTTCATAACGTGGTCCGACCCCTACAACGGCGTGGTCATGCGGGGAGGCGCGATGGAGCTCGGCACCCAGGCGCGCTGGCAGCTCGAGATGGGCTTCGACGTCCTCGTGCGCCGCCATCGAGGCGACCGGGCTGCGTTGGGCAAGGCGTTCCAGGGGCTGGCGGCCGAGCTGGACGCGCTGGGCACCGAGGGCTACCGGTCATTGCCGCTGGCGGAGTTCGCGCCTCTGGTTCGCCACGACGTGGCGCCGAGCTTCTTCGAAAACGTGGCAGCCACCACCGACCGCGACCGGCTCGCCTTCATGACGATCAAGGGCCGGCACCAAGAGGTCGAGGTACCCACGTTCAACGTGGGCGGCTGGTACGACATCTTCCTCCAAGACACCATCGCCAACTTCAACGCGATGCGCGAGGCGGGCGCCCCCACCAAGCTCCTGATCGGACCCTGGTCGCACGGCGCTCAGAGCAACCCGGTCGGTGAGCTCAACTTCGGATTCGGCTCCCAGGCCGGCTTGATCGACCTCCAGATCGACTTCCAGAGCCTCCAGCTGCGCTGGTTCGACCGCTGGCTGAAGGCTGCCGAGAACGGGATCACGACCGAGCCTCCCATCAAGCTCTTCGTCATGGGCGCCAACTCCTGGCGGAGCGAGACCGAATGGCCGCCGCCCGCCGCGCCGGCGCCGCTCTACCTACGGGCAGGCGGCGGACTCAGCTCGAAGGCTCCGGGCGAGGAGCGCCCCGACCGCTACGACTACGACCCCGCCAACCCCGTCCCCACCAGGGGCGGAGCGCTCCTCATGACCCCCGAGTTCCCGGCAGGTCCTTACGACCAGCGTCCGATCGAGCAAAGGCCCGACGTACTGGTCTTCACCTCCGAGCCGCTCAGCCACGACACCGAAGTCACCGGCCCGGTCAGCGTCCGGCTCTGGGCCGCCTCCAGCGCACCTGACACCGACTTCATCGCCCGTCTCTGCGACGTCGACCCCGACGGTCGGTCCATCAACCTGACCGACGGCATCCTGCGGGCGCGCTACCGCGACTGGAGCGCGGGAGGAGAGCTTTCGGCGATCGAGCCGGACCGGCCGTATTGCTACGACATCGACCTCTGGGCGACCAGCAACCTCTTCAAGGCCGGCCACCGCATCCGCCTCCAGGTCACGAGCAGCTGTTTCCCACGCTGGGACCGGAACCCCAACACGGGCCGCCCCTTCGGCGCCGACGCGGAGACGGCCGTAGCCCACCAGACCGTCTTTCACGACAGAGAACGCCCCTCCCACGTCCTCCTCCCCTTCCGCCAATAAAGGCATCGACTCAAAGCGCCACTCCCTGGAATGCCTGACGCAGCGCGTCAGTTTTCAGTATCATGACGCACGGCGTCAAATCAAAGACAGCAACCCAAGGAGATCAAGACATGGCGACGAAGACCGAGGAGCTGCCGGCCCAGGCAGCAGACGCGGCGACCGGGGCGGCGGCCGAGGTGATCGACGCGGCCAGCGACCCCGTCGGTACGACCACCAAGCAGGTCCGCCGGCTGGAGCGCAGGGGCGCCCCGATCAACCGGCAGGTAGGCCGCCAGGTGCGCAAGGCCGCGGGACAGGCCGCCGAGGCAACCACCAAGCTGATCGACGGAAGTGTCGCCGAGCAGCTGGTGATCCGCAGTCTGCACGCGGTCAAGGCTCGCGCGCGGCGGCGTGACCTCGTCGGCGAGGCCGCCTTCCGCTCCCTCGAGCTGCTCCACAGCGGCTTCGGGACGGCTGCGAAGCGCCTGGCCCGTTTCCAGGACGCCAGCCAGCCTCCGGCCCGGAGCGAGAGCCGGCGCGGCCAGACCCAGACCCGCGGCGCCAGGCGGCGCAGCGAGACGCCGGTCCGCGAGGCGGCGGCGAACACGGCCTCGCAGGCACGCACCAGCGCGCGCCGCAGCACGCGCACGGCAGCGACGCGGACCCGCAAGCCCGCCTGACCTGACTTCCCATCCCATTCCTCGGACGGGGCGCCTCGGTGAGAGGGGCGCCCCGTCCATTAACCTTCGCCCCGTATGGTCGCGTCGGAATGACCGTGGTCTCGACCGGATCGGTCGCCTTCGACTACATCCTCACCTTCAAGGGCCGCTTCGGCGACCACATCGTCCCCGGCAAGACGCACATCATCAACTTGAGCTTCCTGGTCGACACCATGGTGAAGAGGCGGGGCGGCGTCGCCGGAAACTACGCCTACACGCTCGCCCTCCTGGGGCACCCGGCTGCCGTGCTCGCGACCGCCGGCGAAGACGGCGCCGACTACAAGGCCTGGCTGGAGACGCTCGGCGTCGACTGCGGCGGCCTGCGCCTGCTCCCTGACGAGTACACCGCGACCGGCTTTTCCACCCACGACCTGGACGACAACCACATCTGGGGGTACTACGGCGGCGCGATGTGGAAGGCGGCCACCCTGGGACTGGCAGACACAGTGGCGGACCCCGAAGCCGTCATCGTCGGTCCCAACGCCCCCGAGGCGATGTTCCGCCTGGTGCGCGAGTGCCGGGAGGCCGGCGTGCCCTGGGTCTTCGACCCCGCCCACCAGCTGCCTCACATGTCGGCCTCGGACCTGGAGGAGGGCAGCCGCGGCGCCTGGGTCGTGATCGGAAACGACTACGAGCTGGAGCTGATCCGGCAGCGCACCGGCCGGGACGCGGACTCCCTGCTGGAGCTGGCCGAGATCGTGGTGACCACGCTGGGCCGCGAGGGCTCGCGGATCGCCACCCGGGACGGCAGCTTCGAGATCCCCGCCGCCCCGGCGCGGCGCGAGGTGGACCCCGTCGGCGCCGGCGACGCCTATCGCGCCGGGCTGGTCTTCGGTCTGCTCAGTGGAGGCGGAGTGGCCCGCGCCGGGCGCATCGCCTCGCTGGCGGGGACCTACGTGGTCGAGGAAACGGGAACCATGGAGCACCGCTACACCAGGGACGAATTCTCCGACCGGTACCAGGAGGTATACGGCGAGCGCCCCTGGTGAGGTCGGGCGTCGTGTCCCCGCTCACGAGAACTTCTTCGACGCGTCCATCCGGTAGAACCTGAGTCCCAGGGCAAAGAGGACGACCGTCCAGCCGATCAGCCAGAGGGCAGCGGTGCCCAGGCTCTCGGTGTTCTGGCCCACCGTCTCCAGGGGCAGCTGTGAGTAGTGGTAGAGCGGCAGCAGCTTTCCGACCGTCTGAATCCCGCTCGGCAGCTGGCTGAGGGGAATGAAGATGCCCGAGATGAAGGACATCGGGAGGTAGATCAGGTTGGTCACCGCCGGTGCCGCGTTGGCGCTGGTCGAGTAGCCGATCGCCATGCCCAGGCCCATCATCGGGAAGGAGCCGAGCAGTAGCCTGAGCGTGAAGCCGACCAGTGCGCCGGGGTCCAGGCGCACGCCGCCCACGGTGAAGGCGTAGGCGTAGAGGACGATCAGGGCCAGCAGCGCGAAGACCAGCGAGAAGATCACCTGGGCCAGCGTCGCCACCCAGCCCGGGAGCGGCGTGGCCCTCTGCAGCAGGTCCTGCTTCTGGCCGCGCTCGTTGGCGATGCCGATGCCGAAATTGAAGACCATCACGTTGGCGACGGCGTAGGTGCCGTAGGTGGCAAGGATGTACTTGCCGAACTCCGCCGCATGCGAGCCCGCCTGCCCGCTGAAGATGCCATAGAAGAGCGCGAAGAACATCGTCGGCAGCACGATCGAGAGCACGCTGAAAGCGGGAGAGCGGAGCCGGCTCAGCAGCTTTGCCCTGGTCTCCGCCCAGAGCATGCGGGGGACCGGAGCTACCTGAAAGGTGGTGGTCGCCGCGCTCATGCCACCGTCTCCTTCTCGGCGTGCCGGGTCAGGTCCAGGAACGCCTCTTCGAGGTCTGCGCCGACCACCTGAAGGTCGCGGATGTCGTAGCCGCGCCGGAAGAGCTCGCGGAGCAACGCCTCGGGAGCGTTGCTCAGCAGGCGGGCGCGATTCCCCTCCACCTCCAGGTTCTGATACGGCAGGCCTTCGAAGTCCGCGTCCGAGAGGGGTCGGTCGGCGGTGAAGCTGACCCGTCTGCCCAGCACCCGCGACTTGATCTCGGCCGGGCTGGCGTCGGCGACCACGACTCCGCGGTCGATGACCACCACGCGCTCGGCAAGCTGGTCGGCTTCCTCCAGGTAGTGGGTGGTCAGGATGATCGTTTTGCCTTCGCCCGCGAAGCTGCGAATGCTCTCGAGAAAAGCCCGGCGCGCCTCCACGTCCAGTCCGACGGTGGGCTCGTCCAGGAAGATCACCTGCGGGTCCCCGCAGACGGCAAGCGCGAAGTAGAGGCGCTGGAGCTGGCCGCCGGATAGCTTCTGTGCCTGGCGATCTGCCTGCTCCTCCAGTCCTGCCATGCCGATCGCCCGCTCCGCCGGCAGGGGATTCGGGTAGTAGGAGCGGAAGAGGTCGACGAGCTCCTTTACCTTCAGGGTCCCGGGCACGCCCGACTCCTGCAGCATCACGCCGCAGAGGCTTCTCGCCCGCCGGTCGGTGGGGGCGAGCCCGAAGAGCTTCGCCTGGCCGGAGCTCGGCTTGCGGAGGCCGAGCATCAAGGAGATGCAGGTTGTCTTGCCGGCGCCGTTGGGGCCGAGCATGGCGACCAGCTCCCCCTGCTCGATGGCGACACTCACGCCTTTCACCGCCTCCACCGACCCGTAGCGCTTGTGAGCGTCGATCAGCTCGACGACCTTTTCCATATCGACGTCAGCCTATTCCCGCGTGCCGGGGGCCATGCGTACGCACTTTGGAGTGACCGATGTCACCTCGCAAAGGCCTGCAACGTCACTTTCCAGCAGGACATCCCGCCTATAGGCTCATGAGGTGGATCCCGACGTAAGTCATTCGCGCAAATGGGCTCTCGCCTTCGCGAGCGCCTACCTCTTCTTCGTGGTGCTGGCTGTGGCCGGTGAACTGAATGGTCATCACCCTCGCGCCGAGGTGATCGCCACGCTCTCTGCCGTGGCCGTCTTCGTTGCCGTCTACCTCTGGTTCTGGGCTCGCCTCTACCACAGCGGGCGGCCGCTGCTGGCCATCTCCGCGCTGGTCGTGCTGTGTGTCATCGCCGTGGGACTCTCGCTGGTCAGCTCGGACAACTTCGGCGGGCTGCTCATCTACTGCGCCACGGTGGCCGGCTCGGCCCTCCACTGGCGGCGCTCCTGGCTGCTCGTGGCCGCGGTTTGCGCGCTCACGCTTCTGATCGCCGTGGTCCTTCCCGGCGACCTGATCGGACGCTCGGCGGTGGCCCTGATAGCTCTCCTCGCCGGCGTCGGGATGATCGGCTGGAACCGGATGATCGAGCTGGTCAGGGAGTTGAACCAGGCCCGGGACGAGCTGGCCCGGCTGGCCGTCGCCGAGGAGCGCCTGCGCTTCGCGCGCGACCTGCACGACCTGCTCGGCCACAGCCTCTCGGTGATCGTGCTCAAGTCCGAGCTGGCGGGCCGGTTGACCGAAGCAGCTCCCAACCGCGCCGCCCAGGAGGTGCACGACATCGAACGTGTAGCCCGGGAGGCGCTGCGCGAGGTGCGCGACGCCGTCAGCGGCTACCGCCAACCCCGCCTGGCCGAGGAGGTGGAGGGTGCGCGCGAGGCGCTGCTGGCCGCCGGCATCTCGGTCGACGTGAAGCAGACGAGCCAAGCCCTGCCGACGCCGGTGGAGAGCGTGCTGGCCTGGGCGGTTCGCGAAGGAGCCACCAACGTGCTGCGGCACAGCCAGGCGCGGCAGGTTGCGATCAGCCTGGCCAGCGAGGACGGCGCGGCCTGCCTTGAGATCGTTGACGACGGCCGCGGGGAGGAGGCCACCGGCGCCGGCGGGAGCGGCCTCGCCGGACTGCGCGAACGCGTCGAGGCGCGCCGCGGCAGCGTCGCCTTCGGCGGCCGCCCGGAGGGCGGTTTTCGCCTCGCCGTGAGCCTCCCCCTGCGGCCCCCGCTGGAGCAGTCGGTCGCCCGATGATCCGCGTGCTGCTGGCGGAGGACCAGGACCTGGTGCGGGGTGCCATGGCCGCCCTGCTCTCGATGGAGCCGGACATCGAGGTCGTGGCCGAGATCGATCGAGGCGACGAGGTGCTGACGGCCGCCCTCCAGAGCCGGCCGGACGTTGCCCTGCTCGACATCGAGATGCCGGGCGTCGACGGAATCGCGGCCGCAGCCGCACTGCGCGCCGGCCTGCCCCAGTGCCGGGTGCTGATGCTGACCACCTTCGGGCGCCCCGGCTACCTGCGCCGCGCCATGAGCAGCGGGGCGACCGGATTCATGCTCAAGGACGCACCGGCAGCCGAGCTGGCAGTCGCCATCCGGCGGACCGCCAGAGGTGAGCGCGTGCTGGACCCCCAGCTGGCGGCTCAAGCGCTGAGCGACGGCGACAGTCCGCTCTCCTCCCGGGAGGCCGAAGTGCTGGTCTCAGCTGTCGACGGGTCCAGTGCCGCCGACGTCGCACGCCGCCTTTTCCTCTCCGAGGGAACCGTGCGCAACCACCTTTCGGCCGCCATCCAGAAGCTGGGAGCGCGCAACCGCATGGAGGCCGCCCGGATCGCCCGGGAGAAAGGCTGGATTTAGTTCGCGAAGCCGGCGCGGGAGGGGGGCGAAAAGCCAGACACTAGCACCCATGTGCTACACCGACGACGCCCGCCCGCCGCTTCCCCCGGTCGGAGGGGCAGCTCTGGACAAAGGTGACTTCCATCTCACCGCCGCCGATGGAAACCGGTTCATGGCCCACTACGCCCGGGCGGCGGAACCGACTGGAGCCGGCATCGTCGTGATGCCCGACGTGCGCGGGCTGCACAGCTTCTACAAGGAGCTTGCCGAGCGCTTCGCGGAGGCCGGCATCGACGCCGTGGCCATCGATTACTTCGGCCGGACGGCCGGCGACGGCCCCCGGGACGAGGGCTTCGAGTGGCGCCCGCACGTGGAGAAGACGACGCCGGAGAGCATCGCCGCCGACGTTCGAGCGGCAGTCGAGTACCTGCGCACCGAAGAAGGTGACGTGTCCGTCTTCACTGTCGGGTTCTGCTTCGGCGGCGCCCAGTCCTGGCGGCAGTCCGCCGCCGGCCATGGGCTAGCGGGCGCCATCGGGTTCTACGGCGTGCCCGAGCGAGTTCGCGACGCCATTCCCAGGATGGAGGCTCCCCTCCTGCTTCTGGTGGCGGGGGCCGACCACACGCCACTCGAAGAGTTCCAGCGCTTCGACCAGGAGCTGACCGAGGCCGGAGTGCCCCACAAGATGGTGGTCTACGAGGGGGCGCCCCACTCCTTCTTCGACCGGACCTGTGCCGAGCACCAGGAGGCCTGCGAAGACGCCTGGCGCCAGATGCTCGACTTCGTGAAGGAGAACACCGCGCCGGCTTAAACTCAAAGCCCATGGCGAGTCTGGCCACCAGGTCCAACCAGGCGCTGCCCGAGTCGCTGCTCGAGGAGCTCGAGCGGCGGCGACCCGGCCTGGCCCGGCACATGACCCGAGCGGTGGTCAGCCTGGTCCACTGGGACGCCTCGACGGGAGCGCCGCCCAGGCCTGAGGCGATCGCCAGGGCGTGCGAGGCCGGCATCGACCTTTTCCTGGCCACCGCCCGGGAGCACCGGCCGGCCACTCCGCGGGAGATGCGGGAGGTCGCACAGCTGGGCATCCTGCAGGCGCGGGGCTCCTACTCCGTCGAGCCGGTGCTCGCCGCCTACCGGATAGCGGCCCGGGTGGCCTGGGACGCCATCCTGGGCGCCTGGCGCCACCACCCGGACGCCAGTCCCGAGGCCATGGTGGCCACCGCCAACTACGTCTTCGCCGCCCTCGACCAGGTAGCGGCGGAGGTGACCAGGACCTACCTGCAGGCGCGCGAGCAGCACATGCTGCGGGGGACCAGAGCGCGAGCCCGCCTGCTGCACTCGCTGGTCAGCGACACCTTCGACAGCGAGCTGGCGGTGCAGAAGCAGGCGCTCGCGGTGAACCTGCCGCTGGCGTCCTCCTACCTCGCCCTGGTGGTGAAGACCGAGGAGGGGGCGCAGGAGCTCGCCGGACAGCTGGAGCTGCCGGCCAGGGCGCTGGCCGACGCGACCGACCCGCACACGCTGGTGGTGCTCTGGCCCTCCGAAGGCGACGACGTCCGCCAGGAGGTGGAGAGCCTGATGGGTACGCTGCGCGCCCGCGACAAGGGCCGGCTGCGGGCCGGTCTGGGAGGCGAGCACCCGGGACTGCGGGGAACGTCCAGGTCCTACCTGGAAGCTCAGCAGGCGGTCGAGGTGGGCCGCAAGCTGCAGCCTGCAGCGCTGCTCCACGAGTACGACGAGGTGGCGCCCTACCTGATCCTGTCCCAGAACCCGCTGGTGGGGGAGCGCTACGTCACCCACGTGCTCGGGCCGCTGCTCGATGCCGACCCGCGCGGTGTCCTGATGGAGACGCTCGAGGCTCTGCTGACGCGGGGTTCGGTCAAGGGTGCGGCCAGCGCCCTCAACCTGCACCGGCACACGGTCCTCTACCGGATGGAGAAGCTGAGAGACCTGCTCGCCGTGGACCTGGACGACCCCGCCGCCCGCCAACGTCTCCAGCTAGCCCTGGCCCTCCGCCGCCTCGCCTGAGCACCCGATTGGACATGGGGTAGAAACCTGTGGCGGTTTTTTACCACGTGACGGAGAGGTAATTTCGACGTCTGGTCCTTAGGCTAGTGGACGATGAGCCAGGCAAACGGCCGTCGTGTGGCGGTCACCGGGCTCGGCTTCGTGACTCCGATCGGCAACGACGTGGAGACCGTCTGGTCGAACCTCGTGGAAGGCGTGTCAGGAGTCGGGCCGATCACCCACTTCGACGCAAGCAACTATTCGACGCGGATCGCCGCCGAGGTGAAGGGCTTCGAGCCCGAGCGGTACATGGACAGGAAGACCGCGCGGCACCTCGGCCGCTACTGTCAGTTCGCCCTCGGCGCCTCACAGCAGGCGCTCGCGCAGGCCGGTCTGGTGCCGGGCGACATGGATCCCGACGACGTTGGCGTGATCGTTTCCTCCGGCATCGGCGGGATGGAGGAGATCGAGAAGAGCCACACCGCGCTGATGGAGCGCGGGGTGCGCCGCATCTCCCCCTTCACCGTCCCCATGATGATCGCCGACATGGCGGCCGGGATAGTCGCCATGCACACCAAGGCGGGCGGTCCCAACTACGCGATCGTGAGCGCCTGCGCCTCCTCCGGTCATGGCATCGGAGAGGCCGCCGAGATCATCAAGCGTGGCGACGCGAGGGCCATGTTGGCGGGCGGCGCCGAGGCAACCATCACCCCGCTCACGATGGGCGCCTTCTGTCAGATCAAGGCGGTCAGCGAGCGCAACGACGAGCCTGAGAGGGCATGCCGCCCCTTCGACACCGGCCGCGACGGCTTCGTGATGGGCGAGGGCGCGGTGATGTTCGTGCTGGAGGACATGGAGTTCGCCCGGGAGCGCGGCGCTCAGGTCCTGGCCGAGCTGATCGGATACGGCGCCAGCGCCGACATGCACCACTTCACGGCTCCCCACCCGGAGGGCGCCGGGGCCATCCGCGCCATGCGCAAGGCGCTGCGGAAGGCGGCGGTGGAGCCGGCGCAGGTCGACTACGTCAACGCCCACGGCACCTCCACCAAGCTGGGAGACATCGCCGAGACCAAGGCGATCAAGCAGGTCTTCGGCGACCACGCCTATCAGCTGGCCGTCAGCTCCACCAAGTCGGTTCACGCGCACCTGCTGGGTGCCGCCGGCGCCATGGAGGCGGCCGCCTGCGTGCTCGCCATCGAGCGCGGATTGATCCCGCCCACCATCAACCTGGACGACCAGGACCCCGAGTGCGACCTGGACTATGTGCCCAACCGGGCGCGTCAGGCGAAGGTCGACGTGGCCATCTCCAACTCCTTCGGCTTCGGCGGCCACAACGCGACCCTGGTCCTTCGCCGGGCCGAGCTGAACTGAACCGAAGGAAGAAGAGGAAATGGCTGAACTGGACTTCAAAGAGCTGCAGGAGCTGGCCGCCGAGATCCTTGGCGTCGAGCCCGAGCAGGTGCAGATGAACGTGAGCTTCCAGCGCGACCTGGCGGCCGACTCGCTCGACCTGGTCGAGCTGATCGCCGCGGTCGAGGACAAGTACGACGTCGAGCTGCCGGAGGAACAGCTCGAGCAGATGAAGAACGTCGGAGACCTCTGGCAGTTCCTGGAGGCTCGCGAGGCCGAGCGGACCAGAGCATAGGAGGCACCATGGCGATAAAGGCAGCTCCCCGGGTCCGCTCCGACGCCGTTCCCCTGCGCACCTTCCGCTCGGCGGGCCGGCCGGTCGCCATCGCCGGCCTGGGCATCCACGCGCCCGAGAAGGTGCTCACCAACCAGGACCTGGAACGGATGGTGGAGACCTCCGATCAGTGGATCAGGGAGCGCACCGGGATCAGGCGCCGTCACATCGCCGAGCCGGGCACGACCACCTTCTCCCTGGCCACTGAAGCCGCCCGCGAGGCGCTTGCCGCCAGCACCGTGAGGCCGGAAGAGCTGGACATGATCCTGGTCGCCACCTCCACGCCCGACGGCCCCTTTCCCAGCGTCGCCTGCCGGGTCCAGGGCGAGCTGGGAGTGCCGGGGGCCTGCGCCATGGACCTGCTGGCGGCCTGCACCGGCTTCGTGTATGCGCTCTCCGCGGCCGAGGCCTACGTCTCTTCGGGGCGTGCCGACACGGTGCTGGTCATCGGTGCCGAGGTTCTCTCCCGCCTGGTCGACTGGAAGGACCGGGGGACGTCCGTGATCTTCGCGGACGGAGCCGCGGCTGCGGTGCTGCGCCCCGCCCAGCGAGGGGCCGGGTTCGTGGCCTGGTGCCTCGGCTCCGACGGCCGGGGCTACGACCAGATCACCTGCGGCAACCCCACGCTCGGCGGCTATGCCTCGGGCGAGTCGGCTCCCCGCATCGCCATGAAGGGCCCCGACGTCTTCAAGTTCGCCACCGACATCTTCATCCGCCAGGCCTTCGCGGTCGCGGAGGAGGCCGGCATCGACATCGATGACATAGACCTCTTCGTCCCCCACCAGGCCAACAGCCGCATCATCGAGGCGGCCGCCCGCCGCGTCGGGCTGCCCATGGAGCGGGTGATGGTCAACATCGACGAGTACGGCAACACCTCCACCGCGACCATCGGTCTCGCGCTGCACGACGCCCTGCGGCAGGGCCGGCTGAAGAGCGGGGACCGGGTGCTGATCGCCGGCTTCGGCTCCGGCCTGACCTGGGGCGCCTGCCTGCTGGAATGGGAGTAACACTCAGCGGCCCGGTGGCGCTGCTCTTCCCGGGACAGGGGGTCCAGCGGCCGGGGATGGGCCGCAGGCTGTACGACCGCTACCCGGCAGCGCGGCGCATCTTCGAGCGCGCCGAGGAGGTGCTCGGCATGCCCGTCCGCCGGCTCTGTTTCGAGGGCCCGGAGGACGAGCTCAACCGGACCGAGAACCTGCAGCCCTGCGTAATGACCGTCTGCTGGGCCGCCTATGAGATCTGGCGTGAGAGCTACGGAATGGAGAACGTACGGGTCATGGCCGGTCACTCGCTGGGCGAGTTCACGGCCCTGGCCGCGGCCGGAGCCATCTCCTGGGAGACCGCCCTCCTGCTCGTGAAGGAGCGGGGGCGGATCATGGCCGCGGCCTCCCGGACCCAGCCCGGCGGCATGCTGGCCGTGGTGGGGCTTGACGAGCGCCACGTGGAGGCGATCCGGGCAGAGGCTTCTGAGCTCGGCCAGCTCTTCTTCGCCAACCGGAACGCCGACGTGCAGTTCGTGCTCTCGGGAGAGCTGCCGGCAATCCAGCGCGCCGAGGAGCTGGCGCTGGCGGCCGGCGCCCGCCGGGCGCTGATCCTTACGATCCCGCTGCCCGCCCACTCGCCACTGATGGAGACGGCCGGCAGCGCTTTCCGGGCGGTGGTCGAGCGGCTGCCCATCGAGATGCCCCACTTCCCGATCCTGGCCAACGCCACCGGGCAGGCCATCGCCTCCCTCAACGATCTGCGGCAGGAGCTCTCCAACCACCTGCTGCGGCCGGTCGACTGGGCGCGCACGATGGTCTCTCTGCGGGCCATGAAGGTGCGGACGGTGGTCGAGCTGGGCCCCGGCCGCGTGCTCGCCTCGCTGGCCGCCAAGCACATCCCCGGTGTCGACACCTGGAACGCCGACGAGCTCTTCGTGGACTTCGGCCCGCCCGAGCGCTCCCCCGCGTGACCCAGCCGGTGGGTGTCGCCGGAGAAGCCTCTCGGCCGGACGCGGCAACGGTTCCTCCTCCGCTGGAAGGCCGCACGGCCCTGGTGACGGGCGGCGGCAAGGGGATCGGTCGCGCCACCGCCATAGCGCTGGCGGAGATGGGCGCGTCGGTGGTCGTGGCTTACCGCTCCGACTCCGGCGCCGCGGAGGAGACCGCCCATCAGGTCGGCGGCAGCGCCGTCCAGTGCGATGTGACCGACGGCGAGGCCGTGCAGGCCATGGTCAAGGGCATCGGCAAGGTCGACGTGCTGGTCAACAACGCCGGCGCCGTGCGGGACAACCTGCTGCTGCGCATGAAGGAGGCGGACTGGGACTACATCCTCCGGACCGACCTGACCAGCGCCTTCCACACCACCAAGGCGGTGATGTCCGGGATGCTGCGCGCGCGCTGGGGCCGGATCGTCAACATGACGTCAGTCGTGGGCATCACCGGGAATCCGGGCCAGGCGAACTACGCCGCGGCCAAGGCGGGACTGATCGGCTTCACCAAGTCGATAGCCAAGGAGATCGGCTCCCGCAGCATCACCTGCAACGCGGTCGCCCCCGGCTACGTCCGCACCGAGCTGACCGAGGCCTCGCTGACCGACGAGATCGTCGCCGAGCTGGTCAAGCGCACGCCGCTGCAACGCGAGGGCAGCGCCGAGGACGTGGCGGCCGCGGTGGCGTTCCTGTGCTCGCCGGCCGCAGGCTTCATCACCGGCCACGTGCTAGTAGTGGACGGGGGTCTATCAATATGACGATGCGGGGGAAACAGGTTTCCCCCCCAGCCCCCTTCCGCAAAGTGGGGCTGGGGAGTCGCTGGGAAGTAACAACCCATACGGCCGGAGTGAATCCGGCCTCTCCAGTGACGCCACCGTCATGTCCCTCCCCCTTGCGGTGCGGGTGCGGGAGGGGGTCCCTTCAATGAGCTTGATTGTGCCCGTGACGGGCACCAAGCTTCCACCGATTGCGCTCTCCACGAACTGCCCCAGCTGCGGCGTCGGCCTGGTTCCAGAGGAGCTGCGCGAGCAGGCCTACGTCTGCGACTGCGGCCATCACTTCCGGATGCACGGCGACGCCTGGATCGCTCTGCTCGCCGACGAGGGCAGCTGGCGGGAGCGCTGGGCCGACGTCCGTCCGCACGACCTGCTCGACTGGAAGGTCCCCAAGCCGTACCAGCAGACCATCGACCAGGCGAGGCAGGAAGGGCTCAACGAGGCCGTCCGTACGGGTACCGCGACGCTGGCCGGCCGGCCGGTCTGGCTCGGCGTCTTCGACTTCCGCTTCGTGGGCGGGACGCTCTCCATCGTGGCCGGGGAGCGCCTCGCGCGCGGTTTCGAGCAGGCGGCAGCCTCGCACACCCCCTACGTGCTCGTGGCGGCCTCGGGGGGCGCCCGCATGCAGGAGGGCGTGCTGGCCCTCATGCAGCTTGCCAAGGTGAACGCAGCGCTTGGGCGTCTGCATGCGGCACGCGTGCCGTACTTCTCGGTGCTCACCGACCCGACTTTCGGCGGCGTGAGCGCCTCCCTCGCACTGTTGGGGGACGTGAACCTCGCCGAGCCCGGGGCCGCCATCGGATTCACCGGTGCCCGAGTCATCAAGCAGGCGACCTACGCAGACCTGCCACCCGGCTTCCAGAGCGCCGAGTTCCAGCTGGAGCGTGGACAGGTCGACCTGGTCGTTCCCCGCGTCGAGCTACGCGAGCGGCTGGCCCGCCTTCTGGACCTGTACACCGGATAGCCGTGGGGACACTAGGATTGTCCTGGGAATTCGGGACGATGAGACAGAGGGAGCGGGACACACTGAGCGTCTGGCAGGTCGTGGAGCTGGCGCGGCATCCGGACCGGCCCTACTCTCTCGACTACATCAAGCGGATGGCGCCGGACTTCATCGAGCTCCATGGCGACCGTATCTCGCACGACGACCCGGCCCTGGTCGCCGGCCTCGGCACCTGGCACGGCAGGACCACCGTCTTCTTCGGCCACCAGAAGGGCCGCACCCTCGCCGAGAGGGTCCGGCGCAACTGGGGGATGATGCATCCCGAGGGCTACCGCAAGGCCCTCCGGATCGCCCGCCAGGCGGTCAAGTTCGGGTTTCCGATCGTCTCACTGGTGGACACCCCGGGCGCCTTTCCGGGGGCCGCCGCCGAGGAGCGCGGGATCGCGGCGGCCATCGCAGGGGCCATCATGGAGTGGTTCGAGACGCCGGTCCCCATCGTCGCCGCCGTGATCGGTGAGGGTGGCTCCGGCGGTGCGCTGGGTATGGCGGTCGCGGACCGGGTGCTCATGCTCGAGAACTCGACCTACTCGGTGGCCTCGCCGGAGGCCGCGGCCTCGATCGTCTGGCGGGACAACACGCGCAAGGTGGAGGCCGCAGACCAGCTTCAGCTGACCTCCCGCGACCTGCTCGCCATGGGCGTGGTCGAGGAGGTGGTGGCGGAGCCCGAGGGCGGCGCCCACCTCGACTACGAGGGCACCGCGGTGGCGCTCGAGGCCGCGCTCTGGCGGCACCTGCAGCCGCTGCTCACGATGCCAGTGGACGAGCTCCTCCAGCACCGCTACGAGCGCTTCCGCTACATCGACTCCCTGATAGCCGCCCACCCCGACTTCGGCCCCAAGGTCGAGCCCAAAGTCTGACCAGCGCGCGGTTTGACACCTCCTCGACCGACCTGATACACATGCCGTTCGGCATGGCTGCCGGGTAGGCGCGCCTGCGAGGGGCGGGCCTTCCGCGCCGGCAGTTGGGGGGTCGTTTCACCGCATAGGGAGGTCTCGCCGTGTCCGAGGCTACTCAGACACCGCTGTTCCTGCGCGCCCTTGGTCTGGCCCTTGGATTCTCGCTCGGGGCCGTGGCCGCCGCACCGGCGGTGGCCGCCTCACAGGGAACCCTGAACGTGGACAGCAACGCCGACTCGGCCAAGCTGGGCGGCAGCGGCGTCAACTGCCGGTCCGAGGCGCCCGGCAACCCCTGCACGCTGCGGGCGGCGATCGAGACCGTCAACGGCTTTCTTCCGGCGGGCTCGACGATCGACGTCCCCGCGGCCTACTCGGGCGCGCAGGCGATCAGGCTGACGCTCGGCCAGCTCGACCTGACCAGGAGCCAGGGCATCCAGAGCACGGGCGGTCCGGGGAGCGCCAGCGTGGACGCTCAGGGCGCCTTCCGTGTCATGCAGGTGGCGCAAGGCGCGAGCGTCACGCTGTCCGGGCTGACGGTCAGCCACGGGAACCCGCGAGGCGACGGTGGAGGGATCCGCAACCTGGGCAGCCTGACGCTGGACGGCGTGCTGGTGCGCGACAACCAGGTCTCCGGCTTCCTGGGTGGAGGCGTCTACACGACCGGTGCGGTCACGATGAAAGGAGGAGCCGTGACCGGCAACCAGGCGCTCGCCTCGCCTGGAGGCGGCTTGGGGGGCGGCGTCTACGTCTTCGAGGGTGGCAGCCTGACCGCAGCGGGCACCTCCTTCACCGGCAACGCCGCCGGCGCGGCCGGAGGCGGTATCCGAGACAGAGGGGGCGCCGACCTCGACGGCGTGACCGTGAGCGGCAATTCGGCGGCGGCGGGCGGCGGCATCGCCGTACGTGGGCCGGGCGGCCTCCAGTTGAAGAAAAGCACAGTCAGCCGCAACGTGTCGGCCGGTGCGGGGGGCACCGGCGGCGGCGGAGGACTGCTGGCCGAAGCCGGGACGGCCATGACCATGGTTGACAGTCTCCTGGCCGGCAACAGCGTCCGCAGCGGAGTGGGGGGCGGGATGCTGGTGCTGGACGCCAGCGCAGCTCTCACCAACGACACCTTCTCCGACAACTCAGCCCTGGTCGGCGGGGCCATGGCGCAGGGCGGGGCGGCGCCGTCCCCCGGCGCTCCCTCCTCCGCACCCGAGCAGACCGTCCGGGACACCGTCAAGGGCATCCGCTCGCTGACCGCGTCGGAGAACGCGGGGGCGGCCGCGACCAAGGAGAAGGTGAGGACCGCTCCCGGCAGCCAGGCGCCGCCGGAAGCGGTCTCGCTGCAGTCCTCGACCGCCTCCGGCAACTCGGCGAACTTCGCCGGCGGGGTCTTCAACCAGCAGGGCCGGATGCTCACGGTCCACAGCAGCATCGTGGCTGGGAACGCGGCGCCGGCCGGGAGTCCCAACTGCTCATCGGCGCTGACTTCGCTCGGCTACAACCTGGAGAACGCCGACGACTGCGGCTTCACCGCCACCGGTGACATGCAGGGCACCAACCCCATGCTGGGCGCTCTGGGCTCCAACGGAGGTCCGACGCAGACCCTGGCCATCTTCGCCGCAAGTCCGGCCATCGATTCCGGGGACCCGGCCTGCCCTCCCACGGCGGGCGACCAGCGTGGGGTGAGCCGGCCTCAGGGCGCCCGCTGCGACATCGGCGCCTTCGAGGCGGTGCTGACGACGCCGGCCGCCCTGGCCGCGGTCCCCGAGCCGCCCCGCGCCGGGCGACCCACGCCCGCGCCGAACCCGGCGCCGGTCGCCGCGCTGATCCTGATCTGGGGCGCCCTGACTCTGGCGGCCCGCCGGCGGCGGCGGAAGGAGCGGGTGCAGCGGACCGGGTAGCCTTGGCCCGTGGCTTCCATCCGCGTCCGCTTCGCGCCTTCACCCACGGGGCTCTTCCACGTTGGAGGCGCGCGCACGGCGCTCTTCAACAAGGCCGTCGCCGAGCAGGCGGATGGCACCTTCGTGCTCCGGATCGAGGACACCGACAAGGAGCGCAACCGTCCGGAATGGACCCAGGGCATCATCGACGCGCTGGACTGGATCGGCATCAGCCCAGGGAGCTATGAGGGTCCCTACTTCCAGTCGGATCGGGCCGGCCGCCATCGCGAGGCGGCGGAGGAGCTGTACCGCGCCGGGTGCGCGTACTACTGCGACTGCACTCGCGAGCAGATCGTGGAGCGGACCGGCAGTCCCCAGCGCGGCTACGACAACTTCTGCCGGGACCGCGGGCTGGGACCCGGACCCGGCCGCGCGCTGCGCTTTCGCACCCCTGACGAAGGGGAAACCGTGGTCGAGGACCTGATCCGGGGCACCACCACCTTCTCCAACGCCGCCCTCGACGATTTCGTGATCGCCCGCAGCGACGGGTCCGCGCTCTACCTGCTGGCGGCCGCCGTCGACGACCTCGACATGGGCATCACGCACGTGATCCGGGGCGAGGAGCATCTGCCCAACGCGCCCAAGCAGCAGCTCATCCGGCAGGCCCTGGGCGCCTCGCCTCCTGCCTGGGCCCACGTGCCGCTGCTTGTCAACGAGCGCCGCCAGAAGCTGTCGAAGCGGCGTGACAAGGTGGCGCTGGAGGACTACCGCGAGGAGGGCTATCTGGCCGAAGCGATGGTCAACTACCTGATGCTGCTGGGCTGGTCCCCGCCCGAGGGGCAGGAGATCCTGCCCTGGGAGGCGATCGTCAGGCAGTTTCGCCTCGACCACGTCCAATCCTCGCCAGCCTTCTTCGACGTGACCAAGCTGCGCGCCTTGAACGGCGTCTACCTGCGGGCGCTGTCCGTGGAGGAGTTCGTCGAGGCTGCGCGGCCCTGGCTGACGGGGCCGAGGGTACCGTGGCCGCCCGAGCGCTTCGACCCGGAGAAATTCGCCGCCGCCGCGCCGCTGGTCCAGACTCGGGTGGCGGTGCTCTCCGAGGTGCCGGCGCTGGTCGACTTCCTCTTTGTGGAGAGCGTGCCGATCGACGAGGCGGCCTTGGCGAGCGCGATGCGCGAGCCCGGCCCGGCGATCCTGGCCGAGACCCTGGCCGCCTACGAGGAGCTGGCCGACTGGGAGCCGGGGGCCTTGAAGAGCCGGCTGCAGGAGATCGGCGCGGCGCACGGTCTGAAGCTGGCGGCGGCGCAGGCCCCGGTCCGGGTGGCGGTCACCGGCCGCTCGGTGGGATTGCCCCTCTTCGAATCCCTGGCTCTGCTGGGAAAGCCGGCGACCCTGGAACGCTTGCGCGCCGCCCTGGGGCGGACAGGGACCTGACTGTCCCTCCCCAAGCGGGGAGGGAGCGATGCCGGCTGTCCCATACTTCTTGAGCTATGCAAAACGTTGTGCTCAACCCCGGGGGGCTGATCTCCTGGATCATCGTCGGCCTGCTCGCCGGATTCATCGCCAGCCGGCTGGTCCGCGGCCGGGGCATGGGATGCCTGATGGACATCGTGGTAGGCGTCGTGGGCGCCTTCATCGGCGGTTTCCTGGTGAGTCTCTTCGTCTCGCCCGGCACCTCCTATGGCTTCCTTGGAAGCCTGGTGGTGGCGGTCCTGGGCGCCGTCGTCCTGCTGGGAATCGTCCGCCTCGTCACCCCCGGCCGACCCCACCGCCCCTAGGACACTGGTGACCGCTCTCGGGGACAGGCGTCTGTTCGATCTCGAGCAGCCGCGCCACCAGGCGGCGCCCATCCACCCCGCGCACCAGCCGCCCGGCTACGCCTACCTTCTCCACCGCCGGCACCAGGCCGGCGGCCCCGAGCGGCGAACGGGCGCGGCCGGCGTACTGATCACGAGTGAACACGCGGGCACCCACATCGACGCCCTCTGCCACCAGGCGGAGGACATGCGTCTGTACGGAGGCATCTCTGCCGACGGACGGGTGCAGAGCACGTTCGGCTTCACCGACCTCAGCGCCGATCGCCTGCCTGTCATCTTCGCCCGCGGCCTGCTCATCGACCTGGTCCGCCACCAGGGCGCTCCCCTGGAGCCGGCGCGCTGGATCGGCCTCGAGGAGGTGAGGGCGGCTGCGCATGACCAGGGGGTGGAGCCCGCCCGGGGCGATGTGGTGCTGATCCGGACCGGGAATGGCCGAAACTGGGGCGACCCGGCCCTGTACCTGAAGGGCGCCGGGATGGCGGCCGCGGTCTCGAGCTGGCTCGCGGAGCTCGGCGTGCTCGCCGTAGGCGCCGACAACATGGCCTGGGATTGGACCGGCGAGGCCGACCCGGAGCTCGGATTCACGCTCCCCGGCCACGTGCTCCTCCTGGTCCGCGCCGGCGTCTACATCGTCGAAAACCTGATGCTCGAGGAGTTGGGCGAGGCGGGCGTGACCGACTTCACGTTCGTCTGCCTCCCCATCAAGATCCGGGGTGCAACCGGCTCGCCCGTACGCCCCGTCGCCCTGGTCGAGGCGTGATCGGCCGCCGCGACTCCTTTCCCGTGCTGGAGCGTATCGCCTACCTGAACGCGGGCAGCGTGGGTCCGCTCTCCCGCCGTACTGCCGAGGTGATGGCCGATTGGGAGCGGCGGGGCCTCGAGGTGGGGCGGGGGGCGCACCAGGCTTTCGCGGCCAGGATGGAGCTGCGCGAGCAGCTCCGGCAGCGGCTGGCCATGAGTCTCGAAGCTCCGATCGAGAATCTGGCGCTCACCGGCTCCACGACAGACGGCTGCCACATCGTCATCTCAGGCCTGGGCCTGGGACCGGAGGACGAGGTGGTGACAACCGACGCAGAGCATTTCGGCCTCGTGGGGACCCTGGGCAGCTCGGGCGCTGCGATCCGAGTGGCGGCCGTGGCGGATCGGCCGCCAGCCGAGGCGCTGGAGGCCGTGCTGGAGGTGGTCACCCCCCGCACGCGACTGATCGCGCTCTCCCACGTGCTCTGGCTCAACGGGCATGTGATCCCGATCGCGGAGATCAAGCGCCAGAGCGGCCTGCCCGTCCTGGTCGACGGTGCCCAGTCAGTGGGCGCCATCCCGGTGGACGTGACCGCCGCCGACTACTACACCGTCTCGGGTCAGAAGTGGCTCTGCGGCCCGGAGCTGACCGGCGCCCTCTACGTGGCGGACCCGGACCGGCTGCGGCCGCGTCTCGTGATCGACGCGGCGGCCACCGGAATTCCCGAGCGCACGGGGGCGGCCCGCCTGGAGATGCTCTTCCACCCAGGCTCGCTGGCCGCCGGCTTCCTGGCCGCGGTGGAAGACCTGCCGGCGGACCGCTTCGAGCGCGGGGCGGAGATCACCCGCTATTGCCGGGCGGCGCTGGCGGCGGCGGGAATCCGGGTGCTGAGCGAGCCTGACCAGGGCACGCTAGTGGCCTTCACGACCGACGAGTCGCCAGACCTGGCCGTTGAGGGCTGCGAAGAGGTGGGCGTCGTGATCCGCCGCCTCCCCAACGGCTGGCTCCGTGCCTCCTGCGGCTGGTGGAACACCCGCGAAGACATAGACCGCCTCGTCGCCGCCCTCAGTTAGCCGAATCAGCCTGCTTCTTTTCCCAGTCTTCGCGGAGGAGCTCGGTCAGGATCTCGTCCAGCCAGCGGCCCTCGCGGAAGAACTGGCCGTGGAAGCGGCCCACCTCCCGATAGCCGGCTGCGGCCTGGGCCCGGCGGCTGGCTTCGTTACCCTCCAGGTAGCCAGACTGAAGCTTGCGCAGGGGTAGCTCCCGGAAGGCGAAGTCCGCCCGCAGCCGCATCACCTCGCTGGCGATGCCCTTTCCCCAGCAGCTCTTGTCCCCGATCAAGGTGCCCGTCTTGCCGCGGCCGTTCACCCAATCGATGCCCTCAATGCCAGTGACGCCTATGGGCCGGCCCTCGTGCTCGATCACCCAGAAGACGGAGTCGGGGTCGGCAGCCGTCTTCTTCAGCCATTCCTGCTCGTCTTCGAGCGAAGGCGGCCAGCGCCGCAGGAGCCGAGCCGTGACCTCCAGGTCCTCGAACCAGGCGATCATCACCGCCGCCTCCTCCGGCCGCGGTGGCCGCAGCCTGAAGCAGCTGCCCTGGATCACCGGCCCGTACATGGGCTAACTATCGTAGGGCGGGTTCTGGATGGTGACGCGGGCGAAGTACTGCCGGTTCTGGCTGCTGTTGTAGAAGGCCGCCCAGGCGCCGCCGCTGACCGTGCAGGACACGTCCTGGGCCTGCTGAAAGGCGATCGCCGGGACGTTCACCGTGCAGCTGCCGAGCTCGCTGTTGTCGCCGCCCCGGAGCTTCAGCGTGGCCGTCGACTGGCCCGCCGGCGGACCGGCCAGGTTCCTCACGCTGGCGGTGAGGGCGCAGCCGGAGGCGTCGCACTTGCCGATCTTCACGCCCTCTGCGAGGTAGTGGGCGGGGAACGACTGCGGGTCGGAAGGCTTGATGAAGGTGCCCGGGGCCGCCACCTTGAACTGCGTCGGGTAATCGAAGTCGAGCCGCAGGTCGGAACTGCCGTCCGGCGTCCGGTAGCCGCGGCCGCTCACCATGCGCAGCAGCCGGGGCTGCCCGTCGTTGCTCACGTAGAGCCTCCCGCTCGAGTCGCTGAGTTCCACGGCCGGCTTCCCGGCGATCCGGGCTTCGCCTTCCCTCTTCATCTGCAGCGGGCGGTCGGGCAGCGCTCGAGCCACCGCGCAGGGGCCGGCCGGCCCGCCCAGCGTGCTGACCCCGTTGGCCTGCAACGCCACCCAGCTGTCCCCGTAGAGCCTGGCCACGCCGGGGTCGCCGTAGCCGGACCAGAACTGCTGGCCGCGAACGTAGGTCTGGCCCCCGCTCACCAGCAGCTCGTAGGCTCGATCGTCCACCTGGACGGCGCCGTGCGCGTCGCCGCCGCGGCTGACCGTGCAGTCGAGTGAGAAGTGGCGGCCCGCGTTGATGAAGCTGCCCGAGAGGTGGGTGACGCGCGAGCTCGCCAGGCTGGCGAAGGCCCGGCTGGCCAGCTCGTCGGCCGAGGGTCCGGTCAGCGCGTCAATCGGCGAGGTACAGGCGGCCACCGCCAGGGGACCCAGCAGGATGCAAACACGCGCCGCCGCCTGGAGCCGGTGAAGCATCGCCGCGGAACCATACTCCGAACCGGTCGAAGCTCGAAAGGTCGGAACGGCGAGGAGGGCCCCGGCCCCCTCGCCGCCCGATAGGGGGTTCTACTCGAGCAGGGGGGTTTGCCCGAGCAAGTGATTGGTTTTACTCCAGTACGTCCCGGCGCGCCGACAAGATCACCGAAGCTGCAAGGAAGATTGCCCCGTATGCGGCTATCACGATCAGGGCGTGCGTCGCGTCCACCTTGACGAGCGGCACCGCGAACGCGGCGCGGGCCTGGCGGTGCGGCTCCAGGAGGACGGGCAGCTGGTTGAGGGCCGGCCCCAGCAGGTAGGCGCTGACCTGGTTCCAGGTGTCCTTGCCGGTGACCCTGGTGAGCAGCGAGAGGACGATGGTGCCGAAGTTGTCGGTGGGGAAGAAGGCCAGTGAGGCGGCGAGGCCGAATGCCAGCGAGCGGCCCACCACCGCGGCGGTGGTTCCGAGCAGGATGCAGACGCCCATGCTGATGAGCGCCACGACGACCTGCAGCTCCGTATAGCGCCAGGCCTCGGCGGGCAGCGCGGTGAGCGGGTGCAGGCTGCCCTCCCAGGAGCTGACCAGGATCGAAAGGAAAGCCCCGGCCAGGATCAGGAAGCCGGCCAGGAGGACGAGCGCCCCGATCGCGAGCGCGGTCAGCTTGGCGGCCAGGAGCTGGACTCGGCCGGTGCCCCGCGCCAGCAGGATCCGAATCGTGCCTGAGCTGTACTCCATTCCCATCAGGCGGGCGGAAACGACCAGCAGGAAGATCCCCGAGCCGGTGTCGAAGAGAGACAGCAGGATGTCGAGAACCGTGTAGTACCAGGCCAGCGGGCTGGCGTGGAGCTGGGTTCTGACCTGGTCGGCCGAGAGCAGGGCCAGTGCGAAGATGGAGAAGAGCAGCAGCGCCACGCCCAGCATCACCCAGGTCGTGAGCTGGCGGCTGGCCTTCAGCAGCTCGCCCCGAACTGCCCCCGGGAAACTGGGCCGCGGGGCCCGGAGCCGCGCGGTCTCGGTTCGTACCAGGACGCTCTCGCTGGCGCTCAATTGACTCCTCCGTTGGACGTGGTGAGGTCCAGGAAGATCTCCTCCAGGTCGTGCTGGCGTTCGCTGACGGCGTCGGGCCAGCAGCCTGCCTGGGCGAGGAACTGGACCAGGTCGCGGCCCCGTCCGCTCGGCGATGTGGTGACCAGGGTCCCTTCCTGGAGGCGCGCCCCGCTCCCCCAGGGCTGCTCTCGGACGAGCTGCAGCGCCCGCTCCGGGTTCTCGAGCTTCACCTCGAACTCGCCATGAGCGCCGATGAGGTCGGCCACCGGCGCGACCCGGACCAGCTGGCCGAGATTGATGATGGCCACGCGGTCGCAGATCTGCTGGACCTCCCCCAGCACGTGGCTGGAGATGAAGATCGTCTTGCCGCTTGCCGCCAGGCGCCGCATCAGGTCGCGCATCTCGACGATCCCTGCCGGGTCCAGGCCGTTGGCCGGCTCGTCGAGCACCAGGAGCTCGGGGTCGTGGAGCAGCGCGACCGCGAGGCCGAGCCGCTGCTTCATGCCCATCGAGTAGGAGCCGACGCGGTCCTTCTGCCGGCCGCGCAGGTCGACCACGTCGAGCACCTCGTCGAGCCGCCGGGCTGGTACGCCGCCGAGCACGGCGGCGAAGGCTCGCAGGTTGTCGCGGCCTGACATGTACGTGTACAGGGCGGGTGACTCGACCAGGGCGCCCACTCGGGGCAGCACCTGGGCCTTGTGCCGCGCGATGTCGCGGCCGAGGACCTCAACGCGGCCGGAGCTGGGCCGGATCAGGCCGAGCGCCATGCGTATCGTGGTCGTCTTACCGGCGCCGTTGGGGCCGAGGAAGCCGAAGATCTCGCCACGCCGCACGTCCAGGTCCAGGTGCTTCACGGCGGGCCGCGAACCGTAGCTCTTCGAGAGTTGGTGGGTGGTCAGGACCGTCGCGTCGTTCACGCCTCAAGAAGCGCCGCCCGCCGTCGCTTTGTGACACGCATCCGAAATATTTCGGCCGCTTAACCACTTCTATCCGGTCGGTTGGCTACCGGCTAACCGTCAGTCCGAAGACTGATAGGCGGAAGCTTGGCACTGCAATTCCCATTCTCAGAAACGGCCGTGGTTGCTCACCGCGGAGCCCACTGCTGCGGCCGCGAGGAAAACTCCCTGTCGGCCGTCGCGCACGCGGTCGAGCTCGGCGTACCCGGAATTGAGGTTGACGTCTGCAACCTTGGCGACGGCGAGCTCGTGCTGTCGCACGACCCCTACGTCTGCGTCGGGGGAGCGGCGGTGCCTCTGCCCGAGCTGACCGTCGAAGACCTCGCGCCGCTGCTGCGCACCGGCGAGCTGGTCCTTGCCCAGTCCGCGCTCGACCTGGTGCGCTCCACGGACGCCTTTCTCTGCTTCGATTGGAAGGGGTACGGCGACGAGTCGCGCGTGGTCCGCCTGATCGACGAGTTCGGGCTTCGGGAGCGCACGATCGTCAGCTCGTCACGCGCTTCCGCCCTGGCGGCGATAAAGGACGACCGGCCCGGCCTGCTGACCGGGCTCTCCGTGTCCGGACCTCCCGCTCCGGACGAAGGAACGCGGAGCGAGCAGGCCCGCCAGGTGGCTGGGCGGATGCGGGCAGCGCGGGCGGACGCCGCGATGCTGGAGCTCAACCTGGCCACCGGGGCGATGCTCAGCTGTCTGCGGGAGCACCGGGCCGGGGTCTTCGTCTGGACGGCGAAGGACACGGACACCTGCGCCTCGCTGAGCGGCTTGGCACCGGACGGGATCATGTCCGACGCCCTCGAGGATCATCTGAGCCTGCTCTCCTAGCAGGTCGATGAAAAAGGGTTACGGGCCTTCGGCCCCGTCGGCGCCTTGGCCCCCAGGCGGCCCATCTTCGGGCTTATTTCCTGCGCTCCTCGTT
>Ga0209526_10000239_pt1 | contig 34375 bp, 19 predicted proteins | sample JacPinW_OM2H0_M1_FD_188566 | JGI IMG/M metagenome (GOLD analysis project Ga0209526, IMG submission 188566) | Forest soil microbial communities from Algoma, Ontario, Canada - Jack Pine, Ontario site 1_JW_OM2H0_M1 (SPAdes) (version 2) | ecosystem: Environmental > Terrestrial > Soil > Boreal... | reverse complement strand
CCTCTTCCCGGGCGAAGAATCTGTTTCGAAACCAGGCGATGGCACGCTCGTACTCACCGGCTTCGACAAGGTTCAAAATCAGTTCATAGATGAGCCGCGTTGGCATGTTCGCGTGGTCGGGGTAGAGCTCAAGGGCTTGCACTCGCTCGCCAGCCGGTCTTTTCAGCAGGCTGAGTGCCTGGTCAATTCCAACGTAGAGTGCAACATTGTTGCCATCGCTGCGAAGCCCCTCGCGAAACGCCGCGAGCGCGTGTTCAGGATCGTTTTTCCCGTGCAGCAGAGCCAGCCCGATATTGGCATTCAAGACCGGCAGATCGGGGGCGAACTTACGGGCCTCATTCCATTCCGCCAGCCCCTCTTCGGTCAAGCCCCGCGAAAAGTAGAGTGTGCCCAGAAGATAGTGCGCGGTGCCGTCAGCGACATTCTCCCGAATCGCGGCTCGCAGTACAGTCAATTCTTCTGCGCGGTCGGGAAAGACATACGCAGTAGAAAGTTTGGAAGCGGCCCGGTAGTCGGCGGAGGCTGGCTGGCCGAGTTTCTCCCGGCAATAGGCGCGAAAGTATGCAACCATCGGGTGGTGCTGGGGCGGAAGAGCGCCAGGTTCGCTCTCATCCGGTACGATTGCGGGATATTGTCGTGAGAGCGCCTCAAGGGCTCGCTGATACATCCCGAGGCGCATGTACTGCGCGGCGACATTCAGCACCCGTTCAGCATCATTGGCGAGATGGCTCAGATCCGGAGTTCCCAACTGCTCGCGCAGAAAATAGCTCTGCGGGAATCGTGTCAGCCACTCCTTAGCGAGCTGTCGAGCCGCCGTCGATTTTTTCATAGCTCCACGGATCGCGGCCAGTTCTTCGGCGGTTCGCAGATCATTGGGCGCGGCCGTCAGGGCTTGTTGCAGGTAAGATTCCGCCTGATTCAGAGTGTCTTCGCGGGCGGAGAGTTCGCCTAGGCGGAGAGCGCCTGCCGCTCGAAATGGGGGCAAGCGATATGCCGCTTCATACGCTGCGCGTGCATCCTGAGCTTCGCCAAGTGCCTCATGGACGATGCCCAGGTAATAAGAGATTTCCACGTCGCTGGTGCCGCGGGCATGAACCGCCTGGAGATAATTCTTTGCTTCGGCAAAGCGCAACAGGCTAGCACAAAGACGACCGGCCGCTTTCTGTGCGCCGAAACTGCCGGGATACCGGGCAAGCGCCTGCTCGTAGGTTTCAAGCGCCACGAGTAGTTTGCCGTCGAGTTCCTGCTCGTTGCCGAGCTGGATCCAATCGTCCTCGCTTCGCTTCTCGGCCGCAGGGATTTGGTATGTGGTTTGCGGACCAACCTGAACCTTGGAGGCCGGCGCCCAATCGTATTCGCCCTCTGTCTGTCGTAACAGTATCGCGCCCTGGTCATCCCGAAGGTCGAAGGTGTATTTGTCCTGCGCACGCGTCAATTTCACTTCATGCGACCAGGCGCGCTCGGGGGAAAGGTCCGCCTTGGCGTCGAAGACGGGCTGGTTTCCATCCGAGATGCGCAAGGAGGCATTCTTCACGGCACGGTTGACGTTGAGCCCGACCAGCAGGGCATTGTCCTTGCGGCTCAGGTTGACCACCCCGGTGAGATTTGCGCGTGAAATTCCTCCGATCTCGCGAACGGGCATCCAGTACTCAGAAAATCTGATCGTCTGCCTCGGCTGAAGGAATGCGTACGTCTCCTGATTGCGAAAGAGCCCAGCCTGCACCTCCACGTACCCGCTGTCATTATCGGAGAGTGCTTTGCGCCAATCGAGGCCATCGGCATCGACACCCCACGACCAGATCTTCTTGGCCGGGAGCTCGGCGTAATCGGCAAAGTGTGCGGTGCCTGCGTTTGTCCGCGGGTTCCAAACCCCCATGAAAGGCTCGCGACTGCCATGAACGAACAGCGACACCGGACCCTTCGTATGATTCCTGATCACACTGAGATCTGTGCCATCCGCCTCCACCGGCCAGGGTTGCACCTCGGTAAAGCCGTGGCTGGCGGCGAATTGCATGGGGTACTGGACACGCGAATCGTCCCAGACTTCGACGCCCGCATTGTTCCACCAGTAGAAACGGTGCCTTACGTCACTGCGATTGTTTAGGGTGACACGCTGTTCAAGCACGGTTGACTGCGGGCGCAGCATCAACTCCACCGTCCAGTCCATTCCGTAGACACGATCGATGTTTCCTACCGTCACCGACGCGCTGCCGTCGTCGTGCTTGGCAAAAGCGAAGTCGACCGGCGACAACGAGACCCAGTTATGGGAAACCGGGAAGTTGAATTCGACACCGAAGGCAGCCCACGCCCCACGATAACCAATCTCTGCCTTTTTAATGGAGGGATTCGCGTAGAAGATTGGCTTGCCATCGATTTTGTCTACACACGTATAAAGGTGGCCGCCAATGTCCGGCAACACCGAGCATTTCAGGTACTCATTCTCCAGGTAGATGGCGCGCCAGTGATGTTCGACGCGGCGGTCAGTCAGGTTATTGCGCAGAGTGTAAGGATAATTGAAGCGGTTTGTGGCCAGCTGATCGAATGGAGGATTAGGATCCGGCAAACCTTCTTCGTAAGTAGGGAGCGTTAGTGTGCCCTGCCAGACCTGTACCTGGGCACTGGCCACGGGAAGGCCGGCCAAGAGCAGACAAGCAAGGAGTGGTCGAGCGGAGCGCATTAGACCCTGATCCGCAGCAACCGGGCGGCATTCTCGTAATAAACCTTCTGCAAGACCGGTTCCGGCAAGTCGACGCCATAAATACGCCAGCGGCCCTGCGGCGGAATTTTCGCCGGAGCATAGTCGAAGTACTCATCGTAGGTTTCCAGAAACCGGTAATAGATCTCATACAGCTTTTCGTTGAACACCTGCTGCGGAAACTCATCCCCATGCGGCGTCGCATCCGTGCCGAACAAAATCCGGTCCTGATACTTATCGAAGAACTTTCGCGCGGTTCGAGGCTGTCTTCCCAGCTCACCGATGCGTGCGGCAATATCGACACTCATGTTAGGAAAACGATCGAGGCTTTGGGAAACGTTGGCCAGGCTTTCAGAGAAATTTCCCACGTGCAGAACCAGAAACTGCGTCTTGGGGTGACGAGCGAACACGCGATTGCGGGCTTCCAACAGCTCCGCGTTGCCAGGGAAATCATGGCCATGAAATGACCAGTCCGGATGATTGTTAAGTTCCTCGTAGCGCTCGTTGAAGCGATCAGTGGGCGTGAAAAATGCAATGGGATCAGAGACGTGAATGGCGACCGGAAGGTTAAGTTGCCCGCAGGCGTCCCACGTGGGATCGAACCTGGGATCATCAATCTTAACCAGCGTACCGGAGGTAATATTTTCTCTCAAGTAGAGTCCAAGAGTTTTAAGAATCTTTAGTCCTCTCGCACCGTCGCGGTAAGCTTGCTCTATCGCGTCGCCCTGAACTCGAGGGTAGTTCGGCTGCTTAAACTTTGAATAGCAAGGCTCAGTGAAGGTAAAGAAGCGCCCGGGAAAGCGCTTGTCATATTGTGTGACAGCTTCAGCCAGGCCATGATCGAAGCCTCCCGTCAGGTTAACCATGGCAGCGATATTCTTGCGGTCCATTACCTGCAGGAGCTCTTCGGCAGTGCCCAAATACTTTCGCTCCGGCGCCAGTTCTATGCCGCTTTCTGATTTAGTCGAGACAGAGATGTGGGTATGAATGTCGATCGCGGGAAAGCGCGCCTTCTCGACGCGAGTCTCGTGCACTTGGAGCATGCTTTTTGGTTCGTAATCCACCAAGGCTAACGGCCTGGGCTGAGCGTTCTGCGGGACGGTCGCATCCTGGCTGGCGGGTCGCGATGAAGCCGCAGCCCCGGCGTGGACCGCTGCGCCGAAAGTCATTCCCAGTCCAGATAGCCACTGCCGACGATTGATCAATGATTTTCTCCACCTGTTGGTTGCGGCCGAGCTGGCGCATCCGCATCAACCTCCGCAGCGCTATTGCCGTGGACATGTAATGTGAAACCCTGGACCACGCGGTTGATCACGCCATCTTCGGATGGAGAGTCAGGGCGCAAGCCTTCGTGCATGGAGCAAAAGAAGCCGAGCAATTGGCCGATGAGCACGTCGATGAGAGGCGCATTCTCATCTCCGATCTCCGCCAGACCGGGGCAGTCGATGGCAATATCCTGGTCGCGCAGAATGTCGCGTGGAATATTCTCGCCCACGACCAGCTTCACAAGTCCCAGGCCCTTCTGATCGAGCTCGCGAAGCAAATCACATTCGTAGGCTCGCAGTGTGTGCCCAGAGGAGAGAAAGCACACTACCAGGGTATCGTTGTGCACGTAGCTCATGGGCCCGTGGCGCAAGCCGAGGTAAGACTCGCAAATCGTGGTCACCCGGCCAGCCGTCATTTCCAACATTTTCAGGGCCGACTCGCGGGCAGAACCAAATCGCGAACCGCTGCCCAGAAACACTGCGCGCTTGAATTCCAGGGCGGCGACACGGGCAACGGTTCCGAAATAGGTCTCAACCACCTTGGCGGCAGTTCGACTCAGTGAGTGAGAGAGAGCTTCATATCGCTCCGGAGCGTCCAGCAGACCGAGAATGCGCGCCGCAAGGACCAGATTCGTGAAGCTGCTGGTCATCACGAGGCTGCGGTCATTCGTGCCATCGTCCAGCGCGATAACATGCACTCGCGGGTCATCAGAGAAGCTTTCCGCAAGCTTCCCTTTGGCATTACAGGTCAGGATCAGATGCCGGAGCTTGGGCTCGACCTCCAGCAATAACGACAATGCGCCGACACTTTCCGGACTGTCTCCTGATCTCGCCAGTGAAACGATCAAACCGGGCCTCGGCGGCGGCAGGGCCTTCACGCCATGAGTAAGCAACACTCCTCCGCCAATGGCTTGCGTAGTGACCCCCAACTCATCCTGCAGAACCAGGCGCACACAATCGCCGGCGTATTCCGAACTCCCGGAGCCAGTAAGTACCAGACTTTGAGCGTCACGAACGCACAAGCGCAGAGGGGAGATCATCCGGCACATCTGCTGCGAAGTAGAAATCCAGCTTGCCGGTTGCTGACAGATCTCGCGAAGAGTGTGATAGTACCCCAGTACTTGTTGCTCTCCGGGAGATCTCCTCAGCAACTCCGCCGCTTCCGGCTGACGGTTAGTCAGGTTTCGCAGCCACTGTGAGAGGACAAACGATGTACTGGGCATCGTAAAACGAGCGGCCTCCCGGCCCTCAAAAGAACAACAATCGACGATTATAGCAAGTAAACGAAAGCCGCCTACTCGCAGACGCGCGTTCGCGCCCTACATGACTCCTATTGACTTCCCTCCGGCCGCAGGACCGGTGTGGCGATATCCAGCGGCGCATCTTGGGATTTTACAGACCCCTGCCAGACGCTACCACCGAAGGTCGTAACATAAACCTTCCCTCCGTCCTGCGGATCGGGAATTACGCGATATCCCCACTTAAAGTTAAACCCTGGAATTCTCGTCCAACTCTTTCCCCGATTACTTGATCGCCAGGCAGAGGATTCGAACCCGGCGGCGTAAAGGATGTTGTCATCCTTAGGATCGATTGTAATGTCGTAGACGTGCCGGTCCCGATCGAATACCCGTCGCCAGCTGCGGGCCCCGTCTTCGGATAGATAGATGCCTCCGCCGTCCCCATGCGTGCCCGAGGCACGGGCCCAGGCAGCGATGTAGAGCCGCTGGGGGGATCCGGGGTCAATAGCGAGCCCGTTCGGCCCATTCACGTCTTGAGGAAGTGGTACCGGCTCCCAGTGTTGCCCTTGATCGCGCGAGCGATAGATGGCACCGTCGCCCGCGTTTCCGAAACTGCCGTCCTCGGAGCGGCGCGCCAACACGACGTAGAGAGTTCCGTCCGAAGCTTGGGCCAGCCTCCAGGCGAACGGCTGCTCTTGTCTGATCCCCTGATTCTTCAAAGACCAGGTCTTTCCACCGTCTGTGCTCTTGTAGACTCCGCGTCCGAAAGCAGCCACATACAGGACGCGAGCATCCGGCGGGCTATTGGGATCAAGCAGGATGTGGGTAGCCGCCGTTTCCTCCATTCCGGTGTTCGATTTCTTCCAGGTCTTGCCTCCATCCTCGCTGCGGCAGACTCCGCCCTTGTAATTCAACACGGAGTTTTTCCGCCACATCTTGGGACGAGGCAGGTCGTGGGTATAGCTGTTGACGCTCCAGACGCGGTCGGGAACTTTCGGATCAAAAACAATCCAGTAGGTGGTGTTCAACCATGACTCCGGCACTCCGCTGGTAGAGCTCTGCCACGACCCGCCACCGTCCTCGCTGCGAAACAGCCCGATGTCGGTGTAAGTGATGAATTCTCGCTGGGGGTGGAACGGGTCGAAATGAATTCCATAGCCATTGGTCACATCCAGGCCGGTGCTGGTCCAGCCGCCTTTGGTCTTTCGGGAGTAAGTAGCCGCCCAAGTGGCGCCTCCATCGGTCGTCTTCATTGTTCTTCCTAAATCGGTTCCATAGCACAGATTCGGATCCTGCTCTGCCACTACAAGTTCGAGTGGATTCTCGCCCCACCCGACGCCGAACCGTTGGGTGATCCACGCATCATGCACGTTGCCGGCCGCCGTCCCAGACTCTTTCCACGCGAGCTGCCATGATTCTCCCGCGTTTTCTGTCTTCGCCACTCCCAGCCATGCCCTATTTTCCTGTGCCAGATTGCTGTACGAGATGTAGGCAACAGTAGCATGCTGCAGACTGGTGGCAATTGCTCTTACTTTGTAACCAGTACCTGGAAGGAGGGATTTGTGCCAACTGCCTCCCCCGTCCCTCGAAACAAATGCGCCTGCTTCAGAAGTCGCGTAAACGATCGGCTGCGCGCCGGGCACAAAACCTAACGCGACATCGGTAAAGGTCACGGATTCCGGCGTTGGCAGCCGCCGCACTCCGGACGCGCTCTTCACGGCGACGAAATGGGGGCTGGCGATGAACAACGTACGAGCCTGCGTCGGGGACTGAGGATCAACCCAGACGCGGCGTGGTGTTTCCGGGAGACTCGCCTGCTCTTGCCAGCTCTCTCCGAAGTCCCGAGAGATGAATAGGGCAGAGGTGCTCTTATCGCCAGACGCAACATACAGCACATGGGAGTCGGAGGGATCCACGGCAAGCGCGGTAACGGTGCCGAGCGGATTGGGCTCGGCGACCAGAACCTCGTCGGCGTGGTCCGACTTCATCACAACGTCTTTGATCGTCGAGGGCTTGGGATAGACAAGGTTCCAGCTCTCGCCACCGTCCGTGCTGCGCCACAAACCCGTCGCTTGCGCGTAGATGATCTTCGGATTCGTCGGGTCGAAAACAAAGAACCCAACCACGCCACGCAGGTTGAACATTCGCCAGGACTGTCCGCCGTCATGGGTGATATACGACCCAGTCATATCGCAAGAGACCAGGACAGTATTGGGGTCGTGCGGGCTGATGGTCGGATTAAACATTGCGCCTCCGCCACCCGGTCCAATGACCCGAAAGTCTCCTGGGCGCCCGGCGTGAGCACTTCCTGTCACTGCTAAGAGAGCGGAGAGAAAAGCTATGAAAAGGAGTATTCTCGTCATTTGAATCTTTCTTTTGCTTTCGATATCTTTTCTTTCACTACTTTCTGGCAGTGTTGCGCCATTGTCAATGGCTAATTGTCAATGACAAGAGTAACGCTGTTTTCGGCGGCCGACGGCTGCAGAACGGGTAATGGAAAATCATGCAGCGAAGAACTTTGTTGCAAGGCGCAGCCCTACTGGCAGCCTTAGGCTCGACTTCCGCCACCGTGCAGTCACTTCGAGAGCAGGAGTTCGGCTCTGCCCTCCCGGCTGGGGATCGGCTTGATCAGGGTCCCTTTGACATTGATCAGGATCAAGGATGGCTGACCGTCCTGTTCACTACGCCTTCAGAAGAGCTACTACGCAATCCCGGCCTGGGCCTGGTGGGATACACCTGGGAAGAAGGCGGCCCCTCGCTTGCGCGAGCTGGAGGGGAGACGCTTGAGCGCCATGTCGAAAACATTTCGAGCCTGCCCTTCGTCGACGTCCTCTACATTCGCTGCGACTGGCGGAACGTGCAGTCCCAACCGGGCAAACTCAATCTTCATCCAATCTGGGGTTTGACTCTGGACGCGGCCAAGGGGCGCGGTCTCCGGGTTGCATTCCGGGTCCAATTATCCAGTCCCGCATTCCAACCGGAACAACTTGCACTCCCAGAGTTCCTGCGCTCGCGAATTCCCCTGGTCAAGATTGGGCGAATTCCCCGGCAGGGAGGCGGCGAATATGTCGAGCCCCGCTACGGTCACCCGGAATTTCAAAAGGCATTTACCGAACTGAACGATCTGCTGGCGGCGAAGTTTGACGGCGACCCACTGATTGAATGGGTGGACCTGATGCAGTACGGTTTCTGGGGTGAGGGCCACACTAGCAATCTTCCCAATCCTTTTCCCGATTACCCCACTGCGGAGCGCACATTCGTAGACATGACCTCCAGGCAATTGGAGCGCTGGAAGAAAACACCCCTCGCCGTGAACACCCAACCTGATATAAGCAATGTGGGCAATCGCAGGACCCTGGCCTTGGCCATGCATGCGGGGGCTTGGCTGCGCTCCGATAGCATTATCGTCGAGGAACCGATTCAAATCGACGAACTGGCCAATCGTCCCGGTTGGTTAGCAGCCATCCTCGAAGACGGATATTTTCGCCAGTACGACGTTTCCAAGCTGGCGGTGGACGCGAGTGGCATAAACATATTGGAGAATTACATGCTGCACGTGCTGGATCTAAGGGCCAACTATCGGTCGCTGTGGACCGAGGCTGCCAATCTGGCGCACTACAACCAGGCATATCCACGAGGATTTGAGCGACTGCGCGCTAATATCGGGTACCGGATTCGACCCTCCTGGGTTTGGCAGCGCAAGCGTTACAGCACATCCGAATTAGTCGTGGCGGTTTCAAATCGCGGGGTGGCGGGTGTTCCGGGAGTACTTTGGTTGCAACTGGAAAGCGGGGATGGCCGACTCAGGTTGCCTGGAACGCTCGATCCTGGCCACCCTCATGGTGGAGGTGTCCGGTTCGGCGCATTTCTGCTGCCCCGAGGTTATACCGGCAGGGTACATCTTTCGGCACAACTGGAGTTGCGTCCTGGAATGCTGAAACCTGTGGCATGGCCGCGAACAGCCGCTTAATGCCGGGATCCATCGCCATCGATGTGAAGCCAGAACACGATCCTGGTTGGCGAGGGAGTGTGATGAATCACAATCCTGCGCCTGTCCGTAGAATGAACGCGCCTGCGGTCGCGAAGACGTTCAGCCTGTTGCTGGTCGTCCTGGCAATCCAGATCTTGCCTGCACGGGGACAAACTGGGACAGACGATCCCGTTCCTGCGCCGGGTGAGGCACGACTGATGCAACTCGTCGAGGCCAACGTCATCGGAGTGCACGCGGAGGAGTTACTTTTGGCTCGAAAACAGGACAAGGGAGATCCGTCCTGCTGGCCTGATTCACCAACAAACGCCCCGCTTGAGGCGCTAGCTGCGTGTCAAAGTCCTCTGCTTGCCGCAGCGCCGGGCACAGTAAGGGCGTGGGCGGCCGGAGAAACATCAGCCTTTGAGCCGGCGAAAGATTTGCAGCCTTTGCTTGCAGCCGCTCTGCCCATGAGTCGAGCCCTGCCCGTGAACGTGTTCACTCGATATCTGGAGAAGATGGTGCCGGCTCATCCGCGCTCTCACATACGCGGCATCGCCAACCTCTACCAGACTGTTCTTGAGATCGAGCGCGATGGTGGCATTCTGCAGCAGCTTTTCGCCTTCTACATCGGTATTGAGCTACCGGTCTATGTTGGTCAACTCGGACTGCCGGGCAGCGACGAGGATTTCCTTGCCGTCGGGAGACAACTTGAGGGGCAGTCCTGCCCGTCACCCCTGGACCTGAGAGTCGCTGATAGGCAGATTGCCGGACGCAAGACCTGGAATTGGGGTGAGAAAAACCTGCACCTCGGCAACGCTGGCATTCTAACCAACGAACTGCTGGCAGAACCCGACGTGGCGCCACTCATTCCGAAGACGAAGGCGCTTCCCACTGAGAGAGTGGCGATCATCGGCCACTCCTTCACCATGGATCTGCATTGGCCCTCGCCTTCAGCCTTCGTGCCCATCGTGACCGCGATGTTTCGCGCGAATTCAAGTGTGCAATTTCGGCAATTTCAAGCTGGAGGACTTACTTCAAGAATTTCTATCAAGATGCTTTGGCGTGGAAGCCCTCGATCGTGCTTCTCGTGGTGGCAAATCGGAGCGATGAAGACCGCGATGACCTTAACAAAAATGGGGGAGGATTCAGGGCCACGGGGGCACGAGTCGTGATGTTCGACAATATTCTGGACCCGGACGATACGGATCGAGTGAAGTTGCAGAACAACCTGGCGGTCGCCCGCAACGCCGGCATTGCGGTGATCCCAGCCGAATCTATCCTCAATGCCTCACCAGACCGGCCCCGTTTTTCGTGTCTTAATCACATTCACATGACGGAACCGTATCATCGCGTGATGGCGAGCAGTGGCTCAAGGTATTGGTAAACAGCGGAGTTAGTCCATAGCTAATGCGAGCAACTACCCACGGTTTTCCGGGAATGGCAATCCAGCGCTTATGGCGATAGAAAATGCTCCATCCACCCGGCGCGTTATTCCTGCTCTGCGATGGTGGATCGGAGGAGCACTCTTCGCCTCTACGGTCATCAACTACGTCGACCGGCAAACTCTTTCCCTGTTGGCGCCCTATCTGAAGGTCCAATACCACTGGTCGAATACCGACTATGCCTCCTTGGTCATTGCCTTTCGCTTCGCTTACTCCATCGGTCAAACGCTGTTGGGAAGACTGATGGATCGGATCGGTACGCGGCGGGGACTGTCTCTCACGGTGGCATTTTACTCGCTCATCTCCATGCTCACTCCGCTTGCGAGCGGACTCTATAGTTTCGGTATATTCCGTTTTCTGCTAGGTGCCGGCGAGTCTGCAAACTGGCCGGCAGCCACGAAAGCTGTATCTGAATGGTTTCCCAAGCATGAGCGCGGCTTGGCCACTGCCCTGTTCGACAGCGGCTCATCGGTCGGCGGCGCCATCGCACCTTTTATCGTGTTGTGGATTTATTTTCGATGGGGGTGGCGTCCCGCGTTCGTGGTGCCCGGCTGCCTCGGCTTTCTTTGGCTCATCGTCTGGCGATCTTTGTATTATCCACCGGCGCTCCATCCACGCATCTCCGAGGCGGAGCGCGAAATGCTCAAGGCGGATAGAGTTAATTCCGAAATGGACAGCAGATCGAGACTTCATTGGCGCGATCTTCTAATCCTGCCGCAAACCTGGGGAGTCATCGTGGCGCGAACGTTTACCGATCCCGTATGGTTCTTCGTCGCTGACTGGTTTCCTATATATCTGGTGGCCAAAGGCATCGAGCTCCGCAGTGGCCTGATCGCGGTTTGGGTCCCGTTTATTGCCGCCGACCTGGGTAACTTCTTTGCCGGAGGAGTGTCTGGCTACCTGGTTAAGAAAGGATGGTCTCTCGGCGCCTCCCGAAAGGCGTTAGTAGTGTTCGGCGGAATCGGCGTAACGCTGCTCATTCCGACCATATTCACTACCAATCTGTATCTCATTGCAGCTCTCTTCGCGCTGTCGACCTTTTCCTACGCCGCCTTCAGCACCATGGCAAATGTGCTCCCGTCCGACTTGTACCCAAGCCAGTCGGTGGCGACGGTCAGCGGCTTGGGCGGAACTGGATCAGGCTTGGCGACGATTGTTGCGTTCTATTTGATCGGTCATTACTCAGACGTTCGAAAGGCCACGGCCACGCACGCATTCGATCCCATTGTGTTCGTTGCCGGAGTGATCCCGCTCGTGGGAATGATATTGGTGTTGCTCCTGGTGCGGAATACACAATCTACCCAGCGCGGATTGCTTCGGCGGATTTGAGAACTTAAGTCAGCTCTGGACCGACACTGGCACGGCCGAGGTGAGAAGTGCAGCGGAACTCTTGTCGAGATATACGGTGGCGCGGGGGTGAGCGCGTAGAGCAGAGGCGGGGGCGAGCGGACTGATCTCACCCTCGAAACAAGACGCCACCGCCCGCGCCTTCCGCGCGTCCGGCACAACGCAGATTATCTGTTCCGCTTTGAGAATTTGGCGGATACTCATTGAGATGGCTTGTCGAGGAACTTCAGAGAGATTAGAAAACCACCCTTCGCCAAGCTGTTGCCACCGGCAAGCTTCATCGAGAGTAACTACGAGATAGGGTTCCTCGGTCTCAAAATCCGCTGGCGGGTCGTTGAAGGCGAGGTGGCCGTTCTCTCCTATTCCCACGAAAGCTACATCGACCGGGGCGCTCCGTAAAGCGTTTCCTACGTTGGGAATTACCGCTGCGGGGTCCTGCTCTCCGTCGAGCAGATGGGCATCCTTGATCCCAACCTTATCAATCAAGCGCGTGCGCAGATAATTTCTAAAACTGGCAGGATGATCCGCTGGCAACCCGATATATTCGTCGAGATGAAACATTTCGACTCGTTCCCAGTCAATGCCGGCGAGGCTCGTGAGAACATCCAAGAATTCGAACTGGGACGCGCCGGTCGCAGCGATAATTCGAGCACGATCCTTCTTCTGAATCGCCTGGCGAATGGCATCGGCAGCCTGGCGGGCGGCGGCGCGCCCAAGCGACAGTTTATTTTCAAACACCTTGATAATCATTCGGTTCTCGCTCCATCTCCGGTTCGACTGACAGCGCTGCGGTCATCATCCTGACTCCTAGTCACGGGCTCACTGGAGCCAACGCGCCAATGGACGCTTCGCGCCGCCTCCGGCCCGATAGATCGTGTTCCGGGAGTTCATGTGAATCACACCAGTGGGCAAATAGTTTAGAGCCAGAGTTGGGCCGAAAATCTGGCCGGTTTGGGTTGAGCCTCCACCATTTCCCCTCGATGATGACCCATGGTTCGTTGTTATAACCGATAAATTCTTTTGCCGCCTTTTCCTGTGTAATCCCCGAGATTGTCTGCTTTCCTTCCGCCAATTGAGTGGCAAGACCTTTGAGCGAGTCTGCCATGTTCGTGAAGCCAGCGGTGTTGATTACGTTGAAACTGGCATCCATGCGGTAGATGCTGGTGTTGAAGACCTCGAGGGAAAAGGGCTGATCATTGATGAAGATGTTGTTACGCATCTTGGTGCCCCAGCTGCCATTCCGGCACTGCATGGCAGCGCGGTCTGTATTATTCATCAGCACCGTGTTGTTTCGAATCAAATTGCCATGGCATCCCCAGAGCGGAAGATCCCTCGGGCTTTTCACTTGATCGGGGGATGTGGGGCCGGGCTCGACGTAACCTGCGTCATACGGATTCGCGTCGTCCCATTGCGCGATCCCGTGATTGAAGTTTCCATAAATCAGATTGTTCTGAATCAGTGAATCCTGCAAGCCAGCCAGGTTCAGTGATCCGCCGCCCGCCCGTCCATTCCCATTGATGACATTGTCTTCGATAATGAAATTAACCCCTTTGCCAACAGGAAAATTGTTTTCGCCGAACTTCCGTGTCGCCAGATTGACCAGGCCCATAGCCCAATCTTGTGTCGGCTCCTCTTTTGGATAGTTCCTCAATTCAGGATTTTCAATCAACTCGTGAAACGAACTGACAGTATCAAGGTTGCATTGCAGCCCACTCGCGTTACTGCCAAAAAAGATGTTCTGCCGAATTACATAGTTGTCCGATCCATCGGAGACGTACGCGGAATGTTCCATGGCCGAAAGCGCAAACAGATTGTGTTGCATCAGAACAGTATGTCTGTCCCGCGAGTGAAATCCCCACTTGCGGTGATTGTGAGAGGAAGTGTCGATCAGGATTACGTGATGGGTTTGCTTGCTTGTATTCCTAAACTCCCCATCCAGCATAATCCCGGCGCGCGACCCTTTTGGCTCCAAATCTGGTCCGGTACTGCCCGCAATGTTGAAACCCTGCACAATGACGTGGTGGGCCGCCCGCACCAAAATCATCCAATCCGGGATTCGTGATGGCTGGTCGATGATGACATCCCCCGGCTCACCCATGGCTTTGAAATGTACATACCGGCCCTCACCTGCGCTGGGATTTTCTTCCAGGACAAAACCGGCGTAAGTGCCCGGCATGACTGCGACCAAATCCCCACCCCTTGCCGCGTCTGCGGCTTCCTGCAGGGTATTGAAGCCGCCGCTCACCTCATAGTCCTGAAGGGCTTCGTGTTTATCTTCCCCATTTGAAATCCAGGGAAGCGACTCTGATGCGATGAGGAGGGCGATTAGACGCGTCAACTACCAGTACGCGAGAATATCGAATCTGGATATGGAAAGTGTGGCTCACCCATTCATCGGAGTTTCGGGTCCGGTAAAAGACGGGTGAAGCGGGCGGATGCCCAGCCCCCAACTGAACCGCGAGCCCAAGCAGGATGACGAGCACACATGTTCTGCAGTTTATTTGTCCCATTAAAGACGGTTGACCTCAATCGATTAGACACCGTCGCAGACACCCGTCTTTCCGGCCTTTGAAGGAGACAGGCAAGATGCCCGTGCCATCAGTCTCAGCCATTGTGCTCCATTGCTGAACTCCTTGAAACAGGCCGCCGCCCTGGCTCTCGTTCGGTCTCCCCTGTCCGCAGTTTGCTTAGTTTTCAAAGCCGCGGAGTGTCGCATACTTCCAGCCAAGCCAGCTTCAGGTGCCAGCGCGACTTCAGTCTTTGAGCCCGTTCACCTTGCCCCGGAGCACGTTGATCGAGGCTTTCGGCAAAGTAAACGTTGCTTGTGGGCTTGCCGCCACGATCGTCGCGACCGGCGGCCGGTCCGGATCGGCGTGACTGTTGGGGCCGTCGTTGATCCAAACGTACTGTTCGCTCCCGAAAGTCACGAAGGTAACGGGCCCGGAGAAAACTACGTTCTGCTCACTCTTAGAATCCTCAAACACGACGCGCACCGTGTGCGGGTTGTTTTCGTCGCGATTGACCAGCATCAAGGACCAATTCCCATCGGGGCGATGCACCGCATAAGAGGTGACCAGCACATTCCCGTCATCGTCCTTGATATCGGACGAGGAGGAGAACATGTGGTGCACGCCGGAGCGGTGCTGGACCCACTCCAGGTTAATCATGTGAGCGGCGAAATAGGGTGAGGTGTAGCCCTTGATGTTGTACTCCTGGTCGGAGACAAAATTCGACCATGAGGCCCAACCAAGACAAGAGTTTTGTATGCCTTGGGGCTGGATCGGTGAGTGATAGAAAGCGGCTCCTCCGCCCTCGAAAAAAGAACCGACGTTGTCGGCAAGCCACAGTGCTGCGAAGATCGTGGTCATGGGCCCGGTGAGATTTGCGGCCAGGTGATTCTCAGTCACCATCAGCGGTATGTCTTTGGGAACACCGTCATCTCTCCATACCTGGAGAATGTGTTTCATTAATTGCGGTTCCGTATACAGAGTTTTCCAAGTGATGGTGCACGGTTCGAACGGATAGTGTTCGAAAGATACGAAGGCGAGATCTGACACATGCCCATGCGCCTTCAGGTAATCCACGAAGCGTCCCATCCAGGAAATCCGGCCTTGGGCATCGGGCCAGACTCGAATGTCCTCATTCACTCCTTCGAAAATCGGGCCGCCCAGCCTAAGCTTCGGATCAACTTTATGAATGGCCGCAGCCCACTGGATGTACAGTGCCGCGTAATCTTCCGGCATGGCGTGCTTCCCGTCGGGCTCTTCGCCCATCTCCACATAACCGAGGCGGTAATTGCGCTTTTCAACGTAGGCAATTTGGGCCGCCGCGTCCTCTGGAGTTCCGTAGAGCATGGTGACCGGAATCATTGCGGGGAGGTTGTTCGTAAGTCCGCTGGTGAAGAAAACGTCGAAGCCGCTGTGCTGGTAGCTGCCGGTGGCGTTCACGTCGGCAGCAGAGTGCCAGGGATCAATGGAAGAGGAGCAATAGGTGGTTGGTCTCTCGCTGAGAATTTTCTGGACCTCGACAAAAGCGCCGCTGGTGTCTACGCTGCCAGCATGGACTTCCTGAATGGCGTATCCGACGCAGTTGCGGACATCTTCTGATCCATGCTCATCACAGGTGTTCGAGGATTCCGTCATTAAGACGCGCAGGTACTGAGTGGAGACGAGCGTGTCGGCCAGCTTCAGGGTTACTGTGCCCCCCTGTGAGTTCTTCACTACGCCGGAAGGAAAAACCCTCCATTCGCCTTGGGGACCTGCATCGAAATCGAGCGCCTGTTTCCCTACCCAGTATTCTACCTGGTAGGTCGTGGCGTAAGGATTAACCCACACGATACGGATGGCATTCACCGGCTTCTCCGCCTTCAGATCCACGACAACCCATTGCGGATGCAGAGCGTCGCTTTCACCTGTGAACTTGCTGGTGAGATACGGATTGCTCTTCCAATGGCTGAGGTTAGGACCTTGCACCGGGCGGTCGCCGCTAGTCGAGAAGCCGCGGTGCGGCAGCGCGTAGGAAAGAATGTAGCGGAGCGGTTCCTTGAGCTCGGTGCTGCCGGTAAAATATCCGCCTTTGCGGGCTGGATCGCTCCATGTTCCATTCTCGGTCCAGTGCCACGCGGCCATGCGGAGCTCGCTGTTATTGCGATACGTGATCGGACCCCAGCCCGCCGAGAGGGCCTCCTGGATGATGTGCGGAGTGTACACTTCGTCAATGTCTCGACGAGACAAGACATCAATCGAGCTTCCGAGAGCACTGTCGGGATCGAAAGAATTGATGGCGTGCCCGGGTGTTGCGTCGACCCGAATTGTCGCGGGCTGTGCTGCGGCGTCTGGACCGGCTTCGCCTGGAGCTGATCTGCCGCTCAGAGCGACAAACGAAGCGATAGCGACGGCTGTAACAATTCTGATGAGCATTCGCACCACAATTTTGCTGTCCAAGGTTGTTCGTCTCCGGACGAGTATTCTGCCGCCTTGCAAGTTCTGACTGAATCCTCTAATAGATTGTTGAGAGACCTAATGCACTGTCATTCCGAAGGCCTACGGAATCTGCTGTTGTACTGGCGTCCCCGGAAAGGCAAGGAATCGCTACGCTCGAAATCAGACCCTCATCAGGTGTTCTTGAATTTTCGTTTCGGCGGCATAGGCGCGTAGCACTTCCACCAAGCGCTTGATCTTTCTTGCCCTGATTTCAGCATTCAGGCGCTCAAATCTAGGCCTGCAGCGCTTCTTTCGCCTCAACAATGGAGGTTTTCCACTCTTGAGTTGCTCGGCCGCCTCATGCGGGCTGAGAGAGATGCAGCGAGGCCCCCGAAAAGTTCCATCGATACCTTGTGGTTTGTTTACTGCTCGGGATTGAAATGGTACGCCGTGCTATCGAGAATGCGGTTTACTTCGTGTTGCTTTCAGGTCCAGAGCACAGCCGGGGGAACAATAAAATGGGCCACTGGCATCGAGCTGGCCCCGTTCTCGCCGAGTAGGCCCGGGGATTTCGTCCCCAGCCCCTCACAGATTCCGTGCTGGACTGGCGCATCACACCACTCGTGTCATCAATGAGGACTGCCGCGGCCGCCGAAATCGGCGGCCTCCCATTGCCGATTGACCCATTACGATCTCGACGCGTATGGCCTATCCCTTTCGCTCCACCGACGTTACTCCGCTTCATCGCTATGTTCTTTTCGACAGCAGAGACGGGCCTTTTCGGTCCTCCAGAAGTTGCCTGACCCAGTTTACATCTGCGCCTTTTCCTTCTCCGCTCACCACCACGTTCCTTAAAACGCAGCAGCGAAAGCGGTTTGAAAACCTACTCCTTGCAGGTCGGGTTCCGAGCGCCCTCCCTCATCAGTCGTACCGTGACGCAAGAAGGTCGACTCTAACGACCCTCTTTTTTGCTCGTGGCACAGCTAGAAATAGACTTTCAGACCCAACTGTACTTCGCGCGCTGGAGTGGCTAGAGTTGTAATCGTGCCGAACGAACCATCCCCGAATGCCGTATCGGCGGGCCCAAAATTCGGGTGGTTAAAGACGTTGAAAGCCTCGAATCGAAACTCCATGCGCATACCTTCCCGTATGCGTGACAGGGGGAATTCTTTGAACAGTGACATGTTGACGTTTTTGTTCCCGGACTGACGGAGATTCGTAATTGTCCTTGGAGCGTTGCCAAACGTGAAAGCGTCTGTCTGCAGTACGACGCTCGGTCCGCCGTTTGGACAGGGTGCAGTTTCACAAGCATTGGCAAAATAGTTCGAAACCATGCTCGCTTCTGAAGAGTGGTTCACCTGCAGTGGTGCTGTCAAGGTGGGCCGCTGTCCGAACGTGGGGATAGGGTTTGTCGAATTTAGGATGAGAATGACAGGTCTGCCTTTGGCAAAACGCCAAACGCCATTCAACTGCCAGCCGCCGATGAAACCGTTGAGGATCGGGTTCATCCCTCCCCCAAACGTTTTTCCCCGGCCCACCGGCAGAGCGTACACATAGCTGAACTGCAGCACTTGGGGAATGTCGAAAGTAGATACCGATCGTTCTGCCCGCAGGTTATATGGGTCTTGCACGTTAAGGGTGCTACCGCTGAGCCCACCGCCAAGCCATGAAATACTGTCGTCTGTCGCGGAGGCGCTGTCGATGGACTTGGAAACAGTGTAGGTGACCAGGAACTGTAAACCTCCAGAGAGGGATTTTTCCGCACGGAATTGGCCAGCATGGTAAATGGAATTCGCAATTGGTGGGGAGTCGCCCGAGAATGTCGTAAATTGCGGGAACGGCAACATCAACTGAAACTGGGGAACAGTCGTCCCTGACAGCCCGCTGAGCGGATCAGTGATGTATCCAAAAAACGGGTTTGCCACTTGATTATTTGCGAGATTCGAGATGGCAGTAGGAGTCAGGCTTCTAACCGATGCGGGGAGAAGATCGGTATTGCGGAATCCTCCCAGATACAGATGGGTTCCTTTTTTGCCCACGTAACTCGCTTCGGCCACAATCTTCCACGGTAGTTCTTTCTGAATTCCAAAGCTCCAGGCCTGCTCGTAAGGTACGTTGTGGCTAACCTTTGGGATGGGACCCACGGCGTCGAACCCAAGGTCGTTCAAAGGCCCTTTAGAATTGCCAGGCGGCAGTTTGGGGCCTGTACCGGGGAACGGATCGCTCAACCTTGGTCCCGGCAGGACGGTCTGATTGCTGACGCTCGGAATCCACTGGGTCTGTTGGTCGAAGCCCTGGTAGCCCCAAGGGCCCGTTCCAGCGGCGCCGGAGCGGGGCTGGGAGAAGTAAATGCCATATCCCCCGCGGAGGACGACGCTGTGCGCCATCTCGTACGCAAAGCCGAAGCGCGGCTGAAAAGCCTTGTAGAACGTATCGTAGTTGTAGCGATTGCTAGAGCTCGCGAATACCTCGCCGCCGGTCAGCTGCAACGGCGGCGGCCCCGGCGATGCCGGCTGCAGCGTGTATTTAAGACTTGGATCCAACCAATTCATCCGGTTGAAGCGTTCAGTGCGAGGGCGTGACAACTCGTACCGTAAGCCGATATTCAAGGTCAGCTTCGGAGAAGCCCGAAAATTGTCCTGGACGAACCCGCCAAATTGGAAATTCTGGGTGGCCACGCTATTCGGAACTTCGTACGGACAGTTGCACGCATTGGGCTGGGGCGTGTTCATGCGACCTATCCCAATAAGGAAGCTAGCCATGCCGTCTCCTCCCCCGCTCGCATCCGGGTTCAGAGATTCCGAAGTCCCGGTTGCGTCAAATCTGAATTGCCCTGCGGGCCAACCAGGCTGGGCGAAGTTGATGCGGTGCACTCGCCACTCCCCACCAAATTTCAACTCGTGCTTACCGTGCAGCCAATCGAGAGCACCACTAAGTTGGTGCGTCTCCTGCCCTTCCTTGATTATGCTGAAGGTCTGGGTTCCGATATTGGTGTTATTCCCAGGCGCCGCGTTATATCCATCGATCCGTATGGCCGGGTACTGGCGAAATCCCGAAACGTCCATGTAGGAAGGTAGACCCAAATCTGCCACAGGATCGAGCTTAGGAAAATCCCCCGTAATACCGGATTGGTGGACGGCTCCACGGGTGAAGCCGTACGAGAGGTTAAGCAAAAGTGTTGGTCGGAAAGTTTGGGTGTAATTAAGCGCTACCAAATGGTCGTGCTCCTGGACGGGACCTCCCGTACAAGGGTCGGCCGCATTGCCGAAGCAGTTGAAACTATGGCTGTTATCACGCCGCTCGGCGTATTTGCCGCTTAACAGCTTGCTACCGCTGAAGCGATGGTCAATCTTTATGTCAAATTGGTTCTGTGAATCCTTGTTGGTCCCCGCCCCAAACCAGTCGGTGCTGAGATCGCCGGTCGACCCGATTGGCTTGTTGGGCAAGGGGAACATTTGCATCAGTTTGGACGCCACAGGATCGATCAAATTGCCGGGACCGCTTGAGCTCGTGTAGGTTGCGAGATTATTAAAAGGGATGATCTGATTGCGAGTCACCGCACCCGTACTGCCGGTGGCCGAGTAGGGATCCCATAGCTGGCCACTGGGATCGCTGCACGTCCCAGTAGCATCAAAGCTGTTTCCATTAAGCGTACAGAGTTCGCCGAAATCGCCAGCTCTCATTGCTTGGGTTGGAACTCCTGCCGTCCCCGAATTGAAAGACCTCTCCCGCCTTCCCTCATAATCGAAAAAGAAAAAGGTCTTGTTCTTCCAAATAGGGCCGCCGACAGTTCCACCAAAATCGTTTAGCCGGAGCGGGGGCTTTGGGTTACCCGCATTGAACCAGTCATTGGCGTCAAACTTGTCATTGCGAACAAACTCGTAGAGACTGCCGTGAAACTGATTCGTGCCCGAGCGCGTAACTACATTGACTACCGTGGCGCCGGTAAAACCGAATTCCGCACTGAAATTCGACTGCTGGACTTTGAATTCCTCTACCGCATCCACAGATGGTACGTAGGTCGGCGCCAGAATACCGCTGTTCTGCTCAAAATTGGTACTAGACACGCCATCTAGCAGGATGTCAGCCGTCGCATTCCGACTACCATTCGAGATGAAGTTATTCGCCATGCATTGCTTGCACTCCGTGTCTACTTCCGTGATCCCTGGAGAGAGATAAGCTAAATCCAGAACGCCGCGGCCGACCAGGGGCAGATCATTCACGAACCTCCGGTCGACCACCTGGCCCGTCACTGCATCCTGCGTCTGCAACTCGACGCCACCCGCTTGCACATCGACTATCTGTGCGGCGGCACCAACTTTCATGGAAAAATCGAGAGCGACGTTTTGGTTGACATCTACCTTAATTCCTTCTTTCCTCTGGCTCTGGAAATTAGCCGCTTCCACGGACACTCTGTAGCTGCCCGGAGGAAGCTGGCGAATCAGGTATCTTCCCGTGGCGTCGGTCGTCGCGTTGAAGGAGAAACCTTTGTCCCGATCAGTCGCGTCCACGTGCGCTGAAGCGATCACCGCCCCCGATGGGTCGGTCACGGTCCCTGCCACAGAGCCGGTATAGAGCTGGGCGCCCGCGTTTGGAAGGAGAAGAAATGAGAAGACAAACGCAACCAAAATGGATAATGAATGCGCGTCGCTGGCCATGGACGATGCCGTTGGCGTGCAGCCAAGTGACCCTGTGACCTGAGCTTTTCTAGAGTTCCTCATGTTCTCCTCCAAGTTTTCAAGAAACGATGGTTCAGGCGAGCACTCGCTCCTCAGCGTCTTGAGCCTGCAAGCGGGAAACTCGCTCGCGAGACGTATTGAATCGTTTTATTAACCAGATTGGAGGCGACTGTCAAGACAAATCGCACAGAATGGAGACATTAAGATCCTCGGAAAAATACCTAGAAATTCACTGTCAAGCACTCTCTTGGCTGCTGCGCTGGGGGGATAAGGCGACGTAGTAGTGTAATCAATGGGATTCGGGTCCGGTCCGGAGCTCTCTTCATTTTCTCCGGCCGGTGGCGTTGGCGGCAGCAGGCTCTACAACATCGTGATACTGATTCGGTCTAAGGTTTGAGAGGCGCTGCACAGTTCCGCTGGGCCACCGAATCTCCACAATCGCCACGGTTGCGCCGGAGTCGCCACCGAGCCCAACGATCACTCGCTTGTCGTGCGAAGCCAAATAACTTCCTCCACCCGTGATCCATCGAACCAGCTTTCGGTTGGCCAACGAGACCGTTATTTTCGCCCCGATCGCATCGCGGTTGCTCTTCGTCCCCTGGAGTTCAAAACCGATCCATGGATGGTCTTGCCCAACGTTGTTTCGCAGCAGCACGGGGGTTGCATTCAGGCACGTAAAAACAACGTCCAAGTCGCCATCGTTGTCGAAGTCTCCCACCGCCAGGCCGCGAGCGCTGTAATTCGAGTTGAATGCGACACCAGCCTGCTCCCTCATGTTCTGGAAAACTCCTTTTCCGTTGTTACGAAGGAGCAGCGGCGGCTCTTTGTACTTCACGTCGCTACGCGTCATTTCGATTACCTGATTAATGTGACCATTGACGATAACCAAGTCCTGGTTGCCGTCGTTGTCATAATCCATGAAGTGCGTTCCCCAGCCTACATAGGATTTCGAATACTCTGCTAAGCGTGAGTTAACGGTACGGTCCTCGAAGGGAACAGAATGAGAACCGAAGAAGAGGGAATCATATTGGTCATTAAAATTCGTGACGATGAAATCGGGCAAGCCATCTCCGTTGACGTCGGCGGCATCCACCCCCATGCCCGCTTTGGCAAGCCCACCTGGGTCGTAAGCCACTTCGGCCTCGAGCGCGACATCCTCGAACTTGCCCTTTCCCCTGTTGATGAGAAGCAGATTCGGTGAGGCATCTCGTGCGATCAAAAGATCTGTCCAACCGTCGTCATTGGCGTCGATGGCGACCACGCCCAGTGCACGCCCGCTTAATTTATCAAAGCCGGATTGAGCACTGACGTCCGTAAATGTGCCATTGCCATTGTTGTGATACAGGGTGAGCGGCATGCCCTGATATGCTTTCTGCTCGCAATACGTTCGGGTGCCATTAACCTCGCACCTTTTTGGAGTATCGAAGGAAAACTGAACGTAGTTGGTCACGACCAGATCGAGAAGACCGTCTCCGTCATAGTCAAACCAGGCAGCACCCGCGGCCCACTTGCCTCCGTTTTTGACTCCCGCCCGCTCCGTAACCTCGGTGAAGGTTCCGTTGCCGTTATTGTGGTAGAGAGCGCTCGCCGGAAAACCGGTAATGAACAGGTCAGGAAATCCATCATTGTCGTAATCGCCGACAGCAACGCCCATGCCGTAGAAGGGCAATCGGTCAACCCCTGCTTCCGCGGCTACATTTTCAAATTTTCCATTTCCAAGGTTGCGATAGAGCGCATTTCGAATCGCAGTTGTGCTCTTGCCGTGCGGGGTTTCTCCACCGTTGACCAAGAAAATGTCCTGCAGACCGTCGCCGTCAAAATCAAGGAATGCGGCACCTCCGCCCATGGTTTCAATCAGAAACCGGTCTGCGGATTCGCCCCCGAAGTGCTGCCAGTTGATCCCCGCCTGCGGCGTAATGTCTGTGAAAATTTCGTTTTTAGTCGATGAGTCGGTGGACCCGGGCATCGAGAAGGTTAGGGAAATCATCACGGCCGTGAGCAACAGAAGCGGCTGGCATGATCGGTAAAACCACTTCGACTTCATAAGCCTGTCAGTTTGGAGAGACACCATCTGGCATGTTAGGGGACTTGGCTTCGGATTCCACTTTCTGCAGGTTTTGGTAAATCTCCATCTCTCGAGAAGCTGCTTCCTTTCGACCGAGCCTCCGATAAACGCGCGCCAGCGCAAAGTGCGTTTCCGGTATTCGTGGGTCGAGCTTAGCTGCTGTTTCCAGGTAAGTGAGCGCCTCCGTAGTACGACCGTTTTTCAAGGCAAGATTTCCAAGATGATAATGCACTTCGGGCAAGGAATGATTGATGATTAATGCCGATTTCAGCAGTTCTTCGGCATGAGCTTCTGCGGTTGCATTGCCGGTCTCCGCTGCTTTTAACAGTATGAGAGCATACTGGAGTTTGAAGCGCGCATCTCGCGGGAACTGTTTCGTAGACGCTTCGAAGGTCTGTGTGGCGTCTTTCGACATACCCGCAGCAAACTGAGCCTCCGCTAAACCGAGACTGGCATCAGGATTTGCGGAGTCTAACTGAAACGCATGGGTATAGGATTCAACCGCATCGGTGAATTGTCCGACTTTGAGTTCAACCAAACCCTGCAGCAGGAAGGCACCCGCGGAATGGGGAAATGCTTGTGCTGTTCGCTTGGCCACCGCCAAGGCCGCAGGAAGTGAACGATTTGCAATGAGGATCTTACTCAAATCGGCGTAGTTTGATTCCTGTGTAGGCTCGAGAGCGATTGCTTGCTCGAAGGCCTGTGCAGCTTGCGCCGGTTGGTGCTGTTCCTGATAGCACCAGCCTAGAAGACGGTAAATCTTGCTCGATTGATATCCCGAACTAATCAGATCGAGAAGGGTTTGCCGGCTATCATCGAATTGTCTCGCATGGTATTCCACCGAAGCGAGACTGTATCCGAGCGTCGATCGATCCGGAAACGTGGTTTTAATCGAGATCAGTAGTTTCTCAGCAGTGGCGTAGTCTTGCATTCCATCGGCAATCTCGGCTCCCAGGAAGACTCCTTTCGGACCCGCAGGATGGGTCTGTAATTGTTCGAGAGTGGCCCGCGCTTTTTCACGATTTCCGAGATGGTAGTAGGACCTGGCTAAAGCCGCGATTGACTCTGGCTGCTCGCGTACCAGTGCTGGAACGGTGGCAAGAATTCTCGCCGCACTCGCATAATCTTTCATGTTTTCCGACACCATTCCCAGGAGCAGCAACGCTGGTTTATCGGCGGAATCTTGTCTAACGAGGATTTCCAGATTTTTCTTAGCCTCGACGTACTGGTGTAGCTGCCACAGATTTGCCGCCAAATAACGTCGAACCGTCGAATTGTTCGAATCCAGCTTCAGCGCGCGCTGGAAAGTGTTGGTCGATTCTTCCAACTTCTTTTCCATACCCAGAACGGTGCCGAGATCGCTCAAAAATGCAGGATTAGTCGGGGCCAGTTCCACCGCCTTGCGAAGTTCGAGTTCAGCTGCTGAAAGGTTGCCAGATTGGGCCAGATCCAATCCGTTGTTGGCGTGGACCTCCGCCTGCGTGTTCCGGTCCGAAGTCGTGCTCTGGCCGGAACCGTGCAACGTAGTGCTGAACAATAGGAGCGTGCACAACCTGACCAGAAAGATGATTACGCGATCATTGGCAAAAAAAATAGATAGCCCGCCGACGCCGATCCGAATCGTACAGCTTCTCGGTAGAGCAGCATCACCCATGACGAATTCCGCGTACAGCTCATCGTCGGGCAACTTTTGCCGGCGAAGGCTCAATGCTTCAGATAGGGCACAACACCGCAAGCTTTCGTGCGCAGGCGAAGTTCACGAACCCGATCATGATCCGGTCCAGTCCTCTGACCCGCGCGCGCTATGTTCACCTGCTCCAGATGGTAGTGAGATTTTTTCATGGACGCTCCATGGAGGCAGTGCGATTCAATGATTTGCTCCCGTAAATGATACATTTCCTGCGGGCTGCAAGCGCCCGGTGCCCAAAAATCAAGTAGATCCTGAATCGCCTGCCGCCTCGTCCGACAGTAAATCCCTCTAGCACGCCAACGCCGTGAAGAACTCTCTGATAGCTCAAGCCGAGAGAAGAGCGGTGGTCATCTCTATCATCGAGGCTATCTCGCGATCGACAGTGGCGCCGACAATACGATGCTGATCTACCAGCACGGAGGCTTCGGTCCAACTCTGCTTCCCAATATCAAGCGCCGCTGAACAGGAAGTTTCAGAACTAGACTCACCGCCGACGCGATTGCCTTCATGCCGCCGGGCCCGTGGCCCTATACCACCGTGACCCCAACTCCTTTTTTGCGCAATGCCTCAGTGAGTTCGGCGGGGGCACGGGTATCGGTAATCAGGCGGTGAACTTTTTCGAGAGGACCGATACGAAACAGACTTCGCCGGCCCAATTTGGTCGAATCAGCTACGACGATAACCTCTTTTGAAACCTGCATCATGACGCCGTTGAGCTGAGCTTCGAGTACGTCTGGAGTGAAAGGGCCGTTCTCCACATCAAGACCGTCGACCGCCAGGAACAACCGGTCGGCGTGCAGTTCGCGGAGCATGGCCTCGGCCTGGGGGCCCACGCAAGAAGAGGAAACCGGACGCAAGAGTCCTCCGATCATGATCAGCGACATTCCCGCCGCGTCAGCCAGCTCGTTGGCGATGTTCAGCGCGCTCGTAATCACAGTCAGTGATTGTAACTTTATCTTTTTCAGATATTTGGCGATCTCTGCCGTTGTGGTTCCGGAATCGAGAATTATGGTTTCATTCGCCTGGACCAGCCGGGCCGCGGCCTGCCCAATGCGGCCCTTTTCCGCCATATGGAGCGTAGCCTTCAGCTGCAAAGGATAGTCCTGGTTGGCCTCATACCGGCGCACCGCGCCGCCATGGGAGCGCAAGATGGATCCGTTAGCCGAGAGGGCATCCAGATCGCTTCGCGCCGTAACTGCCGAGATGGAAAAGCGTTCCACGAGGTCGTTGATCGTGATTTGGCCGCTTTGCTCGATCAAATCCATGATCTTGCGACGCCGTCCCTCAGCCAGGAGGCGTGAATTGTTAGGGGTAGCCATAAACTTCACGGAAGTGTAGCCGGTGGCTCGCCGGACGGTCAATTATTCTCTTTCGTTTCCTGTTGTTTTCTCGGTTACGATTAGCTTCGAATGCCTTGCTATTTGTGAGCAGTTTATTGCGCTTTCTTTTGTCTCATGATAAGTCTGCGCGGATTTACAGGGAGTAGCAGTGCCGTCTCTTCCGCTTGCTTGTGATGCTAATGATTTGCTTTGCCGGGGCGAGCACACGCCTGTTGGCACAGGGTACCAATCTCGGCACCATTCGCGGCGCCGTGACCGACGCCAGTGGGGCGGTCGTTCCGAAAGCCAAGGTCATCATTCTGGATCTTGCGACCAATACTCTGGGTCAGTTCTTCCCTCACCACCCTGAAACCCATGAACCGTAACGGCCCAAACCATCAGAGCAACCCAGCGTACCTGGCTGATTCCAGCACAATTCTCCAGCAGGGAATCGGACGGAATCGGGATGGAGAGAGAGTGGGAGTGTATGCGGTTTGCTCCGCGCACCCTTCCGTCATCGATGGCGCCGTACAGCAGAGCATAGCGGATGAGTCAGTCCTCCACGTCGAGTCCACATCTAGCCAGGTAAACCAGTTCGGCGGCTACGCTCGAAAGACACCCAGGCAGTTCGCAGATTTTATACACTCCATTGCTGAACAAGCGGGCTTACCGGCGCAGCGAGTCTTGCTCGGCGCGGATCATCTCGGTCCCTTTCCCTGGCGGGATCAACCCTCGAAACAGGCTTTGGAAAAAGCCTGCGAGCTGGCCCGCGCTTGCGTGCTCGCCGGATACAAAAAGATCCATCTGGACGCAAGCATGCCCTGTGCCGATGACCAGGCCGAGCTCGCGGAAACTGTAGTCGCGCAACGTGCAGCGCTCTTGTGCGAGGCCGCCGAAAGGGCATTCCAGGAATTGCCTCCCGGATCTTTGCCGCTACTCTACGTGATCGGAACCGAAGTCCCCGCTCCCGGCGGTGCATCTGGACCGGGAGAAGGCCCTGTCGTAACCACAGTCGAGAGTATCCGGCGAACTCTGGAGCACTTCAGAACCTCCTTTGCTGGCCGTCATCTGTCGTCGGCATGGGACCGTGTGATCGGTCTGGTGGTTCAGCCCGGAGTGGAGTTCGGTGAAGACGAGGTGATCGACTACGAGCGCTCGAAAGCGCACCTGCTCGTGACCGCTCTGCCCCAGCATCCTCCTATTGTGTACGAGGCCCACTCGACCGACTATCAATCTTCATCTGCCTTGGCACAAATGGTGGAAGATCATTTCGCGATACTGAAAGTCGGGCCGTGGCTGACCTTTGCCTTTCGAGAAGCCGTCTTTGCTCTAACTGCAATCGAGCGTGAGACGGTGAACGGCAAAGCAGTGCGACTCTCCCAGGTTCGAGAAGCACTCGACGCCGCCATGCTGCGCAATCCATCCTACTGGCGTTCCTATTACCACGGAGACGAAGATCATCTGCGTCGGGCTCGCGCCTATGGTTACAGCGACCGCTGCCGCTACTATTGGCACGAACCTGGTGTGCAGGAAGAACTCAGCCGGCTGGTCGCAAATGTGACCGCCTTCTCCCCTCCTCCGGGGCTGATCAGCCAGTACCTGCCTGCGGAATATGCGGCCATACGGGCGGGCGAACTCGAATTGAACGCGGCAAAGATGATCCAGCATCACATCCGAACCGTGCTGCGTATTTATGCCGTAGCGTGCCACCCAAATCCCTGAATATCGGGGCCCCGATCAGTTCGGTCACCGCCTTCTCCAAAGGCTAGCAAGGAGATTGGCCAAACAGTCCTATAATGCGAGACGATTGCGGCGCAGATGGGTGCGTCGCACTACCACCGAGACATCCCCAGGAGCCCAGTTCATGAGTCGCAAGAAAAAGCTCGCAGCTGTGGTAGCTCTGTTAGTGGTTGCTCAGATCGGCCGGGCGGCCCAGCAGCAGGAGGTGACGGTTGAGCACGACGTTCAGGCAAAAATGCGCGACGGCGTGATTCTCCATGCCGACATTTATCGGCCTAAAGAAGATGGCCGCTTTCCTGTCCTTCTCCAGCGAACACCGTACAACAAGACCAGCCATGGAGAGTCCAGCTTCGGCCACAGGGCGGCCGCAAACGGATACGTCGTAATCATTCAGGATGTTCGTGGCCGATATACATCTGAAGGTGAGTGGTATCCATTCAAGCACGAGTCAAACGACGGCTATGACACCGTCGAATGGACCGCAACGCTGCCCTATTCGAATGGGAAGGTCGGAATGTTTGGGGGTTCCTACGTGGGCGCCACACAGATGCTGGCCGCCATCGCCCACCCTCCGCATCTTGCCGGGATCTGTCCAGTTGTGACGGCCAGCAATTATCACGACGGATGGACCTACCAGAGCGGAGCGTTCGAGCAATGGTTCAATGAATCGTGGACCTCAGGTCTTGCCCAGGACACATTTGCTCGCGCGGTCGAGAAGCATACAAATGCGCTGGAGGGCGCATGGACGCTTCCTTTGTCTCGCTACCCGCTCTTCAGTCTTCCGCCGCACGCAACCCAAGCTGATTTGACTGCCGCTTTGGCTCCATATTTTCTCGACTGGCTTGCTCATCCCAGCTATGACGACTATTGGAAGGGCTGGTCCATCGAGGAACACTACTCGGACATCACGGTTCCGGTGCTCACCATCGCCGCCTGGTATGACATCTTCCAGGGGGGATCGTTGCGCAACTACGTCGGGATCAGAGCCCATGGAGGAAGCGAGGAGGCACGTCGCGGGCAACGCCTCTTGGTAACCATTGGCGGACACGCTGGCTCGGGCCGCAAGATCGGAGACGTCGACTTTGGACCGGTTGCGGAGTTCCAGGAAGATGACGCCGCGCTGCTGTGGTACGACTTCCTGCTCAAGCGCGTTCAGAATGAGCTTGCGAACGCAAAACCGGTAAAAATTTTCGTCATGGGCTCTAATCGTTGGCGCGAGGAGGAGGATTGGCCTTTAGTTCGTGCGCGTAGTACGAAATACTTCCTGCATTCAGCGAGGAGCGCGAATTCACTGAGCGGAGATGGTACTCTCACAACCACGCCTCCCCGCTCTGAGCCTTTCGATCACTATACTTACGATCCATCCAATCCGGCGCCAACCGTCGGTGGCCCATTATGCTGCGACAGCAAGCACTTGGCTCCGGGCCCGCGTGATCAGCGGGTGGTGGAAGCTCGTGACGACGTTTTGATCTATTCGACCGCTCCCTTAGCTCAAGACGTCGAGGTGACGGGACCGGTCCTCCTCGAACTCCATGCCAAGTCGTCGGCCGTGGATACCGACTTCACCGCCAAGCTCGTGGATGTCTGGCCCAATGGGTTCGCTCAAAATTTGACCGAAGGAATCATTCGAGCCCGCTACAGGAACTCGCAGGAGAAACCTGAACTCATGAATCCCGGGCAAGTGTACAGGTTCACGCTGGATTTGTGGTCAACCAGCAATGTCTTCCTCAAGGGGCATGTACTAAGGCTTGAAATCAGCAGCAGCAACTTTCCGCGGTTCGACAGAAATCTCAATAGCGGCGAAGATGCTGAGTTCGCTCAGAGGTACGTGTCAGCCACAAACGCGATTTATCATGATGCAGAGCATCCGTCAGCACTGGTCTTGCCCATTGTGCCGGCACAGTGATCCATGCTGGCTCTCATTAACGTGATCAACGCGCTTCGCCGTGGCCAGTGGCGAGTCTGTCAGGAACTAGGCGCTCCCAGTAAGACCTCGCGCAGTCGCTTCGCCACCACCAGGTCTTCGCCTGGCTGCATCATCCAGACACCCACCACGATGGTGTTACTGCCACCCGGCAGGCCCGCGCTGGCGGGAGGCCCTCCAGTCGAAGGATTCAGTTCGATGCGTGGTGTGCCCTGGCGCATCTTTTGCATGACCTCGGCTCCAGTGATTTTGATCCGACTCTGGTCATAGGTAATGAGCAGGTGAGGAACATGATTCGCGACCGGGGGGACAAATATCTGGCTTTCGACCGTGGGGACGTCCTTCAGGCGGCTCGCGATCCGCTCGGCCCGGCTGCGGAACTCTTTTTCCATTGCCGCATCGTCTTGGTTCAGGAACCAGTCTATGGCAGCCACCAGTCCGACAATTTCTTCTTTCGCCACCTTCATCCCGCGACCGATGGTATTTGAGTTCGGCGAATTATTCTTCTTGGCTGCTTCGATCAGGTCCTTTCTGCCCAGCAGCAACCCTGTACACTGCGGCCCCCGCAGGCCCTTGCCTCCGGAAAATGTCACCAGGTCAAACCCCATTTGGGTGTAGTTCCACAAATTGGAAATGGGAGGAACATCCGCGGCGGCATCGTTGAAGCAGGGAACTCCATGCTTGTGGGCTACACGCACCCAGTCTTCGCGGCTAATGTGCTCCTCACCGGCGTTAAAGAAATGGGCCATCACCGTGAGGTCGGTGAAAGCCTGCTCGTACTGATCGAGGGTCTCCACCTCGATAAAGCGAACTCCACAATTGCGGATGGCGTGGTCATACCCATAGCGATGCGTCTTTTGGACAATTACCTCATTCTTCAGCCCGCTCATGTCGGTGGGTATGCCGAGAATGGCTGGATCGGCGCCGACGGTGACACAAGCGGCGGTCCCAACCGTAAGCGCCGCGGCCGCCCCTGCGGTGACCAGGGCCGCCTCGCAACGCAGACGCTTCGCGAGGTACGCGCCCGCAGCCTCGTGCAATTCATTCAAGTTTACGGGCTGCCGCGAAGCCAGCGCCACCGCCGCCTGCACTTCGTCCGGCATGGTGGAGGCGGTCAGAACTGTATAAGTCCCGGCAGCATTGATGAAAGGGGTGACGCCCAGCTTTTGGTAATAATCCACTCCTTTCACCTTCGAGCGCGACGACGCAACCGCCGGCAGGGCTGATCCGGCACAGACGGCGGCGCCACTGCCGATAATCGCCTGGCCTGCCGTGCGCAACAGCTTTCGACGGCTGATGGTTCCTGGCATTTGGACCCCCTAAAGTTACTGTTCTTCGGTTGCTGGCTGCCGATAGTCAGTGGAAAATCTGCGCCTTCATTCCCTGGGATAATCATCAGCCCTGGCGGGCGCAGAACTACCCAGTCCTGGTGTAGTGAAATACTGCGGACGCGCTTTCTCCCACTCGGCCATGCTGAGACCTGAGGGGTCGTAGAGAATCCGTCCCGCCCGCATCGTCATGCGTGCCACCAGCTTCACCTTCCCATCCATCCGGGCAAAACCGCAATCAATGTAACCGAAGGAACCATTGAGCTGTTCGAGCACCGCAATATCCGCTTCCTTCCCGACCGACAGGGTTCCCAGCTCTGGTCTCCGAATCTCGCGCGCCGGGTTGACCGTCGATCGACGAATGATATCGTCTAGCGGCACTCCCATGGCCAGAAACTTGGACATCACCTGGACCATGCTCAACACGGTAAAGTTTCCCGTGTGCAAGTCCGTGGACATGGAATCCGGGATAAACCCCTGCTTGACCGCGGGCACTGCATTGCGGAACCAGAAACTTCCGGCTCCATGGCCGACGTCGAAGATCACGCCGCGCCCGCGCGCCTCGGCCATGATCGGATTCATCTTGCCGTCCGGAAGCAAGATGGGAAATTGCTGAGCGAACACGTGCGTGTGGATGTCGCCCGGCCGCATCTTCTTGAGGATCAGCTCGGCATAGGTCCGATCCGGCCGTGGCCAGAAATCAAACATCACCGGCACGTTGGCCGCCTGTCCGCATTCTTCTGCCCTGTCAACCGCCGCCCAGGGAGTATGTTCGCCATCCCACGGCTCCTCGGTCCAGTAATGTGCCGTCTTCACTCCGACGATGATGTCGGGATATTTCTTGATGGTCTCGGCGCATCGCTTGGGATCCATCTGGTCCACGGTCTGCTCCAGGCCTCCCTGCATCCCATTGGCCACAATATTCAGAAAAGCCAGCACCCTTACTTTGGCGTGATCAATGACCTCTTCTTTTTCCAGAAGAAACGTGTCCGCACCCGAAGTCCCCGCGTCAACCACAGTCGTTACGCCCGCCTGCAGCGCTATGTCCGCCGGGATCCCGAGTGGCGATGAATGGGAGCGGGCCTCTGGAGCAAACCAGTTGAGCGGCGCACCTCCATGGCCGATGTGGAAGTGAATATCGATAAGGCCGGGGGTGACGTAGAGCCCTGAAGCGTTCACTACCTTGGCAGCTTGAGTGGCGGGGATGTCCTTTCCAACCGCTGCAATCTTGTCTTTCGCAACGGCTACGTCCATCACAGCATCTACACGATTGGCGGGATCGATCACGTGCCCGCCCTTCAACAGCAAGTCGTAGCGGGGAGCTTGTCCCCATGTGTTCGCGGGCATACCGACTAACATTGTGAGCGATGCAACGGCCGCGAGTGATGCCTCAATCCATTCCCGCATGCTGGACCCTTTCGCAAAAGCCATTCACCTGGCAAGCAAATCCCCGCAAGTTTACCCAGTCGAAGCGGGGTTGTCATCATGGTTAAGCGGAAAGGCCTGTTACCTGCCGCGCTCAATTACCGCAATTACCGCCGCGCTCTTGAAAAGGCTTAGGCCGTGGCGTAGCCTGAGCGATACCTTTCACTAGCTCGGAGCCAACTTATGGACCGGCGTACCTTCGTGAAGGCCAGCTGCCTGGGAAGCGCCAGCTTGTTGCTCGATGGTCTCGATCCAAAAGCCTGTGGCGACGTTACTCTACCCGAGCCGCCCCCCATCGAGGTTGTCCATGGGCTGCGGCAAGCCAAGTCCTCCCCGCTCGGAATGCCGGGATTATTTCCCGGCCGGGTAGTGGAGGTCCACGATTCGAACTCCATTGTGCGCAACCGTGTTTCGCAACCCGTGGTGCGCAGCATGATGGAGCGGGGAATGAAGGAATTGACTGGCGAGCGGTCTGTCCCGGCGGCATGGGCTAAGTTTGTCGAGTCATCCGATATTGTCGGCATCAAGATCAATCCATCCGGCGCCCCGGCCTGCTGCTCGTCTCCCGAGATCGTACGAGAGATCATCAACGGCGTGCTGTCGGTCGGCGTGCCCGCGCGCAACGTTGCCGTATACGACCGCTACGAATACGAAATCGACATCGGCAGCTATCAGGCACTGCTCCCTCCCGGAGTGCGCGTGGTGGGTATCCAGGATGGGTTCGTCGACTCGGGCTACGATCCGAATGTCTATTGCCAGGCCACTTTCTTCGGCGAGTGGGAGAATCGTTCCTATATGGCAAGTATCGTCGCCCACGGACTCAGCAAAATCATCAACGTTCCGACCATGAAAGATCACTCCGCCTCCGGTGTCACCGGTTGTCTTAAGAACCTGGGCTACGGCACGTTTAATAACGTTGCCCGCTCGCATCGCTCTCCGTACTCGTTCACCGACCCGCTCATCGGCGTCATGTGCTCGGTTGAGCCGCTACGTTCGAAGGCGGTATTGCACATTATGGACGGCATGCGCCTGGTGTGGCACGGTGGACCGCTGACCCAGGTTCAGGATTTCATCTATCAGGCAGGCACTCTCTACCTCGGTACCGACCCGGTGGCGATCGATACGATCGAACTTGAGGCCATCGAAAAGAAGAGACGTGAGGAAGGCGCGCCCTCCGTCTGGCGGCACGACGAGAACAGCATCACCAGCAATAGTCAGGAGTTCTACCATAATCCGAACGAGAACCTGTTCTATCGCCGGCCAGGGCATATTGCATCGGCGGGAAAGCTTGGTTTGGGCATCGCCGACCTCAAGCGCATCGATCAC
>Ga0209526_10000238_pt1 | contig 34415 bp, 41 predicted proteins | sample JacPinW_OM2H0_M1_FD_188566 | JGI IMG/M metagenome (GOLD analysis project Ga0209526, IMG submission 188566) | Forest soil microbial communities from Algoma, Ontario, Canada - Jack Pine, Ontario site 1_JW_OM2H0_M1 (SPAdes) (version 2) | ecosystem: Environmental > Terrestrial > Soil > Boreal... | reverse complement strand
CGGTCGAATTCGAACGACTCCATGACCCAGTGCGCGTACTCGGTGCGCACGCCGTCGAGCACCCAGCTCACGCTCGCGACGAACGGGACGCGGAGGCCGTCGACCTCGCGATAGTCGGAGTATTCGCCCAGCCATGGCGCGCGCGTGCCTTCGCTGCGCGGACGCTCGGCCGACATGCGCGCCAACAAGCCGCCGTCGCCGAAGAAGAAGCTTGCCGAGACCTCGCGGCCGCGCAGCCGTAGGGTCGCCCGCGCCGAGCGGTCGTCGATCGGCGACCACGTCACGTAGCGCTCGTCGAGGAGCGAGGTCGGAAACCAGGCCATCTCGCTCAGCAGTCGCAGGAGCGAGCCTTCGTCCATCGCCGGCCCGCGCGCGTCGTCGAGGGTATAGGTCGACTCCACGCGGATGAGCATGTTGCCCTCCGCGCCGATGCACGCATCGCGCGCTTCGACCCAAAGCCCGGGCGCCATCGCGATGCGCCCCCACCACACGAAGCCCGGCAGGTCGGAAGAAAAATACTGCTCGCCTCGGATCGGCTGTGGAGGCCGATCGAGCGCCGTGCGGAAGGTCCCGCCGTGCCGCAGGCGCAGCGCGAGCACGGGCGCGTGCGTCGTCGCGCCCACGAGCTCGGCATAGCGACGCACGGGGGGCGGCAACGCTTCGAGGTGGTGGATCGGGTGGCCCGCGCCGCGGAGCGCGAAAAGCCGCTCTGCGTCCTGCGCGACGAAGCGACCGAACCTCCACGACTGCACGCTTGCAACGAAGCCGAGGGCGGCGATGACGAACGCGATCGACCACAGCACGATAGAACCCATCGTTCACCTCCGCCGCGAGGACTCGCGTGCGGTGTACGCATCATATCTTTCACCGCAGCCAGACCCAGAGCGTCACCAGCCCGCCAGCCACGAACAGAGTGCCGAACACCTGCTTGTTGGACCGTGCCAGCCACAGCGGCAAGTAGATGTCGAAGTTGTCGCGACGATTGGCGGTGTAGCGCGCGGCCAGGCCGGTGAGCGGACAGCGCCAGCGGTTCGCCACCAGGACCGACACCTCGATGAGGACCGTCACGGCGAGCCATGCGGCGAGTCGGAGACGGCCCGCGAGGGCGACCAGCGGCAGCGCGATGATGCACCCCGCGAAGAAGGTCGAAGTTCCTGACAGCAGCTTTGTAAACGCGGCCGAATTGGTCGTCGACGGCGGCGGGCGGATTCGATGAGCGCGTCCGCGCGTACTGGGAGACCGGGGAATTCGACTACCTGGCGCGGGCCTACGCGCGGACGCTGCGGGAGACCGGTCTCTCGGTGCACCGCGGAGTGACCGGCTTCAGCTCGGGAGGGATCGCGCCGTTCACTTCTGCGGTTGGACGGCGTCCGGATTTCCCTTCTCGGCAGCATTGATCTCGGCGTCGGTCGGGTTGTGGGGGCTGACCTTGCGGTTCGCGTAATCGACGCTGGCCGGGACTCCCGTCTTCGATCTGTTCGTTCGTGGGGTTGGGAGCGCTCTTCTTCCGGGACTTGTAATACACGCTGTGCGGGTTGCCCCGCTCCAGCTTGTCGAGCTCGGTCTTGTTCGGATGCTTCTTCACCTTCTTCTTCTTCGACGACTTCGTCTGCGAGTCCGTCGTTTGCGCCGCTCCTTCATTTGACGAGGTGGATTCTGCGCGCGCGGCGACGGACCCGGCGACGCACAGCGCGAAGCCTGCGATGAGCGGGAGAATCAGTTTCGAGGACACGACGGAGCTCCTTCGGGGTCGTCTTCGTGGGATGACCCGACCCCCAGGGGTCTTATGAATCGGCACCTCCAAGGATTCGAATAGGGCAAGTGCATTTTCGATCACGACTACGGTTTGCCCGAGCAGTTCCGGTTCGCGCTGGGTGGGGGAGGCGGTGGTTGCGGTGCTCATGATTCCTCCACTGGGTGGAATGGATCAGCCGAACGTGAACGCGAACGCCTCCACGCCCGGATCGAGGAACTCGATCTCTAACTGTCGGTCAGCGATGGGGTTCGGTTGCCGGATCAATTGATACAGCCGCTGCTCGGAAACCGTGCCGTTGCCTTGGTCGTCGACGTCGCTTCCGTGAGCAGCGCCTGGCGGCTGTCCATCGATGAGCACGCGAAATCGCACGGAAGCTCCTCGCGCCGCCGGTCCCATGACGAGATGAAGATCGCGGGCGTGAAAACGGTACGCGATCCGCCCGTTGGCCTTGTTTAGCACGACGGCGTCTCTCTTCACCGTCCAGTCGCCGGAAAGGGCCCAATCATTGAGCTTCACCCGTGCGGGAGCAGCATAGACGCGAGGCTTGTCCAGGGCTGCTCCACCCGGAGAAACGAAGTTCTCTGTGCGGGCGTGGCCGAGATAGTTTTCCGGGGACTTCAAGTCGGCCCAATCCGCCTCGGCTTCGACACCACGGGCGTCGACCGCAGCCAGCTGATCACCGATGCCGCTGAACCCGGCCTCGGCCAGCAGTTGCTGGATAATTCGTTCCGCCTTTTCGTATCCGCCCTCACCGAATTGATGGTGTCGAATCCGCCCTTGCGCATCGATGATGTAGAGCGCCGGCCAGTAATGGTTGTCGAAGGCGCGCCAGATCGCATAGTCGTTGTCGATCGCGATGGGAAAATCGATCTTCCTGTCCTTCACAGCCCGGCGGACGTTGTCGACGTCTTTCTCGAATCGGAACTCCGGCGTGTGAACGCCGATGACCACGAGTCCGTGTTCCTTGTATTTCCCCGCCCACGCGCGAACATAGGGGAGTGTCCGGAGCCAGTTGATGCAGGTGTACGTCCAGAAGTCGACCAGCACGACCTTCCCGCGCAGGCCATCCTTGGTCAGTGGCTGCGAGTTGAGCCATCCGCTCGCCCCGCCGAGAGAAGGCAACTCGCCTTCAACGGGGAGCGGAGCCATGGTGGCGGCGAGCAACGCGGCGAGCAGGCTCATGTGGTGTACCCGTCGACTTCGACGACAGCTTTGGCAAAGGCATCCGGTGCCTCTTGAGGCACGTTGTGGCCGATGCCGTTGAGGATCCGGTGCGAATACTTGCCTGAGAACTTGTTGGCGTAGGCTTTTCCGTCCACGGCCGCGCCATCGAAATCACTGGCGATGGTGATCGCGGGCACAGTGATGACGGGAGCTTGAGAAAGCTTCTCTTCTAGAGCGTCGTACCTCGGCTCGCCCTTGGCCAGGCTCAGCCGCCAGCGGTAATTGTGGATGACGATGCTGACGTGATCCGGGTTGTCGAAGGACCTTGCGGTGCGATCGAACGTAGCATCATCGAAGTCCCATTTCGGCGAACCGTTCCTCCAGATGAGCTTGTTGAAGTCGTGCCGGTTCTTGGTGTACCCGAGCGCGCCGCGCTCCGTCGAGAAGTAATACTGGTACCACCACCCCAATTCAGCCGCTGGCGGCAACGGCTGCAGGTTTGCCTTGAGGTTGGTGACCAGATAACCGCTCACGACGACGAGCGCCTTGCACCGTTCCGGCCAGAGCGCCGCGAGGACGGCGGCCGTCCGTGATCCCCAATCGAAACCGGCAACGACTGCCTTCTTGATCTGGAGAGCATCCATCAAGGCGATGATGTCGAGAGCAACGGCCGACTGTTGGGCATTCCGGAACGTTTCGCTCGAGAGAAAGCGCGTCGTGCCATAGCCGCGCAGATACGGGACGATGGCCCTGTAGCCCGCCGATGCCAACGCAGGAGCGACATCGACATAGCTGTGGATGTCGTAGGGCCAACCGTGCAGAAGAATGACGGCAGGAGCATCGGCGCGGCCGACATCCGCGTAACCAACATTCAGGAGGCCGGCATCGATCTGCTTGATCGGGCCGAGCGAGGTGTGCGACCCCGGCTTCGTCGGGGCCACGCCGGCCTGTTGTGTCTTGCTGGACTGTGCGCGAGCGGGACGGATCACGCCGAGCGACGCGGCAGCAATGCTCGTGGCCGCGGTGCCCAGGAACCGGCGACGATGACGGTTGATGTGTTCGGACATCAGCGCCCCGCCACTTTTGCGTCCGCTGGCCGCAGTGACTTGAACGCCGCTCGGATCTCCGCGGAGAGGAGTTCCGGCTGTTCCCAGGCCGCGAAGTGCCCGCCCTTGTCGACCTCGTGGAAATAGATCAGCTTGTGATAGGCACGCTGGGCCCAGCTCTTTGGCGCACGGTAGATCTCGCCGGGGAAGACCGTCACCGCAGCAGGGATGGAGATGTCCACCGCGTTGAAGTTGTTGGCGCTGTTCTCCCAGTAGAGCTGCGCGGAAGAGGTCCCGGTGTTGGTGAGCCAGTACAGCGTGATGTCGTCGAGCATCTCATCGCGCGTGAGCGCCTTCTCGGGCTCACCGCCGCTGTGCGTCCAGTCGGCGAACTTGTCATAGAACCACGAAGCGAGCCCGACCGGCGAATCCGCCAGGCTGTAGCCCAGGGTTTGCGGGCGCGTCACCATCATGAGCGCATAGCCGGAGCCCTTCTTGTAGAGGGCATCCATTCCATCGAACGCGACCTTTTCCTCGGGGGACAGCCCTGCGGGCGCCGGACCGCCAGAGGCGAGAACGTTCGCGATCTCCGGTGGCACGGTCGCGGGCATGTTGACGTGGATGCCCAGGAGTCCCGGCGGCGCTTGACGGGCCATTTTGTCTGCGATCACCGATCCCCAGTCGCCGCCTTGCGCCACATAGCGCTTGTATCCGAGACGCCCCATCAACTCGTCCCAGGCGCGTGCGATGCGGTCGGGATTCCAGCCAGTGCTTTGCGGCTTGCCCGAGAACCCATAACCGGGCATCGAGGGCAGAACGAGATCGAAGGCGTCTTCCGCGCGTCCGCCATGGGCCGTGGGATCGGTGAGCGGGCCAACGACCTTCAAGAGCTCGAAGATTGAGCCGGGCCAGCCATGGGTCATGATCAGCGGCAGGGCATTCGGATGACGAGAGCGGACGTGGATGAAGTGGATGTCGAGCCCGTCGATCTTCGTCACAAACTGCGGCAAGGCATTCAGCTTCCCCTCCGCCTTCCGCCAGTCGTAGTCCGTCCCCCAGTAGCGTACGAGCGCCTGGATCTTCGCCAACTGCGCGCCCTGGGACCGATCCGTGACAGCCTCCCGGTCGGGCCACCGCGTAGCCGCGATGCGTTGGCGGAGGTCGACGAGTGCCTTTTCCGGAACATTGACGTTGAAGGGGCGGATGTTCTGGTTGTTGGAGGCGTCTGCCGTCGAGTCCGCCTGCGGCTGGGTCGTCTCCCCCGCTACAGTGCCCCGCATCTTCGTGTCGCTCTCGCCCACGACGCCTTTGCGCTCGTGTGCGCACGCGAGCGTGAGCGCGCAGCCCGTCAGCCATCCAAGGCTCTTCATGGTGACCTCCCGAGTCCGCAACGCGGGCTCCACCGGTGTGCAGCAGCGGCGGTAGCGTACTCCGTCCGCGCTATGGCGAGCGGATAACGCTCCCCGCAGGGGGGGTCAAGCTCAGTAGGACCAAGTGATCAGTCCGGTTCGGCCAACACCTTCGGTCGAGAACAGGCATTCCCATACCTGACCCTGTCAGGGCCCGCTCGCTGCCGCGACGATCATCCCTCTCGGGCGCCCCTGGTGCGCGGTCCAGAGCTAGCGCCGTAGAGAACCGCCTTCGTCGATGTTCGCACCTACGGACGCTGCGGGAGACCGGTCTCTCGATGCACCGCGGAGTGACCGGCTTCAGCTCGCGAGGGATCCCGCCGTTCACTTCTGCGGTTGGACGGCGTCCGGATTTCCCTTCTCGGCAGCGTTGATCTCGGCGCCGGTCGGGTTGTGGGGGCTGACCTTGCGGTTCGCGTTATCCACGCTGGCCGGGACTCCCGTCTCGCCGGCTTGGATCTGTTCGTTCGTGGGGTTGGGAGCGCTCTTCTTCCGGGACTTGTAGTACACGCTGTGCGGGTTGCCCCGCTCCAGCTTGTCGAGCTCGGTCTTGTTCGGATGCTTCTTCTCCTTGTTCTTCTTCTTCGGCGGCTTCGTCTGCGAGTCCGTCGTTTGCGCCGCTGCTTCATTTGACGAGGTGGATTCTGCGCGCGCGGCGACGGACCCGGCGACGCACAGCGCGAAGCCTGCGATGAGCGGGAGAATCAGTTTCGAGGACACGGTCGACCTCCTTCGGGGTCGTCTTCGTGGGATGACCGACCCCCGAGGATCGGATGATACCAAAGTAGGGGGAATCCTTGGAGGTGCCGGTTCATGGTTGGGATCCTCCCTCTCAATCGTCAGCGCCGATCTGACGCCACTTTTCCGTCCGCTGGCCGCAGTGACTTGAACGCCGCCCGGATCTCCGCAGCGAAGAGTTCCGGCTGTTCCCAGGCAGCGAAGTGCCCGCCCTTGTCGACCTCGTGGAAGTAGATCAGGTTGTGATAGGCGCGCCGGGCCCATGTCTCCGGGGCTCGATAGACCTCGTCCGGAAATACCGTGATGGCCACCGGGAGCGAGATCTCGGCGGTTTTCTGCGCGGCCGCACTAGTAACGCCTCGTCCGGCGTTCTCCCAGTACAGCCGCGCTGCGGAGGTTCCGGTGTTCGTCAGCCAGTACAGCGTGATGTTGTCCAGCACATCGTCTTTGGTCGGCGACTTTTCGCGATCGTCGCCGTACGACAATTGCGCGAAGCCTGGATGCCCGAGCAGCCACGCCGCGAGGCCGGCCGGGGAGTCCGTCACGCCGTAGCCGACCGTCTGCGGCCGCGCGCCCATCATCACAACGTAGGCCAGGTTCCCCATTTTGGCGGACGTGAGGAGCACATCGAACACCGCGCGCTCCTTCTCGGACAATCCCGCCGGCGCGGGCCCGCCGACTGGGAGGACCGCGGCTACCTCGGGCGGTACCGTCGCCGGCAAATTGACGTGGATGCCCAGCAGGCCCGCCGGCGCCTGGCGCGCCATCGCGTTTGAGACCGGGGAACCCCAGTCGCCGCCCTGGGCGACGTAGCGGGTGTACCCGAGGCGCTTCATCAACTCCGCCCAGGCTCGCGCGATGTGGTCGGGGTCCCAACCTGTGCCGGTTGGCTTGCCGGAGAAGCCGTATCCGGGCATCGAGGGGATGACGACATCAAAGGCGTCTTCCGCACGTCCATCATGCGCGGCGGGATCCGTGAGCGGACCAATGATCTTGAGCTGTTCCATGACGGACCCCGGCCAGCCATGGGTGATGATGACCGGCAGGGCATTCGGATGACGAGAGCGGACGTGGATGAAGTGAATGTCGAGGCCATCGATCGTGGTCATGAATTGCGGCAAGGCATTCAGCTTCGCCTCCGCCTTCCGCCAGTCGTAGCCCGTCCCCCAGTAGCGAACGAGTGCTTGCAGCTTTTCCAGTTGGACGCCTTGCGATCGATCGGGAACCGTTTCGCGGTCGGGCCACCGCGTAGCCGCGATGCGTTGGCGGAGGTCGACGAGTGCCTGTTCCGGAACGTTGACTTTGAAGGGGCGGATTGCGCCTGTCGCGGCGTCCGCCGTCGAGTCCGCCTGCGGCTGGGACGCCTCCCCCGCTACAGTGCCCTGCATCTTCGTGTCGCTCTCTCCCACGACGCCCTTGCCCTCGTGTGCGCACGCGAGCGCTAGCGCACAGCCTGTCAGCCATCCAAGGCGCTTCATGGGGACCTCCCGAGCCCGCAACGCGGGCTCCAGCGGTGTGCAGCAGCGGCGGTAGCGCTATCCGTCGTCGACAAACGGCGAGCGGATACCGCTCCCCGCAGGCGGGGTCAAGGTCGGTAGGACCAAGTGATCACGGGGCGCGACGAGATTGATGGACGATCGTCCTACGTGATCTCCCGAAGCGACGGCATGATCTTCATCCAGATCACGCTCGGCCAGCCCAGCGGATCAGTCCAGTTCGGCCAACACCTGCGCCTGCGTTTTTCCGTACGGATAGAACTCTACCTTCTCGCCCCTCTCCCAGGCCGTTCGCTGCTCCGCGCTGCTGATGTCCCAATCGGGACGGCAGCGCTGCAGCACGGCCCGCAGGTCGAGGCGCAGCTCCTCCACCGTCGGCCGGCCGAAGAACCAGTAGCCATTGTAGATCTTGTAGACATGCAGGCCAGGCTCGAGCACCAGCGTGTGAGGGATCATCGGATTGTGATGCGGGTCGGTGTATTCCGCGATGTCGAGATCCTTCTGCACTTTGCGCCCGGGGTCCGAGAGAAACGTCCAGTGGGCGCCGACGCCAGAGCGGAACTCATTCGTCTCGAGCAGATTGTCGGTCGAGATCGTGACGAGACGGCAGTAGCCCACCTGCATCTCGCGATGGAGTTGCAGGAGCCCTTCATGTTGCCTCCTATCTTTTGGACAGAAACCTCCGCGAGAAAGCACCAGCACCAGCGGATCGCCTCCCTGCAATTCCGAGAGCGTGCGGTGCTTGCCGCGGTGGTCAGAGAGCTCGTAGTCGGATAACGCTACGCCGGGAACGATGTCGGGTCGCATTCCGCCAATCTCTACCCCTGCGCGCGGTCGCACAAGCGGCCGGCGGCTCATCGATCGGCTGGCGCGCGGCCCTCAGCGGCGGGTACCTTCCATGTGGAGCGCGGCACCTTTAGCTGCCTCATCGGGAGTCTTCCCCTGCTCGCGCGCGACGATGTAGGCGGCGTACCACCCGGACCAATGATGCTTCGGAGCAGTCGGTTCGTACTCGCCATGGCGCTTCTCTGCCTCGCGCAGAAGCTCGGTCAGAGTCGCGACGTCCATGCCGAATCCTCGTCCGGGAAGCCGCGTCTTGATCTCCTGGAGCAACCAGCTGTTGCCGTCTGGATCACTGAATGAGGCCCATGAGCTGTAGGAGTGACCTTCCGGGTCCGGGCCCGGCACGCGTCCCTTCGTCCCGTCGACATGGAGGCCGCCCGCGAAATGGAACACCTCACTCGCGTCGACGTCGTGTCGGATCAACTCGGCGCGTGCTGCCTCGATGTCATCGACGACGAGGAAATTTCCCTGAACTGAGCCCGGCACGGCGGTCGTGATTCCCTTGCCGAACAGGATCGAGCACGGTGAGCCGGGAGGTGTCAGCTGCACCACCCGCCAGTCGTTACCGTTGGTGAAATCGGCATCCAGGCGCCACCCCAACCTCTGGTAGAAGCTCTTGGCGCGATCGACGTCGGACACCGGAAGGACGACGACCTCCAGCTTCAGGTCGGCCACCCCAGCCGTCGGGTTCTTGGTTGCGTTTTCACTGCGCATCTGCGTGCTGCTCATGGTGGCCTCCTTGGATTGATGGTGAGTGGCTTCAGGGTCGCGCATCGCCCGCCGCGTCGCGCTCGTGGTTCTCCCCGCTTGATCGTGCTCAGTCTAGCAAAGCGCGGCAGCGGACTACACTCCCCCGCGCAGGGAAAGCCCGACGCCCCTAGCAAGCCCGGCGTTCAGGCCACCTTCGCAGCGAGCTCGGCCAGGCTTTCCCCAAGCACCCGGTTGAAGGCTGGGAAAGGGTGGATGACGTCGGCGAGCGTCTTCAGCGGAGTGCCCAGCTTGATCGCCAGCACGAGCTCGCCCACGATCTCGCCCCCGCGCGGAGTGACCAGGGTCGCGCCGATCAGCACCCCGCGCTTGCGGTCGCCGACCAGCTTGAGCGCGCCGCCGTGAAAGTCATGGATGTAGCCTCGCGCGGTCTCGGCCGGGTCGGTTCTGGCGACAACGACGTCGAGGCCTCGCCCGCGCGCGACAGCCTCCGACAGCCCGACCGAAGCGATTTCAGGATCAGTGAATGTCACGCGAGGGACCGCTGTGTGATCGGCCCTCGCGTCCATGCCGCGCAACCGGCGTGCCACCACCTGCCCGTGGTAGTAGGCGAGGTGGGTGAAACCACCGAGTCCTGTGACGTCACCTGCTCCGAAGACGCCGGCCCGCGCTTCGAGCGTCGCCGGGTCCACCTTCAACCAACCGCGCTCCGTCTGTGCGATCCCGGTTGCGCGCCACGCCTCCACGTTGGGGCGGCGGCCCGTGGCAACCAGCAATCGGTCGGCTGATACCAAAGCCCCGGACTTCAAATGGACGACGGCCGAGCCTTGGCGCGAGGACGCGGGCCCTCTTGATTGCCTTTCGACGGCGACACATGGGTCCCCGATCATCAGCGTGATGCCATCCGCCTCCAGGTGCGGCCGCAGCGCTGCTCCGGCCTCCGGTTCCTCGAGGCCAAGGAACATCGGTGCGGCTTCGATCACAGTCACCTTGGAGCCAAGACGTGCGAATGCCTGCCCCATCTCGAGCCCAATGGCGCCCCCGCCGAGGATGGCGAGCGAGGCCGGCAGCTCACTCGGGATCGCCGCCTGGCGGTTGGTCCAGAACTCGATGGAGTCCAGACCGGGGATGGGTGGGATCGCTGCGGTACTGCCGTTGGCGATAACCACCGCGCGGCGGGCGATGAGCCGCTCGCCTCTGACCTCTACAGTGCGCAGGTCCGTCAGTTTCCCTTCACCTCGAACGAGCTTGGCCCCAGTCGCCTCCATCGCGGCGGCAGGCCGGCTGTCGTCGAGGTTGCGTGCCATCCACAGCACGCGTTTGGAGACCTTGGGAAAGTCAACGGTCCATTCCACGCGTGAGGCGGCGAGGAGGCGAGCGCGATCGGCCTCGCTCAAGGTTTCGCCTGAGCGAAGCAGGGTCTTGGAAGGCACGCAGCCCCAGTACGGGCACTCGCCCCCGACCAGCTCCCGCTCGACAACCGCGAGTGTAAGCCCGCTGTCCTGAAGGCCGACCGCGATCGCTTCTCCAGCGACGCCACCACCGAGACACACGACGTCAAATTCCCGTTGCAACTTCCCTACCTCCGGGAGCCACCATCGAAGGCTACGCCGCTACAAAAAAGCCAAGGACGGATAAGCACGGTTCGGTCGTGTCGCCCTTCTCCCCGCTTCATCGTGCTCAGTCTAGCAAAGCGCGCCGCGGCAGGCCGGCCCGGTCACACCCGTCCGGGAAGCCGCGTCTTGATCTCCTGGAGCAGCCAGCCGTTGCCGTCCGGATCGCTGAACGAGGCCCACGTGCGGTAGGAGCGACCTTCCGGGTCGGGGCCCGCCAGGCGTGGTCCCCTGATTCCGGCGTAATGGAACACCTGACTCACGTCGACGCCGCGGCCGATGAGCTCGGCGCGTGCAGCCTCGAGGTCGAACACCACGAGATACAGACCCTGGGCTGAGCCCGGCACTGCCGTCGTGAGTCCCTTGCCGAACTGGATGGAGCATTGCGAGCCGGGAGGTGTCAGCTGCACCACCCGAATGTCCTCGCCGCTGGTGAAGTCGGCGTCCAGCCGCCACCCCAGGCCTCCGTAGAAGCGCTTGGCGCGATCGACGTCGGACACCGGGAGGACGACGACCTCGAGCTTCATCTCGACCTTTCCAGCGCTCGGGATCTGGGTTGGGCGTTCACTGCTCATCTGCGTGCTGCTCATCGTGGCCCCCGTCCGGGCCATGTTCCTTCGAGAACACGCACGTCACCCTGTGCCAGCCACTCTCCACCGTATGCCTTGACGGTCCTCTCCACCTGCTCCAGGTACGACAGGCCTTCCTCATTCGGAATGCCGCCGGGTATGCGCAGGTGGTTGATCAGATACGTAGTCATCGTAAACCTTTCTTTTCTCCGATCAACGCAGCGACTTGAACGCTGCTCGGAGCTCGGCAGAGAACAGGCGTCAACGCGATCGAGCATCACCCCCGGCTGCGATTCCATGGACATCCAGCTCCCGCTCTGGCACCGTCACTTGCTCGTTTCCGCCGCCGCGATGATGACCGCCGCGACTTCCTTCGGTCGCGACTGCATGGGCACGTGGCTGGTCGGCAGGCTGGTGACCTTGGCGTTGATCTTCTTCGCCATCGCGCGCTCGAGATCGGGCTGGATCATCCGATCCTTCTCCGCGACGATGTACCAGGAGGGCTTGTTCTTCCAGGCAGCGTTCGTCACCTTGTCCTCGAACGCCTTGGCGAAGATGGGTCCCTGGGTCACCGCCATCAGCCTGGTCTGCGCGGCTGGCAGATCCTGCGCGAAGTTCTTCGCGACACCTTCGGTGGTCAGGGAAAGGAATCCCGCGCTGTCGGGACGGATGCTCTCGGATCCGGGAGGAGGGGGACTGCTCTTGCCGAGGTCGGCCGTGGATTCGCCTGCGTCCGGAGCGAACGCAGCCACAAAGACCAGGGCCGCAACCTTGTCGTGGCCGCCCGCTTCGGTGATGACGGTGCCGCCCCAGGAATGACCGACCAGGATCACCGATCCGCTCTGAGCATCGATCGCTCGCTTCGCGGCAGCGACGTCGTCAGCGAGCGAGGTCAGCGGATTCTGCACCGCCACGACTTTCAGGCCTTTGGCCTGCAACAGCGGGATGACCTTGTCCCAGCTCGAGCCGTCGGCAAACGCCCCGTGGACCAGCACCACCGTCTTCTGCGTTTTCTCCGCGGCCGTTGCGGCGGATAGCATCATGAAAAGAAGAAATGACTTGTACATATCGTTCTCTCCCCGAGCTTCAGCGTCATCCGCGCTCGGCCTGGTGCAAATGGGGCGCCAGACTGTTCTGTGCTCGGACCGGTCACCGTGGCGCGACCGCAGCCGGAGCGACGGCTACCTGCGTTGCGCGCCAGCGGAAGGACCTCGATTCTCTCCTCCTACCAGAAGCGGTTCACCTGGTTCTCGAACCACTCCTGGCGGCCCGAGACCGGCCGCACGTCCGCGTCTCGGCCGAGCGCCCTGTGCGACAGCGCCGTAAGGTCGAGGCGGCCCTGGAGGATCTCCTGGCCGAACGGCTCGCGCCAGCCCTTGTAGCGGCTCTCCCGGGCGCTCGCGAGCCGCCCGTCCTGGATCATTCGCTCCGCCGCGAGGAGCGCACGCGCGCAGACATCCATCCCTCCGACATGGGCATGAAACAGATCGACGGGGTCGATCGACTGGCGGCGCAGCTTCGCGTCGAAGTTCAATCCGCCGGTAGTGAAGCCTCCCGCCTGCAAAATGGCATACAGCCCCAGCGTCACCTCGGGCACGCTGTTCGGGAACTGGTCGGTGTCCCAGCCCAGGAGCAGGTCGCCCCGGTTGATGTCGACGCTGCCGAAGATGCCGAACGCCAGGGCCATGGCGATCTCGTGCTCGAAGGAGTGGCCGGCCAGGGTGGAGTGGTTGACCTCGACGTTGGCCCTGACCTCCTTCTCGAGCCCGAAGCGCTGGAGGAAGGCGTAGAGGGTGGCGGTGTCGAAATCGTACTGGTGCTTGGAGGGCTCGCAGGGCTTGGGCTCCACCAGGATCGTGCCTTTGAATCCGCTGCGGTGCTTGTAGTCGACGACGAGGGCGAGGAACCGGCCCAGCTGCTCCAGCTCGTGCTTGACGTCCGTATTGAGGAGGGTCTCGTAGCCCTCCCGGCCGCCCCAGAGGACGTAGTTCTGCCCGCCGAGCTCGCGAGTGGCGTCCATGGCCTCCTTGACCTGCGCGGCCGCCATGGCAAAGACCTCCGGGTCCGGATTGGTGGCGGCTCCCGCCATGTAGCGCGGGTGGCTGAACAGGTTGGCGGTCCCCCAGAGCAGGCGCACCCCGGTCCGCCGCTGGTGCCCAGCCAGCACCTCGACCATCGCCTGGAGCCGGTCGCGGGACTCTCGCGGCGTCGGTCCCTCGGGGGCGATGTCGCGGTCGTGGAAGGTGTAGAACGGGACGCCCAGCCTCTCGAAGAAGTCGAACGCCGACTCGGCCTTCAGGCGCGCCGCTTCCATGGGCTCGGAAGATCGCATCCACGGACGGCCGAAGGTGGCGGAGCCGAAGGGATCGGAACCGGTCCAGCCGAAGGAGTGCCACCAGCAGACGGCGAACCGGAGCTGGTCCTCCATGCGCTTGCCGAGGACCTTGCGATCCTTGTCGTAGTACCGGAACGCGAGCGGGGTGGCGCTCTCCGGTCCCTCGTAACGGATGGGCTCGATCTCGGAGAAGATGCCCGGCATGACGTCCTCCACTGGAATGCGCGGGAGCTTGCCGGAGATGGCTGCCCCCGGCAAGGCGCGTCGCCCGTGGCACCCCACCGGGACGCGTCAGGCGCGCTTCTTCTTCATCGAGATGTCGGCCAGGACCGCGAGGATCAGGACCAGGCCCTTGATGAGGTACTGCACGTTCGAGCTCACGTTCATCATCTGCAAGCCGTTGGAGAGAGACTGGATGATGAGGGCTCCGACGATGGCGCCGAACACCGTTCCCTCGCCTCCCAGCGTCGAGGTTCCGCCGAGGATGCAGCTCGCGATCACGTCCAGCTCGTAGCCCCCGCCCGCGCCAGTGGTGCCCGAGCCCACGTACGCGGCGAGCGCGATGCCCGAGACGCCCATCAAAGCGCCCATGATGACGTAGATCGTGAGGATGGTCTTCCGGATGTTGATGCCGGAAAGCCGCGCCGCCTCCCGGTTGCCGCCGATGGCGTACGCGTAACGGCCCAGGCGGGTGTTCGTCGAGACATAGCTCATCAGCACCGCGATGACGCCCATGATCACGACGAGGAGGGGAACTCCCCTGAGGCTCTCCTCGGCCTCGCCATCGAACGTACGATTGACGACGATGACATAGCCCATGACGAGAGCGGCGAAGAGGCCCGCCTTGAGCAGGTCGACGGCAAGAGAGCTCAGCGCAATTCCGTATTTCAGTTTCCTGGCGCGGGCGAGGAACACCCTGACGAACAGCGCAGCGGCCACGAGCGCCGCAAGGATGAAACCTTCGAGGGGAGGGATGAGCCCTTGAGCAATGAACTTGTACGTGTCGTTCGAGGAGATGAAGAGCGACTTGCCCTGGGTCACCAGGAGAATGCCGGACTTGAAGATGTACAGGCCGCCCAGGGTGACGATGAACGGCGGCACCGAAAGGCGAGCGATGATGTAGCCCTGGAACAACCCCATGAGAAGGCCCAGGCCCATACAGAGGATCACCGTGATGAGCATGGTGACGAGCTCGAGCCTGGCCGAGGCCAAGGTCGGGAAAAGCGACTGCAGTGGCCCGTCGATGACGCCGAAATACAGGAGGGCGGCCGCAACCACGGAGACGAAGCCGGCACCGAACCCGACGGACAGGTCGATGCCCCCCGTCACGATCACGAAGACCATGCCGCAGGCCATGATGGCGATGATCGCCATCTGGGGAAGGACGTTCTGGATGTTGTCCGCGGACCAGAAGGTCGGCGTCGCGATCCCGAACCCGATCCAGATGGCCACCAGGGCCATGATCAGGATGTTGGACCTGAGATTCCTGGTGAAGAGTCCGAGCAGGATGTTCAGGATCTTCGGCATGCCTACCCGGCTGCGATCTCGACGCCAGTCGCGCGGGCCATGATCTTCTCCTGATTCGCTTGCTCGATCTCCAGCGTTCCGTTGGAGCGCCCGTCCCACATGACCATCACGCGATCGCTCATCCCGAGCACCTCCTCGAGTTCGGACGAGATCATGATGATCGCGAATCCGTTCTCCGCGAGCTGGTTCATGAGCTTGTAGATCTCGTACTTCGCGCCCACGTCGATCCCGCGCGTGGGGTCGTCGAGAATCAGTATCCTGGGCTCCGACATCAACCACTTCGAGATGACGACCTTCTGCTGATTGCCACCGGACAACGATTCCACCGAGACCTGCACCGAAGGCGCCTTGATCGACAGGCTGGTCGAGCTCTTCATGACCGCCGCCAGCTCCGCGTTCTGGTCGATGTACATGAACCCGGAGAAGCGGCCCAGGTTCGGCAGGCTCATGTTCTGCAGGATGGTCTGCATCAGCACCAGCCCCAGGCGCTTGCGGTCCTCCGGGACCAGGCTGATGCCGTGCGACATCGCGTCACGGGCGCTCCCTATCGCGATCTCCTTGCCATCGAGCTCGATCCGGCCCTTGACCACGCGAGCGTACTCGCCGAACAGGGTGGAGACGAGCTCGGTGCGCCCCGAGCCCATGAGGCCGGCGATGCCCAGGATCTCTCCCTTTCTCAGGTCGAGGCTCACGCCCTTGAGCACTTCCCGGCCCGGATTGGCCGGGTCCATGGCGTGGAGGTCCTCCACCTTGAAGAAGACCTCGCTCGGCTTCCGGTGGCCTTTCGGGAATCGCTCCTTCATCTCGCGACCCACCATCAGACCCACGAGCTTCTCCAGGGTGAGGTCCTTGGTGGGCCGGGTGGTCACGAGCTTCCCATCCCGCAGGACCGACACGGTATCGGTGATGCGGAAGAACTCCTCCAGCTTGTGGGAGATGTAGATGCAGGTGACCCCTTGGGACTTGAGCTCTCGGAGGATCTCCATGAGCTGGTCGACCTCGGCTGCAGACAGGGCGGAGGTCGGCTCGTCGAGTATCAGGACCCTGGCGTTCTCGGAGAGCGCCTTGGCGATCTCGGTCATCTGCATCTGGCCGACGCCGAGATCCTCGATGACGTCGAGAGGCGAGACCTTGAGCTTGTATCGCTTCAGCAGGCTGGCGGTATCGGAGTACAGCTTGTCCCAGTCGATCGAGCGACCTCGGCGCGGCTCCTTGCCCAGGTAGATGTTCTCGCCGACGGTCATCTTGGGGACCAGGGTCAGCTCCTGGTAGACGATGGCGATTCCTTCCTCGATGGCCTGCCGGATGGAGCGCGTGCCCAGTCTGAGCACCTTGCCGTCGTAGACGACCTCTCCCTCGTAGGTTCCGTGAGGGTACACGCCGCACAGGATCTTCATGAGCGTGGACTTGCCGGCGCCGTTCTCCCCGCACAGCCCGTGGATCTCACCCCGCTTGACCTGGATGGACACGTCGCTGAGCGCGGTCACACCCGGGAACTGCTTCGTCACTCGGGAGATCTCGAGGAGAGCGTCCTCTGGCACTTCCACTTCCTCCGAAAGGCCCGGCCCCAGGGGCCGGGCCCGCCATGTTCACGGCTACGCGTTGCTACTTGGCCGGAGGATTCGGGATGTCCTTGTAGACACCCTCGTACGTCTGGAATCCGGAATCGACGACCAGCTCCTTGAGGTTCGTCTTGGTGACCTGGAAGACCTTGAGGAACTTGCAGGGCACCTGGCCCTTCTTCTTGTTGTCACCGGTGAGATCGGCGAGCTTGAAGTCGGAGAGGCCAAGGTTCTTCTCGCCCTTTGCGAGCTTGACCGCGAGCTCGCTGGCGAGCGGGGTCAGCTTGCGGGTGTCCTTGAGGATCGTGACGGTGAGCTCACCGCGGGCGATGGAGTTGCAGCCGGCCTCGGTGGCGTCCTGACCGGAGATGGGGACCTTGCCGGCCAGGCCGGCGGTCTTCATGGCCTCGAGGGCGCCCAGGGCGGTGCCGTCGTTGGAGGCGACCACCGCGTCGAACTTCTTGCCGGTGGCGGTGAGGATGTTCTCCATGAGCTTCTTCGCGTTGGCCGGATCCCAGTTCTCCACCCACTGATCGGCGACGACCTTGATCTTGCCGGACTTGATGAGGGGGTTGAGGACCTCCATCTGGCCCTGGCGGAACAGGTGGGCGTTGTTGTCGGTGGGGCTTCCGCCGAGGAGGACGAAATTGCCGGAGTTCTTCACGGCCAGGACGCCCTTGGCCTGGTTGCGGCCGACGTCGACGTTGTCGAAGGAGACGTAGGCGGCGATCTTCGGCGTCTTGATCAGGCGGTCGTAGGCAATGACCTTGACGCCCTTTTTCGCGACGTCTTCCACCGCGGTGGCGGCGGAGTCGCCGTCCTCTGCCACCACGATGATGACCTTCGCGCCCTGGGTGACCATGTTCTTGATCTGGTCGTTCTGGAGCTTGGCATCATGGTTGGCTTCTTGAACGAGAACTTCGTAACCGGCATCCTTGAGCAGCTTGGACATCTCGTCGCGTTCGCGGGCCCAACGCTCGGTGGCGAAGTCGGAGAAGGAAAGCCCGACCTTGGGATTGGCGGCACCGTAGGCGTTCGACGCGAAGCCCGAGATCGCCGTGACCGCGAGAGAAAGCAGAATGTACCGTCTCACACCGTTCCTCCTTGATGATTGTGTGACCTACAGTAATGCGCGGCACCGTGCCACAAGGTGGCGGCCGATGTATACATGCACCTCTCGCCCCCGTCCCTGAACGGCCCGCTCAGGCGGTGCTCGAGCGCTGCCTGCATGGGTGCCGGAGGCAATACGGGTAGACAGAACCGCCGGTTATCCGTCCTATGAAGGGTGGCGGGCTTCACGCACGGCGGCTTCTACAATCACTTCGCCTCCAAGGAAGAGCTGGAAGTGGAGGCGAGCGCGGCGGGCGCCGCGCAGGCCAACGCGGCGCTGGTCGAGGCGCCGAGGGACCCGCGCGGGGACGGCTGGAAGAGATTCGTCCGCGGCTATCTCTCCGCGGATCACCGCGGCGATCCGGCGAGCGGGTGCACGCTGGGTGCGCTGGCGGCAGACTCCGCTCGCAAGGGACCTACGGTGCAGGCGAGCTTTGCAGAGGCCGTCGAGGGAATGGCTGGCGCCCTCGCGGATCACCTCGCGCGCAAGCCGTCTCGCGACAAGCCGGCCTGCGCCCGACGCGAGTGTGCGCTGCAGATGCTGAGCGAGTTGGTGGGCGCGCCGGTGCTGGCCCGCGCTGTGGCCGCCGCCGATCCCGCCCTCTCCGAAGAGATTCTCGCCGCCAACCGCCGCGAGGCTCCGCTGAGCGGCCCGCTCAGGCAAACGTCGACACAGCCTCCGAGATCCGCGTCCCCCATCGGCTGCTCTGGAGAACCGCTCGCTGACCGAGTTGGTGCCTGCGCTGGGAAAAGCGCGGTTCTCAGAGGGAAGATGCCCATCTCACCCGAGGCGACGGTTGTTCGGCGAGATCGTCGTCGGGCCGCTGGATGGCGACTGGGAAAAGGGCTGGCTGCTCTAAGCTAAAGACTCGCCCCTGGGCTCTGGTCTACCCAGGGACGAGGGTGTGTCGAAATTGGTTGCGGGGGCAGGATCTGAACCTGCTACCTTCGGGTTATGAGGCACCCGCGGAAGGCTTGCAGGGAGCATCAAACTCGACCAACCCGGCGCAATCCCTTGACTCATTGAGCACGCACTCAGCGCCGCCGATCCAAGCTGCATCAAGCGAGCACAAGAATTTTGGTCAGCCGGGTCACTTGAGACTGCTATCGCTAAACGAGGTGAACGCGGCCTCTTGGCCCAATGGTCTCGGTGGCAGAGCAAGGTTGATCCCGCTTCGCCAATGTGGCGCGGAATCGATCTCCCGACCAACATGGTTCTCGAAGGCTACCTGATCCTGGAGGACTTCATGGCACACCGGAAGTAGCGCAGAATCCGCGTCGCGCGCTGGCCGCAACCATCGCGCTGGCGCGGGCGTGAGCGGCTAGTCACAGCCCAGAAGAAAGCCCGCCGACCCGGGGGGGGGGGAAGGATCGGCGGGGCGGCCGGGGCGCCGTAAGTGGCGTTCGGACCGGACCGCACGGTGTCAGTACCCCAGCGTCATTCGGATGTAAATACCGGATGGTACATGGTGCGCGCGCGCTGGTCGGCTGGCACCAGACCGCCGTGCTGCGGCTGCTGGCCCGGGCGGAGTAGCAGGGTCGCCACGGCCTCAGAAGAAGAAGCCCGCCCACCTCAGGGGGGACCCCAGGATCGGCAGGCACGGGTGCCGGAGCTTGTCGTTTCCGACCGCCCGCTCAGATGCAGTACCGGATGGTTCGTTCAAAGGTCCATACGGGATTTTTGCGGACAGCGTGCCCCGTCGGGCGCGCTGGCAGCAGACCACGTTCGTGCGGGTGCTGGCCCGGGCCGGCTAGGAGCCCTTCGGCCCCTGGAGCACCAGCACCAACGCACCCCCGATCCCGCCCGCCCTGATGCGAAAGTAGCCGTTGTCCTCGCCCCAGTGAGCCCATTCGGTCTTGTCGGGCGGTACCGGGTGGGCGCGGACGCTTGGGTCGGTGAGCTTTCGCCGTTCCTCCTCACACCACCGGCGGCGGGCATCCTCGCGGTCCCGGTCCGCCTTGTCCCAGCCGTGCCGTTGGCGCGCCTGCAGCGTGTTGTAGATGCCGAGCACCAGCGACACGACGGCGAGCACCAGCCCCGTGACCGCGACCGTGCCCTGTCCCCACGCTTGCCACCAACTCTGGCCCACCATTGCGCTGCACCATACCAGCCCGCTGCCATTCGACGGGTGCGCGCCGCTCCGCCTAGAGTGACAGCATGACCCTGCTGGTAGCCGTGCGCTGGGGCTCCGTGGTCCTGAAGCTGGCGGCGTTTGCGGTCGGGCTGGTCGCTGCCGACCGCTGGCATCTCGCGCATCCGGGTCCGTTGGGACACGGTTGGGACCGCTGTTCCCGGGACTGACTTTTGGACATGCTCTTTCAGCGTGGCAGCGGCGAGCCTGTCGATGCCGGGGGCCGAGATCAACGCCGTGCTCCGGCATCCAGCGAAGCGAGCGTGCTCCAAGCCCCCGAGATGACGCGAGACTGCGCAGCGCGCCGAGAAAGACTGGTTAGGGCATGCAGGGCAGCGGTTGGCGCGGTTCACTGGCCTAGATACTCGACGTGAACATAAGTACCGGGCCTGGTATTGTAAGCGAGATACCAACCGTCGTGATCCGGATCGGCATAGAGAACTATAGCGTCGCTATTCCAATCCCAATGCAGAGATCGTAGTCGGCCGGCGCTACCTGAAAGAAGAAGCCATCGAGTGTGAATCGCGCCGCAGTCCCGCCGCGCAGCCGATAGACATAGCGGGGTCCGAAGCCGCCGGTGAAGCGACCATGCTGCCACGGACCTTCCAAACGATAGCGGGTATCGCCGCGGCCGGAATCATGACCAACCCACTGATCCCTTTGCGGATGGACGTGGGGCGCTTCCGGGTGATCGGGCTGATCGCGGTATCCGTGGCGCTGATTGTCGGGTTGCGCTTGCGGTGGGGAAGCGATGGGAACGGGAGCGCGAGCCGGCCCCGGATTCCGATTTGGAGCTGGGCCTCGCGCAGGAATGTATCCATGGCCGACCGGAGCATTGGCTCGCGGACCGGCAGCAGGTTGGCCGGCGCCGGCGCGTTGACCGCGCTTCTCGACGCCGCGCTCCTGCGCGGCAACGGGCAATGAAACGAGCGATATCGCCGCGAGAAAGGCGAACAGGTTCCTCATCGTGTCTCCAATTTGGGCCTATGGCGGGCACCAACTTGCTCATTGTTGTCAGCCCCCCGACAGCAGACGAACGTCGCGCCAGAGCCGGACCGGCGAGAGGTGCGCGGGCCGGCGTTGGAGCGTAACCACGCGGCCCCGCAGTACTGCGACACTTGTAGCGCGCGCGTTTGGGAAGACTGGACCGCACCACCGGCCAAGCTCGTAGCGGTTCCAAGCTGGTTAGCTCTGTGCGAGCCAGCCGCCCACGTTCACGTAGACTTGGAAGTCTCCAGTCCCGACGCCCACGCTGGCCTGGCGATTCCGTTGTTCGCGCCGTGGATCCGGCTGGGGATAGCCATGAGATCGCCCTCGACCGTTGCGCCCATCAGCGTAGCCGCCGTCGCGCCGATAGCCATCGCTATCGTGTCGATACGCGTTCACGTCGCCGCCGCGCCGGTCGCGGTTCTGCTGATATTCGTCACCTTGGTCGTACCGCTGCTGCGAACCCTGCTGGTCGTAAGCGCGACCCTCGTCGGCGTGTGCCGGGGCGGCAGCCAGCGTCAATGCACTAAGGCTTCCTGCAAGGATCGTCGCGATGATGCGCTTCATGGTGTCTTCTCCTTCCGTCTACAGGTTCGACGTCGGGAATCCGCGCAGGGTCCGAGACGAAACCCAGATGAAATGTCAGTGGGCGCTCGCTTCCTTCCCAACCCCGTCCATGGACGGAAGGATGGCGCTTACCGGTCAACACAGGCCATCGGTCAACTCGCTGGGCCGACTTTCGAACCGCTGCTGCACCGGCTCAGCCCTCGTCGTCCGGCTTGAGCGAGTAGTCCCGGATCTTGATTCGAACCCCGGGTACGCAAATAGCTTGCAGCCGTCCTTGCGCGCTTCTTCGATCTCGGCCTCGGGGCTGGACTGCGCCAGCCCCTGTCGTCGCAGCTTGGCCAGCTCGCGCAGATCAAGAGGCGCCGCGATCGGAGCGGCTGTGCCGTAGAACGTGCTCGGCTACTTTCGAAGCCCCTCGCTCAAGTTCCATAGTCGCCGATCGAGATGGAGACCAGGCGGCCGTTCTCGAAGCGGAACGTTGGCATGAAGCGGTGCGGTCCGAAGTTGTAGGTCCATTCCTCGACGGTGAGCGGTGGTGTCGTTCACGTGACGAGCGCGCCATAGAAAGGTGGTGCCTACATCGGGCCCCGTTGCTAACGTTCCCGGCCATGGTGCTGCCCAAGATGATCAGAGATGAAGACCCGCGAGCTTACCAGGCCGCCGACGAGGCCGGTGCTCTCAGCAAGGTCCCGCGGGTCACGTTTGCGTTCTGGGTCGTCAAGATTCTCGCGACAACGCTCGGCGAGACCGGCGGTGACGCGCTGTCGATGACTCTGAAGCTCGGGTACGCCGAGAGCACTCTGATCTTTCTGGCGTTCTTTCTGTGCACCCTCTTCGCGCAGGTCAAATCCAGACATTATCACCCGGTCTTCTACTGGGCGGTGGTGGTGGCCACCACCACCGTCGGTACGACGACCTCCGACTATTTCGACCGCACGCTCGGACTCGGCTACGTAAAGTCATCGATCATCCTCTTGTGTGTGGTGATCGCACTGCTGGCCGCTTGGCGTTACTCGACGGGCGCCATCAGGGTGGACCAAATCACCGCGCGGAAGGACGAAGTCTTCTATTGGGTCACTATCCTGGTGTCGAACACGCTCGGCACCGCGTTGGGCGATTTCGTCGCCACGACGACCGGGCTTGGCTTCGAGCGCGGATCACTGTTGTTCGCGGGCCTGATCGCGCTCGTCGCCCTCGCCCACTACTTCACGAGCCTTCCCGGTAGCGTGCTCTTCTGGGCCGCCTACGTTCTGACGCGACCCCTCGGGGCAACGCTCGGCGACACGCTCACCAAGCCGCCTGCAGAGGGCGGGCTCGGCCTCGGCCGGATTCCCTCTTCGCTCGTGATCGCGGTCGCAATGATCATCCTCATTGCTGTGACGTCGCTACGCAAGCGGGCTTCGACTCAACGCCTCGGTCCTGACTGACGGTTTCCCCCGTTGAACCAGGCTGAGCGACTGGCCCCGGTAGTCAGCTACTCCCGAGCGTTTGCGCACCTTGCGGGTTGCCGGCTGGAGATCATGCGAGTCCGTCATCGCCGACCCTGTCGAGCGGGATTGCCAGATCGGGGTCACCAGCTCGACCCGCCACAACAGGCCGCCTGAGAAGAGCGACGACTCCGCCACGCCGGCGCCAGCCGCCGGCGACCACGAGCGCGAACAGGACTGCTCGCATCGGCGTCCCCATGCTGGGGTCGGCCCAGCCAATTGCGACTAGTACGCAAGAACCGTGACTTGCGCGTTCGTGTCGTCGCCGAAGGCAAGCGACTCGTGCGGGCGCATCACGACGATGTACCAGCTGCCCTGCCCGAGGATGGTTTCGCCGTCGTACTTGGTCACTCGTTTGCTCGACAGGGCGGGGATGTGCTTGTACCGACCGCCGAAAAGCGCCTTGTGAACCTTCTCGAATTGGTCGTACTCCTCCTTCGCCATCGTCACAACGTCCACCGCCATCGGCGCGGCATCGACGTGAACTGCGACCTTGCGCGGTGCATCGAGCAAGACGCGGTAGGCCTTCCACTGTCCTTCGTGGAGCTGCACACGCTCATTCGCTAGCGTGGTCGGGCCGGCGATCGCAGTTGATACGCTTTTGCCGGAGCGCGCGATGAAGTACCACCCGACCGCGAGCGCCACGAGCCCCCAGACCATGACAATGCTCAATCCGCTCTTCGGCTTTGTGGTCGCGCCTGGTGGTGCGTCCATGGGCAATCCCCATCGCTCTCAGGCGACAAGAGAGCACATCGCAGGTGCTCAGGGGAAGCGGCCGTAGGTCGGCCTTGTTCTTCTATCGAGGCGATCTCGCCGTTCCACGGCCCGCACAGTTTGCGAACACTCGGCAGCCGGAAGCGCCGAATCTCTGGCGCGGCGGGCCCCGAGCGACTATGGATCATCAAAGAAGGGCGCGAACGATTCAGTCAGCGCCAGCCCGACGAAGCAACTTGGGCTGGTCAGGGCTTCGATGACCCGTTGGCCGTTCGCGGCACTAGGCGTTCGGCACCCGCGTCACTTTCTACCGCGACGTGGGCGCCGGACCTCCCTGCCCGATCCTCTCGACGCGCCGCTCGATCGCAGCTCGCGCTGCGTGGACCTGTGCGAGGCGTTCGAGAAGGGCGCCTTCGCGAGGAATCCCCGTTTCGGGGATACATGTCCGGCAGCTCAGCATCGGGACGCCCATCGATGCCCGACCCAGGATCTCAACCGGCCCCGCGCATCCTCCATCGGCTGCGACGGCTACATCGAGAAGCCCATCGACGTGGAGAAGTTCCCCGGCCAGCTGCGCGCATTCCTCAAGGGCAAGCGCGAGAAAGTGAGGGGCCAGGACGAGCGTCGCTACCTGCGCGAGTACAGCTAAGTCCTTGGTCGAGCGCCTCGAGGCCACGGTGCGCGAGTTGACCGCCGCCAACAGGCGCCTGCGCGCCGCCGCCCGCGCCAAGACGGAGTTCATGCAGAACCTCTCGCACGAGCTGGTGACGCCGCTCACGCCCATCACCGGTTATCTGAAGATTTTGCAAAGCGGCAAGAGCGAGCTTGTGCGACGGGTCGTGGCCTGTCGCTGCACCTCGCGCGTCAGTTTTTGAAGCCCGTTACCTTCAGGTCCTTGAACTGCGCGAGCGCCTGGATCGTGATCACGTAGGTCCACGGGATCAGGCAGTCCGGCGGCGTAACAGTGATTTCCCTCGTGTCCCCTATCGCCATCCACTGCTCGATGTGATCGACCCGCAACCAGAACCCGACACCGGCTTCCTCGCCGGTGCAATCGCCGAGCACAACCCACCGGCTCTGAGGGTGCTGAGTGTCGATTCCGAGGAACGCGCGAGCTGCCTCGTCCGTCAACCACACTGCGTATTTCTGGCTTTCCTTCATGATGTGACCCTCGCTGAAACATACCTACGGCTGCGGAAGCTGCTGCACCGCCGGTGACCAAGGCGGCTCCCGGAGGCCGTACCTACGCTCACACCGCCGGCAGTGGAAGTGCCCGGGCTGCCCGATCACGCCGGAGCGCCGATGAACGGCACCTCGCCGCAGCTCCTCATGTACGCCCTGAGCGCGTCGGTGATCGGCCCCGCGGGCGCCAACACGACGGCCTCAATGCGCGAGTCGCGGACGAGGAGCGCAGACTCCGCCTCCCGTCGCGCAAAGCTCGCGCCGGCGGCAGAGATCGCCGGAGAAACCTCAGCGAAGCGAGCTGATGCGCTTCAGGTCGGTCGCGGCCTTTCCTCCGGGCGTGAGGGGACCGTGGCGAACGATGACCACTTCCGGGTTCCCGCCGATACCGGCCTCGTCGCTGACCGGCCTCGCGACGTCCTTCACCAGAGCCTGGAACTCCTTGCCTTCGATGCCGGTCTGGAAGTGCGCAAACCAGTTCGCCGCATCGGCGGCCGAATCCGCCATGCAGTGATGGTACAGGGTGTCGCCGTAACGCCGGACTCCGAATTCGCGCATGCTTCTCTCCTCACCGGGGTGCAACCAACCGTAGGCATCGAGCGGCTTGCGACTGACCGGGGCAAAAAGAAAGCTGGCACGGACTCGCTCACGGGCACCCGCCCTGCACGTTTCGCCATGGAAGTCGCTGAATCCAGCGTTGCTCTATCCCATGTTCTGGATGATCGCCTGCACGAGGACCGCCAGCGCGCTCCGCCGCGGTCGCGGCTTTCCCGGCCTGGGCTGGTAGTAGGTGTCCTCCTGAGCGCCTTCAAGTTGCGACTCATCGGCGGTCAGCCTGAGCCCATCGACCTCGACCACCTCACCTGCTGGTAAACCCATGCTCCTCAGCGGCCGTACCAAGATCACCCCTCTGTCAGTCCTCACCCACGCGCGCTTCAGCGTGCCGTCTCCAGCGCGCAGCTCGACCAGGAGCCCGCCTTCCCTGTCGTCCTTCACGCTGAATCCAGCCTTGCCGGTCAACCGCCTTAGGGCCTCAACCAGCGCGACGGCAGCTGCGGCACGCACGGGATGGTGCTTGTTGCCCGCCATCGAGGCCGCAGCTCGCGTGAGCAGTTCGACGGCCTCACCCTCGTCATAGGTCGCCATCGCGGCGGCCTCCAGTGTTCCCCCCCTGGCATTCCGAGACATAACGGCGGGCAGGAGCAGATGCTCGCGCATGTGGCGGGGGGCGCTACTTCTGCTCATTCTGTTTCTGAAGCACGCGCGCGGACAGGCCGGCGTGCCTTTCAAGACCCCCGCTACTCTAATTTCTAGGAGGAGTGGCGCGCGACCTGCGGATGAAGCTCGTGGCCATCGTGCGCGCTTCGCGGCAACCTGAGGAGGCGGCGCAAGCGCTGGCGGATGCGTCGGGGCTCACGCTGGCCGAAGCCCGCATGCGTCTGGCGCCCGAGCCTCCAGCTCTCTTGGCACGGCTAGAACCGGACAAGGCCGCCACGCTCGTCGTCTCCCTGCGAAAGGGCGGGTTGGCTGCACTCGCCGTTGACGTCCCTTGCCCGACCGGCAAGGACCGCACCGTCGCCCATTCGTTCTCCTTCAGCGACGCGGGCATCACTTTCATGCCGCGCTTCGGAGACTCGATGCAGGTCCTGTGGGCCGACGTGCTGGCCATCCTGCGCGGCCTTCGGGCGTCGCGTTCCGATGTCGAGCGCACAGAGAAATCCAGGAGCTTCTCGGTCGCCACCGCGGTCGCGACCGGCGGCCTGAAAATGACCCGCACCTCCACGAAGACGGTGCACTCGCGGGATGAGTCCACCGAGCAGGTGATCCTCGTCTACGCACGCGATGGGCGTGTGGCCATGGCCGCCGAACATCAGCTTGATTTCTCCTGCTTGGGACCGGGCATGCACCCCTCCAGCACTGGCAACATGGTCGAGCTGGCGCATCGCCTCCGCGAGAAGGCAAAGGCGGCGTTCTACGATGAGCGGTTGCTGCGGCTCGGCCGTAGACCGTTGCCGTTCCTGGCCGGCAGCGAGTCGCGCTCCCGGGCGGGGACCATCGTCGGCACGCGCACCGAGACGAGCGGCTCGCTCGACGTGCTTGCCGAGGTGATGCGGCAGGCGCTGGCAGAGGGGCTGCTTCCTTGACGCACGTGCCGCGGCGAGCCTCAACAACCAATCTCAGGCGAGGCCCTCCGCCCGCTCTCGTTGGCCAAAACTCGATCGATCCGCGCCAAGGATGGCCTGAGCTGGGGCAGTCTCGGACTGAACGGGTGATGCGGCAGTGGCGAACCGCGTCGGCAAGATGACTGGTGACGAAAGCCGCCCTAATCGGGGTTGGCGCTGTGCCTGTGCAGCGCAATCGAGGCGTCGTTCGGCAGCGCAATGCCGGCGGGCGCGCGATGCACGTCCGTTAGCAAGTCACGGACGCCAGCAAGGACGAACCGTGCTACCAGGAGCGAATGAGTCTTCGCGGGCGACGACACGTCGAGGCGCATCGGAGTGGACGGGCTGGCTGGTTGCGCGCGGCGGTCTTGGGTGCCGATGATGCGATCGTGTCGACCGCGAGCCTGATGATCGGCGTCGCGGCGTCGTCAGCGCCGAAGGCTGGCGTGCTGATCGCTGGCGTGGCCGGGCTTGTCGGCGGGGCGATGTCGATGGCAGTTGGCGAATACGTTTCGGTCAGCTCCCAACGCGACGCCGAGCAAGCCGACGTCGAGCGCGAGAAGATAGAGTTAGCCACGCAGCCGCAAGCGGAAGAGCGCGAACTCGCCGCTATCTACGTGAAGCGCGGGCTCGATGAACGCCTTGCGCGCGAGGTCGCACAGCAACTTGCTTCCCGGGATCGCCTGGGTGCCCACTTGCGTGACGAACTCGGCATCGACCCGCAGTCGATGGCGCGGCCCCTCCAGGCGGCGTGGATCTCCGCGGTGAGCTTTGCCTCGTTCGGCTTCGTTCCGATCGTCGCGCTTGTGCTGGCGCCGGCTGCGCTGCGGATCCCTGCAATGGCACTGGTCTCATTGGCGAGCCTCGCCGCGCTCGGCGCCTTCGGCGGCTATCTCGGCGGCGCGCCGATGGGAAGGGCCGCGCTCCGCGTGACGCTCGGGGGAGGGCTCGCAATGGCGGTCACCGCGGCGATCGGGCGGCTGTTTGGCGTTGTCACCGGCTGACGCAACGGTTCCTCTTTCGAGCTGTCCTTGGCTAAAACTCGATCTGACAGCCATTGACCACAGGAGTGCTCGAATCGTCGACGTCGGCCATAGCCCTCCAGGACGGCAGTGGACAAGGAATCGCAACAGAGCGCAGCGTGAACGGCAGCCCAGTGCAGAGATCCCTCGCGCGAGCGCGATTACGTTCCAATCTCTGGCGACGTCGAAGCTGAACGACGGCGGCTAAGCCGCGCGGCGGACGTAGCGGTGGTGGAGTCCTCCGACTTGAGGAAGCGCAACGACCTGGCCATGCGCGGGTGGCTCGACGGCACGAGACTCAGGCGCGTCTTTGGCGAGAGCCAAGTGCGTACGCGAGTCGTGGTAGTAGCGGAAGTAATTGCGAAGACGACGACGCAGGTGTCCCTCGTTGAGGACGATGACGTGGTCGAGGAGTTCGCGTCGGATGGTGCCGATCACGCGCTCGGCGAAGGGGTTCTGCCACGGCGAGCGGGGGCGTAGTGAGAACCTGGGCGATGCCGATGCTCTTCACCCGTCGTCGGAACTCGCCGCCGTAGATGCTGTCGCGAGCGGAGGAGGAAGCGCGGCGCTGAGTCATGGGGAAAAGCTTCGATGATCTGCTGCGCCGTCCAAGCAGCAGTAGAGGCTCACCATGGATGCGCGGCGCGCCCCAGAGGGGATTGGCGAGGGCCATGGTGCGGACGAGCTTTGCAACCTCGCAAGCGACCGGCGGTCGACCGGTTCGACCGCGTCGGGACTTCCAGTTCCAGAAGGCGCGGAAGCCCTGCCGGTGCCAGCGAATGACGGTCTGCGGCTGAACGACATGGAGCGCTTCGCGCCACCGCGCCCACCGCTGCGAGAGCCACATCCAGAAGAGGCGATCGAGTCGTCCGAACCGAGGTCGCTTCGCGCGGCGGCGGAGCAGGGCGAGTTGCTGTCGTAGCGCCAGGTTCTCAAGAACGAGGTCGGTGCGGGCCCCGAGCGCAGCGCGCAGAGCGCCCAGCAAGCGAATACGAGGGGCATTTGCCGTCCAGCCTCGCTTCCCTGTCGGCCACTGTCCAGCGCAGCGACTGAGTTTTGGCCAACGACAGGTCGCCGCAAGCGCGAACCTCGTTGGCGAGGGCGGGGCTCGCGCCCTCGCGCTGCGTCTCTAGCGAGCCCCTCGGGGCGAACAGGAGTTCGCGCCACACGTGATGTTGTTCAGGAGCCCGAAGCCCGTCTACCCTCATGGCCGGTCGGCCTCCTTGTTGATCCACGCCATGACCGCAGCTCGCAAGGCAGCATGCAGCGGTATGCCTTCCGCCTTGGCGCGTCTTTCGAGATGCCTCCAGATTCTGGCCGGGAAGCGAACCGAGCGAGGGACGGTGGGGCCAGTCTCCGTACCCTTCCTGGGCCTGCCCCGACCCAAGTGGATGGAGATCCCCTCCGCAGCGACTCGAAGGGCGTATGGATTGCGACGGACCTTGGCCTTGTCGAAGTTCACCTCGGGCATCTCGCGCAGCGATGCGCGGGATGGCCCAAGAAGCTTCTTACCAGTCGCCTTCTTCATAGCGCTTCCTCTCGCGGGACGTAGCGCGTCTCGCGCTGATGATGCGGATCGTGTCCTCGGATTGCTCGATGAAGACAACGAGCAGAACACGTCCCTTCTCGGACTGACCGACCAGAATCGCGCGCGCTGGGCCCAGTGCATCATCCAGCATCGCCGCGAGCGGGTCTGCGAACACAGAAACGGCCTCTACGATTGAGACTCTGTGCTTCTTCAGGTTCGACGCGGCCTCCTTCGGGTCCCACGTGAACCGCACGCTAAGTGTAACACACTTTTGTATCTGCGCAAGAAGCTTCCGGGCGCCGCAATTTGGTCAGCCCGTGGTCAGCAACGGTCGAGGAGGCACAGGATTCGAGCACGCCCGATTCAACGTAAGCAGCGGAAACCTCTCGATGCCTCGCCCGAGCCCTTGGTACGGCTTGCAAACCTGCGACCCTCGGGTCGCTGCCCGAGACCAAAAACGCGCAGGCCCTACAAGCCAAGCACCTGTAGGGCCTACGTTTTTTGAGTTGCGGGGCAGGATTTGAACCTGCGACCTTCGGGTTATGAGGGCGGCTTTAAACAACCGGCAGACGGGCGTCGCCCCTCATGTTTTCAGGCGTCTCGAGCAGTTATCTCGAACCTGAAGTCCACCGAAGTCGACGCAGGAACCCGCAAGTCCCCTCCTGTTTGGACAAGATCTGGTCAAAGGTCCCCGTGGCATCCACGCGCTTCGTGACCTCGATCCGCTCATCGCCGTCTGCCGCGACCCCGCTTCCTCTTCAGCGGAAGCCAGCGGGGGACCGGGGCATTCACTACCACGCTCTGGCCGCGCTCGAACTCGGCGACCTTCCGAAACGGATCGGCCAGGTTGCTGTTGTCGAACACCAGCACGTGCGGAAGCTTCTCAATCGCTCGCGCCAGATTCTTCATCGTGCGCGGGAAGCGGGCCGACAGCTTCTCGGCAGGCACATCGTGCCCGCCCTGCAGAACTCGCATCGCGACACGCTGCTCTGAGATTCGGGCGTCGTCGACGCCGATGAACACGAGCACCACCGCATAGCCTTGGGCCGCCGCCTTGGCGAGAAAGTCGACTTTGTCCCCCACCGGATCGGACAGGACCGTCTCGAACACGAAGCTCTCGCGCTGTTCGACGAGCTCGACGCGAAGGCGATTGGCAAGGTCCGCGGCCGTGACCGCATCGAGCCCGAGCTCCCGCGCGAGATCATCCGCGTTCAAGAAGCGCAACCCGGCGGAGGCGAGGTGCGCCTCGAAGAACGTCGACTTGCCCGCGCCGTTGGGTCCCGCGATCGCGACGATGATGGGCCGAGCGTCGAACGGCGACGTCACTTGCTCGGCCGGAACCGGCGATTAACGAAGCGACCCACGGTACGGGTGCCATCCCGATCGATCTTCACCACGAGTCCGCGCCGCCCCGTGGCAGCCTCGAAGTGCGGATAGGGCCGTTGGTTGAGGTACGACGCAAGGCGCTTGCGGCCTGCCGCCGTGCCGACGGTCGCCAGCAACTCCGACAATGGACGGGCCTCGCCTTCGCTCTTCAGCCGCAGCGCCTCGGCCGCACGCAGGTGCAGCTCCACAGCGCGACCGAGCCGAGCCCAATACTCGATCTGGCCTGCGATCGATCGTTCGGCCGCCTCGCCGGCCAATCGCGCATCGAGGAGGAGCTTGTCGGACACCTTCACAGGCTGACTCATGTGCTGAGGGTAGCATTTTGCTACCGAATGAACAAGCCTGAGCGAAGGGTCACGCTTGAACTTCGAACCTGTCGTTTGACAGAATTCGACCTATGCCGCGCCGCCACCTACCACTCCCACATGGAGGCTGATCCGAGCCTCTCTTTCACCTCCCCCCTTCCCTGCTGCTGCTGGAAGCAGAACCCATCGGGAGATTGACATGAGCGATCCAGGACTGAGTTGGGACGTGTTCGTCGCGCCGTCGAAACCCGTAGTCACGAGCGACCTGCCGAGCGACCTTCCGAAGCGGATGTGGTCACCCGTGTCGGCAACGCTGATTCATGGCAAGCACGACGCAGTGCTCGTGGATCCGCTGATGACGGTCGAGGAGAGCCGCGCTATCCAATTGGATCGCTGCGACCAAGAATTTGACGACCATCTGCATCACGCACGGCCATGGCGACCACAGCTTCGGCATCGGCACCCTTCGCGAACGCTTTCCCGATGCGCGAGCCATCGCGACCTCTCGAGTCGCTGGGGAAGCTCGCTCGATAGGGAGATCACCGGCTCGCTGGTCTCGACCCTCGCCGATCGCCTCGGGTCGCAGCAGGTGGCGGCCGCGCCCTGGAGATCGGCCATCCTTTCCGGCGCCGGCGCCAACTACCGCGCTGCGGTCAGCATCTCGCGGTTCGACGGCTCCGGGCAGTCGGTCGTCTTGCAGGGCCGATGGGAGCTGATCGCGGAGAGCGGCGAGGAAGCGTCGCTCGGCATGAGGGAAATCTCGGTGACGGAGAAGACGACGGTTATGACGCCCTGGTCGCCGCGATGCAGAGGGCGCTCGTCCGGTTCGGTCAGGAGATGGCCGACACCGTCGCGGCAACGACGCAGATGGCGAGAGGCGCCCTGAGGTCTGTGGCTCGACGCTTGCACCGCTGGTTGGGCGTCGGGGAGAGGAGATCGTGATGTTCGGCAAACAAGACGTCCGCTTCCCCGCCGAGGGCGGGATCGAGCTTTCGGCGTGGCTCTTCACGCCGGAACGCGGCGGTGGCCGCCTCCCGGCCATCACCATGGCGCATGGCTACGCCGGGACGAAGTATCACGGCATCGAACGCATGGCGCAGTCGTTCGCCGACGCGGGGTTTGTGGTGCTCCTGCACGACCATCGCGGCTTCGGCGATAGCGGTGGCGAACCGAGGCAGGACATCAACCCGTGGCGGCAGATCGCCGACTGGCGGCGCGCCATCTCGTATCTCCAGGACCGCGCGGACGTGGACGCGGACCGCATCGGTCTCTGGGGCACGAGTTACGCTGGCGGTCACGCCATCGTCCTCGGCGCTACCGACAGACGTCTGAAAGCCGTGGTGGCGCAGGTCCCCACGATCGACGGCTACGCTTCGGGTCTACGCCGCGTGGCGCCGGAAGCCGTCGCGGAGCTCGAGGCGAGGTTCGCCGCCGATGAGCGCGCGCAGCTCCGCGGCGAGCCACCGGCAACCCAGATGATCGTCAGCAGCGACGCGGGCAAGCCCTCGTCCTACAAATCAGCGGAGGCGGTCAGCTTCTACCTCCGTCCCCTCCCGGACGGCGTGTGGGAGAACAAGGTCACCGTGCGCTCGACGCGCTGGGCTCGCATGTACGCGCCCGGCGACTTCATCGAGCGTGTATCGCCTACGCCGCTCCTGATGGTGGTCAGCGACCACGACCAGATCACCAACGCCGATCTCGCGCTCAAGGCGTACCAGCGGGCGCTCGAGCCCAAGCGGCTGGTCATGCTGAAGGGCAGCCACTTCGATCCTTACCTGGGTCAATTCGAGACCGCATCGCGCGCCGCCATCGACTGGTTCAAGGCACACCTTTGAACGGAGGTAGACATGGCGCTGAAATGGAAAATCCTCACCAAGAAGCGTGGCAGTGCCAGCCAGGGAACTCCCGCCGGCAAGGAGCATCTCGCGTGGGTCACCAATACGGTCACGCTGATTCATGGCGAACGTGACGCCGTACTCGTCGATACTTTCCTTTCCGAGCAGCAGTCGAGAGAGCTGCTGGATTGGGTCGTCGCGAGCGGCAAGAACCTCGTCGCCATCTACGTCACCCACGCCCATGGTGACCACTTCTTCGGTCTGAAGGTCCTGCTCGATCGGTTCCCCCAAGCCAGAGCGCTCGCCACCGCACAGGTGGTTGCGGCCATTCAAAAACAGATCGCGCCCGACTTTGTGAAATCCTTCTGGGAACCGCGCTTTCCCGGGCAACTCCCGTCGCAGTTGATCGCCCCGGAGGTTCTCGATGGAGATACCCTCCATCTCGAGGGAGAAGCGCTGAACGTCATCCAGCTCGGCCATACCGACACTGCGCATTCGACGGGGCTGCATGTGCCTTCCATTGGCCTGGTCGTATCCGGGGATTGTGTCTACAACGACACGCACCCCTATCTCGCGGAGTGCGACGACAAAGCGAGGAGCGAGTGGCTTCGAGCGCTGGACAGAATCGAGTCCCTGCATCCGGAAGCAGTGGTGGCCGGACATGGCGTGCTCGATCCCGACAGCTCGCCGCGTCACATCGAGGAAACCCGACGTTACCTCCGTGACTTCAAAGCTTGTGTGGGAGCCACATCGACGCCGCTGGAGCTCTACCAGAGGATGCTGTCCTTGCATCCGAATCGGGTGAATCCCGGGTCGCTCTGGTCGGCTGCAAAAGCTGCGAAACCATCCTAGGACAGCGGCTCCCTGAGCGTTCGAGCAAGTCGGCTAGCGTCACCGCTGGCAGGCCGACCGCCTTCCGCATGAACTTGATCGCTTCGCCGTCGGAGACTCCCGCGCGAGCGAGTCTGTTCGCCACGGCCAGATCGAAGTCACCGAGAGCAGGCCCGTTGAAGTACACGGCGCCACACGAATCGCAAACCAGCGCTGGGACAGAGGCCTTGAAGCTGTGTCCTGCGACGGTGCGAATCGTTGGACGCTTCTTCGCGTGCAGACCCCGGTTGCCGCAGCGGGAACACTTGCGATTCACACTCTTCATTCGTCACCTCGGTACACAGTAATGACCAGCAGGTCATCGTGCAGTTCCACGATCACTCTCAACACGTCACCATCGG
>Ga0209526_10000237_pt1 | contig 34589 bp, 30 predicted proteins | sample JacPinW_OM2H0_M1_FD_188566 | JGI IMG/M metagenome (GOLD analysis project Ga0209526, IMG submission 188566) | Forest soil microbial communities from Algoma, Ontario, Canada - Jack Pine, Ontario site 1_JW_OM2H0_M1 (SPAdes) (version 2) | ecosystem: Environmental > Terrestrial > Soil > Boreal... | reverse complement strand
GAGTCAGGAGCCCCTTGCGGAAGGCGGGCTCACGCTTCGCTCGTGCTCGGACGGTTTCTCTAAAATCTCGCGTCAACGCCACTTTGTTGTTTCTCTTTTCCATGTCCTCTCAACGGGTAATTATATTCCATCGGTCACCAAGCTAGTGAACCGCGCCGCAAGATGCCAGCGCTACTCCCGCGATGCTAGTTGGGCTTTTGCGATTTGGCGGGGTCCTCGGTTTGCGTTGCCTCGTCGGTGGCGTCGGGTTGGTTTTGGTCAGTTGCGTTGGTTTCCGAGACGCAATCGCCATAGGCGTCGAAGCCGGGGCGGCCGGCGGCAGTGCGATACTGGCAACGTGATGCGGTACTGGCAGGGCTGGGTGATTTGGGTTGCATGGTTTCGTCCTTTGGATTGGGTTGATCGGGAGGAGGAGATACCCCCACCCCGGGTGTTTTTGCGAAAAAAGTTTGGAATTGCTTGAAAACAAGGGAGTTGACTTTTTTGGCGACGACAAAGAGTTCGGAACAGTATGGTGATAAAGGGGATAGGTGCCATCGGCGACGCAGTGTACACGGGGATGGCCCCCGGGTTTTGCATAAGTGTTGATTCTAAAGGCGCTTACAATGCGCTGAAAATGTGCAGATTCTGGGCGATGTGGCAGACAAGTGCGGAACAAAAAAAGCGGCCCACAATTGGCCGCGGAGAAAGCTTGGACGCAAGTCTAACTAATTGAGACTATAACTCATCGGTTAGAGCGTTGTCAACACAAAAAACAATTTGTGTTCGAGAACCGGAGTGCGGCCGCGAGCGATGAGTGTCGGGGTCGGCCAAGATGTGCTAGGGGCTGTGGGAGCACGCACAACGGCGGACAGTCAAAAATGGCTGCCCACGCGACGGATTTCAGCTATTGGAGGTTGGCTCGGCGTAGGAATGTGGCGAAACGGGGGTCGCTGCGGAGGGGATCGAAGAAGGGGTGCATTTTAAGAAATTGCATGATGTTCGAGCGTTCTTCGGCACAACGCTCGAGCCAGGCAAATGCCTCCTCCTTGTCACCGAGTCGCAGGTAGGCATTGAGGAACGCGGCCGGCGGCACGTAACCGGCTTTTCGGCGTTGGTGAAGTTCGCTGAGAACCCGGAGAGCATCCGCGCGGCGGCCGGCGCCGGCATAGGCACCGACGAGCACGCCCAGCACCGCGGAGCTGTGGTCCGAAAGGGAAGCGGCTCTCTCCAGAGCTGTGATCGCTTCGTCATAATGTTTGGCGCCCATGAGTGCAAAGCCGAGATACCAAGCGGCTAACGGATCGTTCGGTTCGACGCTCAACGTGGTCCGCAATTCACGAAGGGCCTCATCAAAACGGTGACTATAAAAAAGGATGGCCCCTACCTGCTGGCCGTTAAATTCCTGCGGATCGAGTTCCTGCGCTCGCCGAGCCGAGGCGAGGGCTTCCTCGGTGCGGCCCTGACATAGGAGCCATTGGGCCAAGCCTCCGTGAGCGGCCGCATTGTTGGGGCTCAGCTCGATGGCCTGCCTGTATTCGGCTTCCGCTTCCGCCCAGTGCCAGTCTTTCTGCAGGGCGTCTCCGAGCTCTGCACGGGCCTCCGAAAGCTCGGGATCCAATTCCAACGCTTTTCGGGCCGCAGCGAGCACCTTTGGGCGGCTCTCGCCAGGAGGCTTGCCGTAGAAAACCAGGCCGAGGTCAGAGTACGCAGCCGCCAAGCCAGCGTAGGCGGGAGCAAAGGTGCCGTCGGCGTCGACTGCCGCCTGAAAATGCCGAACGGCCTCCTCGAGTCCGGCCCGGCTGTTCTTATGCAGGGCAAAACGACCCTTCAGGTAGGATTCGTAGACTTCCGGCGTCACGGTGCGCGGGGCCTCGGGTACACCCGGGTGGGCGCCCGAAACGGCGACCTCAATGTGATGTGCAATGCCGTAGGTGACTTCGCTCTGCAGCTTCAGCACGTCCTGCAATTCGCGGTCATATGTACCCGACCAGAGGTGCTCGTCCGTGTCGGCGCGAATCAACTGAATACTGATGCGAATCTTGTCGCCGGATCGCAGAACCGAGCCTTCGATGACCGCGTCAACGTTTAGTTCCTTCCCAATCGCAGGCAACGACTTTCGGGTGCCCTTGAAGTGCATTACGGAAGTGCGCGAAATCACACGCAAGGCGTGAATTGCCGAGAGGCGCGAAATCAGTGCCTCCGTCATGCCATCGGAGAGGTAGTCCTGCTCGGGATTGCCGGAGAAGTTTTCCAGCGGAAGCACGGCGAGTGACCGGATGCGTGGGTTGGAGTTGATTGGGGGCGAACCCGTCCGCGCGCGCACGAACCATGCGAGCCCGGCGGACAATGTCACGATCAATCCCATGAGCAGCAGGGCCCTGCGCGAACGACCTGTAAGCCAGGTGGTGGCGGGCACGAACTCTGAATCCGATGCGGAGGGAACTGCGGCAGACGCCCGTTGATTGCGCCACGTGTCAAGTTCCCTTGTGTAGGCGTAAATCGATCCGAGTTTGCCGTGATGAAGACGATGGACGGGCAGCCCCTCGCGTTTCTCCCACCGGCGGACGGTCGTGACGTCACGCCCGAGATAGGCGGCAATCTCTTTCCAGGATTCCAGGCGCCGCCCTTGGGCATCGGCACTCGTGTTGAGGGTTTGCGTCGCGTGAACTGACATAGGCCGGTAGGCTCCTGCTAAGTGGAAGAAGTATTACACCTGTCTCTTTCCGTGGCAACTGCCCGAACTGGGCGAAAAATCTGCGGAATGTGGCGCTTTGCCCCTCTTTGCCTCTCTTTGCCCGTTGCGCCGAAGCGTGTGCTGGCACAGCATGCCCACTACAAGCGATCCAGTCGAGGCGCGACCGGTACATCTTCGTACTTTGTCCCCTGATTTGGCGCTCACTCAGTAAGCATCCATGGAGGCTCGTATGTGCAGAACTCGAATCACGACCCGGTCCAACGTAGACCTATTTCTCTTATTTTGCCGGCAAGGCGCGGGCGCGACGATTCGGAGCGCAATGCTGCTGCTGATTGCGGCGCTGCTCGCTGCCAGTCCGCTGCCGGTGTCGGCGGCCACGCCAGACCCGGTGCTGGAGTGGATGGGCGTCATGAACACGGCAGTGCTGACGGCCGGTACCGCCCCGAATGTAACCAGCCGCGTAGTCGCATTGGTATCAGCCTCCGTATTCGATGCCGTTAACGGCATCGAGCCGCGCTTTCGCCCGTTGCAAGTGAGACCGGACGCGCCGCATCATGCGTCGCAGGGCGCAGCGGCGATTCAGGCGGCCTACGCGATTCTCTTGCACCTATATCCGGCGCAGAGCGCGATGCTAACTAGTCGGCTGAATGCGTCGCTAGCGGCTCTCGCGTCGACCGAAAAAGCCGAAGCCATCGCGGCGGGTGTCGCCTGGGGCCAAACGGTTGCCGATGCCATCTGGGCCTCGCGGCTGACCGACGGCTTCGCGCCCACGCCGCCGCCGTTCATCGGCGTGCAGGGTGTCGTCGGTACGCCGGCCGTCGGCTTTTGGCGCCCCACGCCGCCCGCTAACGCTTTCGGCGCAACACCGCAGATCGCTACCATGACGCCGTGGGTACTCACGCGACCATCGCAGTTCCGCTTGGCGCCGCCGCTAGCCCTGAACAACGCGGAGTACGCCGCGGATCTCAACGAAGTGAAGGTTATGGGCACGCTTTCTGGCTCGATGCGCACTCCGGATCAATCGGAACTCGCGCTGTTCTGGGCATTGAACACTCCGCTTGCCTGGAACCGCATTGCCGCGCAGATTTCGGCAGGGCGTGGGCTGACTCTGACCGAAAATGCGCACTTATTTGCGTTGCTGAATATCACACTTTCCGACGCGCTTATCGCATGCTGGGATAGCAAGTACCGCTACGTTTTCTGGCGGCCGGTCACCGCAATCCGAACGGGTCTCACGCCCGCGGACGCCGAGCCGATGTGGGAGCCGTGGCTGAATTCTCTGACGGGGACTCCTGCGCATCCGGAGTATCCGTCGGCTCATTCCTCGATGAGTGGAGCAGCGGCCTTCATCCTTGGCGCCGCGTTTGGAGAGAACACAGCGTTTAGCGTCACCTCGGAGGTACGTCCGGGCACTCGTTCGTTTTCGAGCTTCTCGGAGGCGATAGCGGAAATCGTCGATGCGCGCGTTTTTGGCGGCATACACTTCCGGACCAGCTGCCTGCGCGCAAATGGGCTGGGCAGAGCTGTGGCAGATTACGTGTCGAGGCACGCGATGCGTGCGCGAGGCGACGACGGAGACGATGACCGGGACTAGATTTGAAAGCTCGGCCGTTCGTCAGGGATGAGTGTTGTTTTATTCGCGACGCAGGGCGATCACCAGCTTGCTCTGCGTCGCGTGGATTTTCGATTGAGCATCGAGGACATTGTTCCCGATGCATTAGTGAGCGCCAGGTCCAACGCGGCCACCTCTGGCCACGCGGTTAGCTGCCGATACAGTGCGTAATCAAAACTGATCCACCCTTTTTGGTAAGGATTCCTAGTGTGAAACGAGCTGTGCCGAAAAGACAGACGTTCGACTAGTTGGCGACGGTGAATTCGATGGTGGAGGGGGCGGGTAGGCGGGAGCCAGCTAGGGGGGACTGGTCGATCACGGTGCCGCGGGGCCATTGGGGGGCGGAGACGTAATTTACTTTGCGGTGGAGGCCGGCGGAGTCGAGGCGGCGCTGGGCGTCGGATTCGGTCATGCCGACGAAGTGGGGCATGACGTAGGCGGATTCGTGCGGGCCTTGCGAGATCAGGACGTCGACGCGGGGAGTGGCGGCGCCGGTGCCGGGACGCGGCGTCTGGATGACGACTTCGTCGGCGGGCTTGTTGGGCATGGAGATGGCGGAGACTTCGCCGACTTGCAGGCCGGCGCGGAGGAGTTCGATGCGGGAGACGCGGAGCGAATTACCTTCGAGCAGCGGGATTTGCAGTTCGCGCTGGCCGAGACTGAGCACGACGTGGGCTTGCTGAGACTGTTTCATGAGCAGACCGGCGGGCGGGGTTTGACGGACGACGACGTTGATGGGCAGCTCGCTATAGACGCGGTCGGCAACTTTCAGGACGAGGCCGCGCGAGCGGAGCATGGTGGTGGCTTCGGCGACGTTTTTGCCGGTGAGGTTGGGCATGGTGACTTCGCGGCCGTGGATGGCGATGCGCATGGCGGTGATGGCGCTGAGAAACGCGGCGGAAGCGAGGATGAAGACGAGGAGGGCCATTTGGCCGAGCTCTTCGAGACGCTTGCGGAAATTTAGCGAGGGCTCGGGAGCGTCGATGGGATCGAGGGCGGCGTCGGGTGCTTCGTCAGTCATTGCAGTTTTGTCAGTGCGCTGGCGAAATCAAAGGCGCCCGCGAAAGTCCGTGGCCGCTACAGGTGCTCGCTAGGAACTCCACCGTACACGGACGAATCGAGAAGTCTTTGACATTGCGAAAGCGGCGGCAAGCCGGCGCACTCGAAAGTGTCGTCATTTCTTCTCTAGCGGTGGAGCGGGATAATCCGGGAGCTTGTCTTTGCTGGTGTCGGCGCGCTTTACTTCGAGCTCATCGAAGAGCAGCGAAGGGCTGATGACGGTGGTGGCGATGCCGCCTGCGCGATTGCTGACTTGCGGATCGTTGCCGACGGCGATCAGGTCGCTGCGGAGGGCGCGCACGTCCAATTCGCTGAAGACGGCGCCGCGAACCAGTTCTTCGTGGCCGTCTGGGTAGACGCGATAGAGCAGGCGTGGGGAGTTGCCGGGGCCGAGCGTCTCGACACGATAGCCGTACGGCTTACCTTGTTCGGTGATCATGTGGATGACGCGCTTCTTCAATTCTTCGGGAGACTGCGCTTCCTTGCTTTTCAGGAGCAGCACTCCAAGGTTTGGGGCGGGATAGGCTCCGGCGCCGGCGCGGCCATGGCCGTTGGACGAAGGAAAGTCGCGAATGGGTTGGCGGCCGACGAGATAGTTGATCAGCGTGCCGGCGTCGACGAGGGTCACCGGTTGCGCTTTGACGCCGTCGTCATCGACTTCATAGGTGCCGACGAGACTCTTGCCTTGAAAATTACGGAGCGTTGGGTCGTCGACGACGGTGAGGAAGTTGGGCAGCACGCGAGTCTTGAAGCTGGTGGCGAACGCACCTACGGTGCGATTGGGGCGGCCGAGCTGCGGCTTGCGGCCGAGAACATTGGTGCCGACGAGGGAAGCGACTACGTCGGTCGCGGCGTCCGGCGCAAACAGCACGGGGCCGCGATATTCCTCTTCAACGATAGGCGCTTGCCGCAATGCGACGAGCGTGTCCAGAGTCTTGCGCGCATCGGAAAGCAGCGCTTCTCGCGTGGGAAGCTCTTCGGCTTTGGCAACCATCCAGAACGGATTGCGGGTGAGGCGCATGCCATCGGCGGCTTGCGCGGAACTGTTGAGCGTGACGTTATAGGTTTTTTTGCCGGAGCGCGTAACGGTGCCCTCGGAGTTCACCAAATATTCGTTGATGGCGGAAAAACGCGCGGAGGCGCTGACGGATTGCACGTCCGGATACAGGCGATACAGATTGGTGACGTCTTCTAACGTTTTCTTCCATGTGGCGGCGTCGACCTGCAGAGCGACCGTGGGTTCAACGTCCGCGACGATGGGAGCTTTGGCAAAATCGTCAACTGGATTCAGATCGGCGCTGAACTGCTTCAGCGCGGCTTGCTTTTCGGTAAGGGCTTGGCCCGCGGCCTTGTAGGCTTCATCGGTAGCCAGCCAGATCTGGTGGCGGAGAGCGATGGGGTCATTATCAAGCGGGAGAATATTGGTCTCGCCCATGCCCTGGTTATAGTAGCTGTCCTGTTTGTAATCGCCGATGCGCACAACGACGCGGAGAACACGGTAGCGGACGCGCTGGCTTTCGCGCAGGGCGCCGAACGCGGCCTCCGTCTGATATTCGTCGACGTCATTGACGCGGTACTCGATGTAATAGGGGGCGGCGACCTGGTCCATCTTGAGCTGCGCTCGCGAGCGGTCGAGCTCGGTCAGCAAGGCGTCTAGGACAGCGTCACCGCCGGCGGCGACGCGCGCGGCGGCCAATGGATCTGGCGCAACGGTTTTGGTGGCGTCGTCCTTGGATTTAGGACTGTGCTTGGCGGCGTAAAGCGAGGTGCCGCCAGAAATTAGAAGGGCTGCAAATGCGAAGCTGAACGTCGCGCGGGCGATTTTCACGGCTTCACCTCGGTTTTGGATGGCGTGCCCTGTGCGGTGGTCATGGTGCCTTCAAAACCGGGCGGAGGCAAAATGGGCGGACGCTCATGCAAGTGTCCGCGCTTTTGCACTTCCATTTCGGAGAAGAGCATGGCGGGAGCGACGGCGGAAACCGGAACGCTGCCGCTTTCCGCGCCGCAGACCCCGTTGAAGACGTGCTGCTGGTCGCCGGTAGTCATGATGCGGGTGAGCGCGGCGAGCGGCGTGCCAACGATATCGACCCCGCGGACCAATTCATCGGGACGGCCATCGGCGTAAACGCGATAGACGACCACAGGCAAAACTTGAAAGGCTTGCGGAAGCTGGCGGGTGGTGAGAGTGAAGCCGCCTTGGATGTCGTCGAAGTAGAGGCCGTAGGGTTTGCCCTGGCGTTTTACTTCATCGATCAGTTTCTGGCGAAGCTGCGCTTCGGGAACAGTTTGCGTAGAGGTGACGATTAAGTTGCCTTGACGGCCGGTAGGCATGAGGCCGGGTTGATTGCGGCCGTGGCCATTGGAAAGACCGAAATTCTTGATAGGCATGCGGGACATCAGAAAATTCTTGAGCACGCCATTTTGGATGACCTCAACGCGCTGCGCCGGCGAACCTTCGTTGTCGTAGTCATAGGAGCCGGCCAGTTTCATTCCGGCGAGTTCGTGAACGGTGGGATCGTCTGCGACGCTGAGAAATTTGGGCAGCACTTCCTGGTCGACTTTCTTGGTGAAGGTTTGTCCTTCGTCTTCATCGCGCTGGCGATGACCCTCGAGGCGATGTCCGAGGACTTCGTGGAAGAAGACGGCAGCGGCGCGCCCGCTAAGAAGCGCTGGACCGTCGTATGGTTCGGCAGCCGGAGCTTTACGGAGATCTTTCAGGTCGGCGGCCATTTTGTCGATCTTGGCGGCCAAGTCGGCTTCGGAGGGCAAGCCAGCGGCGGAAGGCGCTTGAAACGTTTCGACGCGAATTAGGTCCATGCCGTCATCGGCGCGAGTTTGCGCTTCCATGATCAGCCGCGTAGTAGCGCTGGGACTGGCGATCGCGGTGCCTTCGCTGGAGACCATGCGCGAGTTGGAATCCTGCACCTGAAGAATGACGCTGGCGAAGTAGACGCCGGGATATTTGCGGAACGCGCCGGAAAGGCGGCGAATCTCGCCCTCCCAAGCGGCGCGATCGAAACCTTGCCGTTTTAACGCTTCGCCGGTGTGCGTCTGCGGAGCTTCCTTGGAGAAGTCAGGGGACTTATCTTCTTCTTCCGCCCGCACGGCGGTGTTGGTCTTGACGTTGAGGAAGGCGGGAGCGGCGCGCTTGTATTCGCGATCGGTGAGCTCCCAAAGGACGCGAGAGATGGCGTCGGGATCGTCGCCGAGCGGGAGCGTGCCGGAACTCATGCCGCTGACGCGGCTCTGGCCGTGCGTGTTGTCTAGCGCCGGGGAGCCTACGCGCATGACGACGTCTGCTTGACGGCGGCGCAGCGCGGCGTCGGTCAGCAGGCTGCCGTAGGAGCCAACGAGGACGACGATGTCCTGGTCATTGACGGTGTAGCTCAGGAAATAAGGCGCGGGATCCGTTTTCGAGAGGGAACTGCTGGCGCGAGACAGCTCCGCCTGCATCACTTTTAGAATGGGATCGCCGGCGTTTGCGGAAGCAGCTTTCGTGGGGACGGAATTTTCCGCCGGCGCGGCCGAGAGAACCGGAGCGAAAGAAAGCTGCAATGCCATGAGGCAGCAGGCGGCAAGGCGAACGAACTCCTGGATGGGAAAGGGCAACTTCCGTTGGGCTGGTGCGAGCCGAATGATTTTCATGAACTACAGTCTCCCGGTACAGCGATATCCGAAAGGGTTGGCGGACCCCGATGAATTCGAGCTATTTGAGGTGGACAATACGAGAGTATGCCTTAGCATCCCTCGCGGCGCAATTCAGGCGTTCTCGAAGCGTTCCCGTTCAGTCAACCGCGCGCCGTTTGCAAATTCCACCGAAGAAATTTGCTTGCGCCCTTCCAATTTGACGGAGAGAAGGCGCAATAGGGTTGCGTGGCCGCATGCAATTAAAATTTGTGTGTCTTCGCGAGAAATGGTGCCTGGCGCGCTGCCGGTGAGGGTGCTCAGGGAAAAGGGCTCAGCCCAGATTTGGCAGGTCTGTCCGCGAAAGGACGTGTACGCGCCAGGCCACGGAGCGAAGCCGCGCATACGGTTGTAGATTTCTTGCGCGGGGCGATTCCAGTCGAGGCGGCCGTCTTCCTTTTTTAACAAGGGGGCGTAGGTTGCTTCGTGGTTATTCTGCGGACGAGGGACGAGTTTTCCTTCCGCCAGCCCGCGCAAGGTGTCGAGCATGAGGGGCGCGCCGGCTTCCGCCATGCTTTGGGCTAGCTCTGGCGCGGTCTCCTCTGGGACGATGTCGAGTTCCTCTTGCAGCAGCATATCGCCGGTGTCCATGCCGGCATCGATGCGCATCGTGGTTAGGCCCGTTTCCGTTTCTCCATTAGCGATTGCCCAGTTGATGGGAGCGGCGCCGCGATACTTGGGGAGGAGTGAAGCGTGGAGATTAATCCAGCCGAGTTTGGGAATGCTCAAGAGAGAGGCAGGGATGATTTGGCCGTAGGCGATGATGACGATGCCGTCTGGCGCCAGTTGCTTTAGCAGGGCCTGCGCTTCGGGCGAACGAATTTTTTCCGGCTGATGAACAGGGAGACCGGCCGCTACGGCGGCTTCTTTAATGGGAGACGCGGAGATTTGTTGACCGCGGGCGCGGGGGCGGTCGGGTTGCGTGATTACGGCGGCGATTTCGATGTCAGGCTGCGCGAGGAGGTGAATAAAGGTGGGGACGGCGAAGTGCGGGGTGCCACAGAAGAGGATGCGCATGGGTTAGTCCAACGCGAAGCTGGCGATGACGGTGCAGAGTGCTCCAAGCTTGAGATCTTGCCTAGCTAGGGCGCAGCAATGCTGCGCCCCTACGAAGACGGGAGTTATACGCACCCTGCTACCACTCGCCTTGTTTTCTTAGCTTTTTGATTTTGCGCTTGATCAGGTCGCGCTTCAGCATACTCAGGTGCTGGATGAAGAGAATGCCGTTGAGGTGATCGATCTCATGGCAGAAGGCGCGGGCGAGGAGGTCTTCGCCGCGGATTTCGAAGGATTCGCCCTTGGCGTTTTGCGCTCTTATAGTGACGAATTGCGGGCGCAGGACGTAGCCCCGAAAGCCTGGAATGGAGAGGCAGCCTTCTTCTTCGCGCTTTTCGCCTTCGGCGTGAATGATTTCCGGGTTGGCGAGAACGATTTTAGCTTCGGGATTCTTTCCGCCGGTGACGTCGACGACTGCCATGCGCAGTGTGAAGCCGATTTGGGGCGCGGCGAGTCCCACGCCTTGCGCTGCGTACATGGAGGCGAACATGTCTTCCGCGAGCTGCTCGAGTTCGGCGTCGAAGGTCTTTACGAGAGTGGTTGGTTTTTCCAGGATAGGATCGCCGTACTTGACGATCGGGTAGATCTTGCGCGCCGCGGAAACGGTTTCCGGTGCGGCAGCTTGCGTGGCTTCAGAACTCGACGATTTGTCGGGCATAGTTATCGAAATTCCGCCGCATCTCGGCGAGAGAGTCTCCTCCAAATTTTTGCAGAAAAGCATCGGCGAGCACAAGGGCAACCATGGCTTCGCCAGCGACGCCTGCAGCGGGGACTACGCACCAGTCGGAGCGCTCGTAGGCGGCTTGTACGGGCTCCTTGGTGACCATGTCCGCGGTGCCGAGGGCGCGGCGGAGCGTGGAGATCGGCTTGAGATAGCCGCGCACGATCATGTCTTCGCCATTGGTGATGCCGCCTTCGAGGCCGCCGGCGCGATTGGAGCTACGGCGGAAACGCTTCGCGGATTTGTCGTAGGAGATTTCGTCCTGCACTTCGCTGCCGTAGGAGCCCGCAGCCGTCACGCCGGCGCCAATTTCGACGCCTTTGACGGCTTGGATGCTCATTACCGCTTGCGCGAGGCGGCCATCGAGCTTTTCGTCCCACTGCGCGTGACTGCCGAGGCCGACAGGGATGTTGTGGGCGATGACTTCGAAAATGCCGCCGACGGTGTCGCCGGCTTTCAGCGCGGCGTCGACTTCGGCTTTCATCTTGTTCTGAACGGTCGAGTCGACGCAGCGGAGTGGAGATTCGAGGTCCGCGTTGACAGCGAGGATTTCATCCCATGCGGCTTTGCGGTCGAGCTTTACGTGGCCGACTTGGACGGTGTGGCTGGCAATTTCGGTGCCGAATTGGCGAAGCAGCAGCTTGGCAAAGGCGGCGGCGGCTACGCGAGCGGCGGTTTCGCGGGCGGAGGCGCGCTCGAGGATATAGCGAGCATCGTGAAAATTAAATTTTTGCGAGCCGGCGAGGTCGGCGTGACCAGGGCGCGGTGCTACGAGTTTTTTTGTTGGTGCATCATCTTCTGAAGAGTCTTCCACGGGAAGAAGTTTTTCCCAATTGGCCCAGTCACGATTCTCAATTCGCAATGCGACAGGGGCGCCGATGGTCTGGCCGTGGCGTACTCCAGCGAAGATGTCGGCGCGGTCTTTTTCGATTTTCTGGCGGCCGCCGCGGCCATAACCGAGCTGGCGGCGATGGAGTTCGCGATTGATGAATTCCACATCAATGGGAAGAGATGCCGGCAGACCGGAAATGAAGGCCAGGAGAGCCTGTCCGTGCGATTCACCGGCAGTGTAGAAGCGGAGCATGGTTAAATTGGAAGAAGCAGTGTAGCGACGGCGTGCTTGCGCGTCCAGTACGCCCGCAGGTTTAGCAGCGGTGCTTGACGCGATTGGCGAGGGGGGTTACGCTTCTGGCTTAGTGTTTGTCTTGCAATAGGTTGCAGTCGAGCGCGATTTCGATAGGGAATTGTGGCAGACACTCCTCTCCAGGTAGCGGGTCGTCAAGCCAAGCCCGTGGAACGCATTTCCATGGGCGAGGTGCTGACCGACGCCTTCAAGCAATTACTCGCGAACATTCAAGATTATTCGGAGATGTCCGCGCGCGCGCTTGCGAATCTGGCCAGCGGGCCGCGATATTTCCAAGACATCCTCGACCAAATGGACGACATCGGCGTAGGGTCCCTTCCCATCGTGTTGATGGCCGGCTTCTTCATCGGTGCCGTGATGGTATTGCAGACAGGATCGCAGTTCACACGGTTCGGGCAGACGGCGCTCACGGGTGACGTGGTATCCATAGCGCTGGTACGCGAACTGGGACCGACGCTGACGGGAATCCTGGTGGCGGGGCGCTCGGCGTCGGGCATCGCGTCGGAACTGGGCTCGATGTTGGTGACGGAACAGATTGATGCGATGCGCGCGATGGGCACGGACCCGAGCCGGAAGTTGATAACGCCGCGAGTGCTGGCGGGGATTTTGATGTTGCCATTGTTGACCGCGCTAAACGATTTCATTGGATTGCTGGGTGGTTGCGTAGCGTCGGTCTTTTCGCTCCGCTTGAACGCGGTGGAATTCTGGACGCGCGCTATCAATGCGCTGGATTTCGCGGACCTCATGCAAGGGATGATGAAGCCGCTGGTATATGGGTTTATTCTTGCGACGGTCGGTTGCTACAAAGGGATGACGGTGCGCGGGGGCACGCAGGGCGTCGGACGTGCAACTACGCAGGCTGTGGTGGTCGCGTCGGTGATGATCATCGGTGCGGACTTATTCTTGACCAAACTCGCCTTGTTCCTTGGAGACAAACTCTTTTGACGACCTCCCCGCGAGAAAACGACACTTCCGCCGTAGTAGCTTTCACAAACGTAAAAATAGGATTTGACGAGGGCGACGTCCTGCGCGGCGTGTCTTTCGAGGTGATGCCGCGAGAGACGCTGGTGCTGCTGGGTGAAACGGGAACGGGAAAAACTCTGACGCTGAAGTTGGCGGCGGGACTCCTGCGGCCGACACAAGGCAAGGTCGAAGTCCTTGGTAAGGAAGTGTCGTCCATGAGCGAGGACGAGTTGCTGGAGTATCGCCGACAATTGGGATTTGTGTTTCAGGAAGGCGCGCTGTTTGACTCGATGACGGTGGCCGAGAACGTTGCGTATCGTTTGCGCGAGGATCGGCTGACCGAGGAGGAGATCGAGACACGGGTGCAGGAAGCCTTGCGCTTTGTGGAGCTCGAGCACACGGGCGAAATGCTGCCGTCTGAACTTTCGGGCGGCATGCGTCGGCGCGTCTCGATTGCCCGCACATTGGCGACGCGGCCGCCGATTGTGCTGTACGATTCGCCGACGGCGGGACTAGATCCGGTTACAGCGCAAACAATCATCACGCTGATTCTGCAGCTTCGCGATGTTTTCGGCGTAACGGCCATGCTGGCGACGCATCGATTACAGGATGGATTTGGGCTCGCGAAGTTTCGATTCGATCCGGAAAGCAAGCGAGTAGTGCGCGTTGCTGATGGCGAAAGCATCGCTTCAAAAGGAACAGAAGGTAGCGAGCCGGCCACCCGATTTATCGTTTATCGAGAGGGGCGAATTTATTTCGAGGGTAAACCGGAGGAGCTCGCGGAGTCAAAGGATGCGTATTTGCAGCGGTTTATGGCGTCAATTTGATAGGCTGTGTGGGCAGAAAAGCTAACGAGGCCGGAAAGAGTTCATGGCACAGCGCAAGCAACTAACTTGGACAGAACTGCGCGTTGGGTTATTTGTGCTGGTGGGACTGTTCGTGCTGGCGGTCGGAATTTTTTATGTTACCGGCACCAATGTTATTGGGCCGAAATATCGTCTCAAAACCTATTTGCCGGAAGTCTCTGACTTGGCCAAAGGTGCGCCGGTGCGCGTGGATGGCGTGGAGGTTGGAAACGTAGAGTCCATTCAGCTCGTGCCGCGGACGCCGGGGCATATACCGGAAAAGAACAAAAACATCGAAGTAGTAATGCGCATCGACCGGAAATTCCAAAACGACATCTTGACGGATTCGACGGCGAGCTTGCAGACGGAAGGATTACTCGGCAATCGAGTGGTGAACATAACCCGCGGATTCACCGGCGTGCCACTGAAAGAAGGCCAAGAAATTACCGGTGTCGAGGAGAAGGCCATCAAGCAAGTTGTGGAGCGCAGCGCGGATGTGCTGGCCAACCTGCAGGCGCTCTCTGATAACGCGAAAGACTTGCTCGAGGGCGTGCAGGAAGGGCGCGGAACGCTGGGCAAACTGCTTACGGACGATCAAGTGTACAAAAACCTGAACGGCGTTCTGGCGAAGACAAACCAGGTGGTTACCGGCATCCAAGAGGGGCAGGGCACACTTGGGAAGCTGGTAGTTTCCGACGAGCTGTATGGCAAGGCGAATACTGCCGTGGACAACGTCAACGGGATCTTGGGCGACGTGCGCAGTCAGAAGGGCACGCTGGGCAAGCTGCTGTATGATCCATCGCTCTATGACGAGGCGAAGAAGGCCCTGAGCAGCGGTAACGCGATGATCAGCGACGTGCGCGAAGGCAAGGGAACGTTGGGCAAGCTGGCCACCGAGGACACGCTTTACAATAAGCTCCGAGACACGAGCACCAATCTGGCCAATGCCACGGCGAAGCTGAACGACAACACGACGAGCGTGGGAAAGATGTTTTCGGATCCGCAGTTGTACGACAACCTTACCGGTCTGACGGGGGACCTGCGCTTGTTGATCGGGGATTTGCGGCAGAATCCCAAGAAGTTCCTGCATTTCAAGGTCACTATATTTTGACGGCTTCGCCCGCTTTGCCCCACCCCGGCGCTGTGTTGTAATGAACTTGTAACAAAAACTGAATAGGCTTCCAGCCAATCGAGTCGATCGTGCCGACGAACGTAATGGATACGCAAGATCCACAGCAGAAGACGGCGTCGCGCCCGGATGCGGCAAAATCCACCCTGCCACAGCCAGGGCGGCCCGTTCCGAGCCGCGCCTATCCCGGGGCGCTGATCGTTGTGGAAGGTACGGACGGTTCCGGTAAGAGCACGCAACTGTATTTGCTGAAGCGCTGGCTCGAGATCGGGGGTTACCGGCTGCACTTCACGGAATGGAACTCCTCTCCACTGGTGAAGTCCGCGACACGGCGCGGGAAGCAAAGGCGGTTACTGACGCCGACCACATTTTCCCTGCTGCACGCCGCCGACTTTGCGGACCGCTGCGAGCGACAGATCATGCCGTTGTTGCAAGGCGACTATCTCGTACTTGCGGACCGCTACATTTATACGGCGTTTGCGCGCGATGCGGCGCGCGGCTGCCCGCCGCGCTGGCTCCGCAATCTCTACCGCTTTGCGCCCATTCCCGACATCACGTTTTATTTTCGCGCGCCGCTCGACGTGGCAGTACACCGAATTCTCAGTGGACGCCCGAAGCTGAAATACTACGAAGCGGGCATGGATCTGGGATTATCGTTCGACCGCGCCGAGAGCTTCAAATTGTTCCAGGCACGCATTCTTGAGGAATACGACAAGATGGTCGACACGGACAATTTTGTCGTCCTCGACGGCACTATCCCTGTCAACAAGCTGCAAAAACAGATGCGCGACATTGTTGCCTCCAAAATCGACTTGAAGCGGTTTGCGCCTCGCGTGGCCGAAACGGAATAGCATGTCGGATCAGGAAAAAGAAAAAGACAAGCCGGCGGCGCCCGCATCTGCGATTCCGGACGTGACATCTGCGCCAGTGCCCGGGGCCGTGACGAAGACCGCCACCGAAGAAGAAGCTTCGCAATATTTCTACGGCGAAGCGCTGGTCGGCTTCGATCCCAGCGAAATTACGGGCAGCTTGATCGTCATCGAAGGCATGGACGGTTCGGGCCGCTCGACGCAAATCACCCTGCTGCAGGAATGGCTCGAATCGGAAGGCTTTGCGGTGCAAACGAGCGGGCTGCGGCGTTCGAATCTGGTGGGACGCGACATTGACGAGCTGCTGGCGAAGAACGCCGTAACCCGGCTAACTCTTTCTCTGATGTACGCAACTGACTTCTTCGATCAAGTGGAACACCGCATCCTGCCGGCGCTGCGTTCCGGCACGGTCGTCCTCGCGGATCGCTTCATTTTTACGCTGATCGCGCGCGGCGTAGTGCGCGGTATCAATCGCGATTACATCAGCGGCCTCTACGCGATGGCGTTGCGTCCTCACCTGACATTTTGGCTTAATGTGCGCCCGGAGACCGCATTCGCTCGCGAATTCAAGAAAGCGCAAGCTATCAGTTATTGGGAAGCCGGCCGTGACATGTCGCTTTCACACGACCTCTACTGGTCGTTCATTCGCTACCAGACAATGATCAAGCGCGAGTTTGAGGTCATGGCCAAACGTCACAATTTCCTTGAGCTCGACGGCGAAGCCAGCGTTTCTGCGGTGAACAAGCAGCTTCGCCAGCGCATCGCCGAGCAGTTGGGGATACGGGCCACGAAATATACGCCCTCCGCTGCACTGGCACATCTCTGGCGGTAAACTCTGCGCATGTCTGAGCCGGTCCACATCGCCGCGATTGACGCCGGCTCCAATGCAGTGCGGCTTTCTGTCGCGCGCGCTTACTCTGCGTTGGATATCGAACCGCTGCACAACGAGCGTTATTCGCTGCGCCTGGGCGAGGGCGTGTTTCTGCGCCACCGCTTCAGCGAGGATATTTTTAAGAAGGGCGTGAAGGCATTCCGCCACTTCAAGGAAATAATGGATGAATTCGGCGTGACGCGCTATCGCGCCGTGGCCACCAGCGCTTCACGCGAAGCCCGTAATCGCGACGCGTTCGTCAGGCAAATCAAGCAAAAGGCGGGCATCGCCCTTCAGGTGATTAGTGGAACGGAAGAATCGCGCTTGGGCAGGGAAGCGGCCATCGCCGCGCTTGGACCGGAATCGCCCCCGCGCTGCATCGCGGACCTCGGCGGCGGCAGCCTGGAGATCAATATCCTGCGAGATCACACAGTCGAGCAGAGTGCGCAATTGCCGGTGGGCACGGTGCGCCTGATGACCACGCTCAACATTCCGGGAGTAATTCGCCCGGCCCAAGCGGAGCAGGTCAGGCGATACGTGCGCGCGCTGCTGGAATCGCGCCTCCCGTCGCGGCCAAACCTCGGTGAAAGCATCGCCGTGGCGCTTGGCGGCAACGCGGAAACTTTGATGGCCGTCGCACCTGGTCCCCGCGAGCACGGCGTGCCGACCTTGCAACTCTCGCTATTGCGCGAGCGCCTGGACGACATTCTGCGCCGCGATGTTCGTGAGCGCATGAAGGCGTACGCGGTGCGCCGCGATCGCGCCGACGTCATGGGCATCGCGGCGATCACGTTTGTGACGCTCGGCCGTTACCTCAATCTGCGCACCCTCTCCATTCCGGGCGTTGGGATTCGTGAGGGACTGCTGCAGGAAATCGCGCGCGACGCCTTCTCTCGCAAGGAGCCGCATCGCTACAATGCAGCGGCACGCCAGCTCCTGGTGGGCACGCGTAGCTTCGCGCGCCGCCTCGAATACGATCAGCGTCACGCCGAGCACGTCCGCGAGCTGAGCATCCTCCTTTTTGACACGTTGCAGCCAGTGCATCATTTGCCGGCGGAATCGCGCGTGCTGCTCGAAGCCGGAGCGCTGCTCCACGATGCCGGACACATGATCAGCCATCGGGGGCACCACAAGCACGGCGAATACCTTGCGTTGAACGGCGACATCCCCGGGCTTGAGGGCCGTGACCGCGCCGTCGTGGCCGCCGTGGTTCGTTACCATAATCGGAAATCGGATCCGGCCAGCCATCACGCCGCGTATTCTTCGCTGAATAACAACGACAAGCGCATGGCCCGCCGGCTGTCGGCCATTCTGCGCATCGCGGAAGCCCTCGATCATTCGCATCGGCAGCGCGTAACCAATCTCGATGCCTCCTTTCAGCGCGGCGCGGTCGGAGTGCAGATCAACGCCCGCGGGGATGCTGCCGAAGATCTCCGCGATGCCAACCGCAGCGCCGAGCTTTTCGAAAAAGAATTTCACGTGCGCATGTATTTCCGACAGTCTACGGCTGCCCGCGTGTAGCCCGCGCAGAAAATCAGCGTCCGCTCGAGGAGAAGGCCATGCCCATGCAGCTCTACATCGTTCGCCACGGAATCGCGATTGATCGCGAAGACCCGAAATGTCCATCGGAAGCTGAGCGATATTTGACCGAGGAAGGCATCGAGAAAACGAAGCAGATAGCCAAGGGAATTGCCGCTCTCGGAGTACACGCGGACTTGATGGCCAGCAGCCCGTACGTGCGCGCAATGCAGACCGCGGCCATCTTCGCTAGCGAACTCGACTATCCCAAGCAAAAGATACGCCGTGCGGATAGCCTGCTTCCCGGCGCCGAGCCTGCCGCGTTCTTACGGGAGCTCGCAAAAGAAAAGGATGTTTCGTCCGTATTTTGTTTCGGTCACGCCCCGCACGTGGATGGTCTACTGGCAGCGGCGGTCGGCGCGCAGCACCACATCACGTCGATGAAAAAGGCCGGAGTTGCCTTTGTCGAACTGAAACGCCTTTTGCCGCCAAATGGCCAGCTCGTGTGGCTCGTCACGCCGAAGCTGTTCCGCAAAGCGAAATAAGGCAATCCGCTGGCGCGGCATCTTCGCCTCCGTGCTCTGGCTATGCAGCCCTTGGGCGCCTCGTGTTACTCTTTTCGCCGCAAGGGAGCTGCTCATGACTGAAAGCAACGCGATTCCGCGCAGGAAATTTCTTTCGCAGGCCGCCGCCACCGCCGCCCTCACGATTGTGCCCCGCCACGTTCTCGGGCGCGGCTTCGTGCCGCCGAGCGACAAGCTCAACATCGCCGGCATCGGCGTGGGCGGTATGGGCCGCGCCAATCTCATCAATCTCGCCTCGCAAAATATCGTTGCGCTTTGCGATGTCGACTGGGGCTATGCGGGAAAGTCGCTGGATCGCCTCGACTCCGACATCGAGAAGTTGCGCGCGCGCATCGAAGCGCCGCCAGCGGAGGCCGCGCAGGGTCAGCCGGCGCCCGAGTTCAACCGGGAAAGAGCGAAGGCGCAGCTTTCGGACATGATCCAACTAAAGACCGAGCACGTGCCGAAAGCGAAGCGCTACAAAGATTATCGTCAGATGCTCGAGCAGCAGAAGGACATTGATGCCGTCGTGGTCGCCACGCCCGACCACATGCACGCGACGATCGCGCTCGCCGCGATGGATGTGGGTAAGCACGTGTACGTGCAGAAGCCGCTCAGCTGGTCCGTCGATGAAGCGCGCCGCCTCTCGCGCCGCGCTAAAGAAACGAAAGTCGCCACGCAAATGGGCAATCAAGGCCATTCCTTTGACGAAGCGCGGACGGCCATCGAATACGTCTCGGCTGGCGCTATCGGAGACGTACGCGAAGTCCACATCTGGACGAATCGTCCGCTCGGCTTCTGGCCGCAAGGCGTGCCGCGTCCCGAACCCCTAAAGGCTCCTGCGGACTCGTTGCGCTGGAACGGTCCCGGCGTGAACACGCGTCTCGCCGCCGCGCTCGCGGGTAACTATCCTGTGCCCGAGGGTCTCGACTGGAATCTGTTTCTCGGCGTCGCGCCCCAGCTCGACTACCACCCGATCTATCATCCCTTCAACTGGCGCGGCTGGACCGATTGGGGCGTCGGCGCAATCGGCGATATGGGCGCGCACCTGATCGATGTCTCTATGTGGTCGCTTAATCTCGGCCTGCCTACTACGATCGAGACGATCTCGACACCGTTCAACGGCGCTTCCTATCCGCACGCTACGATGACCTTCTACGACTTTCCCGCGCGCGGCAAAATGCCTCCTGTCAAACTCACTTGGTACGATGGCGGCCTCTTACCCGCACGGCCGGACGAGCTGGGTGACGAGCAATTGAATAAAGGTGGCGGCGCACTGCTCGTCGGCAGCAAAGGAAAGCTTCTTCACGATACCTACGGTCTCAATCCGCGCCTTCTGCCTACATCCCTACACACTTCCTTCGGCAAGCCGCAGCAAAAGCTTCCGCGCATCGCGGGAGAACACCACGAATTGAACTGGGTCGACGCCGCCAAGGGTAAGACGGTAGCCTCGTGTCCCTTCGAGTACGCGGCGCGCCTGACCGAAGTCATGCTCCTCGGCGTCGTGGCCCTCCGCGCCGGAACAAAGATTCATTACGACGCCGAGAACATGCGCGTAACCAATGCCCTCGGCGCCAACGACTATCTCACGCGCCAATACCGTTCCGGCTGGTAGTTTGGGCGTGTCCATTGCTCCGACACTGAACTTTCGCGAGGCCACCGAGCACGATTCCGCAGCCATTGCGAAGTTGCATGCGGAGAGCTGGCGTTCGGCATATCGCGGATTCGTCTCCGATGATTACCTGGACAATCGCGTCCGCACGGAACGTGCGAGCCTATGGGAGCAACGGTTTTCAGAAATGGCAACCAAGCCGTTTTTCGCAATCCTTGCGGAAATGCTCTTAAATGAAGTGACCCGCCGGCTTCTCGCAGACGGAACACCGGGAGGGCTCTATCTCTGGGTCATTGAGAAAAATAGCAGAGCGCGCCAATTCTATTCCGGGGCCGGAGCGCTCGAAGTCGACTCTGCCGGATTCCCTATGCCGGACGGTTCGCATGTCGTACAACTGCGCTGTTATTGGCCCGATCCTTCCCGCCTCCTCTTCGACGGACCCCTAAGGCCTACAGTAAACACCTGAGCGCATATCCTGATGACGCTCTAAGGGGAACCGTGGTAGAGTCCCCGGCGACGGGGTGCCAAAAAATTAATTGAATGTTTGCAGAATTCTGATGGTCTTGGTCACTTCTCGTGATGCCATCGGCGTAGTCGTACGGTTGGTTGCCGTAGCTGAAAAATCTGACTCATCAAGGAGCCCACATGAGGAACGCCTGTCGGGTGGCTGTCGTGCTCTTTTGCCTAAGCTTCACCGTTTCGGGGTTGTTGTTCGCGCAGTCCGACCTCGGAACTGTTTCAGGTTTCGTGAAAGATCCTTCAGGCGCGACGGTGGCCGGTGCCAAAGTCACTCTGCGCAATCAAACGGGCCTGGAACGCCAAACCACCACCAACGATTCCGGTTTCTACACCGTTACCAATCTTCCGCGTGGCCTCTATACCTTGGTGGCGCAGGCTCCTGGGTTCCAGAGGTACGAATCCAAGGACAACAAACTCGATGCCGCCGCGAATCTTGTGATCGACGCCTCGCTAGCTGTGGGCTCGAACAGCCAGACCGTTGAAGTAACAGCGTCAGCGGTGCAGCTACAAACCGAGTCCGCCACAGTGCAAAAACTCGTCACGCGCGAGCAGATCGATTCGCTCGAATTAAACGGCCGCAATCCCATCTTCATGGCCAACTTGGTGCCGGGAACGCGTGGCGGCACTCTTGCAAACCTTAACTTCGCCTTCAGCCAGGGCCCCTCGAATATCAATGGAGCGCGCACGCCGGAAAGTTTGATTACTTATGATGGCGCTCCCGCTGTTCGCACTCGCTCGAATGGAACCAGCCTCGGCTCCGCAGACGTGGACTCTACGCAGGAAATTCAGATCCTGACCACCGATTACGCCGCCGAGTACGGCAGGTCCTCCGGCGGGCAGATTCGCGTCGTCTCCAAAGCGGGCGGGCAGGATTTTCACGGTGCCGCCTACGAGTACGCGCGCAATACCGTCTTCAACGCCAACCCCTGGCAGCGCAATGCCGTGCCCGCCACCTCAAAGATTACCGCTCCCATTCACTACAATCAGTTCGGCTACAACATCGGCGGACCGCTTTATATCCCCAATCACTTCAATACCAACAAAAACAGAATCTTCTGGTATTGGGGCCAGGAGTGGGTGAGGTACGTCTTTACGGACACTAACAGCTTGACCGTTCCCAGCCTTGCGATGCGTCAGGGTGATTTCAGCGAGCTCTTAAATCCCACGAACTTTTTCTATGGAAAAGCTGTACAGCTCGTGGATCCCAAGACCGGTCTGCCCATCCCTGGAAACATTCTCCCGGCGCCGGGCAGCGGCGGTGCAGGCTCAAGCGCCAGCGCCAATGGGCTCGGAATCCTCAACTCCTATCCCCTGCCCAACCTGACTACGCCTATCAACGGCAATCGAAACTGGTTCTTTTCCGCCAAGCACCCGCAAAACCAGCGCAAGGACACCATCGCCGTCGATATGAATCTGACCGACAAGCAGCGCCTGCAGTTCCGTCGCGTCAATTTCACCTTCTGGGAATACCAACCTCTGGATGGTGGCACGAATGAGACTCCAAAATATTTCAATCGCCCCAATCAAACCAATTCCCTCGATCACGTCTGGACACTCAGCCCAACCAAGGTCAATGAGGTGTTGTTCAGCTTCAGCTTGGATCAGGTCTACATACCGGTGAACCAAGCCGCTTTTCTGGACCGTACCAAGGGCGTCGCGCAAGGTGCGGGATTCTTTGGCCTCAACTACCCCTATATTTTTCCGACCGGAAAATTGATCCCGACGCGTATTCCCACTGTGAACATGTCCGCATTTTCGGGGCTCAGTGGCGGGCCTTATCCGTCCCATTCAACGGGCCCAATTTTTGACGTGTCTGACAGTTTCACTTGGATTCGTGGCAACCATACCTTCAAGTTCGGCGGACTGTTTGAACACCAGGGTGAAAACGACAACGATGAGATCAATGTGCAGGCCTGCTCGACATGCACCAACAATCAGAATGGACAATTTAGTTTCAGCGACAACGGGGGGAAGTTCGTAAGGCCCGGATATGCCGTGGCGACCACGGGTGCCGCGGTAGCCAATGCCGCTCTGGGCCTATTTGACAGCTATTCAGAAATCGGCACCCGCGCCTACACCATCTTTCGGGGCAACATGTGGGAAGGCTTCGGCCAGGATACCTGGAAGGTTCGCCAGAATCTGACGCTCACCTTGGGGGCGCGTTACACCGTCATTGTTCCCTACCATGCTCTGTGGGGAAACATGATCGTGTTCGACCCCAGCTTCTATAATCCGGCCCTGGCGGTGACCGTTAGCCCCACAACGGGTCTCATTACCGGCTCTCCGACCATCGACCAGCTTTACAACGGCATGGTCATTCCGGGCAGTTCGTTCCCCTCATCAGCCAACGGTCGCGTTCCGGCGGCCAGTTCCGGTCTTTACAATAATCTTTTCCGCGGCGTCCCCGACCATTACTCGGACATCCAGTGGGGCGACATTCAGCCACGCGTAGGCATTGCCTACCAGCTCAACAGCAAGACCGTGATCCGCACCGGCGGAGGGCGCTTCTTCACGCGCCTCGGAATAAGCGATTCCGTCTTCCTGGGCGGAAACCCGCCTTTTCAGCCCAACGCCAGCACAACGTTTGGCAACGTGGACAACCCGGGAGGAACAGGCACCAATCCCGTTCCCCTGGTGGTAACCACACAAAGCAAGGCCTTTAAGAATCCCGAGGCTTGGGCGTGGAATGTAACCGTCGAGCGCGAGCTATTCTGGAAATCCATCCTCAGCGTTGCCTATGTCGCTCGCCGCGGCCTGCACTTGCAACGCGAGGCGGACATCAACCAGCCAACTCTTGCGGTTAGGGCTGCCAATCCCGGCGCGAATCTCAACGCTATTCGGCCTTACAAAGGCTTCGGCTCTATCCGCCGAACGGATAACGTCGCGAATTCTATGTACAACTCTTTGCAAGTGGCTTGGAACCGACGCTTTAACAGCGGCCTTCAGTTCGGCGCGTCCTACACACTCTCGAAGAGCATGGACAGCGGCTCCAACCAGCGCGACGTCGTGCCGGACACTTATGACGTCAGCATGCTCTGGGGGCCTTCGGAGTACGACGCTCGCCATATCTTCGTCGCCAATTATCTCTACCAGCTGCCTTTTTTCCACGGCCGCTCAGGTTTCGTCGGCAAGGCCCTGGGTGGCTGGCAGATCAGCGGAATCACCCAGTTTCAAACCGGCCTACCTTGCAGCGTTACAGGCCCCAGCTCAAATGACTATGCAGGCGTCGGCGCGGACGCCAACTGGGGTTGCGGTCAGAACGGCCAATTTTGGGTAAAGAACGGAGATCCCAGTTATATTAAGACGTTCGGCCCGAGCGGACAATGGTTCGCCACTACTAACCCGGATGGATCGCCGATTTTCACCGCTCCGGCCGCGGGAACATTCAACACCCAGCGCGTTCGCAACATCATCTATCAGCCCGGATTCTCAAACTGGAACATGGGCCTCTTTAAAGTCATTCCCGTTAACGAACGGTGGGGCTTCCAGTTCCGTGCTGAAGCCTTCAACGTCTGGAATCATCCCAATTGGTGCGGCGCCAGCGGATGCAGCGGAGGAACCAATATCGGGCTGGACCCCACCAACGCCAAAACATTCGGTAAAGTGCTGACTAAGGGCGGCGGCGGTTCGGGAAGCGGCGAACGCAACCTGCAGCTCTCGTTGCGCGTCTACTTTTAGCCGCAAGCAAAAGACTTCTGCCCTGAGTAGCCTCGGGCTTCTCAGTTCGCGGTCTGCCGTGGGCGCGCTGGCTTGTTGTGTTAGCCAAAGATGTGGTTTTCGCCTTGCCTCGCAGCCCTTAGCGACGCTGCAGAAGAAGCACTAGCCCCGCATCGACAACATCAGTTGTCCTGGGAACCGCCGCTCGTTTAGCCTGCTGCTACAATGACTCCAGGGGCATTCTACACCACGCATGTTCGCCGTTCGTTTAATCGGGGTTCTCGCGCTGGTCGCGCTTAACGGTTTCTTCGCCGCCGCCGAGTTCTCACTCGTCGCGGTACGCCTCTCTCGCGTGCGGCAGCTCGTCCGGCAGGGCGACGCGCGCGCCCGCGTGGTCGAGAGCCTCCTCGGCGACCTCCATCGCGTCGTTTCCGCCGTGCAGCTCGGTATCACGCTGACCAGCTTGGCGCTTGGTGCGCTGGGCGAATCCACGTTTGCGGCGATGATCCGATCCGTTGTCCCCGCTATGGCCGATTCGCGCGCCACGCTCTTGGTGCATGCTGCGGCCTTGGCGATCGCGTTCGCGATACTCAGCGCCTTGCATGTCGTGATCGGCGAACTTGTGCCCAAGACCGTCAGTTTGGCCCGCGCCGAGCGCGTCGCCCTGATGATTGCGCGGCCGTTTTCATGGTTCCTGAAAACATTTCGCTGGGCGATTGACCTACTGGAGGGCGTCTCGGGCGCCATTGTCAAAGCTCTTGGCGTCTCGGAGCCGCAGGTCCCGAGCGCCGCGCATTCCACGGAGGAGCTGCAGATTCAAATTCAGCAAGCTCGCGAACGCGGCCTGCTCGCCCCCGGAGAAGAAAAATTCATCGTTAGCGCCATCGAGCTTGGCCAGGTGCAAGTACGCGAAATCATGGTCCCTCGGCCGGATATGCACACCGTCCCTGTGGAATCCACGCTGGACGAAGTCCTGCGCGCCTTCGCTACCACGCAACGTTCGCGCATCCCGGTCTATCGCGGTACGGAAGATCAGATTCTCGGCTTCGTGCATATCAAAGACATGTTGTGGGTTCTTCTTGATCGCGAGCGGCGCCTGGAAGAAAATCTCTCGGCGTCGCCGTTCGATTTGCGGCGCGTGCTGCGCGAGGTGCTCATCGTCCCAGAGACAAAGCCCGCAGGCGAGTTGCTTCTAGAGCTGCGCACGCATCACGTGGGCTTGGCCATTGTCGTGGATGAATTCGGCAGCGTTCTCGGCCTCGTTACCCTGGAAGACATTCTCGAACAAGTCGTCGGCGAAATTCACGATGAGTTCGACGTGGTCGAGCGCCCGCTTACTCTCGCGGATGGCGCTATTATTTTCGACGCGGCGTTGAACGTCCGCGACCTCGATACGCAGTACAACATTACGCTCCCGGAAGATCCCGCATACGCTACGGTTGGCGGCTTCGTTCTGGATCAACTCGGTTTCATTCCGCGCGGCGGCGAAAGCTTTGAGTATGGAAATTATCGCTTCAGTGTTGTCGAGATGGATGGCAAGCGCGTGGCGCGTGTAAAGGTTCAGCGCGCCCGGCCTGCAGCGGGCGATCGTCCTGCGGACGGAGCCGCGCCCCCGCCTGCCTCGGACGAACCGCATTCCGTCAGGGCAGCCAAGTCTTCGGAATCCAACCCCTCGGCGGACACTCGCTGATGGCGCGTCATCTGTTACAGCGCTTTCTTCTGACTCTTCCGGCGCTTTGGCTCGTCCTCACGCTTGTTTTCTTGATGATTCACATTGTTCCCGGTGATCCTGTCGAGCAGATGCTGGGGGAAGGCGCGGCACCCGGAGAAATCACCCAGCTACGGCATGCTCTGAATCTCGATCAGCCCCTGCTGGTTCAATACGGTCACTATTTAAAGGAGCTCATACGCGGCGACCTGGGTCAGTCCTTCAAGTTTCAGGCGCCGGTCCGACGAATTATCTTCGAGCGCTATCCCGCCACGCTCCAGCTCGCCTTCTGCGCCCTGTTGGTCTGCGCGGCGATAGCCATTCCCGCGGGAGTTCTTGCCGCGTCTCGACGTGGGCATGCCGCCGATCGCGCCGTGTCGCTGTTCACCCTTTTCGGGCTGGCGTTTCCCAATTTCGCGCTCGGTCCCGTGCTCATTCTTTTTTTCTCCATTTACCTCGGTCTGCTGCCGGTGTCAGGACGCGGAGGCCCCAGCTACTACATCCTGCCTGCCGCAACTCTCGGTGCCGCGCTGGCTGCGATTCTCACACGCATGGTTCGCGGCTCCATGCTCGAAGAACTTTCGAGCGATTACGTTCGAACCGCTCGCGCCAAAGGCCTTCCGTTGCGCGCCGTTTTGTTTCGCCACGCGTTTCGAAACGCGCTCATCCCCATCATTACCATTCTCGGTTTGCAATTCGGCACGCTGCTGGCTGGCACTATCGTCACAGAAACAATTTTCTCCTGGCCCGGCATCGGCCGCCTCACGGTACAAGCCATTTCCGCCCGCGACTACCCACTGCTGCAAGGTTGTATTCTCGTGATCGCTGTCTCGTACGTCTTCGTGAATCTGCTCACGGATATTCTGTACGCCGTAATCGATCCGCGGGTACGCCTCGCATGACAAACGCTACGCCGCCTTCCGTCAGCGATATCGCCCGCGGTGAAAATTCAACTCCGCCCTCCAACCCGAGCACATTATCATTCCGAGCGAAGCGAGAAACCCGCTTTTTGCCGCTGCGTCAATTCTTGCGCCAAAGCCTGCTCGCGCGACTCGGCTTCGCTTTTGCCACCCTGCTGATACTCGCCGCGCTTTTGGCGCCGTGGATCGCTCGCTCCAGTCCCACAACGCAGAATTTACCCCAGCGCCTCGAAGCGCCTTCGCGCGCACATTGGTTTGGTACCGACGAATTGGGGCGTGACACTTTCGCACGCACGCTTTACGGTGCGCGCGTTTCGCTTCTCGTGGCCATCTCCGTTGTCTGCGGGTGCGGCCTCATAGGGCTTGTGCTTGGAATGCTGGCAGGTTATGCGGGCGGATGGTTTGATCGGCTCGTGAATTTGCTGCTGATCAACGCGTTTCTTTCGTTTCCCGGAATTTTGCTGGCCATTGCCTTTGCCGCCTTTCTCGGACCAGGTATCGGCAAAGTGATTCTAGCGCTGGTCATTACCGGATGGGCCGGCTACGCGCGGCTGGCTCGCGCGCAGGTTCTAAAAGTGAAGGAGCTTGAATTTATTCTAGCGGCGCGCTCACTTGGAGCTTCCCACAGCCGCATTCTGGTAAAGCATCTGCTTCCAAATATTTTGCAGCCAATATTGATCCAAGCCACCATCGGCATGGCTGGCGCGATTCTCGCGGAATCCACGCTGAGTTTTCTCGGACTCGGCGTGCTTGCTCCCGTCCCGAGCTGGGGCTCTATGCTGAACGATGCGCGAAGTCATCTCTTCGACGCACCCCATATGGTGATCTTCCCAGCGCTCGCCGTCATGCTTGCGGTTCTCGCCTTCAACTTGCTTGGCGATGCGTGGCGTGATTGGCTCGACCCGCGTACGCGGTCGCAAATGGCCGCGCTCGAACTCACTCGTTGAAACTATTTGTCTTCGAGCACAACGGGAGTGCCGCGGCCGATGCTCAGCGTACGGGAAGCATTTCCCTTGTTCACCGCGATCTCAACGTATCCGGCGGAGCCAATATAGGCCACCGGCTCGCCCGCATTGCCGCTCGCGAACGTCGGTACCATGCGCGACACCGCCTGACTTCCCACCTGGAATTTCACTTCGCCGTTGGTCAGCGCGCTTTCCGGCAGATCCTCCACGCGAAAGTTCGTAATCAGGTTTCCGAAGGCATCCACGCGCATCACAATGCCTTTGACGACTCCGTCGGTTGTTTTGGGTTTGGGCAGCGCGAACTTCTTATAGTCCGTGATTTCGTCGCCCATGCTCGCGGTCTGCCATCCCTTCGAAAGCCATGCCGCGATTGGCGCAAATATGTCGCGCCCATGAAAGGTCTTGCTGAGCGGCTGCAGGAAGTAGTGCTCGGCCGTAGCGTGCCGCGCGACGACGTTTTCTTCCCGCTCATAAATCATCGAAAGAACACCGTTGTCCGGTGCCACAAAATATTGATTTTCGGCAGTCACCAGCAACGGGCGCCGCTCCGTGCCCACTCCCGGGTCAACCACCACCACATGAATCGTCCGCGCCGGAAAATAGGAATACGCGGAGCCGATTGCCAAAGCCCCATCCAGTAAATCGAACGGCGCGACGTTATGGGTAATGTCGACAATCGTCGCGTCCGGATTGATCTTCAGAATGACGCCCTTCAGCGTGCCAACCAAATGGTCGTTCGTTCCGTAGTCTGTCGTGAGCGTGATAATTGCGCTGGGCAATGGGTTCTCCCGTCCTGTAGTCCGCAGGGCCACCGTTGCTGAAGTGGGGAGGCACTCCGCTCTTTGACGCTAGCGAACGCTAGCACCGGCGTCAAGACAAGCCGCAAGGAAGCATTGCGCAATTCGCTACTTGCTAAAAGCTGTCTGGAACCGGGGCGTATTGCTAGGCGGAGCCGGCACATTTAAACACAAGAACCCGCGCGACTGTCCGCGTCTTAACGCGATGCGGACCAATCTCGCGGGTTCTGAGCCTTGAAAACGTTCTTAGTATTTACCGTTCTCTGCGATTAAACGCGTCCTGATAACCGCGCAAGAATCCCTTCCGATATTGTTCCTTGTACACGTCCTTGGCCCCAAAGCTCTTGCGATATCCGTGGTCCGCGTCTTCGTACGAGTCATGCTTCTCGGGTCGATAGTCCTTGCGATCTTTCAGGTCCTTCTGTCCTGCTCCGAGTCCGTCCCGATACCCGGTGTCAAAGGCTACGTCGCCATAAGTCCAGTTAGCATAGCCTTCGGCGTCGCGATCGCTGCGGGGAACCCGGTCAGGATCGTAGGTATCGCCGTTCAAACCATAGATATCCGACCGTACGCGCCGGTTATTGTACCCATCCTCGTAGCCGGATTTGTATCCGTCACGATAGCCGCGCTGGAAGTTGTGGCGATCGCCCATGTAATCCTCATAGCCCAGATCCGCGCGCCGGTAGTCTTCGCTTTCGAAGCTCGGCCGTATATTGTTGTTCAGGTCCGCGCGGCCCTGGCGAAGACCGTCTCGATACCCATGCTGATAGCCGTGCTCTTTGGCGTCCATCGAACCGCCGTAGTTGCCCTGGGCGGCCGCCAGGCTCGCCAAAAAGAACAGCGCGATCGTCAGGGTTACTGCGTATTTCAGTCGTGTAACCATTCATCCTCCTTGCTGCACGCCCATGCGCGCAGGAACGAATCGTGACAACAATTGTCACCTTCCGTGCCATCGGGGTCGATGCGGTATTCGCCCTAGCAATCCACCCGCGCCTATGTACCAGCACTTACGCTCGGACGGCAGCAAATTGCGGCTAGTGCTGCGCCAGTTACTTAATATGGGCAGTACCTTGCTGTGTAGAATGCCCCTTCCGTGATACGGTTATGTCCCCTCCCTGCCGCGCTGTCCCTCGGACCCTGGGCCAATCAAAAATCAAAATGATTGAGGGAACTCCTATGACCAGTCCAGTTCCGCGTCCGTGGCGTCGTGCTATGGAGATATTGCGTTGGCGTGGTCCGGGCCACTTCTTTTTGCTGGCGTTGCGCGAAGTGCTGCGTCCGGTGATGTATTGGTACGCCTGGAATATCTATCTCACCGACCTTCAGCAGCCGCTCACCCAGCCGTATGGAAAAGGGAAGTTTGATGTGCGCATTTTCTCCGGAAACAAGGATCGCGAAATGGCGAGAGAGCAACTCGGTTCGTTAGGTGAGCCGCTGCCGGCGAATTTTGATGCGCGGATAAACCGCGGAGACGCACTGGCGATTCTCTCTTGCGGCAACGAACAAGTAGCGTTTGGCTGGATGACGTTTTCAAGCGGCATGGAACTGGCCTACGGAACCACCTGGATTTTGCAGCCGAATGAGGGCACGCAGTACGGCTCGTTTGTGTTGCCGAAATGGCGTGGCCACGGCATCTTCAGCGTATTGAACGTTGCATTGAACACGTACGCCCGTGAACATGGCATTTTGCGTTCGGTAGGTTCTATCAGCGTGTTGAACAGTCAATCGTTGAGCATGGCCAAACGCCTGGGCAAAAAAAAGATTATGACCGTGATTTTGGTTCGCGTTCGTGGCATGGGTTGGACGTTTCGAAAGGCCATCGGTGCGCCACTGCATACACGCTTCGCCGGCAAGCGTATGGATCTAGGGCAAGCAGAAGGAGCGCGGCTGGGAGTTGGCGATAAGGCATGATCGCTCATAGAGTGGTGATAAGCCACAAATCATGACGCCAGCAGAATCGTGAAGTTAGCTACAGACAATCCGGGGCGCGACTAAGGCCCTACATGGATTAGTCAGCGTGCGCTGCTCTCCTACCCTTCGGAACAGAGGTGAATCATGGACTATTCCTGCAAAAAGAGAAGGCGTGCGCCCGAAGTGCTGAAAGGGGCGGCGGCGGGAGCGGTGGGCGGGCTGGTAGCGTCCTGGGTGATGAACGCGTTTGCTCCTCTAATCGAGAAAGTGGCGGAAGCGGCTGGGAACGGGAACAAACGTAAAGCACAAGGAAATGGCCAGCAACCGCAAGAGGATCCGACCGCGACCACGGCGGAGAAGATTTCAGAAACCGTCGTGGGCATAAGGCTCACTAAAGAACAAAAGAAAAAGGGCGGCGCGGTAGTGCACTACGCGTTTGGCGCGTTGATGGGCGGAGCTTACGGCGCCGCCGTGGAAGTTCTTCCCGCAGCGAAATCAGCTGCTGGGTTGCCCTATGGTGCCGCGCTGTTCGTAGGCGCGGACGAAGTCGCCCTGCCGGCTCTAGGGCTCGCGAAAAAACCTAGCGAATATCCGCTCTCCAGGCACTTGTCCGGCCTCGTTCAGCATCTTGTGTACGGCGTGACCACGGAATTGGTGCGCCGGACATTGCGCGAAAAATTGTAGCGTTTGCTTTTCACGGCGTGTCTGACCCTAAACTCCTAACTAATCAAGTTCTGGTCATAACATCTTCCGATCGGCACCCAAAGTTGTAGCTTCCCAGCCGCCTCAGCCGTCCTCAAAAAAAGGTATACTCTCCTCCATCCATTTTGAGGAGACCCAATGTCTCGACCCTTGACTCCCGATCTAGCCGAATTCTGGCTGCAAGATGTCCTGCTCGGCACCCTGAAAAACGAACACCGCACCACCAAAAAGATTCTTGAAGCTGTCCCTGCAGACAAAGCCGAGTACCGCCCCGACCCCTGCGCCAGGACCGCCATGGAATTGACGCGCCACATCGCTGCCGCCGAAATCCGCTTCCTCGAGACGACCATCAACGCCCAATTCCCCACAACTGCGGGACTTCCCGACAGCGTCAAGACGCCCGCCGAAGTTGCCGCCTGGTATTCCGAAAATTTCGCCCGCAATTTCGAGAAGCTCACGCAACTCAGAGGCGATCACCTCATGAAGATCACGGACTTCCGGGGCATCTTCGAACTTCCCGCTGTAGCCTTCCTCCAAGTGGGGATGAACCACAGCATCCACCATCGCGGACAACTCTCCAGCTATCTCCGTTGCATGGGCGCAAAAGTTCCCTCCATCTACGGCGAAAGCTACGACGACGCCCAAGCCCGCAAAGCCGCCGCCCAGGCCTGAGTCCTGCGTCCGCGTCCTCACTACGGCTAAGGTGACTTGAGCTATAGTACGAACTCAAACTCGCCTCACAGGAGGAATCGTTCCATGCGCAACCGCATTCGCGGATTCGCCGCCGCCACGCTGCTCGCCGCCACCGCGAGCGGTCTTTCGTTCTCCGTCGCTGCGCAACAAATCCCACAGCAACTGCAGCCGTCCGCCGCCGAACAACTTCTTCTCCAGGTCCACGCGAAGGGAGACCAGGTCTATGCCTGCAAGAGCGACGCCGCGCAATTCACTTGGACCCTGAAGGCTCCCGACGCCCAGCTCTTCGACAAGGATGGCAAGCCCTTCGGCAAACATTTTGCCGGACCTTCCTGGGAAGCAAATGACGGCAGCCGCGTCACCGGCAAAGCCGTTGCCAATGCACCTTCGCCCGACGCTGATTCCATTCCATGGCTTCTCGTCAACATCGTCAGCCACGACGGCAGCGGAGTGCTCACTCGGGCCAACACCATCCAGCGCCTTAACACTAAGGGTGGCAAACCGCCGGCATCCGGCTGCGACGCTTCACACGTCGGCCAGGAAGTCCGCGCGCCCTACTCGGCCGATTACCTCTTCTTCGCCCCAAAGTGATCTCTCATAAACATGTTGTGCTCCGCGCTAGTCCGCGAGCGCGTTAGCATCTCAGGGCAACACGTCCGCTTCGGAGATGGCGTTTCTAGCCTTCCATATTCCTCAAATTTGCTTTGCCATCGAAATGCGCCAGCTTCCAGAATTCCTGATATCATTTCCCTGTCGCCGCTTCCGGCCCGGGAAGGACTCACATGGCTACCTCTCCTGAACCATCACAATCTCCGCTCCTTAAGCTTGATGACTGGGACGATTTTCTCGAAGGCCGCTACAAAGAAGGCAAACCGGAGACCGAGTTTCGTCAGTACGATGCCAAGGCAGAACCAGGTGTGGCCGAGTTCTACCGCCTCAACCACGAAAAACAGACGGTCGCGTATGCTCTCGGCAAGGAGAAAGAATACTTCGGTCTGAATCGGGGAAAGAAGAGTATCTGGGAAGCTGCGGACTATCTGAACACTCTGGTCGATGACAGTGACCCTGATACAGACCTGACCCAGACCGAGCACCTCCTGCAGACTTCGGAAGCCATCCGCAGAGATGGTCACCCTCGCTGGATGGTGGCGACAGGTTTTGTGCACGATTTAGGAAAATGCCTCTGCCTTTATGGCGAGCCGCAATGGGGAGTTGTCGGCGACACATTCCCGGTCGGTTGTGCGTGGTCCGATCAAATTGTCTTCCCTGAATACTTCCGGGCGAACCCGGATGCGAATGTGCCCGAATATCAGTCCACGCACGGCATCTATGAACCAAACTGCGGCTTGGAAAATGTCCACATGTCCTTCGGGCATGATGGCTACATCGCGGAAGTTCTGAAGCCGTACCTGCCGGTCGAAGCGCTGTACATTCTTCGCTTCCACTCGTTCTACGCCTGGCACCGCCACGGTGCCTACGCGCACCTGATGAACGACAAGGATGCCGCCATGCTCCCATGGGTCCGCAAGTTCAACCCCTACGACCTTTATTCAAAAGGTCATACGAAGCCCGACGTAAAGCGGCTAAAACCCTACTACGACGACCTCTTCGCCGAGTTTTTCCCCGAAAAAATCGCCTGGTAACGCCGCCGAGCAGCCGGGTGCTCCTCACGCCGATTTCGCGTGTGGGGGGGGCTCTACGTCGTTGCCTTTTCTTTAGGCTGTCGCGGCTTTAGTCGCGACGTAAACCGCCCCGCCAATCCGTCATTCCGAATGCTGCGACTCGGTTGCCTATGGGTAATGGCTGCGTCGAGCTCCAATTCTCGGCTGAAACCTCTCGATTAAAGAATTTCCTGCCCACAGTCGTTTTTTTGGAACACTCGGCATCGTCACTGTTTCAGACTGGGGCACTCAGGATCCAGCTTATCTCACGTACTACGTTAGTACTTAGTGTCCGATAAGAAACAGCAATGAATCATGCACAGGGATCACTATCAGTGTACGACGGTGCGCACGCAGCGTTCGATACACAACGAGCTGCCACCGTGAATTAACCTAGTTTCGACGTCTTCAAAAGTTCTAGGACTGGAGCGACATGGAGAAGCAATTGACTTCGACGGAAAGGGGTCCAGACGGAATGTCGTACCAACCCTTTTTATTCACCATTGCTTGGCAGATGCTGAGCGCCGTTCGCACGAACCCAATAGGGTGCAACTACGAGGAGCACGGTGGGCCAAACGAGGTTTGCAACTGCAGAGAAGCGGCAGCCATGACCACGTTCGAACGTCATTACACACACCGCTACGGGCCAAAAAGTCCGTCGATGTCTTGTCCGATACACACTCCGTTGACAAACACGAATGGTCACCAAGCAAAATCCATAAACATGTCGCCA
>Ga0209526_10000236_pt1 | contig 34642 bp, 26 predicted proteins | sample JacPinW_OM2H0_M1_FD_188566 | JGI IMG/M metagenome (GOLD analysis project Ga0209526, IMG submission 188566) | Forest soil microbial communities from Algoma, Ontario, Canada - Jack Pine, Ontario site 1_JW_OM2H0_M1 (SPAdes) (version 2) | ecosystem: Environmental > Terrestrial > Soil > Boreal... | reverse complement strand
TACTTCATCTACTGTGATCGACAGAATGCATCTTTTCTTTTCGACCGCGCAAACTACGAGACCGCAACCAAAACACTCGGTCTTGTGATAAATCACTTCGTGGCCACTACCAAACGGAAACCATATTCCGGGACGGTTGTTCCCCGCAGAGATCGAGATACAAGGCGTGCCAACACAGGCCGCCAGATGCATGGGACCGCTGTCCAAACCAAGATATGCATCACCTCGTTTAATAACTGCAGCCGATTCACGCGGCGACAGATCACCGCCGAGATTTATAGACTTGCCAGCCCACACTGCTGACACTTCGTCAATCGCAGAGCGATCGTCTTTCGCACCAATGAAAACGAGGGCATAGTCTGGAAACTTTCGGTAAAGATGAGGCATAAGTTTCCTCCAGTTCTCAATGCCCCAATCCGTCACGCTTTGCTTCGAAGCGATACCGAGCGCCAGGAATGGGGTGCTCTCAAGGGGACGCAACACGTCCGCTGCGCGCAATTGCTCCTTGTCAGTCAAGTGAAGGTCCCAGCTTTCTGGTTTATTCAGATGCGCGTCTCCGATTGTGGCAAGGCATCGCGCGAGTCTACTTGCTTCACCTTCATAGCGGTCCGTAACTGCATTGTAGTGGTGAGTTGCCAAGTCTCCATGAGGCACTCCGACGATTTCTTTCACCCCACACATGCGAAAAAACATTTCGTCTCGCCGTGCCGCCGCTTCGCCCCGCAAAGGGGCAAGGTATACCAACGTTTCGACCTTAAGCCGGCGAATCTTCCAAAAAAGCTTAGCCAGTTCGAAGAGGTTTCGCGTCCCGATCGAATAACTCAAATATCCATGAATTAAACCGGATTCTCCGAGTACCGCAGAAGCGGCAGGCGCTTTAACTTCTACAGGCGCGTTGGTCAAAAGGATCCTCAAACTGCTTGGAAATGTCCTAGCAATAAGATGGAGGCAGGGAAGCGCAACTACAGTGTCCCCCAGGCTCCCAATTCTATAAATGAGTACAGTATGCTTTCTGGTCACGTAAAGAGCCTTCGTTCACCATTTCGTTGATAGCAAATGACATCGACTGGAGACGCAAATTCGTTCCTTTGACGAAAGGTGACGGATCACGATACAGCCATGTTCGCAGCCCGGACGACCAATTCGGAAGTGCTGAATCCTCCAACTATAGGCACCAAGCAAACACGGCCACCCCATGCTCTGACCTCTGTAGCGCCCACGACGGTTTCTTCCATGTAGTCGCTCCCCTTGACCAGAATATCTGGGCGAATCGCTAGAATGAGTTCAAGTGGCGTGCTTTCGTTGAATATGACCACGGCATCGATTGCCGATAGTGCCGCAAGGACTCTTGCGCGCTGCCCCTCCCCAACGATGGGCCTAGTCGGCCCCTTCAGTGCTCTTACGGAATCGTCACTATTGATGGCGACGATCAGCCTGTCGCCCTGTTGGCGAGAGCGCTCGAGAAGATTGATATGGCCAACATGCAGAAGATCGAAGCAGCCATTCGTAAACACGATACGCTGTCCCGTTGCGCGCCACGCCGCCACTCGGGCGCGCAACTGTTCCCTGCCGATGATCTTTTCCTGCGCGAGCGAAGCAATGTCTTCGGATAAGGCTCCAAGCAATTCCTGCCGCTCGATCGGCACGGTGCCAACCTTGCTCACGACTATACCTGCAGCGATATTAGCGAGTTCAAGAGCGGTTTCGATTTCGAGCCCACTCGCCAGACATAAGGCAAGAGCTGCAATGACTGTGTCGCCTGCACCGGAGACATCGAATACCTGACGTGCAACCGCCGGGGAGTGTTTCCTGATCCCTTTCTGGATGACCGCAATTCCTTTTTCGCCCAGTGTGACAGTCAGGAAATCGAATCCGTACCGTTCGACATATTGTTCGCCAATGTCAAAGAGCTTTTCGAGATCCTCACCGGAGTCATTCGCTGCGAGCGACAGTTCCAACAGATTTGGACAGACTGTGGTGGCGTTCCTATATTTCTCAAAAGAGATCGCCTTCGGATCGACGAGCACGGGAATTCCAAGTGTACGAGCATCATTGATGATCACCGAACAGACGAGATCGCTCAAAACACCTTTGGCATAATCGGATAGCACAACCGCCGAGCATGACGGCATAGCTTCTCGCGCTTGCTGGATCAGTTGTTCGTAAGCCGGCCCGGGACGGTTCTCGGATTTCTCAATATCGACACGCAGCATTTGTTGGTTGCTGCTCAAAATACGGAGTTTGGAAGTCGTTGGAAAATCAGGCACGGGCACCAGCGCGGAACTGACGCCCGCTGCCGCCAGTTCCACATTCAGAGCGTGTGCATCTTCGTCCTCGCCAACAAATCCGACGAGCGTCGCTTTCGCGCCTAGCCCAACCAGATTCATCGCGACGTTTGCGGCGCCTCCGGGACACTGTGTGGCACGACAACTATGCACCACCGGGACTGGAGCCTCAGGAGAAATCCGCTGGACGGTACCCCAAATATACTTATCCAGCATGACGTCGCCGATGACAAGAACGCTGCGATTTTCCCAGAGATTCTCGACCATCCGGATAACACGGTGCAGACCGTTATTCATTCACGTCCTCCCGCCAGCTTCGTGTCGCCGGAGCAAACGGCAAGCTCCACCCAGTCGCATAAGATATGCCCAGCAAGAATATGCGCTTCCTGAATTCTTGCGGTATCTTTCGAGGCAATTTTCAATGCGACATCACCAATTGTCGCCAGTTCTCCGCCGTAACTTCCCGTGAAGCAGGCAGTAAAAGCACCAAGTTTCTTGGCCTCGATCAACGCGGCGCAAACGTTCTGGCTGTTGCCCGAAGTCGATATGCCGACCACAACATCGCCTGACACACACAACGCCTGAATCTGGCGGCTGAAGATTTCATTGAATCCGTAATCGTTGCCAATGGCCGTCAGTACGGAAGTATCCGTTGTTAGAGCTATTGAGGCGAGCCCTTGACGGTCGCGGCGAAATCGGCCGACGAACTCGGCTGCCAGATGCTGGCAGTCGGCGGCACTTCCACCATTGCCGCACCATAGCACCTTGGCCCCTGACATGATCGCTTCGATCATTCGCATGGCAAGCAACTCTAGAATTGCTTGCTGCTGCCTCAGTTGCTCAATAACATGCAGGTGATCGTCGATCGCTTGAGAGAAAACTCTATTGGCATCTTCGAGGAACATTTCTCCACCGAGCGTGCGGCTGTCACTGTTTTGGAAAGGCACTCAAACCCCCAAATACTCCGTAAACCGGCTACCGAGAAAGCAAAATGCGTCCGCAAGTATCGAAGTCAAGTCGACCGCTTATCCACGGCCAGCGACTTCAACGGCCTGCGCACATACAACAAAATTGTGATGCGGAAACCCGAGAAGGTGGGCGATGCATTCACGAGCCGTTCATACGCCATCATGGGGTAGAAGAGCAGCGCATGAGCACGTCCGTAGGAAGGCTCTGGTTCAACCATCATGATCGTCGCTTCCCCCATACCAGCCATCCGACACAGTCTCTGGAGCCGGCCTCGCGAGTTGGAGCGGAACCATGTTGGATACGGATCGTGTGCGTCCTTTTCGAGGGAACGCATTCGGTTAGCTAGTAACAGGTGCACGGAATGTGGCATCAACCGCGCGCCGATGGAAACGTAGTGGAGCAAATTCGGCGTGCGAAGGCAGTACACGCCACCTGGGCGCAATACCCTCGCCACCTCTTTAAAGTGTTCGTCCGGGTACTCTACATGCTCCAGCACAAAGTTCGACACACAAGCGTCGAACGATTCATCGTCGAACGGCATCTGTTTGCCGTCGTACACCAAGGCTCGTGAAAGCCACTCGTTGGTTTTTACCTCCTCATCGACATCCAGTCCCGTAACCGTGCCTATGCCGCTGAGCATTTCCGAACACTCATTGCTCGGCCCAGCGCCGATCTCCAGAATCTGCGAACCTGTCGGAATCTGTTCACGGCAAATCCGAAAAAAAGGGCGCGTCCCGCCCTCAAAACCAGGTCTGGTGTAGTAATACTTGTCAAAAAGCTCCTGTGTCATCGTCATTGTTGAGTAACCGGGTTTGTGGAGCTAGCGTCACTGTTCGAGAGAATAGGTGCTGTACCGCTGCCTATGTCAATCTTAGAAATTCAGCATTCGCTTTCAGATTTTATTCCGGCGAACATCAACCACGGGTATGTGCTTCTAGCCCTTCCACGACTAACGTTTGTTCTAGCTTGAGGGCTTCATCGAGGATCTGAGTCATTACCTTCTGATTTGTAGTATTGTTTTGTATGCAACGATTTCGGCCATTTAGAGCAAGCCGTTTTCTCCACTGCTTATCCTGCAAGAGTCCCATGCATATCCGAGCACACTCTTCCGGCGTGTGCCAGAAGACGGCTTCCTCGTTCTCCTTGTAGAGCTCCAAATGCTCGGAAGTGCGCTCGGCGCACAACACCCCGCCCAAGTGCGGAATTTCAAAGGAGCGCGTTGTGCTAAAGTCTCTATTACCCTTGGAAATCAAACCCAAACTTACCTTCGCACACTGGATTACTTTGGCGTAGCTATCGTCATACAAACCCACGCCACGACAAAAGGGCCTCAGTAGAGAATATTCTCGGGCCCGGTGCCATCTTTCACCATAGATAGATAGCGGCACTCCCAATTCCGCAAGCCGTGCCATGAACGGGCCGCGTTCTGGCATCCACGTGCCTACAAATGCTACTTCAGAGGCCCATCTTGAATAATCTTGTTCACTCAGTGGCTTTGGAGAATGCACAATTTCGTCTGCTGACCTGTGTACACGCAATACGTTAGACGCACCGGCACTGGATGCCTCAGAAATATTGCAGTCGCGAACCACTACAATTAGGTCGTAGAACGGAACGGCTGAAAGGTACAATCTCCAGCGTTGCCCGTCGCGCCGACCGTAAGGGTCGTCGACGTTGTAGTTGATGACCGTTCCGAACCGAATCTTCAGCTCACGAACGAGCGAAGGTCCTACCAATTCCCCACTATCTACGAAGACCAGATCAAACTTTCTGGGCGGAATGCTGGCGATGACTTGGCGACGTAAATGATCTTCGAAGAGGTAGGCACCGGTCCGCCATATCCAAGCGTCGGAGAGGCGCCAATTCGGCAGGAACGTGCTTGGGTCGATCACGAAGACGGTGTGCCCAAGGCGTTCCAACGCAAGCATGCGATGGCGCGAGGTGCCAGAATCCCTGCCAATGTAGAGAATCAACAGGGGATTCATGAATGGGCGACTTCGGAAAATATTTCAAACATAGAATCGCCGTAGCTGTCCCAGCCACCGATGGATTTGACGCGTTGAATTGCCGCTTCGCTCATGGCCATTCTGAGTTCAGGGTCGTCCGCCAAGGACTGGAGGCGGTCGGCAATAGCCGCTGCATCGCGGATTGGCACAATAAAACCTTCTTTCCCATCAGTGAAAAGGTCCCTTGCACCCGTATTCTGTGTTGCGATCACCGGACAACCACATGCCATTGCCTGCGCTTGGACAAGCGCCAACCCCTCTTCAACACTGGGAAGGACCATTACATGGCTCGTGCTCATGATTTCCCTTAGGCGCTCTTGAGGCACGGGACCTGATATATGAATTCTTGAATTGCCTCGCAACTGCCTGATGGTGCTTTCCATCTCTGGGAGGATCGCACCCACAAGTGTCAGGCGCTTTACGCTGCAGTTTAATTGCTGAAACCCTTCGAGGAGGTAGCGGAGTCCTTTTCTGACCGACAGACCTCCGACAAACAGCACGTGAAAGTCGGCGGACCGCTTCGGGGCGCACGGGTAGAAGCGGTCAAGGTCCACACCATAGGACGCTATTCTCATCTTTTGCGGGGCTAGGCCCGCTTCGATAAACGTGTTCAAGGCAAATGTGGACGGTACCGTGATGATGTCAGCTTTTTCATATTCGGCCTCTTCGCGTTTGATGATTCGGGGATCGACGCCAGCGAATCGGATTCCTTGTCGGGCGTATTCTTCGCGAAGAATACGATCCTGTGCCCGAATATGGGATGATCCTCGGTCGCATACGTATTTCGCTCCTCGCGATTTTGCTAGGCCACCAGAATACAGTGCGCTTCCAGAAAGCCCGCAAAAGACGTCGCATTCGGGCAATTGTGTGGCGACATATCGATCGAACCAGAGTCTGTCCTGCCATTCCCAAAGAAGTCGCGCTGGAGTCGAGCGCGGGGCAAATCGCATGTACGGCGCATGCAGGTAAGGGAAAGTCTTAACCCTCGGCTTCGGCAAGTTTTCGTTTTTTAATTTAAACCAGGGATAGCCCGAGAAAATTGCTGTCAACGCACCGCGTTGGTGTATCTGGCGGGCGAGATCGAAGGTGTGAAACTTTCCTATTGTAGAAAGAACGACTCGCATAAGAGTAGCACTCCCCGCACAGCGGCACCGTGACTAAGCATCCGGTGCAAATGGCGAGTCTCGGAGGAAAACGGCATTGCATTCAACGCGGTGAACAACTTCTTCAGGCTGCAACTGGCCCGCGCCCGGCGCCTGGCAGTTCTTCCTTTATAGTTCTAGTGCAGGACACGACGGCTGCTTCTTCCTCCGATGGAATCTCCGGAGAGCCAAGTCTAACTTCGGCAGCAAAGTTTTCAGCCGGGCAAGCAGAATCGTCAACCTTAGAGACTGCGGGTAAGACCACATGCTCGCGAAAAACGCGGGGAAGGTATCTTGCGCGATCTTGAGTGAGGCGGGAAGCACATACAAGTTCATCACGACTTCTGAAAGCAAAAGTGACACAGCCGCGCCATACAGACCGTATCTCCAGGCAAGCAGATAGCAGAACACGCAAGTGATACCAGTCGCGAAAATATAGTAAGTCGCCAACCTCTGGTGCTGGTTGATCGCAGTCAGCAACGTAGAACTGGTCGACCACAACGAGTAGAATATCACCACAAGCAACAACAAACTTAGGAGTCCCCGGCTAGGCGGAACATGGCCTCCCGTCCAGTGGCTCAGGAACCAAGGACCAATGGTCATCGCCCCGGCTACAACCGCCACAGCGATGATAAGGGCCATCTGGCAGGCGCGGCGGTGCAACGCACGAATAAGCGCGTCGTTCCTCTGACCGAACGCCATTGACATCTCCGGCCAAAAAGTCGTGTTGACCATCTGAACCATCTGTAACGCGACACGAGAGACAGTGCGCGCGGTGCCGAAGATCACAACAGCAGCGGGCCCGAGCGCATACCCGATCACGATGAGAGTTCCTTGTAAATTAAGGGCGTTCCCGATAGGAAAACCCATAAAAGCAACTGCAGGCCCGGTGAGCCTGCGAATTTCCGCAATGCTCGCATGATTCCACCCGTACCTTAGCCACGGAATGTCGCGGCGGGCCAGAATACACATGAGTGCTGTACCGATTAAGTTGGCCGTCGCGAAGGCCAGTGCCGTTACGCGGGGGCCACCGCCCATGATGACAGGAATGATCATGCAGCTAAAAGCCGCCAACGATACAAAGCTTTTGACGAGCGATCCATAAGGGTAGCGGCCGACACAGCGATACGCCGACTGTAGCAACTGCTCAAGCTGTCCTAGTAGCACCGAAATGCCGAGAAGGACGATGACCCATTTAGTGTCAGACACACTAATCGCGCTCAATCGCAGCTTCTGCGTTATAGGCAGATAGTACAGGCCGATGCTCAGCAGCGTTAAAATACCCGCACAAATGGAGGCGATCAGCCACCAGCAACTCTGAAATACTCGCAGTGCGCCTTCCCGATCATCACGGGCAACCATCATCGTCATCTCATTGCCAGCCACACTACCAAAGCCGATATTGCTGAAGCTGAGGTACGCAGGGATCGAGTTGACGATCATCCACTCCCCATAAAGCGAAACACTCCAGAAGTGCAGGAAAACCGGAACTTGGACAAGCTGAATGATCGTCGCAGCCACCTTGCTGACGCAGTTCGACAGGAAGCCAAGCACTAGGCGCATCTTAGTGCTACTGGGCATTGCTTTCCATTCCGCTCTCGTTGCCGCCTGCAAGTATAAGAGATGCTCTAGAATCAGCGCGCAACAAGGAAGCGTCGGCTTCAGGAAAACGGAACTGCTCTCCAACCGTCTGAGCCTGTGATTCACAGATTTCGACGAAGCTCTGAGCATCGACAGTTGAAAAGAAGGATACGATTTTGTCTTCATTTCCCAAGAGTCGTAAAGAAGTGAACTTTTTGCGCGTGCGGATCAAGTCAACGGTCCTCGGATAGAGTAAGTCAACTCCACGCTGACTGCCGAACTCGATAAAAAGATTTTGCGAATAGCACAGGGCATCGTACGGATCGAGATGTTTGCTGATCCCATACTCGTTTAGGAACAGTGGCAGGTGCATGCCTTTGAGTATTGAAATAACGCAGAGGCGGTGCAAGATGTTCAGAATCGAGTAGGCAGCGCAAATGTCTTCAGGGGTTATGAGCGGAGTACTGCTCAACGCCTTATATACATTCCCCATCAAACGTAGTCCCGTTTTATTTCCGTCTTGCCAAATCGAGGCTAGAGAGAGACACATGTCGCCGAGCGAAGATAAACGTGATCCACGCACTGCGTCCCTTGCCCACCCTACGGTTGGCGTTAGCGCACCGCAGAACACGATTTGCCTGTCACGCTTCAACTTTCGGTGGCGCGATGAATCGAGATGCCGGTTTCTAGCGGAGCGAAAGCGGGTCCTCAGCCTCGATAACACTTCGCGAGAAGCAACCGGCCAAGAATACTGCCCAAGGGAAAATGGCGTAGTCGCTAAGCTGTGATATGCGCTGTCCGAATATAGACGCACCGAGTTTGCACTTAGACAGTTTCGCACATCGGCTATGTGCCCGACATAGAGCCACACTACTCCGAGGCTATCGATAGAGTTCGCGTTATGATGCATCAATTCAGTGAAGCTGTTATAGCCGTCCCACAAAACGATCCAGCTGCCAGGCTTACATTTTGCCTTTCCCGAAAGCAAGCTGATGCTGTCGACAATGTGGGTTTGACTGCTCCGTATTGAGTCACGCGTCGGCGAAGCGTCCCACAAAGCCTCGTTTGTGCCTAACGCTACGCTGAGCCACCTCAATCGATTGAGATCGGCCATTTGCACGCATAACCGTTGACCAGTCGTCAATTTTCGTATCTTCACCGGACGTCCATCTTGTCGTTTCGGCCCCGTAGCACTTTGGCCGCAAAAATCGTCAGCCGCTTGGAATCCACGTCTGCGCGGGATCGCACAACACCCACTTTTCGTTTGCTGTTCAGAATTGCTACCGAATATTTTCTGCTTCGCATCGCCATTTGGAATTTGCCTAACATTTAAACCTGTTTCGCGGCGGCGACCGGAAGTACATTTCGATAGCGAAGCAGCAGGCTGATCAGTTTGCGCGCCGACCAATAGCGCGGAACAAATCGTTTGGGTTCGGACAAGCAACGGAACATCCAGCCTAGATAGAATCGATCCGCCCACATGGGAATTTGGACCTGATCACCACTCAGAAACGCAATTGCCGCCCCGATACAGTGAATAGCAGGCATCGGCTGAAGATTCTGTTTCAAGTAAAGTCCAAGCCTCTCCTGCGTTCCGCCGCCGATCGTGACGATTACATGCGCTGGCCTGCGATTCCTGATCCGCTCAAGTAGTAGTTGGTCCTCAATATGCGTTCCGTACAGAGGCGCAAGGTAAGTGTCCTCGGGCGACATCTCAATACCCTGCGCGTTGAGCCATGCAATGTTCTTTTTCGCGCTTTCAGGACTAGCCATGATCCAAAACGCACCCCCGGGTTTCCGCATCGCGGGTTCAGACAGCAACAACACAAGGTATTCCAGTCCCGAAAGGCGCCGAATACTGTCTTGTTGCATGAAGTTCCAAACCATGACCATCAAAGAACTGTCGGCAATGGTTACGTCCGCTCCAAGAAGCGCTTCTCGGTAAGCCGTATCCACTGGAAGATTTTTCAGTGCCGGGGCAGCAGGAACAACTAGCAGTCCGCCGTTGCGTACAAGATCAATCGCTCGTTGCGGATCTCCCACAAAAAACCTGATGCCTAAGATCTGCCGGAACTCCAAGTCGTTCTGTGAAGATTGAGGCTTCTCGGTCATTTGTTAGCAAGCACCATCATTTCGGCCTCTATCCACGCGAAGGTTTTCGCCAATCCATCCTTAAGACGGATAGAAGGTTCCCACCCGAGATATTGTTTAATTTTGGAGTTGTCGCTATTGCGGCCATTCACCCCTCGCGGAGCAGTGAGGTTGTGATTTCTTTTTAACTTGATACCCGCTAGTTCCTCCACGACGTCAACGAGTTGATTGATCGTCACCAACTCACTGCTTCCGAGATTGATCGGCTCATGAATGTCGCTTTCGAAAATGGCCTGAACCCCATAGATGCAATCGTCGATATACATGAAACTGCGGGTCTGGTGACCGTCACCCCAAACCTCAATTTCGTGTTTTCCAGATCTCTTGGCGTCAATAACCTTTCGACAAATGGCAGCGGGTGCTTTTTCTCGCCCGCCGTTCCAGGTACCGTGTGGACCGTAGACGTTGTGAAACCGCGCTACGCGACATTGCAACCCAAAATCTTCTTCAAAGTGCCGGCACATGCGCTCGCTAAAAAGCTTTTCCCACCCATAACCGTCTTCCGGAAGGGCCGGATATGCATCCTCTTCCTTCAATGCAACGACGGCGGGGCTGGTTTGCTTTTCCGCGTTGTACACGCAGGCGGAGGAGGAATAGAAAAATCGCTTAACTCCCTGCTCTTTCGCTGCCATCAGCATGTGCGTGTTGGTGAGTACGCTAAGCATGCATAGTGCGCGGTTGTTTTCAATGAAACCCATGCCACCCATGTCCGCGGCAAGTTGAAACACCGCGTCCATTCCTTCCGTTGCCAGATAGCAATTATTCTTGTCTTGTAGATCTAGTGAAAGGTTTTCGACACCCTCGGTTTGCTGATACCAGTCCGCGACTGGCTTGATGTCTACCGCACGCACCTCGGCTGCCCCGCCTTCCCTGAGTCGTTTTACAAGGTGTCCACCGATGAATCCGCCAGCACCGCACACCACCACGTTTTGGCCTTCAATTTTCATTTTTGTGCTCCTCGAAGAGAATGAGAATTAACTGAGGCGGAAATGGAAACCGCTAGTATTTCGCCATGATGCCGCCGAATTACAACGAGCGGCAGATGAGGCTGGATTTCCGTTAACTATCGGTCTTGAATCTATGATTCGCTGCAGCCTGTCCCAATTGAACCGGAGGTCGAGCAGTAGAGTCGGGTTCGTGTTGAGCGTGGATGGTACCTGTCTCCGACAGTTCCTTGGTCTTCAGCACAATCATGTACTCATAAAACGACTGCAAAAGGGCGTAACGGAAGCCAGGGCGGCCATCGAGAAAACCACGCTTACCGACATATAGCAGCAGGAATTTGAGCAACGGCCGTGCCGGCATGCGATAAAAGAGTTCCTTTTGGTGAAAACGGCGCTCGCTCTGGTCGGCGGCAAACAATGCTTGCCCGAGACTGAACTCTTTATTGGTCGCTCGATTTCGTTGAATTTGCTGGGCCTCGAGAGAGCTGTAGGAATTGTGCCGATCAAGCCAGTAAGTCGTCCCCTTGTTGAATGGGTAATGATCCAGGTAACCGTCAATCTCTCGCACTGGCCCGTCAGGGATGGAAATCGGATTGACTAGTCGCTCGTAGCGCATCTTCTCCGGACGGAACAAGCGTAGGTAGTACGAAGACATCTGGACATGCTTCAGCCAGCGCTTTCCCCAAAAATCCCGGCGCCGGATTCGAAACGCGATGTTATCGCCCGGGCTTTGGACGGCCGCGAGTAGGCTCGCGGCAAGTTCTGGGGTTACTCGTTCGTCTGCATCGATGTAAAGGACCCAAGGATGAGTGAACGCAATATTTCTCAGTCCCCAATTCTGATGCGAAGACCAGTTGTCGAATTCGCGCTGCACCACGCGAGCACCCATCTTTCGGGCTATTCCCACGGTTCCATCGGAACTATAGGAGTCATACACATGGATGTCGTCAGACCACCGTACGGACTCCAAGCATGCGGGAAGATCCTGTTGTTCGTTCTTTGTGAGAATAAGGACTGAAATCATTTCTGTTTTACGAAGTGATTACTCGCAGATTGTTGGTGCTTCGATTAGATCGCGTTCCGAGGGGAACTATTCGCTAAGGCATCACGCACGCCTAAGCGCGTTGCCGGACCTTCTGTCAACGATCGGTTCGCAGTTACGCCCGGGCCGTCAGTAGTCTTAGGCTGCCTCGATAACAGCGGCTTTTCAAGGAGATACCAGGAAAGCGATGCGTAGACCAGGGTGATAGCAAAGGCGACAACGGCTACCGTAACTTTTCCACTCAGGTGTTCTCCGAGCGCAATGAGTACGGTCCGGTGAATCAGGTATACCGAGTAGCTGATCCTGCCCAGGAACATCACTGGAGACAGCGTAAGGATCCAAATGCCCCTACCACTCAAGCTCCATAGAATTACACCCGTGCAGATTATAAGGCTCAGCTCGAAAATCCACACGTTCCCTGCTTGTGTATTCGCATATGTCGACAATCCAAGCTTTCTGGAAAGCACGAAAAGCACCAACAAAGCAATTGCTGACGCAGCCGGTCCATATTGTCCGAACCGTTCAATCTTGCCGCGGTGCTGGCGCCAAATCACAGCCAAAAGGGCACCCACGGCAAGAAGGTCCATGCGAAACGGCGTCAGGACATAAATTGGCCAGGAGAGCGCAAAATAAGGTGTACAGATCCAGCGCAGAATAGGCGCCGCCACGATCAACGCTCCAGCAACCCAAGCTATTGTTCTTTCCCTCCAGAAATAAACCCCAATCGGCCACACAAGATAGAACTGCTCCTCGACTGCCAGAGACCACAACAAATCGAGAGATTCTGGATGAGCAATCCCAAAAGCTAGGGTAGCGTTCATAAGAAAAAAGTACAGATACCAGTGACCGATCCAGGCGAAGCCAAATACGACGGATGTCACAATCAAGAGCATTGCGTAGGGTGGAAGAATTCTGCGAGCGCGCCGTGCATAGAAATGCCCGAAGTATTTCCCAGGACTTCGGTCCTTGCTGCCTATCAGTATCCCGGTAATCAGGAAACCTGAAAGAATGAAAAAAAGATCGACGCCCATCCACAGCAGCTTGATCTTTAATGCGTGATGCAAGAATACGGCAGAGATCGCCAGTGCGCGAACTCCATCTAATTGGACAATTCGTTTGGACACCGCGCTACGCTCTATCCTTCATTACGTCCAATTCTCACTCACACCATGACTCGTGGACCCTGCCGTGGAGGCAATGACCGAATGCTATTGTTTCATTCCAGATAATGCGAATGGCGGGAAGCTCGAGACTCACTGTTGCCTTATGTTTCTTCTCGATTTGATCTTACGCGCTGGTACGCCACCATAAACGGTCCATGGCTGAAGGTCTTGAGTTGCGACGGACCCGAGTGCCAACACTGCGCCCTCGCCCACCGAAACCCCCGGCTGAACGGTTGCGCGGGCACATATCCAGGCATAGGGACCAATCGAAATCGGGGATGCCAGTAGCGGAAATCTTGGATCCTCGTAGTCATGCGTAGCACCGCAGAGATAGGCTTGTTGAGAAACAATCGCATGGCTACCCAAGCGAACAAGCGCCGCATTGTAGACGATGGCGTCATCGCCAATCGTCGCCTGATCGTCGCACACCAGATTCCAGGGCGCCCAAATTCGCGCAGAAGGATAGATATGGCAATTCTTGCCCAGCTTGGCGCCAAAACACCACAACAGGAATGCCCTCCAGCGGTGAAAAGGGCGCGGCGATAATCGGAAGAGCAAGGAGTAGATAATTCCCCATACTGCGCGCGCCACGCGATTGCTGATTGGAAATGCGGGTACAAGATAGGGATCGCGTTCTGTCGAGAATGTTGCTTGCAGTTCACTCATGGAATTTTCCTCACGTTGTGCGAAAAGAAGAACGAGGTTTAGACGTGAGCTTGCTAGAATTTACGGTACGTGCACCTCTATTTATTTTTGCGGCCTGCAATAAGACTGCCTCTAGCTTTGCTGCCGCTTTGCTAATTTCGAATCGTTGCCCAAAACAAGCAAGGGCCCTTTGGCGCATTGCTAGCTCTTTATCTTCCGCCATACCCAGAAAATTTTGCAGCATCCGGCACGTTCCCTCCAGAGTGTCGCTCGCGACCAACCCGCCGCCGTCGGCGATAATTTCCTGCCAGATGTTCACCTTGTCCGATATCAGTGTGGGTAGACCGACCGCTAATGCCTCGACTACGGAGATTCCAAAGTTCTCTTGGTGCGAGGGCAACACGAAGGCTCTCGCGGCCCGTAGCGCTCCCCACTTCAACCTGCCGGTTATCATTCCAGTCCAAGTAATTCGTGTCGATATGCCGACTTCAACGGCCCGTTGCGTTAACTCTTCCTGCCAACCAGACTGATCCGGTCCAGCCATCACCAGATGCCACCCGGGATGTTGCAGTAAGACTTTAGCGAAAGCATCGATCAACAAATCGCAGCCCTTCTTCGGGTGAATCCTTCCCATGAAAAGCACAAGCTTCTTGTCGCGGAGTTCCGGGTACTGCTCATAGAACTCTTTCACCTCAAGGTTCGCGTCGCCAGTCGGCTGGGAAGTCCCCAGGCTGACCACCGCTTCGTTGCAACGATAGAGCCAAAACGAATTCCGAGCCAATAGGCGCTCTTCTTCGCAGGTAAAGAGCACAGCCTGCGCGTCGCGCAGAACGCGATACTCTGCCCAAGGCCAGTACAAGCATTTCTTGAGGTGTTTCAGCGGATACTGATGTTTGAACCAGGGATCGAGCATCCCGTGCGGGTAGACAAAGTACGGAGTGTCCGAATTGCGCAGAACGCGCCACGCGCCGAAACTATGATATTGCCAGATGCCGTTCACAATCACCGCGTCATAGCGTGCCCGATTGGCGCGCAGCCAGGAAGTGAACCTGGAGCTAAAGGCGTAGGCGGAAATCGCTGGACCGAGAGGATGCACGGTCAAGGAGCGTTGCTGCAAAAACGGCGCACCGGGCGGATCTAGCGACGCGATTTCGACATGGTGTCCTCTGGATTCAAACTCCGCGCCCAGCTGTTTCACACCTTCGGCGGGGCCTCCGCCAGCCGGGTCTATCGAGCTTATGATTTGAAGAACTCTCAACGAGATTTCCTTGTGAATCGGAACGCGACGGTCGTTATCAGGACTGCTGGCTGGCCCAACGTTCGTATGTATTGAGCCCTATAGGGAAGCTCTGGGAGAGAAATTTCGCAGTGATGTAAAGCGATGCAATTATAATGGGAAATATCAGAGAAGAAATCATGCCGGATACGGAAGATTCGACAATTCTGTGTTCAAACGATGCGACCAACCAGATAAACCATAGCGACGAACTCGACGGTCTGCCGTCCCAACGTGCCTCGCCAAAAAAGGCTTTGATCCAGTAATAGAATCCCGCGAAAAAGAGTATCGACCCGAAAAACACCCCACTGAAAGCAAACGCGTTATACAAATTTGCCATAATTCCGTAAGAGACTTGAGTTGTCTGATCCGACGGTGCAAGTTCACCTACGATATGGGCCAAGTAATTTGACGCTTCGTTCACCGGTTTGCCGTGAACTAAGAAACTCGGGATCAGCATCTTGAATCCCCAAGTAATCGTTTCTCCGCCTGTGAAGGCTTGTTGCCACTGCGTAGCGAAAATCAGTTTGTCGGCTTCCCCGACCATGGCCAACCGATTGAACGGGGCGAGCGATGCCTGCCTAAAGTAAGAAGGTTGGCTGGCACGCTCGGTCGTGGAGGTTCGAAAGTCGCGATCGCTCAGTACTCTCCAAAACGTATCCGTGATTACTGTCGCTCGCTGGCTAATAGAACCTTCCCGCCCGCCTCTATTGCGAACGAATTGCGAATAAGGGAAAACAATCAGAGCATAATAAACCAAGCCCGCTGAAACCAAAGACCACAAGCGCCGGTCTCGAAATCCGTAGCGGAGAAATCCCACTAGCACATAAAACGCAAAAGGCTCTATCGCGTCTTGCTTGCTGGTGCTGAATATTCCGACTAGGGCACTGCATGCGAGCAAACCGAGGATCGCCGGGTGGGTCATCCAGTTCCTAGCATTTGTCCTCCACAGATAGAGCAATGGCGGAATTATTGCAAAGGACTTCAGGGATCCCATGGTCCTAGCAATGCCAATCCATCCGCCCTCCCGCATTCCCTCTCCGGACGAGATGGAGGAAAAGTAACCCAGATAGCTGACTACAAGAAGCACAATCGAAAACCACAGCAGCATGCGAGTGCTCATTGGCCTGTTTAGCGACCAGGTTTGCGGGCAAAACAACTTGGATTGAATCGCGGTCCCGATAAACAGGCCGGCAAAGCCGAGTGCCATCACCAATGCGGTCGTGCGAGGCGCGTTCAGCGTATTGTCAACAGGTTCGAAAAGCACAATCTTGATAGCAAGGCCAAAGAGCAAAAACTTCGCAATCAAAGCGGCATTCAGGCAGCCAAACAGACTCTTCAGACCTCCGCCTGCAAAGATTGCAAGGGTTCCAAAGAAGATCGCCACGGAGAACAATATTGAAACCGATAGCGAAGTCCCCACAGATAACTGGCCGACCAGATAAAACAAGGTGATCGACAGTACAACCGTGAGTTGTTGGCGCGTAAGAATCATGGCTGTTTGTTGCGATCTATGGTGCGGTCTGGATTGCGAGTGGACAGCGACCAATCAAAGACGGGTGCTTTCATTTATTTGTAAGGGCCAATTTAAGCCAGGAACTCATACGCCGGCCGGCGGTGTTACGGGACGCGGTAAATAACTGCGCTCGCCACAGCGGGAAGAATCTCATTCAGCGTAGTCCTGACCGCGCTCCCGGGAATGAACAGAATGTCGCCGTCGGACATGGCCTGGTCGGGGGCTTTATTGTACAAAATCTTCTTTATCGGAACGGATAGTTCCTCGCGGCCATCGTCGGTATTCCGAAGAAGCTTTGCTGAGTTTAAAGAAGCAGTTCGATTGGCACCCTGAGCCAACGCCATAGCCTGCAATACTGTCAGCCGAGTATTGCTTTCGATCTGAAACCCCCCTGGTTTCCCAACATCTCCGACAACATAGACGATGCCTGCGTGCGATACAATGATGGTATCGCCGGGACTTACGTCGATGTTGAAATCCGCCGTGCTACCGGGTTTGGTTTCCACCTTTACGATCTCAGGTTTGTCCGGCTGGTCCCGGTGCGTGATTGTGATGGCCTTGCCAGCATTGGGACCCATTCCACCGGCGGCGGAGATGAGATCGAGTAGAGTGTGCGCACCGAGTAAGGGATAAACACCCGGATTCTTCACTTCGCCAAGCACTGTAACTCCCTGGGTCGCGTATTCTATTACGGTGACCGATACGTGCGGGTCCTTTAAAATATCCGTGGAGACCAACTTGCTTTCTATCTCGCGTCCTGCTTGCTCGGCGGTCAATCCTGAGATCCGAAGCTCACCAGCAAGAGGCAAGGTAAGCATGCCGCGATCGTCGACGCGAAGTTTTCCCGACAACTCGGGGGTATCAAATACCTTTACCTCAACCAGGTCTCCGTAAGAGATTTTCAGCGCATGACTCGGTCGCTTTACGAGTGCCGGCGAGGAATTCTGGCCAAAGAGCAATGGTGCTCCTGCGAACAAAAGGTAGAATGCAAAACAAGTATTGTAAGTTCGACGCATTCGAGTGCTCCTATCCGACTGGGCTTTCCTGATCATTGTTAAGCACCTGCTCGTAGCCGGCCGGATACGCATAGTAGTATTCCGGATCCTTGACAGCATTGAGTACAAATCCGAGGAGGTTGGCGCCCGATCGGACCAAAACATCCCTGGCGCGCTGCAATGCTCCTGTCCTTGACACTCCCGAACGAGCTACGAGGACCACCGCGTCGGCTCGTGCGGCAAGTACCATCGCGTCCGAGAATGGCAAAATTGGCGGCGTGTCAATCACGATATGATCGTATTGCCTTCGCCAGCCGGCCAGTAAGTCCTGCATCTGCACGGAGTCCAAAACGCCCGTCGGATCGGTTGGCCGAATCCCAGCAGGTACGACGTGCAAATTCGGCAAAGTGGCGATTGGTTGATAGCGGGGATGATAGGCGTCCGGTCCGGAAGCACACATTGTGCTTAACCCTGGTCTTGCCCCCAATTGCGAATAAATCGAAGAGCATCTCATATCCGCATCAACCAGCAAGACTTTCCTTCGGCGCTGCGCCAAAGCTGTAGCCAAATTGCAGCTGATCGTTGATTTACCTTCGCCGGGAGTCGCGCTTGTAATTACCAGAACTTTCGGAGGATCTTCCCTCGAAGCCAGCAAAATGACGCTACAGAGAGCCCGGTAAGCTTCGACCCCGGGTGAATTTGGTTCCTTGAGGGCTATCGGACTAAAGGAAGACGTGTGCGAAAGCAGCGGACGAGCGCGTTTTTGCTCGATGCGTTCATTTTTAGCGAGAGTGGGAAGAAAAGGAATGCAGCCCAGTTCCGGAATCCCTGTGAGCGACTCTAGCTCTTCGGAGGTCAGGATTGTGTCATCAAACGAATCACGGATAAGTCCGAGAAGTAGTCCTCCGAGCAATCCGCTCCCCAGACCCAGACCAAGGTAGAGACTTTTTCTGGGTTCAACTGGCCTATCGGGGATTTGAGCCCGATCAATCACGCTGACATAAGATGAAGTAAGCCCTGAGGTAATTCCTGCCTCCTTCAACTTGAGCTGTAATGTATCGTACAGTTGTTGCCCGGATTCAACCTCGTGTTTCAAAATCGCATACTCGCCTACATTCGTGTTGAGCTTGTAGGCGAATTGCTTCTGTTTCTGAAAATCGTTGCGGATCATCGTCTCGGCCTTTGCAGCCGCACTGTATTCGTTGCCGAGACGCATTCCGATATTTTTTCCTTCCATATTAATCTGTGACTCCAGCTGGGCTTTCTGGGACTCGATTTCACGAAGTTTCGGATAGTGGCTTCCGAACTTGGCGCTCAGCTGTGAATATTGAGCTTGCAGTTCGGCCTGTTGGGTGCGCAGCGTCTGCATTCTGGTGTCCGGGACGACAGAGTCAATTAGTTCTGGATCCGCGGAAAGAGCCAGCCGATATCGCCCCTCTTTGACGATTCGGTCTGCTTCAGCCCGGGTGAGCTCTTCATTCAGCTGTTTCAACCGGTCCGTGACAATGTTATCGCTTTCATTGGTTCCCAGAAAATTATTGTCCTTCTGAAAGGCAGCGAGCTTTTGTTGCGCGGCAGTCGTGCTTTCTTGTATTTCCTCGAGCTGCTTGGAGAGCCATTGAGATACTTGAGCAGTGCCATCTACTCGTGCAAGAAAATTGCGTTTCATGTATTCGTCGATGACTGAATTAGCTACATTGGTGGCAATAGCCGGATCCGAATTGCGAAAGCGGATCTCAACCAGTTCGGTGCTTGGAACAACTTTAACTGTCATATTGCCGTGAAACCCATCCAGTAAACCTTGACGTTGGGAGGGATTGAGCTGAGACACGTCGTGGATTCCAAGTTTGGCCAGCTTGGTGCCGGCGAAATGCTGGTTCGCGGATAATCCCAGTGAGTTGATGACCCGTGTCGCGACTGTGTCACTCTGAATAATCGCAACCTCAGTTTTCACATGGCCGTCTGCGTCGGGAGAGCCAGAAGCCGACTTATCGCCATTGTCCAAGCCAAGATTAGTCGAACGAGTGGGGTCAATTTGCAGGCGAGCTACTCCCTCATAGATCGGTGTCCTCGTATATGCATAAGCGGCAAACAGCGCAACCACGATCGCTGCGAACCCAAAGACGGTGTATTTTCGTTTCACCACTGTGCGCCACAGGCTCGCAATGGTCAGTTGATTCTGAGGGGTAAATCTTTCTTGAATTGCGGCTGGAATATCCAGGGCAAATTCAGGCCGCACGTGCTTAATCAGACTTTGATTCTTTTCTCGCATAGTATTCACCCTTCTTGACTCACTGTAAGTAATCGTGTCCCTCGGATCGACAGCTAAATCAGGTATCCGCTGCTCCTAAGCGGCACCAGATCCGCGCAGAACGGCGGGGACGGTTTGCGCGAGAATTTTCAAGTCTAGCCACAACGACCATTTGTCAATGTACTGAAGGTCAAGCTCCATCCACTTTTCAAACGGTATGGAATTGCGACCCTGAACTTGCCAAAGGCACGTGATTCCTGGTTTAACGCTGAATCTGCGCCGTTGCCAATCCTCTTCGAATAACTGGTAATCGCGCAAAGACATGGCCCGCGGGCCAACCAAACTCATCTCGCCTTTTAGAACATTGAATAGTTGTGGCAACTCATCGATGCTGCTTTTTCGCAGTAGTTTTCCCAGCGGTGTGATTCGCGGATCTTTTTTGATCTTGAATACCGGGCCGGTCATTTCATTCTTGTATAGAAGTTCATTCTGTATTTGTTCAGCTTCCGCGATCATAGTCCGGAATTTATAGATGCTGAATTGACGCTTATTCACGCCAACGCGCGTCTGACGAAAAAATACCGGACCAGTCGAGGTACATTTAACAAGTAGAATCACAATCAGGAAGAGCGGAGCCAGGGCAACAAGTAGCACTATCGAGCCCACAAGATCGATAACCCTTTTGATCAATTCAGGCCAAGTGCCGGTAGAACCTGACATGGCCACGACCTGTGAATATTCGTCCACGTCCAATACCGCAGCGTCCGGACCTCTTAACTTGAAGATTTGAGACCAAATTCGAATGACAATCCCGTGCTGTTCACAAAGGGACGCGAGCTTAGCTGCATGTTCGTAGTAGGACCGCAATGGCAAATAGATTGCCGCTTCGTCCACGACGTTGTGGCGTAGAAATTCGGCCAGCCCTGAAAACGTGCAGCAACGCGAATTGCCACTGGCCTCAAAGTTCTGAATCCCCGCCCAATCGTCGTCCACAAATCCCACGACGTTGTACCCCAGTTCCGGACGTTTCCTGGTCCGTTCCGCAAATTCAATGGCGCGAGCATTTGTGCCCACAATAAGTAGAAACCTGCTGTTCCTGCCGCGCCGGCGCAGCACGAACAGTAGCGAGCGAGCAACCCAGCGCCCCGAGACCATGGCCAAAGAGCAGATGGCCCACAAAATAAGAATAAAGCGAGTGTTTATCCACAGCAGGTGAAGCGCCTTCGCCGCGAGAAACAGAAACATACACGCAAGGAGAGTTGCTTTGCATACGTCCAGGGTTTCTGCTGGGCGGCTGGTGAGCCTTTTGGAAACGTACAGTCCGCAGATAATCAGTATGTTGTGCCAGACCAGGAGTAGCAGCGCAAATAGCAGGCAATTTCCAAGCTTGATTCTGACGGCCGTAAAGCTGGCCAAATCCATCCCATGCGAAGATAAATCGAGCGCAAATGTAACGAAAATAAAGGCCGCTATAAAAATAAACAGATCATACAGCCTCGCGAGGTGTTTCATGATTCGCCATTTACTTGAAATCACGTCATCGGCCTTTCCGGATCTGCATTGTTGGGTGTTAACGAAAGTCTCGTGAACCGCTGTTTGGCTACACTCGAGCGTTGGGGTAAGTGGTCACAATCCGCCTGTATCGCGAATCTTCCTTGCAACAAGTACCGATCCGTTGCTGGTGAGATGGCCATAGTCCGACTGGAGCGGCACACCGGAATCTGCGTATTCCACGCAGGAGTTGTGGCCACAAAGCATCTTGAAGTAAGAAATGTAGCGAACGTCGGGATCTATCTGCGCGAGCTGGGCCATGTCCGCGTCCAGCCGTTCGTAATATGCAATTCGGTGCAGCGCCGGAATGGCGGGATTATTCGACTTTATAGACAGCGCCAGTAAGCGCGGCAGGGCCGAATCATATTGAACAATCGGTCCGAAAAGGATCACTTTCATCCCTCGCTCATGCGCCCACATTAAAGTTTGCTTCAACGCACCCGAGTCGCTGGCGTCCCATCGTGCGGCTAGTACTAAGACATCCACGCGATTGGCCTTCAAAAAATCAGAAAAAATGTACCCCATTAGTCGGCTGCACATTCTGTCCGCGCTGCTGCTTTGATTCACGGTCGGTTTACAGCCGGAGGCCGTCGCCTGCATTAAATTGACTTCTTGGAAAATGGAGTCAAGGCCGTACCACAGTTGCGCGGCATGACTATCACCCAGCAACAGCAAATTGCGTTTGTGAGGATCTTCTTGTAAACAGATCGACGGACTGAAGTCCATGTATGTATTCTTGGAAGTGAGAAAGCACGTGCCGGCTCGATACTGGGCGTCCGTTTTGCGGTCGGAATTCTCCATGAACGAGGCCACCTTCACGGCGTCTACCGGATAACGAAAGGGAAGTCCGTTGGTGGCCACAATTCCTGCCCCCAAAATGAGGAGACATAAGGCAGCAACGGAAGCGAACCTGAAAATTGCGACTCGCGAAAGGTTGAATCCTCGGTTACGAAATGGTTGCTCTACGAATTTCCACGAAAGCGTTGCTAAAACGAAAGAGGTCACAGTGAGAACAAGTTTCGTCAGCTTAGGGGTGAACCCGTTGATCAGGAACCCATCCGTTCCTTGAAAAACGATCACCGGCCAGTGCCAAAGGTAGAGCGAATAGGAAATCAACCCAACGAAAACGAACGGGCGTAGCGACAATACTTGGCCAACAACTGACGGTCCAGATTTTCCGGCAGCAATGATCAAACCGGCGCCTACACACGGCAATAGCGCAGCGATTCCCGGGAAAGGGGTCGCTGCCGTAAATAGCATCCCCGCCAAGAGAATCAGTATAACTCCCGACAAAGAAGCGACATTTCTCAACAACCTCGTGGATAATTCCGGAAAGTAACCCATCGCCAACAGAGTGCCCAACAACAACTCCCACGCTCTGGTATGGGCAAGATAATATGTAGCCTCTTGACTGCGGAAGGCTCCGACGGCGCTTAGCCCGAAGGAAATCAGTGCCGCGAACAGGACAAGGATGGTTTGCCTGCGCGGGAAATACTTTCGGACACCAATCAGAAAGAGCGGCAGAAAGACGTAGAACTGTTCCTCAACAGCAAGCGACCAGGTATGCAGAAGAGGCTTTGTCGCCGCCGGTGCGTCGAAATATCCTGATTGATGAAGGAAATAGATATTTGAAAAAGAAAAGGTTGAAGCCAGAAGCGACTTACCGAAATCTGATAATTCCGAAGGGAGGAAAAACTTGTAAGCAAGAACTGCGGTCCCGATAAGCACTACAAAGAGTGCTGGCAAAATGCGCCGCATGCGCCTTTCGTAGAAGGACAACAAGGAAAAACTAGAAGTGTTCAATTCCGAAAAAATAACGGAGCTAATGAGGAATCCAGAAATCACAAAAAATATATCGACTCCTACAAAACCCCCGGAAAACCTGCGGATCCCAAGATGATATGCAAACACCAACAGAACCGCCACCGCCCGGAGGCCGTCGATATCCGCGCGATATTTAATGGGTGACTTATCAGGCAGACTAACGCTCACGTGTGTCCTTCTCAACTTTCATCTTCTGTCGCATAAATGGATGAACTCTTGCACGTTTATGGAAAATCGGCTCTTCGCTATTGCGCGGCGGCCGTCACAACGCACGCAAGCATTTCGCCAGATTCACCTTTCGCGAGCGAGCGCAGTTGCATGTCGTCAGGTCCGGCCCCGCAGCGCAACAGCGCGTGGAGCGGCAGATCGTTTTCTTTCACCACGTAGGTTCCGTCGGTCATCTCGGCTACATCCGCATAATTGGCCATGACAATAGGGTTTCCCTGCGCTGCGTGGATTCGGAATTGGCTGGTCGAGGGCTCGTAATTCGTGTAGTCGTAACAGTGCCCCAAGCAAGCACGTGAAAGAAGGTGCCTCGAATTGAGGCGGCTGGTAAAGATCGAGGAAAGCCGTCCGGCCACGTGGGTGAGCCTGCCGCCTCGTTTCGAAAGCTCGCCATGCTCTTTTGCACCAGAGATGTGGTCGAACAAAACGACGCGTTCGCCAGCTGGTACAGCCTGCACCAACTCTTGCATTTTGGCTTCGACGCGTGCTTCGTTTCCAATGTCGTGGTGCAGTGCGCCGAAGAAAATCGCCGCAGCCAAGAAGCCTACGGGAAGATACCAGCGTCGATAAGCAAAACTGCCCACAACGGACAGCAACATCACACCTGAAAGTAGAGAAAGACGATCGGCTAGATGCGAGATCCACGCTTGCTCCGGGGATGCTCGAATGGCCGATGGGATCAAGATGATCGCGACGGCAGTGAGAAAGTATGCCTGCCCGGAAACGCTCACAGCAGCTGCCCAGCGGTTCGTCGATTCAACCAGAACCACCACGCTAAACAGAAGAAATCCCGCCGCCACCACCAGATAGGGCCATCCAAATAACAAGGCCTGGTCGGCTCCCGTCCAGTAGGCGAGTTGCCGGGGCATCCAAATGGTGATGTACCTTGTAACGATGTAGCCTCGAATCAGGGAGAGGCCGACTAGGCTGCCAATAAAGAGGATCACCTGTGTCCGTAGTTGCAGGCGCTCGGCGAGTTGGCAATAGACTGCCACACCTAAGAACCACAAAACCGGTAAAGGGTGCGCAAGATACGCCAAAAGTAGCAGGGGTGTGGTCCAAAGCATTCGCCATCCAACACGTTTCCTCCACACGATGGCAAGCAACCAGAGAACAACTGCACATGAAATGTAGAAATTCAACAATCCATATTGAAATGTGAATCCATACGACAGAACTGCCAGCCAGGGCGCCAACCAATAAACCGACCGTCCGCAAACCGCAGATATGAACTGAAGAGCGCCCCAGAAAAAGACCAACACCAATGTAGATGTTACAACTCGTTCGGCCCCGGAAACTCCAACGATCTTAAGCAGCCAGGCAAATAGCAAGTCGACTACTAGGTTGGTATTCTGATGACCAATCCAAAGGCCATGGATGCCGCCGCTTCGTATCAACTCTGCGAGCCACGCATTGTAAAGATGGCTTTGCAGGTCGACGACGGAGACGATGGGTTGCCAAACACAGGGGATCACTAGCAGCGCAGAGATTAGAAGGCGTAGCGTCCAAGGGGATTGCGCGAGCTTCGATAAGAGATGGCTTGGCCCGAGCCGCTCATGCGCCAGCATCCGATTCTCCTTTCTTGTTCCGGAGCCCAAAATCATGCGTGCCTCAAGCTTGAATCCAATACACCAATGTCTTTTGAATTGTAGGTATTTCTGATTTGTATGTCGTTTTGCGACAGGTAGGCGTTGGAAAGATACAAACCCTCCTCCTGAGTATCCGGCACAGAGGGAAAATTAAGTGGCTGAGCTCCAATCTGCTTGATCGCAAATCCCGACCGGACTGCATTTACATGCAACCACACGTCATCCGCTTTGGGGCAATGTTGCGTAAACTCTCTTCCAGCTGCCTTTAGCTTTCTCAAGAAGGCCGGTGGATAGATGCTGCCGGAGACACCGGTAGAAAAATTGAGGAAGCTGGGCTCGACGGATCGACAAGGCGACCAACTGAGGTATGGAGCGATCTGGCCATCAACAATTTTCATCACGTGCGCGCGATAACAACTCACAACACCACTGTTCTGTGTGAAACTTTGCTTTAAGCCGCTCAACCAACTTCTCGGATATATCATGTCGTCGTCAGCCGTCACCAGCGGTACGTCAATCGTTTCCGTGGACTCTAGATACGAATAGTATTTCTTGTGGGGTCCGTAATTCGCAGTAAGTTTTATCTCCAGGCCTCGTTCTTCTAGCCGTCGAAGCGAGCGCGGAAGATTTTGCAGCACATTCTTCTCATCCACCCACAAAATCATTCTCGATGGGAGAAGCGAACCATCGGCAATGGACTCCAATGTCAGATAGGCTGTGCGAATTCTCTTTCCATATGTAGTTACCGAAACGATCGGCCCGCCTGGCGCGACGATCAGATTGCTCGCTATCTTGTTCCGGAGTGCCAAACGCCGCAAATTTATTCGCGCAAACTTAGCATCTTGCCTCAGCAGCAAGAGCCAAAAAGGATATAGCGGCGATATTCTCATATGTGGATCAATAGTCTCTCAACAGGACCGGTACAGGACCAACCTCAATAGATTTGCCGTCCGATGGGCGCTCATTGCCAAGAAGTGGGACACTATGTCTAACCCTCCACACCGCAGGCATATTGAATATTTTGTTTTGATCAGGGTTCCATACGACCCAACGAGGATTGCCACCGTGATTTAGCTGACACGCCCAGGTGTGATCTGCTCCTTCCTTGCACCAGTCCATACGTGCTCCCAAAAGCCACTCTTGCGTGACAAAATAGGCGCGACCTGCTTCCGTGGGATTTAAGGTGTCCGATGACGTTAAGTGCAGAGTCATGAACTCGCGGTTATCCCAGGCGTACCAGTAGAAACGTTCAACTCCTTGGGACCAAAGCAATATATAGGAACGCGCAAGATATCCCGCCGCGAGTTCTTCCGATTCGAATTGGCTGGGTGGCATCCAACCCGATTCCGTGTCCCACAGTGGTTTTTTTCCTACGCCGTGCTCGACCATAATTTTCTTAACCTGTTGAGCAAGAGGAACCATTGCTTCGGGAGGTTTTGGACTAACGTAAAGATGGAATCCTATGATGTCCACATACTGCCCGCCCCCCTTATTAAGGAAGTCAGCCAGCCAATTCACACCATTCACGCCTGTGGCTGAGGGCGAAACGATCAGCGCCGTGGGATCAATGCTCTTGATAATGTCGTGCGCTTCGTGCGTAAGTTCGATCATTTGCTCGGTAGTTCCGGTCCAGAATATCTTCAGATTGGGTTCATTCCCGACTTCGTAGAGATGGATACGTCCTTTGTAGCGTGACGCAACGGTTCGAACAAAGTTCCGCCAGTCTTCGATGTCCTTTGGCTCCGCAGCCCATCCCGGGCGATAAGTGGAGTGTTCGTGTGGCCGTGCCGACGCCCAGGTTGGCGTAAGCCCGAGCGTAAGGATTACACCGGTACCGTGTTCTTCAGCCAGTTGTAAGGATTTGTCTAAAATTTCAAAGTGCCATTGCCCCTTGGCTGGCTCCAGGTAAGGCCACATGGTGTAGGCATCCCACAACCGCCACTCACGCACCTGGGCGTTGGGCCACGGAGTAAGCGGGTTCTTCCCGTCCGGTACTACCATGTGATGAATGTGCATTCCGAAATAGCTCGCTGGGATCGGTTGTGAAGGTGGAGTTTGTCCGGCTATCGCTTTGGTTGACACATGGAACAGCCTAGCGACCAATAAAAACATCGTAAGCACAACGGAAAGCCAACCGATGCTGCTTCTGAAGTCGGTCTTGCGGTAGTAGTTTGCGATTCTACGAGAAAACATTTTGTCACCCTCTTGTTGTACCTAATCCAGACGTCGAACAATCACATTTGCGGAATACCTCGACCTCGGACGCACAGACATCTGCAGCGCTTCTACCAAACTATGCAGTAATTGCTTGGTCTTCCTGAGCCGCGCGGGACTCGTCTTGGGAAGCTGGCCGGCGATAGCAGCGCGGAGTTTCCCCACAAATTCAACGTCATCCAGGGGGTCACAAATATTATTGTCATCGAACAATTCTCGAGCACAACCTGCGTACTTCGAACACAAAACGGGTAGCCCAGAAAGTATTGCTTCGTTGGCAACCAGGCCCCAGACATCCTCGAGAGTGGGAAATATCAGGACGTCTGCGCTGCGATATACCGAATTCATCTGTTCTGGTGGAAACGACCTGTGAAAATAAACATGTCCCAAACCAAGCTCGCTTACACGTTGCTGCAAAACTCTTTCGTCCGGTCCATCTCCCACGAATAATAGCGAAAAGTTAGCCCCCTCCTCTTGGAGTATTGAGGCCGCTTTCAGAAGGCACTCGATGCCCTTGCGAGCAGTTAGTTGGCCAACATGAAGCACAACCGGCCGCGGTTGTAGTTGAAATGCGGGCTCTGTCACAGTGAGAAAGCGTTTTTCATCGACACAATTTTGAATCTCAAGGATGGAGTTCGGGTCTATTCCCAAAGTCCGCAGATAGGCAGTTGAGGACTGCCCGTAACTAATCCAATGCCCCGCAACGCGGGAAATAAGCCATCTGATAAGCCGTTTGTGAATACTTATCTCGCGCTCGGTGTGAATCGTACCACCCCACCAGACCCACACCGGCTTGCGAAAAACGATGCCAAAGGTGAGTGCAACGATCGTACGAAATCCCATTTCATTTGTGACTAACACGTCCGGACGAAACTTCAAAAGTTCCAAAATGTAGCCCGGTGTGAGGTGTAAGAACTTGTATTCGTAAAGCCTGCCCGCAACTTTCCTCGCAATGCGAAACTGCCACCCCCAAGCTCGTTTCACAGTGGCGGCCGGAACCTTCTTGTCAACGTCGCTCCAAGAGCTCCGGTTTGCTTCCCTTCCGCCGTGCAGAATGAGCAGGTTGAAGTATTCGGCCAGGCCCGCGTACAGCGCCAATCTCGCCGGCGCTATCATGTTGATCAGCAAAGCCAGTTTCAATTCAGAATCAGAGGTTCTTGATTTCATAGGCATGTGCATGGACTACTTGAAAAACACTCGGGCAGCAATGCTTGGGAACACAAGGTACTGTCATGCGTAGTCTCCGAGGACATCCAACTCTGCGTTCGAACCCTCCAGTTGTTTTCCGTTCGCCGGAAGCGTTGCATATGTGTATTGCGGCAGCGTGACTGAACAAGCTGCGGTAACATAAAGAACCCAGAAAATCGAATTGCCCGCAACAATACTGCTTTCCGTGAGCTGGCACAAAAATATGAACACCAAATAGGCCAGCGGCCAAATAGCCTCCAAATCATAATTTTCTCGAATGCGTTTGATCGCTCGACGCACAGCGACAAAATATGCCGTCAGGTATAAAAAAAGTCCCACCAATCCCAGTGCCAGAGCGATATCGATGTACCCGTTGTGTGCATGAGGTGCGTCCCAATTCAATTCTCCTCTAATCCGCATTGCCTCTTGAGATGTCGCGCTCCAGAACGCTGCAAAACCATAACCGTAAATGGGGCTTCGCCCGATACTTTCGAGTGACAATTGCCAAAGATTTGAACGGCCGGTCAGCGTAGCATCCCGGCCCAGCATAGCGGTCACGCTATCCAGGTTCTGCAGGGCTAGGTAGCTTGTTGGAATTGCAACGGCGAGTGCGGCCAGGCAAGTCATGATTAAACTCTTGTTACTCCACCTGAGCGTGCCGTACAGCACGAAAAAACCGAGCATAGCCACGAAAACAATAAGTGATCCCTTCGAATTCGCGGCCAGTACCAACGCGGTAGCAACGACGAGTAGCCCGCCAGTGAGCCAGGAGTCTCGGCGTGTTCGACGAGATCGGCACAGCAGCGCGATGGCTCCAAGAACGATCACCCTTGCCCATTCATTCTTGAAACTTAAAACTCCGTGCCATGCTTCGTCTCCAAAGTCAAGGTAGGGAACGAATCCGGGGAACAAAAGCTGCGCCGCGATGCTCAAGACGACAAAAATACCGAGACTTATATACAGCAGCCGCAACTGCTCGCGAATCGAATACCGGACCGCAAAGTCCACGCCCACCAACGTAGTCGCCAAAAGCGCGATACTGCGGCGGAACGTAAAGGCCGGATCCCCTGACCAAACGGTAGAAAGCACGGCCAATGCAACAATTGAAAACAGGAATTTGTTTGCCCGCACGAGCGCCAAGGCCTCCCGGTATTTTGGGACAAGGCGCAGTGCGACAATCGAATACAACAGCAACCAGAACAGCCACATTGTTGGCGAGCCATTTGTGGTCGCCTGCGAGTCCGGGCTATCCACCAGCACTGTCTGAAAGGCTCCAGTGGCCATAAACAAGATGAACACGGTGGTCGCATCTTGAAGAAATTGTCGTGGAATTCTCATGAGTCAACTTTTCGTGAGACCGAAATAAGAATTCTGCTTTTGAGCGTTGTTACTTGTTATGCGATACCCGGCAGATAATCAGAACCACACGCATCAGTCAGGATCTGAGACCGATGAGGCCACTAGAGTTCTAACAAGAGGTCCTTCGGTTGACCACGGTATTGCATCGACAGCTGAATTGGGCCGGATGTCCCGTGTCCTCCGTGCGATCACAATAACTGCCGCGGCAACCCCGCACGCCAGCATGGCGTCCGAGGCTACGCTCGACCATGCAGCCCCGCGCCAGGAGTACAACGGAATCAACCAAAAATTAACAAGCACGTTGAATATCGCGACTGCGACCTGAATGATGGTGCGCCACAACTGATGACCGGACCCAGTAAGTGCGTTTGAGAAAAAATAATGGATCACTTTGAGCACAGGTAGCACGGCCAGCCACCGTAATGCCTCGGCCGTTTTTGCATACCCCGTGCCAAGAATATAGGGAACCACGCCCGCGCACAGCAGAATTGCCAAACCGGCGAACGCTGCGTAACCGAGAGCGCGCAGCAAAAGCGGCTTCGCATACGTCAGGCAAGGGCCAATGCCGCCGGCGCCAGCCCGAAAAAAACTGGAATACGAAGCGTGAAGCAAGGATGAAACAGGCACGAAACACACATCAATAAGTCGGTAGGCTGCGGCATAGATGCCAGTAGCCTCCAAACTCCCGAGGCGCGCGAGCATTGTCTTGTCAATGTCGTTGTATATGGTTTGCGCGCTCATTCCTGCGGAAAAATAGAAGCCTTCACGAAACTCGGCGGCTGAACGCAGGAAGTTGAAACGCGGAGATCCAAGCTTCGCAATGACCAACATGCAGGCGACGACCGCAACAGTCGCCGTGCTGCAAAAATAGATATAGCCCCACTGTAGGGGCGAAGGGTGGTGATGAATAGCAATCAGTACGGAAGCTCCGATGAGACGGCTTGCGCTGATTAAGATATTAATCGCCGCAGTCCAATGGAGACGGTCAAATGCCTGGAACGACTGTGCGCAAACGGTGATGATATTCAATCCCACCAAGTCCGCTGCAGCCACCAGAGTTACCAGGGCCAACGGAATCGTGGTGGGCAAAACGAAATGGGCAAGAAGTAGAACTCCGACAAGCAACCCAGCGCTTGTGACCGCCGTCGTTGTCAACGCCATCCCCCAGTAAGTCCCAAACAGCCCCTTTTCCCGGGAAACGTTTTTTACAAGCAGGTTTCCGCTGCCAAAATCCCCGAATGGATACACAATTCCGACTAACGCTACGACGCCGACAAACGCGCCATAGTTTCGTGTACCCAGTGACCTGGCAATCGCCACAAAATAGAGTGCTTGAATAACCAGCCGCAGGCCCTGGCCCACAAACATCCACATGGTGTTGCGCGCTAAGACGCTGTTTGGTCGAAATTTGATCATTGCGGGCAGTAGTTCTAGATCGCAATTCGTTTGCATCGAGTGAGTCTTGACTCGCTCATCGCTCAACCGTAGAGCATTTCGTTAACGGGGCCTTCCACACGAGTGGGAAATGGAAATAGTCGCAGAGCTTGTAGTGCTACGAGAAACAGATAGGCTGGGTTCAAATAAACATATCGGCGCCACAAGCGACGTGGTTCTGATTTCAATCGATAGGCCCACTCGAGGCCCGCATTTTGCATCCAAGAGGGGGCCTGCGGTACGGTTCCCGCCAGAAACGGGAATGCGGCTCCCACACAAACGACGGGCATACTCAGCGAATCTCGAAACTCGAATGCAAAAATTTCCTGACGGGGACAACCTAGCCCTACAAAGGTAATGCCTGCTCCCGAGCTGCGGATTCGATCAGCTAGTGTTAGTTTTTCATCCGCCGTAAGCCTCCGAAATTTTGATGGTTCCATTCCGGCTACCTGGAGCTCGGGAAACTCTCTTTCCAGAGTCTGACGAAGCAGCGACAGTGTCTCGGGCGTGCTCCCATAGAAATAAACGGGCATGCCTTCCGCGGCAGCACGTTCGCAGATTCGGCGAGTCAAGTTAGGGCCGTATACCCTGTCAGACAGTCCCACCCGGTGCAACAAGTTCAGTGCCCACTTAACGGGCTGACCGTCCGGCACTAGGAGGTCAAAATGATTGAGGCGAAATTTCTGCTCGCGATCTAGCACTCCGGTCATTAGGCCGTGGACAGCCAGCGCCGAAATAGCGGCGGCTCGTTTCTTCTGGGCCGCATGAACCACAAAATCCACCGCGGCTTCATAGTCAACAGCATCAATCAAGATGCCAATGACATTGTACTTGCCCGCATTGTGCATTCTTTGCTCCACCGTTCGCGATTGAATTCGAAGATTTCCTGCAGAATCTGAGGAACATTGTACTGAAGTTTCCAATCTGGAAAATGCTCCTGGAAATGGGAAATGTCGCTGATCCACCAGATGTGGTCTCCGCGCCGATTTTCCTCCACGTATTGCGATTCCAAAGGCTCACCGCTGATCTGCTCGCACAATCCGATCGCCTCCAACATCGAACAGTTGCTATGCACGCCCCCACCAATGTTATAGACCTCAGCAGTCCGCGGTTTCTTGAAAAACTCATGGAAGGCTCGGATCAAATCGGAGCTATGAATGTTGTCGCGAACCTGTTTTTTCTTGTAACCGAAAATCTTGTACGGAGACCGTGTCACAGCGCATTTCATCAAGTAGGCAAGAAATCCGTGGAGTTGAGTTCCAGAGTGATTGGGCCCTGTCAGGCACCCACCCCGAAAACAACAGGTTTTCATGCCAAAATACCGCCCGTATTCTTGCACCAAGACGTCCGCAGCGAGTTTCGAAACTCCGAAGAGACTGTGCATCGTCTGGTCGATCGACATAGTCTCCGGAATGCCTTTTCCGGCATAGGGATGAGTGGATGCAACGTCCCAGCGTGTATCCCTTTCCACTAACGGCAGAGAATTGGGCCCATCGCCGTAAACCTTATTTGTCGACGTAAAAATGAAAACAGCTTCTGGGCAATACCTCCGAGTCGCTTCGAGCATCACAGAAGTTCCATTCGCGTTGACTGTAAAGTCCATACCTGGATTAGTAGCTGCCCAGTCGTGCGAGGGCTGCGCAGCAGTGTGAATGACAAGCGCCACCTGTTTCCCGTAGCGATCAAATATTTGCTCAACTCGCTCTGAATCGCGAATATCGACGCCATGGTGGTGATAACCGGGGATCGTTTGCGTTAGGCGGTCACGTATCCACTGTGTGGATGCTTCAGCTCCGAAGAACTCGGCTCTCATCCCGTTGTCAATTCCGGCGACTTCCATTCCCAAAGATGCGAAGTACTTGACGGCTTCCGAACCGATGAGTCCGGCCGAACCGGTAATGATGGCTACGCTCAAGTGTTTCTCCCGATCCAAAGCTTGGTTGGCGAGTTGTGATTTTCTCGGACGACTAAGGACTTTATGGCGCTCTTCAAGGCGTTATTGAATGGTTGCGCTCGCCAACGGAGTGCCCTTACCTAAGACTTGCTCATAAACTTCCATGAGCATCGCGTAGTTTCTTTCCGACGTGTAGCAGGTCTCATACTCGCGACGAGCCTCTTTCCCCATCGCCGCTAGTTCGGAGGGATGACTCCACGCCCATTGGACTTTCTCCGCCAAGTCCGAAGAATCACCCGGCGCAAAATGAAGGCCCGTCCGGCCATCCGCAACGATCTCTTGGATAGATCCGAGTCGTGATCCCAGTACCGGCACCCCGCATGCGAACGCCTCTACGATAACCATGGGAAAGCCCTCGTACCAGAGGCTTGGCGTAATTTGGAAGCGCGCTCCCTTCACGGTGGCGATTGTTTCGTTGCGCGAGAGACGACCACAGAAGGTGACGCTCTCGGAGAGGCCGCGCTCCGCCGTTTGCGCCTCCAAACTTGCCCGAAGGGGGCCATCTCCTATAATTTTCAGTGCGTATTTCCGGGGCATGCGTTCCCAGGCCTCCAGAAGAGTTGCCAGGCCTTTCTCCTGAGACAATCGGCCTGCAAAAACAGCGTAATCGCCGACCTTTTCGCGCGGTCCTGGGTCCGCGTCCATGAAGTTCGGCTTGACCACTACTTTGTTTGCATTGAATCCGGCCGCGACAAACTTTCCGCGAGAAAATTCGGTTGCCGCAACGACGCAGTCCACGAGCTCTTCGTAGGTATTCATCTGCCGATGCCAAGCAAGCATCAACGCGACCGCTGCAGTTTGCACGTGAGAGTTTCGGTAACAACCGTGACGAATCCCGCGCAATAGGCTGTGGTCTATACACTCCTCGCAAACCTTTCCGTCTCGAAACAAGTACGCCCCAGGGCACATAAGACGGTAGTTTTGAATCGTCTGCACAACCGGGACCCCGTGTTCGCGGCACGCACTATAAATAGACGGCGAAATCATAATAAATGTGTTGTAAATGTGCACTAGGTCCGGTTTCTCGGAGCGGAGAATCTGCTGAATCTCGGCATTACTGCTCTTCGAAGAAATTGTGTTCTTTAGGAGCGCAAATCGGCCGAGACCTGAGATTTCCTTTAGCTCGTGGTTAGTTCGTTTGTAGGTGATAACGGTGTGGCCATTTCGCTCCAGCAATCGACGCTCTTGCTCGAAGACCACATCCTCTCCTCCTGGCTGTTGATAAAAGTTATGAGCTAGGAGAATTTTCATGCTGGAAACCCGTGCGGAATCCCGAATCTTGTTTGCATGGAGATGGACATCCGTTACGCGGCTCCAGAACCCCTCAATACGGCGGGA
>Ga0209526_10000235_pt1 | contig 34705 bp, 36 predicted proteins | sample JacPinW_OM2H0_M1_FD_188566 | JGI IMG/M metagenome (GOLD analysis project Ga0209526, IMG submission 188566) | Forest soil microbial communities from Algoma, Ontario, Canada - Jack Pine, Ontario site 1_JW_OM2H0_M1 (SPAdes) (version 2) | ecosystem: Environmental > Terrestrial > Soil > Boreal... | reverse complement strand
ATCGGATCTTCCCCTCAGAACCCACGCGGCGACAAAAATCGGCGAGGTTCGTGCAGCAGCCGAGAGTGACGTGCTGGCAATTGTCAACTTCGCTGCCATCGGGGAGCGTATAGGAGGTGGCGCGCCCGCCCAGGCGAGGACGCTTCTCGAGCAAGCACACGCTGCAGCCCGCATCAGCCAGCGCGACGGCCGAGGACAGCCCCGCCAGGCCGCCGCCGATCACCAGAACGCTTCGCGAGAGCATCCTTTTTCCACCAACCGCTCACTCCTGCCGTCAGGAGATGTTGAATTTTTTCCGTGCTCGACAACGAAACACGCGTCGGGAAAACATCGAAGTCGCGCTCCTCGATGCGCGCGAGAAGACTGCTATATGTCCGGATCAATGTCCATAGAGTCGCGCGGCTGTCAGGATCAACCTGTCGCACCAGCGGCGCACCTTCTTCGTAGAACCGCCATGCGCGCTCAGCCTCGAATGCAAGCAGATTCCGAAGCTGCGGTGTCAGGGGCCCGCGCAACGCTTGTTCCCGCACGCCGAAACGAACGAGATCCTCGTGAGGCAGGTACACGCGGCCCATCTCGAAGTCGCTCGGAACATCTCGAATGATATTGGTTAGTTGGAACGCAAGTCCCAGCCGCTCGGCCAGGTCGGGCGAACGAGGATCGCGGGAGCCGAACACGTGCAGGCATGTGAGGCCCACCGTGCCCGCCACGCGATAACAATATTCTGAAAGTCGGTCAAACGTCGCGTACGACGCGACCGTCAAATCCATTTCTGCGCCTAGAGTCAAATCGTGAAAGTAGCGCGTCGGGATCTCAAATCGCGTGATTGCATCGGCGAGCGCGGGAAGAATCGCATGATCCTTCGTGTCACCCGCAACGGCCTGATCGAGCATCGCGCGCCACCGCGCGAGTCCGAGGCGCTTCGATGCGGGGATGCCGGGATCGTCCGAGACATTGTCGACGAGCCGCATGAAAGCGTACAGCGCGCAAAGGGCATTGCGCTTTTCCTTGCGCAGGCCGAAAAATGCCAGATAAAAGCTGCTGTGCGCCTCGCGCGCGATCCGGTTGCATTCCGCATACGACGCACGGACGCTTTCGGTCGGTCGGGGAGCGAAGGCGGGGGCGACCACGACCGGGATCGAAGCGCCGTCGGTTGCTGACGCACGCGTAGCAGGACTGCCGGCCCGGCGACCACGCCAATGGGCAAACGCTCGCGAGGTAAGGGCACGAACCAGCAAGGTCAATTGCGTCCGCTTCGACAGAGCCGGGCGATGATGGAGCGTGTTGTAGCCGGAGGCCTCAATGACATCGAGAATGGCGAGCCCGCCTCGGCTGAAGAGTTCCAGATCCACCCGGAGTGCGCCATCGACTCGGTCGGTCAGCGGCCATCCCGCAGCAAAGAGCTCACGGGTCCGCTCGATCAGGGACCTCATCAGCCGAACGTACCGCTCATCAAATCGCCGCCCGACAATGTCGGCTTCGGTTAACCGGTGCGCGCCCAAGGCATCGAGCGGGACGTAGATGCGGCCCTTCTCGACATCGCGCGAAACATCCTGCCAGAAGTTCGCGAGTTGCAAGGCGGTGCACGTGTAGTCCGAAAGGCGCTGCCGTTCCTCATCGCGATAATCGCAGAGATAAAGGACCAGCCGCCCGACGGGATTCGCCGAGTACGCGCAATAACCAAGGACGTCCTCCCAGGTCGCGTACCGATGCACTCTCTGATCCTGCCGGAACGCGCGCAGCAAATCGCTGAACGGCTCCATCGGAATGCTCTTTGCCCGAATCGTCCCGGCGAGAGCGGTCAGTACCGGATGCGCGGGACCGCGGCCGCGCTCGTAGATGAGGCGGAGCTCATTCTCCCAAGCATCGAGCAGCTCCAGCGCTCTGCCGGGATCGGCCACTTCGTCGCCGAGATCATCCGACCAACGACAATATGCGTAGACGTTGTAGAAGTGCTGGTGCAGCCGGCGCGGGAGAAGCCAGGAGACGACGTGGAAATTCTCGTAGTGGTGGGTCGCGAGCCAGCGCGTGTAGCGGTCGGCTTCCGATGGGGCACAACCCTCGGGGGGAAGGTTGCGCGCAATTTCCAGTTCTGGTGTGGGCAGCATGGAGCCCTGATGCGGGCGTCGGCTATGGTATGACCGCGGTCTTCAGCTCGCCATTCCGATGTTTCATATGCTCGAAAACATGGGGCAATTCGACCAGCCGGACTTCCCCGGTAATAAAGTCGCTCGCCCGAATTTCGCCGCGCACGATCGTATCGAGCGCTTCCCGAATGAACTTCGGCGTATGGTGAAACGTCGATTTAATGGTGATCTCGGAATAATGCAGCGCAGCGGGATCGAACTTCACTTCGGTTCCCTGAGGACATCCGCCAAACAGATTCACGATGCCGCCCTTGCGCACCATTTCCAGAGCCCATTGCCAGGTCGTGGGTGAGCCCACCGCTTCAATCACGGCGTCGGCTCCGAGCCCGCCGTCGGTTAATTGTCGGACAAGGCTCACCGGATTCTCAATCTTTGCTACGTCGAACGCTGCAACGGCACCTAACCGTTCGGCGGCATCAACCTGGCTCTTGCGCTTGCCCAGTGCGATTACCCGAACCTGCCGCCCCGAAAGAATACGGATGAACTTCAGCCCGATCGGACCGCAGCCAACAACCACGACGGTCTCGCCTGGCTGGATTTCGATCTCGTGCACGCCACGCAGAACACAAGCCAGGGGTTCAACCATCGCCGCGTCCAGGAACGAGACGTGGTCCGGAATTTCGAGCATGTTTTGCCGAACGATTCTTCCCGGGATGCGAATATATTCCGCGTAGGCCCCGTTGTTAAAGAGCAAATCCTCGCAGAGATTCGGCCGGCCTTTGCGACAATAGAGACACACGTTGCACGGGGCGGAATTCGAAGGTACGACGCGCATGCCCTGCGACACTCCGCGATTGACCGCACTGCCTCTTTCCTCGATCACGCCAGCCAGTTCATGTCCGAACAGGGCCGGCGGCTCGATCATCCGCGGGTGCGATCCCTGCTTCCACACTTTCAGGTCCGTGCCGCAAGTCAGCGCGACTTCGACGCGCACGAGGACCTCGTCCTCGGCAACGGATGGGATATCCACCCGCTCGATTTTCATGTCCTCACGGCCGTACAAAACGGCCGCTGTCATGTGTCCGTTTCTCTCAGATCGCGTCATTCGTGCGATATCACCACTTTCAGGGTATCACCCGCAGGGCGGGCTGCCAATTCCAGCGCATCGGCGATCCGTTCGAGCGGGAAGCGGTGCGAAATCATGTTGCGCACCGGTAAGCGACGCTCAAACACAAGCGCCGCCGATTCCTCCTGCTCTTCGACCGACGCACTATAACTGCCGAGAATTTCTTTTTCTTCGATTCCCACAGCCGCAGCCGGAAACTCGATTTGCAGCACCGGGTCGTTATGGGCAAACAGTAGGACGCGCCCGCCCGGTCGGGTTAGCGACAGAGCCTCCGAGACTAGCGACGCGTTCGGCACAGCCACCAGCACCACATCTGCACCTCTTCCCGCAGTCCTGCTGCGAATTCCCTCCAGAAGATGCCCTTCGGCCGGATCAAAGGTTTCCGATGCGCCAAATCGTAAACTCGCTGCACGACGCCCAGACAGCGGATCGCTCGTGTACAGAGTCGCACCCTCATGCTTCGCGAGCATCATCAGAAGCATCCCAATTGGGCCTTGCCCGATGACGAGGACCGTTTCGCCTGGCGCGACGCGCGCCTTGTGGACGGCCTTCAGGCACGTGTTCACCGGCTCGACAAATGTGGCTTCCTCAAAGCTGATGTCAGGCGGCAGCACGAGCATCCCGCGCTCGACGATCCACGGCATTGCCCGAACATACTGAGCGAACCCGCCGCCATTGGGGTCAAATCCGGCCGTAAGCCCCACTCTCTTGTATCCGGCGCACTGCGAGAAAAGTCTGTGCTGGCAATAAAAGCACCCACCACAGGGAAGGTGATGAAAGCTCGTTACGCGATCGCCGGGTTTGAATTTCGTGACGCCCGGGCCCACTCGGACCACCGTGCCGGCAAGCTCGTGACCCAAGATCTGCGGCGGAGCGAGGAAGCCGTGATGAATCTTCTTGATATCAGTTCCGCAAATGCCGCACGTCCCCACGCGGAACAGCACCTCACCTTCGCCGATTTCCGGGATCGGCACGCACTCGACCTCGACGCGCCCCTGGCCGCGATACACGCCAGCCCGCATGAGGCCTCTTCGCTTTCCTTCGGGGTCCTCCTGCAGTCCGATTTGTGCCATTGCTTGACTCATCAAGACCGGTGCCCACCCTCGAATTTTGTGCCGATAAAAGCCGTAAGCGAGTCTTTATCCTCAGTCATGCGGACCATATTCTATCGCCGCTGCCGCGGGTGCGTGCGGTGTGGATAGACTCACAGGCTGGCGTGTGAGCCATCTAAACTCCTTGCCTGGCGCAGCCAGCCGCGCTCACTCGGCCCTTCAGCTGCTTCCTCTGGCTCCCGAGTGTCGCGACATATATGTCCAGAAACCGTCCGAGCGACTCCGCGGCTCCACGGCTCTGTTTGGCAAGCAGCACAAGAGCCGGAACAGACCGCGGCCGCAACGCCACCCGAACGAGAAGGCGAGAAACGCTGACTTGTCCATTGTCGGTCAAAACCCTGTTCATATCGAACGGCAAGTCGTCGGCCGCTGTGTCGCTGATGGCACGCAGAGCGATAGCGGGAATCAGCTCTGTGTCTGCGTAGCCCATGATTATGTGGCTCTCCATGTCAACTGCGTCCGCCAATCCGCTCAAACGGCGCTTGTCCTCCGCCATCAGGTACATCGTTTCTGAGGTGTAAAAGGCCTGCGCGGGTACTGCCCCTTGCCGGGACGCGCAATCGAACAGTGACGTATCGCTCTCCCGCGCGAAACGAGGATCGAACCGGTCGTCAAAAACTCTGCGGGCTGCCAGAATCGTTCCGTGCCGGTAGATTGCGCGCAGACCACCGGCGAATCCGGAAGATATAACGACGTCTGGCGACCACCCGAAACATGCTCGGATCGCGCGATCTGCCAGCTTGCACCGGATTCCGGTCAGCAAGACGCGAACGTCGGCCTCCCCGACATGGCCTGCAAAGCAGGGATGTGCGCCCAAGGCCGCCCGACGAAAGCCCCTCAACTTACGCCACGGCGCGAATTCATTGTCGAGTGCAAATGTTACGAGAACCTTCAATTCGATTTCCTATGCGGCCTGAGCTTGAGCGGCCGGTTTGCTACGCACCCGGTGGCCGATGTAACCATGGTCTACATACCAGCGGACTGCGCGCTCCAGAGCGGCGGCTGTCACCGACCTAGCCTCGTAGCCCAATTCCCTTTCGGCCTTGCCGCACTCGACGAACATTCGGTGACGTGACATCTTGACGCCTTCGACCGGAATCTGCGGCTCGCGGCCGGTGAGACGCGAGAACCACTCGTCGGCATAGCCTGCGGCAAGCGCCACGGCATGCGGTAACCGCACCCGAGGCGCTCGACGGCCCGTAATCGCCGCCAGAGCGTCCAAGATCTGTTTAAACGTCATGTTCCGACCGCCCAGAATATACCGCTCTCCGATCCGGCCGCGGTCGGCAGCGAGTATATGGCCCGTCGCGACATCCTCGACCGCAACGATGTTTAGTCCGGTATCCACGTACGCGGGAATCTTGCCGTTCAAGAAATCCACAATGATGCGGCCCGTCGGCGTCGGCCTCCAATCGCCGGGTCCTACCGGGGTGGTCGGATTGACAATGACGACCGGCACCCCGGCGGCGGCGGCTTTGGTAGCTTCGAGCTCAGCGAGAAATTTCGAGCGCTTGTAGTGCCCGATCATGTCTCCGAGTCTTGCCCGTGTGTCCTCGTTCGGGAGACGCTCCCCTTTGCCCGGCAGCGCAATCGTTGCGACCGTGCTGGTGTAAACAATTCGCTCGACGCCCGCGCGCGCGGCTGCCTCGATCAGGCGGCGTGTGCCCTCCACGTTGCTTTCGTAAAGCTCCTCTGGATTTCGCGCCCACAACCGGTAATCCGCGGCGACATGGAAGACCCGGCGGACACCTCGCATAGCCCGATCGAGCGAAACCACGTCACGCAAATCGCCCTCGATGCGTTCGACCGGCAGTTCGTCAAGCAATTCTAGATTGCTGCTCGGTCGGACCAGAACACGAACGGAATTGCCCGCATTCACAAGTTGACGGGTGACGTGGCTTCCCACAAACCCCGTGGCACCTGTGACAAGGGTGGTCATAAGATACGGAAAACGTCGTTCTGTTTTGCCGCAGCCGATCGAGTGACCCCGGCGGAAACCTGTGCGGCGTCGTTCGCGTGATCGTCCGAGTAACCATTGTGGCGACCGTCCGCGCTGGGCTTAGCGGGGGTGCCCATCCGTCCACCCATGCGCCCGGAAACCGTCCAGCTCAGCATCTTCCACGTGTCGCCGAGCTTCTTGTTGCCGCCGATTACGGCAGAAGCCTCGTAGCCAGCGTGGACCATGCAATCTTCGCATCGCGGGTCGCGTCCGTGGCCGTATTTCTCCCAGGGCGTATCGTCGATGAGTTCTTTGAACGTATTGTGATGCGCGTCGGTCATCAGATAGCAGGGCCCCTTCCAGCCACGAGGATTGTAGGTGGGATTGCCCCAGGCCGTGCACATGAGCTCCCGCTCGCCCCGGAGAAATTCCATGTAGATGGGCGAGGTGACGATGTTGTAGCGTTCGAGCAACCGGCTCGCTTGCTTGAATTTTTCTCTGATTTCACCGCGCGACATAAAGATTTCCTTCGTCATCACCGCCGCGTACGAATAGGCCGGAGAGATCATGTGGCCATCTACTCCGAGCGTCTGTAGATACGCGAACAGCTCGGCTATCTCTTCGATATCAGTTTCCTTGTAAACCGTCGTGTTCGAAGTGACCAGGAAGCCCGCCGCCTTCGCGACTTTGATCCCTTCGATCGCTTCGCGGAACACGCCGTCGCGCTCGACGCAGATGTCGTGCGTCTTCTCGAGGCCATCCAGGTGCACGTTGAAGAACAGACGCGAGCTGGGCTTGAAATCGCGGAGGCGCTTGCGGATGAACATTCCGTTCGTGCAAAGGTAGATGTGTTTTTTTCGCGCCAGGATCTCGCCCGCCAACCGTCCAATTTCGGGGTAAATCAACGGTTCGCCGCCACAGATTGAAACAATGGGTGCGCCGCATTCATCGACGCCCTTGAGGCACTGCTCGACCGTAAGCGACTCGTTGATCGTAGACTTATACTCACGAATTCGCCCGCAGCCGGTACAGGTGAGGTTGCAGGCGTGGAGGGGCTCAAGCATCATCACCAGAGGATATTTCTTGTCGCCGCTGAGCCCCTTGCGAGTCAGGTACCCAGCCATGCTGGCAGTCAAGCTAAGTGGAACTCTCATCCATTATCCTCCATGTCCATTGTGATGCCGTATTTCCTCGGCGGGAACCTGCACGCCAGCGAAATTCCTCTTGCCCATGCGCGAGTTGGCATAGCGCGCCAGGGCATACAGCGGAAACGAAATCCGATAGAGGTGATATTTCAGGTAGAAAACGCACGGGAAACCGGTACCCGTGAATTCATCTTCATCCCAGGTACCATCGGCATTCTGATGCGAGACGAGCCACTCTACGGCGCGCTCGACCGCCGGGTCGTTCAGCTCGACCACAGCAAGAAGACCAATCAAGCCCCAAGCGGTTTGCGAGGCCGCACTCTTCCCTCTTCCCTTGAGCGAAGGGTCGTAATAGGAGAGGATCGACTCGCCAAAACCGCCGTCAGGATTCTGCACCGAGCGCAGCCAGCTTGCCGCACGCTGGCAATCGGGCTGCGACGCGGTGCCCACCCGTTCGAGAGCGCGCAACACCCCGCTCGTCCCGTAAATATAGTTCACCCCCCACCGCCCGAACCAGGAACCGTCGGGTGCCTGGTCGTGGCGGAGGAACGCCCAGGCACGCTCGATGACCGGATGCGTCGAGGGCCAGCCCATCTGCCCAAGGCATTCGAGCACGCGTGCCGTGACGTCCGCTGTCGAAGGATCTAGCATCGCATTATGATCTGCGAACGGAATATTGTTGAGAAACTGTAGGTTGTTTTCATGGTCGAACGCACCCCAACCGCCGTCGCCGTTCTGCATGCTCAGGAGCCAGACGAGGCCGCGGCGAATAGCGCTGCGCAGGCGAGCCGGCTCCGGATCCGCCACGCCTCCGAGCGCCATCAACACGAACGCGGTATCGTCTACGTCCGGATAAAAGTCGTTTTGGAATTCGAAGGCCCATCCACCCGACTCGGCCTTCTGGTTCTTCACCTGCCAGTCGCCGGAACCGAGAATCTGGTGATCCAGCAGCCAACGCTCCGCCGCCACGAGAGACGGATGTGCCGGATCGAGCCCGGCTTCTTCGAGAGAGACCATCGCGATCGCCGTGTCCCATACCGGGGAAATGCACGGCTGCACTCGGACCGCGTCGTGTTCTTCCACCTCGTAGCGCGCCAAAAATTGAATTTCTCGCGCGACGAGGGGGTCCGTCGTATCACCGCCCTCGGCAAGCAAGGCATAAATGGAATTCATCATAGCCGGGTAAATCGTCCCGAGACCTTCGGTGCGCTCCAAACGTTCGAGCATCCACCTCCTTGCGCGCGCAAGCGCCACCTCACGGAATGGTTTCCAAGGCGAGTATTCGTAAAGCTTCAGACCGCGGTCCAGCGCGAGGAAAAAATTCCTCCAGGAGACTGCACGTTTGTCCCAGGCAAATGATTTTGGCTTGGCGCCCGGGATTTTGAAAAGCTCATCGACCTTCACGCCCTCGGGCAAGCGCCAGCCGGGCTTATGGGCATAGATGATTGCGAGCGGAATCACGATTCCACGGGTCCACGATGACATCTCATAAACATTCAGCGGGAACCAGTTGGGCAGGAGCATCAGCTCCGGAGGGATTGCCGGAACCAGGCTCCAGTCGAGCGCGCCCACCATAGCGAGATAAAAGCGGACGTAAGAATTCGTCGCTTCGAGGCCGCCCAGCTCGTGAATTTTGCGCTTCGCTCGCTCCAGATGCGGGTCCGTGGCTCGGTCGGCGGCCAACCGCAACGCAACGTAGGCCTTTACCGTTGCGTTCAGCTCGGATGGGCCGCCATAGAAAATATTCCAGCCACCATCCGAGAGTTGCCGGTGGCGGATGTAATTTGCGAGTTTGGGAACTTTTTCCGAGTCCAACCGTCCAAGGATGTGAAGATAAAGGATGTAATCGGATTCCAGAGTTGTGTCGGCCTCAAGTTCAGCCCACCAGTAACCCTCTTGGCTCTGCGCAGACAGCAACCAGTTAACGCTCCGGCTGACCGCCTGTTCGATTCGCGAACCTGTGTCCCGGGCGGGGGCAGCGGCTGCGCCATGCGCGGCGCAAGCGCCCTCCGCGCGCACTCTTGCCTCCGGTGTCATCAATCCCTCAGACATGTCCCCATTTTCACTAACCCGCTCGGCAACATCTGGCGACCCGGCCGGGTAACGGTCACACACTCAGCCGGGGCGAGCCACCTGCGGGAAGACGTCTCGCCGGTCCGAAAGCACCTCACCTTGCTCGCAAAGTCGAATTAGCTGCCCATCCCGGACCAGTTGTCGGTGCGCACGCCGATCTCAGGCGCGGGAGCCGTCCGGAGACTGGACCCCGCCCAATCTCCCGGAATTCCAGATACTTACAGCTCTATCCCATTATCTTTTGTATCCTATCTCGGGTCAACTAAAAACAAACTCCCAAAAAACACGCCGTTTTCACGCCTACCTGTAGGTTGCTTGCTGCGCAGACCGGGAACTGGGCGGCGGTCGCCCAACTCGGCAAGGGCGCAAATGACATCCGCGATTTGCATTATCGTTTGAACCCTGATGAATGGACCCTTCGCAACCAAGACCCGCTGCGGAACACCAGGAAGGCTTAGGCGAAGAGATCGCCCGCTTTTAGCTGGCGGGGGAACCGCGGATATCGCCTGGCCTTGCTCCTTGTTTTGACCCGTGTGTGTGTGGCGCCACGCGCTTCCCCGGCCACCCCGGCAAGGGGAGGCGTCCGAGCGGCACGTGTTGTCTGAGGGGCCGCCCACATTTAGGTGGCGGAGTCATCATGACTAGGAGTCCCTTTCTCGAGTTTTCGAATACGCTCGGCCAGTTCCGGCAAGCGGGCAAACCACGCGTATTGCTGCTTGAATTTATCAAGGGGCCGCGCAGGCGTGCCCCAAACGATTTGGGCGTGGCGGATTGTCTTGCCATTTAGGACCCCGGCCTGGCCGCCTACAACGGCTTCGTTCTCGATGGTGCAGTGGTCTCCGATTCCCACCTGCCCTCCGACGGTTACACCGTTCCCGAGGGTGCTGCTTCCCGAGATGCCCGTCTGCGCGGCAATAACGGAATGTGCGCCGACCTTTACGTTGTGAGCGATATGAACCAAGTTGTCGATCTTCACTCCTTCGCCGATCTGGGTCGTCTCGAGCGAACCGCGGTCGATCGTCGCATTGCAACCGACTTCGACGTCGTCGCCGATTTCCACCCGACCGATTTGAGGGAATTTCTGCTGACGTCCCTCGCCGAGAACGTACCCAAAACCATCGCCGCCGATTACGACGCCCGAGTGCAGCTCTACGCGATTGCCGAGCCTCGAGCCAGCGTAGAGAGTGACACGCGAATGCAACCAGCAACTCTCCCCAACGCGAGCCCCCCGACCCAGAAAGCAGAACGCTTCTATCACCGTTCCCGGGCCGACCTGGGTTTCCTCTTCCAGTACGGCGTAGGGGCCAACTGAAACATTCGCTCCGAGCTGCGCGCTAGAAGCCACGATCGCTGTCGGATGGACCGCTGGCGGCGGGGAGGGCTTGCGTAGAAGCCACGCTGCCGCCTTAGCGAACGCGAACTTCGGGTCGCTGGTTTCGATGATCGTCTTCCCTGCAAGGCGCAGGCCGGGTCGAACGAGCACGCATCGGGCTGCGGATTTAACCGCGCGACCCCTGTGCCGTGGCGAATCCACATAAATGAGATCCTCGGCACTTGCGCGGTCAGGACTGGCCACACCTGACACCAGTGCGAGCGCATCCCCTTCGAGTCTGGCTCCCAGGTAGTGGGCAACTTCACCGGCAGTGTGGGTCATGACAACCTCTCGGTCAAAAGATTATCCAAGCTCGGGCGAGTTGGCCCATCACGGTGCCTTGCGCAAGGCCCTCGCTAAACACTCCTCTAGGATGGGCCTAGAGTGTCCCCGTGACAACACGCACGGGTGGCCTCCGAGCGGGAGCGTGCCAAAAAGACTCCTTCAAAACCCTTCGAGGGTGGAATCCCGGACCGAACGTGCGGCCGACGTCGCGGCTCAAGCCGCGAGCTACCGGGCTCTCCCACTTTTTTTTCCGTAGTCTTTGTCCTAAAACGGATAGATCGGCTTTTCTCCCGGTGGGCGCGTCTTCCACCGCTTGTGCACCCAGATCCACTGATCGGGGTATCGCCGGATGTAGTCTTCAATGATGCGAGTGAAACGCGCAGTGTTCTCGCGAATGTCCGCCTCTTCGTCGCCGGTTCGCGCAAGTTCGACGGCGGGATCAAAGCGAAGGCGATAGGTTCGGCGCTCCTGGTCCCAGACGAGAAACCCGGGTACCACCGCTGCGTCGGTGCGCAAGGCAACCCGCGCCAGACCCGAAGTCGTCGACGCTGGCACCCCGAAAAAACTTACGAATACACCCTCTTCGAGCGAGGTGTTTTGGTCCGAGAGAACTCCCACGGTTCCGCCTTCGCCGAGCACTTTCAGGATCGCCCGGGCGGACCTGTTTTTATCGATGGGCCGATTCCCCGATAGACACCGGTACCCGTTGATGAGCCTATCCACACGAAGGTTCGCAATAGGACGCACGAGAAAGTGCAGCCGATATCCGTAGAGCGCATGTGCATACGGCGCCAGTTCCCAGGCACTCATGTGCCCGGTCAGAAACAACACGCCCTTGCCCAGGCGGCGCGCCGCCTCGAAGTTTTCAGATCCATCGAGAGCCACGATGGTCTCAATTTGCTCGCGTCCGTATTTGGGGAACTGCGAAAACTCGCCGGCCATCCAGCCGATCTGCCGGATCATCCGGCGGATTACCCGCCTGCGCTTCGCGTCGGTCCAGTCTGGAAACGCGAGTTGCAGATTGAACATCGCAGCCTGGCGCAACGGCGTCCGCATCGCGTAAGCGGCAGCTGCAAAGCAGGCTCCGACAAATCTGGCTGCCGGCCGTGGCAAGAGTCCGAGAGATTTGAGTCCCGCCCATGCCGCCGCATACTCGAGCCATTTCCGCATCGCGAGCCATTATGCAGAGGGAGGTGAGCGGATTCCAGCGAATGGTGTCGCCGATGCTGCCACTCTGAGGGTTAGGCCCGCCGAGCCAACCCGAGTCCAGACGCAGAGGCCGGGTAGATGGCTTCGGGGGATCCCACCGGCCCGAGATTTTGGCGTCGATGATAGACTCGACGTGCTTTGAGCGAATTGCCCGAGACGCAGGGAACTAAGAACACCAAACCGATAGCTGTTTCGGCGGTCGTCATTCTCATCTGTTTATTCGATCATCTTGGCGCCGTCGGGATGGTTGGTCCAGACGAGCCTCGATATGCCTGGATTGCGCGCGCGATGGCGACGACGGGAGACTGGGTGACACCTCGGCTCTATGGCCAGCCGTGGTTTGAGAAACCGATTCTCTATTATTGGGCGGCGGCAACGGGATTTCTTTTGCACCTTCCCGACGAATGGGCGGCGCGACTGCCTTCGGCCACCGCGGCCCTTGCCGCGGCGATTGCGATCGGCTGGCTGGGGCGGAGGCACTACGGCGAGGACTCAAATTTCGCCTGGACGCCCGCTCTACTGGCGCCTCTCCTGTTTTCGACCAGTGTCGCGGCCATCGGCTTCGCTCGTGCCGCAACGCCCGACATGTTGTTTACCGCCATGGTCACGCTCGCCATGGCTAGCGCGGCAACGGTACTACTCCGGTCCGCCGGCGCGTTACGTCTGGATCCCGATCCCGACTCCATCTCGCCGCGCCCGGAGATTCTGCCGCGGCTGCTGTTCGGCGCATTCCTCGGCCTGGCAGTCCTCGCAAAGGGTCCAGCGGCGGTGATTCTGGCGGGCGGCGCAATCGGACTGTGGGCACTTGTGACGAAGCGCTTCGACCAGGCTTTTAGACTCGCGCATCCGTTCGCCATTGTCGCGTTCTGCATCGTCTCGCTTCCCTGGTACAGCCTATGTGCGCTGCGGAATCACGACTTCTTCCGCGTATTCATTTTTCAACACAATCTTGATCGCTATCTCACTCCTGTGTTTCAGCACCAACAACCGTTCTGGTTTTTCGGGCCGATCGTTCTCCTCGCTCTGCTTCCGTGGACGGCACTGTTGTGGCCGGTGGCCCAAAAGGGTCTCGCGCTCTGGCGCGACAGATCGTGGAATGATTCCCCGGGATTCTTTTTTGCCTGTTGGGCGGCCTTCCCCGTGCTGTTCTTCAGTCTTTCTCAATCGAAGCTCCCTGGTTACATTTTGCCTTCGGTCCCGCCGCTCGCGCTACTCCTCAGTGTCGCGCTCTGGCGCGCTATCGGCCGCCCGTTCCTGCCATATCGGCGAACAGTCGCGGCACTCGGGGGAGCAATTGGACTTACGTGGGTTGCACTGGGTCTAACAGCCGCGCACTGGACGAGCCGTCTTCACCTAACGCCAGGTGATGCGATCCGAGGAGCCGTCATGATCACGGTATCGATCGCCATTATCGGCGGCATTGCGGTGGCCGTTCTCGGGCTCCTCCGCAGGCGATCCTTTTTGCTGGTTTCGCTCGTGCTCACGATTCTAACTTTGGAGACCGCGAACCTTTCTATCTTGCCGTCGCTTGATCCCTACATTTCGGCAAGGTCGCATGCCCACTTCATGCGAAACGACCGGCACCCCGACCGGATCCTCACCTACCATCTGGAGCGCTCATGGAACTACGGCCTCGCGTTTTATATGGGCCGGGAGCTGCCTGAGTGGTCACCCGCCGATCCCGAACCTGCGCTGGTATTGACGAACCCCCAAGGTCTCCGGGAAATGATAAGGCTTAGTCGGTTCCGCGGCTCGCTCGACGAGCCATACAGAGGAATTCTCTACGTGCCAGCGTTTCCGGCCCCTCGTCAGTGATCCCGGCGCGAAGTCGGGGGGATATTTTGCAGGAAGAAATTTACGATTCGATTTTCGTAAATCCTTCGATCGTCATCCGACATATCCGAATAGCTCAGACGATCGCGCACGGTCTGTTTCGGCTCCGGCGCTTTGATGAACAATGCTAGCGTACTGCTTGCCAGCGGGGGACGGTCGTCGGATTGAACAAACAGCTTAGGGATGCCCGTAGTCTGGCCGAGATGGGTCGAAACGGGCGGCTCGTGGCGGTAGGGATAATTCAGCATTCTGAATCCGAGATCAGAAAAGAGACCGACCAGAGGCAGAGCCGTTAGCCCGGAACTTCGGGCTTCGATCCGAATCATGTCGCGCGGATCAGCGTATGCGTCGTCGACCGCTATAGCCGCGATCCGTCGGTCCGACGTAGCGACCTCGAGTGTAACGTAGCCGCCCATATCGACGCCCCATAACCCGAAATGCCGCGGGTCCACATCGTCCCGCGTCGAAAGGGCCTGCACCGCAGCGGCCAGTTCGCCCGTCTCGTGATAACCGAGCGAAGTGACGCCCGGGCTTGTGCCGTGTCCAGTGAAATCGAATAAGAACACGTTGAACTGGTGATCCTGCAGCGCTGTCACCAGGGTTAACACATCGGCACGCTGGGCCTGGTATCCGTGGCAGACGACCACGGTCGGAGCGTCCCGCAAACCCGGGTAGAACCAACCATCCCGCTTGCCAGCACCTGCGACGGGGAAAGAAAACGTCGTCGGGTGGCCCATCATTACGTTCAGGTCGAAAGTCGAAGTGCTCCGCGTCGGACGAAGAATCTGGTATAGGAGAAACCCAGATACCGCCGAGACCAAAACGATCCCGAAGATAAGCAGCGCCAAGACGGCGGAGAAAACCTTGGAGAGACGGGTTGTAGGATAGAGGAGCTCTGAAAGGACGGCCATCCGTTAGGCACTGTTGCTAAGAATTTTATACCTCAGCAGACACATCATGGTAGCATATTTCCCTCAACTTGATTTCCCCGCGTTATCTGTCGTTTCCTAAACACGTTTACTATCTTTCCCCAAAATGACCGGGATTGGGTTCTAGGCCGCATGAAGCTATAATGGTGAGGTGGAACCAGTTAACCCGCCGTCGAGGCAGATTGTCGACCTCCGGCAGCTGCATTCGCGCTCACTCGATACCCTCTTCCAGGAGGAAGTCCGGCACTGGCGGGAGGAGTTGTACTGGGACTATCGCCCCTCGATTGATCTCATCCGGAAATTTATCGACTCACGCGCCCTGGGCGGGTATGCCGCACTCGAAGACGGCCAGCCGGCCGGCTACGGCTTCTATGTTCTCGAGGACCACAAGGGGCTGATCGGCGGACTGTTCGTCTCCCCGCACTTCCCGCAGGCGCCCATAACCCAAAGACTGCTGACCGAAATGTTGGGCGCCTTGCGCGCCACCCCGCGACTGGAACGCGTCGAAGCGCAGTTGATGCCGTTTGGCAGCGAACTCGACCCACCCTTTCTCTCGCAGTATTTTCGGCTGCATGCCCGCCAGTTCATGGTCCTGCGGCTCGCCGCAGCAAGGCTCGCCGGCAAGCCGCTCTCCTCCGGGCTACGGATCGAGCCCTGGACCGATCGAGCCTTCGAATCCGCCGCTCGACTGATCCACCTTTCGTATGCAGACCACGTCGACAGTCAAATCAACGACCAATACTGCAGCGAAGCCGGCGGACTTAAATTCCTTCGCAACATCGTCCTGCTGCCCGGCTGCGGCCAGTTTTTGCCAGAGGCCTCCTTCCTGGTGCGCCCTGCCACCGCGGACCGTCCCATCGCCATGGTACTCACCTCCACAGTTGCAGAAGGAGTAGGACACACGACGCAGATCTGCGTAATGCCGGGTCATCAGGGGCACAACATCGGCCGGCAATTAATGGAAAACTCCATCGTGGCCTTGAGACGCAGGCATTTTGAATCGCTGTCGCTCACGGTGACGTCGATCAACAGGCGAGCGGTCGAACTCTACGAACATCTAGGCTTTCGCACCGTGAAAACGTTTGCGGCCGGCGTTTGGCAGGCGTAGACGGTAGTTGGCCGGAATCACCCGCTCTCGCTCCTGGACCCAGGTTTGTAGCAGGTCTGCGTCCCGGATCACTTTTTGGCGCGATCCTTCAGTAGGCCTTTCAACTCGTCCATGAATTCCCTCACGTCCTTGAAATCGAGGTAGACGGACGCAAATCGGACGTAGGCAACTTTGTCGAGTTTCTTGAGGCCGTTCATTAGGAGTTCGCCGATTTCCGTCGTGGTGCGTTCGCGCTTGGTGGCTTCGCTGACATAAGCCTCAGCCTCATCGACGATTGTCTCAAGCTTGCCGACCGGTACCGGTCGCTTCTCGCAGGCCTTCAGTAAACCCTGCAAAATTTTCTGGCGTTCGAACTTCTCCCGGCGGCCATCTTTCTTGATGACCATGTATGGGATCTCGTCGATGCGTTCGTACGTGGTGAAGCGCCGATTGCATTTCAGGCACTCGCGCCGGCGACGGATAAGATCGCCGGTACGTGCCTCGCGCGAGTCCACAACTTTGTCGTCGAGGTGGGCGCAAAATGGGCACTTCACTGCGGCGTGTCTCCGGAATCTCGGGCGCGCGTGACTTCGTCGAGCAAGGCGGCTTCCCCGGCTTGTTCTTCCGCCCGTGCCATTCGGCGCAGTTCACCCATGGACCACCCTTCGTGGAAGAGCAGCGGCAGACCGGCGAGGCAACAGCCCGCGAAACTAATCAGCCAGATCATGATGGACGCCGTGGCGGCCGGTTCCTTATCTACTCCAAGAATAAGCGTGAAGACAAGGAAGGAGGCGACCTGCGCCCCTCCCCCTACGCCGGGGAATTGGATGGTCGACCCAACCATGGTGAACGCGAGCACGAGAGTTGCTCCCGCAAAACTCAATTCAGCAAGTTTTCCCCCGAAGGCGTGCGCCACCCATAAATAGACGAATATGACGAGCACCCAATGAACCGTTGAGTATCCGACAAGCACGGCCAGATCATTCCACGTGCGGATCCCCTGCAGGCCGTCGCTGAAACCTTCCAACAGTGCGGCAACCTTTTCGCGCCAGCCGGTTCGCCAGCGTTTGTGTCGCAATTTGCCGGCGAGCCACGCAGCCCCGTGATAACGGAAATAAACGAGAAACCCGACGATCACGATCAGCCCGACAAGCAACGCCACGCCCCCTGAGCGCGCCACTTTCATCAACCGATCACTTTCGCCACCAACAAGACCCCTGCGTTCAAAAAGAAGCAGCGAGGAACCTGCCAGAACGGCCGTCGCAGCCATGTCGAAAACGCGCTCGAGAACATAGACGCCAAGCATCCCGGGAATCGAAAGTGAATCTTTTTTGGCAATCAGCACCGGACGCACGGGTTCAGCGGCCCGGCCGAGCAGAAACGAACAGGTAAAACCCATGAGCGTCGCGCTAAACACGTTCCAGAACCGCGTTGGCCCAAGCCAGCGGCAAAAGCGCATCCACCGGAGCGAGCGAACGGCATAGCAGGCGTGGATCCCAATGATCGAGAGCAGCAGAAGAGAGAGCCGGGCGTCGCGGAGCGACTGAACAACCGCCGACCAGTGGAATCCTTCCAGGGTAATGGCATTGCGAAATTTATAGAGAAAATACCCCGCGGCCAGAACGGCGAGGAAGAACAGGATCCACTTTCGCGCTTTTCGCAGCATTCGATTGGCACCGTAGCAGCAAGCTTCAAACAGTGTCAAGGCACCGTTTCAGACGCTGTTCTAACTCCATCAAATCGGAATGGGCAACGGGATCGGTGTTCGCGGCACCATGGGGAATTTGTGCACGGCTGGTCCTGACCGCAGAGCAGATATGCGCCCGACCTGTCAGACGAAATGCCGAGCCAGAGGTGCACTTACCTCCCCTTGTGTCGGCAGCCGCAGCACGGATAAGATGCCCCAGATGTCGTGGAACTTCCCGCCACGATATTGCGTTTCATCTTTCGAGGCCGAGAGGTATGCAAGTTGCGAGGCTGAAGATGTTTGGAGCCGGACGCCCCAATTGGTTCCGTCCTGTATCCGGGGCGACGGGCCGGCCTGGGAGCAACTTTGCGCGGCGACACGCGCGGCGGGGTTTCAGCGTGTGCTACCGGTTCACCGGCAACCGGGCAGAAGCCGAGCACCTCAGCCAGGAGATCGCGATCACGTCGGTAGGCACATGCTGGCGTCACTGCTTGAGGGACCCTGGTACGGAACAGGGGCTCGTGGGTCCGCCTGGAGTTCACCATGAAATGCGCTGTTCACCCTGATGTGGATGCGGCTGGGTTTTGCCGCCACTGCGGCAAGCCCATGTGCGCGCAGTGCACGCGCGAAGTAAGCGAGACCCTTTACTGTGAACAGTGTCTGGCGGGCTTGCTCGCCCCGCTACAACCGGAACGGCAACACGAGCGAACGGATTCGCATCCAGGTGTCGCTCTTGCTCTTGGATTTATTCCCGGTCTTGGCGCCGTGTACAACGGTGAGTACGTCAAGGCGCTGATTCATGTGGCCATTTTTGGTGGATTGATTGCCGCTCTCAGCAGCGATCTTTCAAGTGGGTATGAAGCGTTTTTCGGGATCGTACTCAGCTGTTTCTATCTGTATATGCCCATGGAAGCCTATCGCGTCGCAAGGGCTCACCGGTCGGGGGCGCCCGAACCCATCCCCACCGCCCCTATTTCTGAGGGCGCTCTCGCAATCCGCACACCTGTCGCCGCAGTCGTTCTCATCCTCTTGGGAGTTCTGTTTCTGCTTGCTAATTTAGGGCTGCTGCAGCGGGAATGGTTTGCCAAGGCGTGGCCTGTGGGATTGATCGTTCTCGGCGTATGGATACTAGTGGATCGGTTGAGAGGAAACTCCTAGGAGACAAATCCATGGCGGACGGACCAAGACAGCATTGCATGTGCGCTCACTGCCGGGTGCGCGGACTCATGGGTCCGCTAATGCTGATCGCGGTGGGCGCGATCTTCCTGGCAGCCCAATACACGCGCTTCAATATCGGGGACCTGTGGCCGGTGCTTCTGATCGTGGCGGGAGTCGTGTTGCTCGCCCAATCTCTTGCCTCACGCGAAGGGCATGTGGGCAGGTGAGCGACGCATGAGCAGCGGCCGACAAACGCGAAACTCCCTTTTTAGCGGCCTTTTACTGATTCTGCTCGGAGTGTCTTGCTGCTGCATCGCTTTGATCCCGCGTTTGGCTTCGCCTGGCTGTTACGAGGCTACGGGCCCGTGTTGACCATCCTCTGGGGCGTCGCAAGGCTAATCTACCACTTGGTCAGCCTCGCAGCGCAGAAGCCCGCATACCGTTGCTAACCGGCGGCGAGGCTTGGCCGCTGGTCCTGCTATTTGTGGTGCTCGGCGCAACCGGACTGGCGGACTGGTTTCAGGATCGATACCCCGACATGGACACCGAAATAGCTCCGTTCCATCAGCTCTTTTCGCAAAGCCGGGAACTCGCTGCTAGAGCAGTCTCGGATGGAGCCCACATCACAGTCCAAACCAAGAAGGGAAACATGGCAGTACGTACGGTCGATGGGAACAAAATGCACGTGAGCGTCGATAAGTCCGCGTCGGCACGAATGAAACTCGATTCGAGCGACCTCGAAATTTCCGATGTAGCTGGCTCGGCGAAGCTGCGGACCCACAACGAGGACATCATAGTGGAGAATGTTGCCGGCCAGATTCCCATTCGGACCCACACGGCCAAATCATTGTCAGTTATACAAATCCTCCGCATGAGCAGGGAAACATTTTCAACGACACAGGCGAAGTGGCTTTGATGCTGCCCTCACAATCGAGTTTCGAAGTTTCTGCAGAGTCCCGTTCAGGCGAGGTCGAGAACGATTTCGAGGGACCGTCGCTCAAGACTGCGAACGACGAAGGCACGGGAAGGCTGTATGGGACATTCGACTCACGCGGGACGAAGATCACGATCGTCACATGTTACGGCACGATTTACTTGGGCAAATCCCACGAATTGTCCGCAACAACGAGTGGTCGGTTCTACTGGGCCTTGGCACCGCGCAGTCGCTCCAGAATCGGGAAAAACTCCGGAAATGACACGGCCACGCAATCGGCGTCACGAATCACCGTCTCACCCTCCGCCCCGAGAGCCGCAACCGCGAGCGCCATGGCGATGCGATGGTCGCCTCGCGGATCAATACGGGCGCCGCGCATTTTCCCGGCACCGCGCCCCTCGACGCGCATCCCGTCGGGGAACTCCTCGACGCGTGCGCCCATTCGGCGCAAACCTTCGGCCAGCGTAGCGATGCGGTCGCTCTCTTTCACCCGCAACTCCTCCGCGTCCGAGATCTCGATGCCCTTCTCGGTGAACGGGCCTAGCGCCGCGAGCATCGGCAGCTCGTCAATCATCTCGGCCACCTGCGCGCCCGAAACCCTGCCGCCAGCGAGGGGCGCGTGACGCACGGAAACATCGCCAATCAATTCTCCATCGCGCAGCTGCAGGGCTGCCAAGTTGATTGAGGCGCCAATCGAGATGAGAAAATCAAGTACCCGGGCGCGGGTGGGATTGAGGCCCACGTTGTGAATCACCAGCGAGGATTCCGGAAGAATGAGCACCGCGGCAACCAGAAACACGGCTCCCGACAGGTCGCCCGGAACCACAAGTTGTCGCCCGGTGAGTTGCGGCCGGGCATGGATCTGAATTGCTCCCCTAGTACCCTCGACGGTCGCCCCGAATTCACGCAGCGCCAACTCCGTGTGATCTCGCGTACGAACCGATTCGCGCACCGTGGTCACTCCTCGGTCGGCGTAGAGTCCGGCGAGGAGAATCGCCGATTTCACTTGCGCGCTCGGAATTGGAACCGTGTAGTCGATCGAGCGCAAATTACCGCCGCGGATTCGGATAGGAGCACGATCGCCATCCCGGCTGATGATGTCCGCGCCCATCTGCCTCAACGGCTCTATAACGCGCCGCATCGGCCGGCGGCGAAGCGAGTGGTCCCCCGTGAGATTCGAAGTGAAATGTTGGCCAGCGAGTACTCCGGCGAGCATCCGCAGAGTCGATCCCGAATTCTCGGCGTCGAGCGCCTGCCCAGGCTCTTTCAGCCCATCCAGACCAGCTCCCTTGATGCGAACGCTGCGGCCGTCGGCTTCGATTGATACGCCGAGCCGGCGCAGACATCCAAGAGTGCTCCGGCAGTCGGCTGCCGAGGCATAGTTCGCTATTTCGCTTGGGCCTTTTGCCAGAGCAGCCAGAATGGCGTAGCGATGCGAAATCGACTTGTCGCCTGGCAGTTCGACGAGACCGGAGATGGTTCCACCGGGTGAAATCACTCTTTTCCCCATCGTGCGATTCTAGCATGCTCATTTTGACGACTCGCGCCATTCGCAAGCTCCCCCCCGCGGGCGAATCCCTGCCCCCTACCCCGGCTATTCGGCTATTCCGGGAAAATTGACAGAGATACGATGGTCGGATATTGTTGTTGATTCGACAGCGAATACCAAGGAGTACGGAATGGCTCAGGGTACGGCCGTAAAGCACAAGAAAAAGACCAAGTCGGTCTTGAAGAATATCCGGCAGGCGGAGCGACGCGCCGCAATCAACCGCATGAATCGCACGCGTGTTCGCACGGCGATCCGCCGGATGCGCACGGCGCTGTCTACGGCGGATGCCGCCGGCGCAGAGAAGCTGGCCTCGGGGACGTTTTCTGAGCTGGACAAGGCGATCCGGAAGCGTACGTTGAGTGAAAACACAGCGAACCGGTACAAGTCGCGCTTGACGCTGGCGTTAAATGCCATTAAAGCAAAGAAATAGACCGCGCTCGCGGCGAACGGCCTATCCTCCCTGGGTGCCGCTAGCTCGACGGGAAACACTCGCTTCTTGAGGGCAGCTGCAGGTCCCCTGGATCAGATCGCGGAACAGGTGAGGCGGGCGACGAGGAACTCCAGAAATGCCCGGGGATTCCGAATCCCGGACTTTAATTGGCTGTCTGCATCAGCGAGCACGGTGAGTCCGGCGAGCAATTCTTTTTTCGGGACGCGATGCGCGCTGCGGACGGCGGATTCGGCCGCTTCTGAAGGCATGCGAAGCTGTCGCGTGGCTTGAAACCGACTCGCATTCGCCTGCAGATCCCGGGCTTCGATTAATTTGCGATACATCCAAGCCAGCGCCCCGACGATTCCGGCAGGCGACTCACCTTCGCGGAGTAGGTTGTCGAGGTACTCGAGCGCAGCACGACGTTTTCGGTTCGCCAGCATGTCGGCAAATTGCCAGACGGTGTTCTTGCGTGCAGCAACGACAAGTTCTTCGACATCCCTCGTCGTGATCCGGTTGCGGCCGAGGGCGTACGTGGCGAGTTTCTCCAGTTCGATGCGTATGCGCGCGGGCTCGTCGTTCAGGATCTCGGCGAGGAGCACGGCCGCGGCACTATCGATTTCGGCGTCGAATTCCTTTGCCATTTGCGAGGCTAGTGCAACCGAAGATCCCCTTCCGATTCGCAGATCCACAACGAGTGCCTTGTCGTTCAGCAATTTGAAGAATCTTTGCCGTTGATCGAGTTCGGTGGCTTCGAGCAGAAGCACGGTAAACGGCGCGGGCGACTCGAGATATTTCTTGAGCACATCGAGGATTTTGTCGCGTGACGATTCACCGAGCTTTTCGAGTGTTTCGGCTTGGTCGACAATGATTACCTGGCGCGGTGCGAGCATTGGCAAAGTCTGAGCGCACTCGAATACGTCGTCCCACCCGCTTTCGCGCACGGAAAGTCGCGTGACGGCCCAGTCGCGCGCGTTCTCCGGAACATATACGTCGAGAATTTCCCCGCGACACATCTCGCGCAAGTAGGAGTCGGTGCCGAGCAGGACGATCGCCGGCACAAACTCGCCGCGGGCGAGGCGTTCCAGGAATTTTTCAGGTGCAATTCCCGCCATCAGAAGCCCTCCAGTACAGTCGACACAAGGTGGGAGGCGAGATCTCGCGACATCCGCTCGAGCGCGGGATCTTGCTCTTCGAAAAAGCTCTTCACATCGGGCGAAATTTGATACTCATCCCGAAAGACCATGTCGTTGTTCTGATAAACAGGCTTCTGCACCTTGTTGTCTACCAGCTGGACTTTCGTGTGCACGGTGACGAGCATTGTGGTCACCTCTCCGGTGGTCGCGTCAAACAGCACCGGTGTCGTGTCGATCGAGAGCACTTCCCCGCGAAGGACGGCGTCAGCGGATTGGGGGTCCTGCACAATGTGGTAATTGGTCCGGGTGATGAATTCGCGGATCACCGCTTGTGTGAACCTCTGCTCAATGCGATAGCGTGTCGTATCGTTTGCGAACGCCAGGACGGCGATCGTGCTCCAGTCTGCTGGAAGATGTGCGGTTCGGCCCGCGACTCGATATCCGCAGCCGGCAGCGGCGAGGGCCGCTGCCAAGAGCAGGGCAAAGAGAATGGAAATGCTGCTCCGGCCACAGTGGTTAGTTTGGGGCAACTCCTCAGGCCTGCGATTTGGCAATGAGTTCCTCCGCGATCCGCACGGCATTTGTTGCCGCCAATCGTAGGTTATCGGCGACGCCCCACAACCACACGCCGCCCGCCGAAGTTGTATCAGGTTCGATGCGCGCCAGATGAATTTCACTCTCGCCCGCAACGCTGATGTTTGTCGGCGAAGCGTTGCCAGGTGCCTCAATCTTCACTCCCAAACCCGAGAGTACCCCCTCGAGTTCATCAGACGGCAGGCCTGATGCAAACTCCGCGTAGGCAGCGAAAGCATACCCGTAAAATACCGGCGCTTGCACCAATTGAATTGCGGGAACTGGCGCGCGGCCGGCGAGACAATCGGCCACATCGCTCCTGATTCGGCTTCGAATCTCTGCGAGTCTTGGTCTGCTGTCTTCGCCGTACGCCGATAGTAGATTAAACGCGACTTGTGCGTCGAAAATAGGCTGTTGTATGGGCCGGAAGGAAAGCAGATTCGTCGTCTGGCTCTCCAGTTCCTCGATGCCAGGTTGATCGCGCTCGGAAACGGGAGGAAACAGAAACAACACAATGCGCTGCGGCAGAAATCTTCCAAGACCCGCAGCGATGGTGCACGCCGTCACGACGGCCGTAGGCGGCGAGAAGTAGGGCATCGGCTGCGCGGAGCCATTTTTGCCAGAAGCAGGCCGCGGCGGAAGAACAGAGACGAGCGACGGGATCCACGCAGTGGCTCGGCCTGAGGCCGTGACAGCACCTGTCAGATCGATTACGGTAGCGCCGGCGCGCTGCGCTATGACCCAATTCCGATCGGCGTCGAAAATTGTGCCGGCAAAGAACGCGAAGCGCACCCCGTCGAAGCTGTCTTCGTCGAGTGAGCGGATAAACGTGGGCTCACCGGCGGCTTCGGTAAGCGTTCCCGCCATCACGCTTTCGTCGAGCAAGATGACTTCGCTGGCAGGGAAGTTGCGGTCTTCAAGAACCTGCTTCAGCTCCTTGCCGCGAAGCGAAGCCGCTCCCACGATAGCGACGCGATTGGCATTGCGGGGCCCGAAGGGCATGGTCTATGCGGGACGCGAGGCAAGGCGATGGCGTACGGTGCGAACGAGTTGAAACGCGATGCCGTGGAGGACGTAAGCACTCGCAATCAGGATAAGAGTGATCTGTGAGAAATAGACAATCGCGCCGACGAAAAGGGCCAAGAGAACGATCGCAAGAGACGGCTGACGGCGCGTCCACTCGATGTCTTTAAAACTGTAGTAACGAACTGTGCTCGACATTAGCACGCCGAGAGCCAGGACCAGCAGAAGCCAAAGCAGTGACACCTTCACATCCTGAATCGGGTCGATGATGGCGTGGATTATCGCTGCGATCATTCCGGCACCCGCTGGTGTGGGCAGGCCGACAAAGTAACGGCTGCCCCCAGGCGCCATCCCCTGAATATTGAATCGCGCGAGGCGCCATGCGCAGCACACCGCAAAGAAAAATCCGATCAGCCAGCCGAGTTGGATCAGGTGGAGAGCCGCGGGAGCTGAAGCCGCCGCCATGGACCGCACGCCCCAGGCATAAGAGAGCACAGCAGGAGCGATCCCGAAGCTGACGACGTCGGCGAGCGAGTCAAATTGTTTTCCGAATTCGCTATTCGTGCCCATGGCCCTCGCTACGCGACCATCGAAAGAGTCGAACAGAATCGCGAAGCCGATGGCGCGCGCGGCATTGTCCAAGTCCGACACTCTGCCTTCGAGCGCCGCAAGAACAGCATAATAGCCGCACAGTAGGTTCGCTACAGTGAAGACGCTCGGAAGGATATAGATGCCACGGCGAAGGCGATGATTGCGAGCGGGGCGCCGACGTTCTTCTTCGAAGCCGATAGGATCTATGTCGTTGAATTCCATTTCGCCAGGATGCTTTCGCCACCTCTTACCTTCTGCCCGCGCCGGACGACGACTTCCGCTCCTATCGGCAGCCAGATGTCCACTCGGGAGCCGAAACGAATCATCCCCACACGCTCGCCGAGAGCGACTAGGTCGCCCTCTCGCTTCCAGCATAACACGCGTCGTGCAATCGCTCCGGCAATTTGTTTGAAGACCATCACCCCCCTGGGTGTCTCGATGTGGATTATGTTCTGCTCATTTTCGCGCGAAGCCGATGAGCGAAGCGCGGCATAGAACCGGCCTGGGCGATAGAGGACGCTCGCGATGCGTCCTGCGACCGGCGCTCGCTGTACATGCACATCCCAAATCGAGAGAAAAATGCTGACACGATGTCCCATCTTCGAGTCGAGTTCTTCGTCCGCAATCGCAACGATGTGGCCATCGGCTGGAGAAACCACGGCGCCAGGAGCAGACGGAATCGTGCGTTCAGGATCGCGAAAAAAATAGAAAATGAAGACGCCGAGAAAAATCAGAATCGCCCCTGGCCATTGCCACCGGAACAACAAACACGCCAACCCTACGACAAGCGGTGGAATCCCGAATACGTATGCTTCCTTGATCATGGTCGCTATTTCGAGAGCGGGCCCGACAATGGACCTGAGAGTTGGTCCCGAACAAAGAGGGGGGAGCCAATCGGGCGCTCTCGCCTTCGGTCCTCCCGGCAATTTCTCATCCGGGCAGGGCCTCACCTGCGGACCCGGTTGCCAGGAAACTTCCTTCGGCCACCTTAGCCGGCTAGACAACCGCAGGAGAGCGAATCGGCAGCGTCGCCTGGTTTTGTGCCGCTCGCAAGGGACACCGGTATTCTACGACAGAAGTGAAAAGACTCCTGGGCCTTAGTGATGCAAATCGTTCTGGTGACGCGCCACGATCAACTCCATCTGATCTTTCAGGCGCAGCTTCAGCTTCTTCAAAACCGCTTCCTGAATGAGATCTTCCGAACTGAGGTAGGGCTGCCCAAGAATGCTTTCCAGCTGGGATTCACAGCGGGAATGCTCGTCTGCGAGTCGGCGAAACTCTGGATCCTTGACCAACAGCGATTGCCGGAGATCCTGGGTCGTACTCGGCATGGGTCCCCTCCTGAATGGAGCAATTCATTCACATCGCAGAAACACAATTATCACAAAGTTGGAGCACCGCCAAGAGGCAAAGGGGGTGAAAGCAAAATGCGTCACCGGCGACGACGGACTCGGTTTAGGGCCTCGACGTCCGATTTTAGCCCAGCACGGCCGTGAGCAGGAGAGCATCATCGACAGGGCCCGTGTAGTAGCGCGGTCGGCGGCTACTGACCCGAAAATCATGCCGCTCATAGAAGTGTAGTGCGGCGAAGTTCGATGAACGAACCTCGAGAATCGCTGTTTCGGCTTGCATCACCCTGCCCCATTTGAGAACTTCGCGAAACAGCGACGTGCCAACACCTTGGCGCCTCGCGCCAGGGCGTACGGCAAAATTCAGAATCTCAAGGTCGCTCACGACACGCCGCGCCACGAGAAAGCCAGAAGTCTGTCCGCCTTCCACAGCTACCCACCCCACCATTTCACCGCCTACGACGCGGTCGTAGTCCCCTATAGTCCACTGCGCGATCTCCGGACATGTGGACTGAATCGCCAAGATCGCGTCGATATCACGGGGCTCGATCGAGCGGATATTCAAAAGGTCGCCGGACCTTTCCAATTTAGTTCGGCGTCTGACCGCCGAATGTAATTTGCGTCGAGCGTTAGAGAGTCCACGAGTTCCCCGCGTTGCGCGCAGCCGTAGCCCAACTGCCCGATCAGTGGCGCAAGCACGGTCGAAACCTGTTCCACAGGCCGGTTCTGTCCCGCCCCGGTAGAGGTCCTGGAACCAGACACCGCAGAGGAGATCACCCCAAGTGTTGGCGTAACAATCGCAAAATCGGAATTGCCGGCCCGTTCCGGTAGCATTTCAAGAAACTCCTCAGGCGTCATCACGCACTCCGCGCCATCCCGCCGTAACCCTTGATGCGGGGCTGAGCCGGTGCGCTGGTAAAGGCCGAAATAGACTTGTCCGCGGCGTGCATCAAGAACGGGCACAAGAAGCGGCACCGGGGAGCAGGCTTGCACGGCGACCGCCTCGAGACCGCTGATTGCGGCGATCGGCTTCCTGTACACCTCCGCCCAGCCCTTGACCGCCGTGAGGCCAACGCGCAGACCGGTGAATGAACCTGGCCCCGAGGCGACCGCAAACAAGTCGAACTTTTCGAGTCCCAGCGATAGTTCGCCGAGGAGAAATTCGAGCTGACGAAACATCCGCGAACAGTAGGTTTCTCCGGTCCACGTTGAAATCGTACCTAGCACGACTTCGTCGCGGAGCACCGCGAGACTGCCGGCGGGCGTGGCGGTGTCGAGGGCCAGAATGAGCACGGAAACAATTATAGGGCAATTCTTGTGCCAAACCCGCCAGAAACCACCGACTTTGAAAACTTTCAAACTGTATGAATTCAAGAGAATAGCTTGACGTGTCCCCGGCATATACATAAAATTTAGCCATGCTCTTCGGGGAGGGGACTTCGACTTATGGAATTTAAGCTAGGCGAAAAAGTCGTGTATCCGAACCACGGTGTCGGGCTGATCGAACAAATCAGTTTTGGTTATGTGGACGGAAAATCGGAACGCTTTTACATGTTGCGGATCGTGTCCAATGGCTTGAAGGTGATGGTGCCTCAATCGAACGCGGAAAGCGTTGGATTGCGACCTATCATTCGCTCCACACAGGCCGGCGCAGTTCTCTCCTTTCTCGAGAAGGGCCGCTCCGCTTCCCACCACGATTGGAAACATCGCTTCAAAGAAAACTCGGATCGGATGCGTACGGGATCGCTGATGGAGGTCGCTGCTGTGCTAAAGGGCCTCGTAGCGCTAAGCCGAACGAAACCGCTCTCCTTCCGGGAAAAGAAGATGCTCGAACGCGCGAAACATCTTCTTGTAAGCGAGTTGGCCACAGTGCGCAACACGACGGAACAGACGGTCGAATCGAACATTGTTCGCGCGCTGGCGAAAGCAAAACTGCAAATGCCCGAGACAGCTCCCCTTCCCGAGTAGGTTTCTTTCTGTCTCGATCTGTCTTGCCGGGCACAGCCTGTGCCCGGAACTTCCTTTGGCGCCGCTTACGACTAGGTCGCCGATCCTGAACGCGCATGATTCGGACAACTCCTGCCGAAACAGAAACGCTCTAACCGAGTGTAAAACCGTCCGTCGTCTTATTTGTTGGCCGCGAGCAGTCGCTCGATTTGTTTCAAGTGATTGATGTCGTGCCCGGCAAACATGCGGACAATGGTCTCGATGGTCTCCTTGCCGCGTTCGGCATGCACACCGTGCTGTTTCCACTGCTCAGGCGTAATCGTCCTGAGCAGCGCGAGGTTCGCCTCGCGAAGGACACGAAATTGGTCGAGCGATTGCCGGAGGTCTCGCTTGTGGTAATGCAGCGCCACGACCCAGGCGTCTTGATCGAACGCCTGAATCGTCGTTCCCGGGGCGCCGAGGATCATGCGAATGCGGTACCCGGCGACGAGCTCTGTGTCAGCAAGATGCGACACGATTTCCGCGATCGACCACTTCCCTGGTGCGGGCCGCTTGCGCATTCGCGACGCGGGTACGCCTTCGACAAGACGTTCGAGTTTGCGCAAAGTGGCCTTCTGCAATTTTAGCGGTACCTCGTCACTGCCCACATAACTCAGGATACGTTCGGAATACACCCGTGGGGTTTCCTGCATGGCCTGTTGCCCTCCCATAGCGCAATTTTCAGAGGCCATTGTAGACAAACCTCCCTCCAACCGGAAAGAAGACAATGGGGAAGTAAAACCGAGAAGCGAGCCAAATTGGCAGGCTATCGGAGTCACCAGGAACCGGGTGCTCCGGGCGGAACTCGATGCAGTCGAGAACCCAAGACTCTTTCGGGGGCCTCCCTATTGCAGGTTCTCGAAGCCGCGCTTGTGAAAGCCGAGAGAGTGCAATTGCTGCTCGTTACGGCTTGCGAACGGCCTACCGGGAAACACCCGGCCGAAGAAAGACGCACTCGACTCTCGGAGGCGAACATCGTGGCGAGAGATGCGGCTGACATACCAACCTCCCTCTCGCGCTCCTATATTATGACGGCCGGAGCGCGGGCGAAAAGGATTCATGCGAGAGGGAGGTTGGGCTCGGCATTCAGCGTCGAATCCTCGTGCTCGCCGGCAAGGAAGCGCGCATAGGCGGCGGCAGCGACCATCGCGGCATTGTCGGTCGAAAGCGAGCGACTGGGGAAAAACACATCGAAGCCTCGGCGCTGACCTTCGTCTTTGAATGAGCGGCGGAGTTCGCTGTTCGCGGCGACTCCCCCGGAAACAAGGACAGAGCGCGCCGCATGCTGTTCGGACGCGTCAAGAGTCCGGGTGATGAGTCCATTTACGACGGCGCGTTGAAAGCTCGCGATCAAATCGAGGGTCGCAGCGGTGGAGAGAGCGCGAAGGTCATCGGCACCTCGTTCGCCGCGCGCGAGCGCTTGTCGGCGCTTGTCTATTTCCGGCTGGAGCTGCGGGTTGCGGCGCAGGTGATAGAGCACCGCAGTCTTGATGCCGCTGAAGCTGAAATCGTAAGGGTTCCCCTTCATTCTTGGCTCACCGAAGCGGATAGCTCGGGGATCGCCATGCTCAGCGAGCCGGTCAATGATCGGGCCGCCGGGATAGCCTAGCGCGAGCATCCTCGCGACTTTGTCATAGGCTTCTCCCGCGGCGTCATCGCGCGTGCCGCCGATGCGAGCGTAGGAAAAACGACCGAAGCCGTTCGCTGCGTCCCATCTCACGTGGTAGAGCACGGTGTGCCCGCCCGAGACGATCAGGCATACCGCCGGCAATTGGGGAGAACGCTCAGCCGCATGCGCCTCGAGAAGTATGGCATGAACATGACCTTCCAAGTGGTTTACAGCGATAAGCGGTTTCTTGAGCGCTAATGCGAGGACTTTCCCGTAGGTCACACCGACTAGCAGCGACCCTATGAGACCCGGACCGCACGTCACGGCGATCGCATCGACATCGGGCAAGGTGATACCCGCTTCGTTGATCGCTTCACGCACCACGGGCACAATCTGGCGGAGGTGCTCGCGCGAGGCAATCTCGGGGACCACGCCGCCATATTTGCGGTGAATCCCGGATTGCGACGCGACGATGCTAGATAGAATTCGCCGTCCGTCGGCGACGATCGCTGCCGCAGTTTCATCACACGACGATTCGATTCCGAGAATCAGATTTTCGTGCGCGCTCATGTCCGTGCCCTGCGGGTCGTTCTGCGGTGTTCTGAAATTGCTATGGTAGCATAGGGATGTAGATCGGCTTGGCGCACGGGAACGGTGTTACCGGCCGATGGTGTTCAAGCGCCGAAATCCTGTACGAAAAACACGTTGGACGGGTCTGCCGTATGGTTGCAGGGACGAACCCGCCGACTGCCCTTCACGGAAGTGGGCAGCCCGGCGGCTAAGATAAATTCTGCGCGGCTTCCCTCGCGACCGCTTTTGCGACGCGAGAGCCGTCCCCGAAAGCTCTCTACAAATATGAGCAAAAAAACGAAGCGAGTGCGAAAAGCAGTGCTGCCAGTGGCGGGGCTCGGGACGCGATTCCTTCCTGCGACAAAGGCGATACCAAAGGAGATGCTGCCTGTGGTGGATAAGCCGCTGATTCAATATGCGGTCGAGGAGTGCAGCGCCTCTGGGATCGAACACATTATCTTTGTTACCGGCCGACAGAAGAACGCGATCGAGGACCATTTCGATTCAGCGCCCGAGCTCGAACGGTTTCTCGAAGAGCGCGGCAAGCCGGAGCAGGCGCAGATGGTCCGAGAGATCTGTGACCGATTGCATTTCAGCTACACCCGGCAGAGCGAGCCGCTCGGGCTAGGCCACGCCGTGCTGTGCGCGGCCGAACTGGTGGGCGACGAGCCATTCGCCGTCTTACTTGGGGATGTGATCATGGACGGGCCGGTTCCCGCGACGCGCTTGCTAGTGGAAGTCTACGAAGCGAGCGGTCTTGGAGCGATTCATGTGGAACAAGTGCCGCCCGAACGGCTCCATTTCTACGGAATCATCGACGCGACTCCTGCGAACGAACCGCGGTGGGGCGACCGGCTGTTGCGAATCAAGGACTTGGTCGAGAAGCCGAGCGCGGGAAAAGCGCCTTCGAACTTCGGCGTCACGGGCCGCTACGTCCTGCCGCCTGAAATCTTCGATCATCTCGCGCGCACGATGCCGGGAGCAGGCGGCGAGATTCAGCTCACCGATGGGCTGCGTGCACTCGCGCAGGGGGACGGCCTGTGGGGATTCATCTACGAGGGCAAAACCCACGACGCAGGCGATAAAATGGGTTTTCTCAAGGCGACGGTCGAGATTGCATTGAAGAATCCGAATTTGGGGGACGAGTTCCGAACGTATCTCCGTGATCTGAAATTGTAGACGACCAAGCGGCGCCAAAAGACAGATCGCTACCTGCCCGGCGGGGGCGCGGCCCCGCGAGAGCAGTCCTCGATCCGAGGTTACTTCTTTTTCTTGGAGCTACTGCCCTTTTCCGACGACGACTTCGAATCAGAAGAGCTCGAGTCGGTAGACTTCGGATGGGACGACTTCGACTCGGAAGGCTTTGAGTCAGCAGCCTTTTCCTGGGCCTTGGACGCCGCACCGTCGCCGGAATTCTCGCTGGGGCCGGATTCGGATTTTTTGGCCGCATAATCGGTCACATACCAGCCCGAGCCTTTGAACTGGATCGCAGGTGCGGCGAGCATCCGCCTGGCTTTGGCACCGCATTTCGAGCACTTCTTCGTTTCCGATGCCGCAACGTTCTCGATCCTCTCAAAGCGATGTCCACATTTAACACACTTGTACTCGTATAACGGCAATGCTGAACTCCTCTCGCACATCTAGGAAAAGGAAAATAGTAGCACGCTTGCGCAGCTCCGTGCAGGTCGAACGGCCACTCTGACGCGTATGCTAAACTTCCAAGCGGGTCGAACGCGCGAGGGGGATCGGGGCAAGAGGTGGCTACGGTGAAAACGAAAGCAACCGATGCGGAAGCGGGCCGCCTGTACGTGGTCTCGACGCCCATCGGGAATCTCGAAGATATTTCGCTACGCGCACTGCGTATCTTGAAGGAAGTCGACTTGATCGCCTGTGAAGACACGAGGCAGACTCTGAAGCTGCTCTCGCACTTCGATATCCAGAAGCGTCTCATAAGCTACCACGAGCACAACGAGATCACGCGCGCCGCGGAAATCGTGATCGAGCTCGAACAAGGCGCGAAGGTCGCGCTCGTAAGCGACGCGGGCACGCCGGCGATCTCGGATCCGGGCCACCGGCTGGTGAGCCTGTGCCTGCGGCACGGCATCGAAGTTGTGCCGGTGCCTGGCGCATCAGCATTTGTGGCGGCTCTTGCGGCATCGGGAATGCCGGTCGACGAGTTCGTATTTGCAGGATTCCTGCCCTCGCGGCAGACCGAACGTCGAAAAGCACTTCGAGTGCTGGCGGTCGAGACGCGGACTCTCGCGCTCTATGAGGCACCGCACCGGCTGCTCGATACGCTCGAGGACGCGCTCGAGATCCTGGGTAGCCGCCCAGCAGTGATCGCGCGCGAGCTGACCAAGATGTACGAAGAGTTTCTGCGCGGGCACCTGGAGGACCTGGTCGCAGCCGTAAGGAAGAAGCCTCCACGCGGCGAAATCACGCTACTCATCGGTCCGCCAGATAACCAGAAGAAGCATGCCGAGCAGCCAGGGCAAGCGGCGAGCAGGGTGCCGCTGTCGCGACGCGTCGATGAGATCATAAAGGAACAGGGCGCGGATCGGAAAACGGCGCTCAAGCAGGCTGCGCGGGAACGCGGTCTTACCCGACGCGAAGCGTATAAACAACTTCTGATCACGCGCGACGAATAAGTAGCCCTCCGAGCGGACATTTCCTGACCGCAGGTCGCTCGGCACCCCCTGCCCCCGGGTACCGGCCTGTATGTTCCTGGGCTCGAGAGATCATCGTTTCACCCCTTCGCGCAGTGCGAGCTCATGCAGTGCTGGTCTGGTTAGAGCGGATATCTAGTTCGCAGAAGACGCCGCGGCGTGGGTGAAGAATTCGTCGACGCGACCGAGAATTTCCGTGGTCGTGTGCGAATGATGGACAGCTTGGCGAAGCTCGCCGCCGTTGCGCACGCCGTGCGTGAACAGAGTAGCGAATTGCTTCATCTTGCCGATGGCGTCTGGCATGTCGGCGGCGATCAGACTTCGAAAATATCCAGAGAGCAGCTGATAGCGATCCATTTCGGTCGGCTCATCGTAGCGTCCCGTCGCTACGTAATCGGCAATCTGTCGGAAGATCCAAGGATTCGACGATGCCGCGCGGCCGATCATCACGGCATCGCAGCCAGTCTCCGCGACCAGACGTACTGCATCCTGGGGAGCGCGGATATCGCCGTTGCCGATCACGGGAATACGAACGGCCTGCTTTACCGCGCCGATCACGCGCCAGTCGGCCATTCCCGCGTAACCCTGCATGCGCGTGCGCGGATGTATGGCAATGGCCTCGATACCCACCTGCTCGGCCATTCGCGCGACGTCAACCGCCACGATGCTGTTTTCATCCCACCCGGAACGGATTTTGATCGTAAGGGGAATGCGAACGGCAGCGCGGACGGCACGGAGAAGAGTTTCCAGATGCGGCAGGTCTCGCAGTAAACCCGACCCACCGCACTTTACCACCTTTTTTACCGGGCAGCCGAGATTGATATCGAGCTGATCAAAGCCCAAGTCCTCCGTGAGGGCTGCTGCCGAAGCCATGACCTCAGGGTCAGCGCCAAAAATTTGCGCGGCTATGGGATGCTCGTCCGCATGGAAGTAGAGATAATGCAACGTGCGTGCGGAGTTGCGCGTCAGGCCTTCGGCGCTGGTGAATTCGGTCATGATCAGACCGCAGGCACCGAGTGAGCGAATCACACTGCGAAATACCGTGTCTGTCACACCGGCCATGGGAGCGAGGATTGTCGCCGGGCGAACGACCAGATTGCGAATTGTGATTGCAGCCGGAAACATTTCTCACCCGCTACCCCTCGGACGGTTACAACCGAGGTTTGTCGGCCCGTTTGTCGGGCTCGTGCTCGGGCGCCGCTTCGCTGAGGCTCGAAGGCGCCACAGTCGCCCCAGAAACGACCCCG